>Ga0049084_10001406_pt1 | contig 9936 bp, 7 predicted proteins | sample GreLakmeON33MSRF_FD_66720 | JGI IMG/M metagenome (GOLD analysis project Ga0049084, IMG submission 66720) | Freshwater lentic microbial communities from great Laurentian Lakes, MI, USA - Great Lakes metaG ON33MSRF | ecosystem: Environmental > Aquatic > Freshwater > Lake | place: Great Lakes... | reverse complement strand
TCTGATTATGAACGATGAACAACTGTTACGCTACAGTCGCCATATTTTTCTGCCGCAGATTGATATACAAGGACAAGAAATCCTGATTCGATCGCATGCGCTTATTATTGGCGCGGGGGGATTAGGATCACCAGTTGCCATGTACCTTGCTGCTAGTGGTGTTGGAGAAATTACAATTTGCGATAGTGATGAAGTTGATTTAACTAATCTCCAGCGACAGATTGTGCATAATACTAGGGCTATCGGTACACCAAAAGCATACTCTGCAAAGAAATCTCTCTTAGCTATCAATCCGGAAATAAACGTCATTGCATTAAAAGAACGTGTAGATGAGAGAAAACTATCTTGCCTAGTTGCGAAAGCTGATGTAGTAATCGATGCAAGCGATAATTTTGTCACCCGTCATGCAGTAAACATGGCGTGCGTTACCCACAAAAAACAACTTGTATCCGGTGCAGTCTCACATTTTAGCGGGCAAGTAACTACATTCAATTTATGTGACATTAATAGCCCCTGCTATCATTGCTTATTCCAAGAAAATAATACAGAAGAAGGTAATGTACATTGCACAACTGGGGTTTTCTCTCCTCTTGTGGGAATTATTGGTTGTATACAAGCAGCAGAGGCGCTAAAAATTCTACTTAATATTGGAGAAACGTTAAGTGGTCGTCTAATATTACTAAACGGATTAACAATGGAATGGCGTTCGATAAAATTAAATAAAGACCCCATGTGTCCAGTGTGTAGTATTCTTGGGTCAAAAATTTCTTTCTAAAAATGAAATAGAAAGTAGATCAGTTAAAAATCACTCCCTTCGTTGTATCTCCCAATACTCCATTGGAGTGCGCTTAAAGTTACTTTTAACAAATTGTTGCCAGCGCTCTATAACATAACAAATAAGAAAATTTGCTCGTGCAGCTACATCCAATCCTGCCGCTATTTCTTGCTCATCAGCAGCAAAACGCAGCGCTTGTTTTAACGTTGCCTCAAGACGATCGTGCAGTTGATTGATTCTGATTTGAAGACGATCATCTTCATTTACCAGCGCGTCCCCAACTAATACTCGTGTCATGCCAGGATTTTTCTCTGAAAAACCGAGCAAGAGGAACAGGATCCCTTCTATTTGCTTAATACCGCTTTTTTCTTTCGCGGTCAGTTTATTAATAAGACTAAATAAAGTTTGCTCAATAAATTCAATCAGGCCTTCAAACATTTGCGCTTTACTAGCAAAGTGACGGTAAAGTGCTGCCTCAGAAACATCAAGTTTAGCCGCCAAAGCTGCTGTAGTGATTTTTACAGCATGGGGACTCTCTAGCATTCCTGCTAAAGTTTGTAAAATCTGCTCTCTTCTTCCTGATTTAACCAACATGCGCTTTTTAACTCGGTGAAAATTTATCTCTATATATTCAGATCTGCAAAATAAATTAGTATTACTTCGCTCTTATTAATGTCCCGACGCCCTCGTCTGTCAAAACTTCAAGTAACAACGCATGTTCCACTCTTCCGTCAATAATATGACAGGATCTAACTCCATTTTTTACTGCATCTAGTGCTGATTTAATTTTTGGTAACATACCGCCAAAAATAGTCTGATCAGAAAATAATTTATCTGCCTTACTTGCTATCAATACGGTCAATAAGTCCCCATTTCTATCTAGAACACCCGCGGTATTAGTCAGTAGTACTAATTTTTCTGCATTTAAAATCTCTGCTAATTTTCCAGCTACTGAATCAGCATTAATATTATAAGACTCTCCATTTTTACCAACACCAATAGGGGCAATCACTGGAATACAATTACGCGTATCAAACAAAGTAATTAAAGTAGAGTCGATACTTTCAATTTCTCCAACTTGGCCAATATCTATCCATTTATCCACTTCTTTTTCACTCTGAATTAACATTTTTTTTGCACGGATGAAGGAGCCGTCTTTGCCAGTCAAGCCTACCGCGGTACCGCCATGAAAATTAATAAGGTTAACAATATCCTTATTAATTAATCCTCCTAATACCATCTCTACTATATCCATGGTCTCAGGATCAGTGACACGCATACCTTGAATAAACTCAACTTTTTTACCAATTCGCTTAAGCATATCATTAATCTGTGGTCCTCCGCCGTGAACAATGACAGGATGCATTCCCACTAATTTTAAAAGTACCACATCACGAGCAAAACTTTGTTTCAAATGCTCCTCAGTCATTGCATTGCCGCCATATTTTATTACTATGGTCTTGCCATGAAAACGCTGAATGTAAGGTAAAGCTTCAGCCAGAATCTTAGCTTTATCTTTTGCAATAGATGTGGATAGCGACATGATTCTTCTCGATAAATTTTGACTATTTTACACCGAAAATTGCTGTCCAGAATTTTTCATACTGATCATCAAATTTCGCTACATTTATCCAATATTCTATGTAGCGTCTATCTGATAGATCAAATTTTTTAAGTCAACCAATACGAATTAATTATTTAGAAGTCTAAGTTGTCAATAGCAATAACTCGTTAAGTCTCTTAACAAATCCAGACGGATCCTCAAGCTGCCCGCCCTCTACTAATAATGCCTGATCAAATAAGATGTAACTCCAATCGGAAAAATGTGTCTCTTCATACTTTAATTTCTGAACTATTGGGTGATGCGGATTTATCTCAAGAATAGGTTTTGCATGAATCACTTTCTGTCCTGCAGATTTGAGCAAACGCTCTAAATTTCCGCCCATTTCGTGACTATCTGCAACTAGACAGGCAGGAGATTCTGTCAGACGTAACGTGATGCGCACATCTTTCACTTTTTCGCCCAGAATACTTTTTATACGCTCAGTGAGCTCTTTGTAGTCGCTTGCTTCTTTTTCTTGCTCTACCTTTTCACTCTCATCGCCCAATTTTCCTAAATTAAGGTCACCTTTTGCTATTGACTGCAATGATTTTCCATCAAATTCATTTAGATTGGCCGCTAACCACTCATCTACACGCTCGAATAACAGTATTACTTCGATATTTTTTTTTCTAAAAATTTCTAAATGCGGACTACTTCTTGCTGCTTTAATGCTATCAGCGGTAATGTAATAAATTTTCTCCTGCCCTTCTTTCATGCGATTGATATAATCGGCTAGCGAAACAATCTGATCATCAGAATTAATATGTGTGGAAACAAATCGTAATAGCCTAGCAATGCGCTCACGATTAGCATAATCTTCTCCCACCCCTTCTTTTATAACTTGACCGAATTCTTTCCAAAAAATTTTATATTTCTCTCTATCTTTATCTTCTGTGCTTTGGGCTATATCCTCAAGAAGTCCCAGCACTTTTTTAACTGATCCGGAACGAATTGCTTCGACATCCTTTGACTCTTGTAATATCTCACGCGAAACATTTAATGGTAAATTATTGGAATCAATTACTCCCTTTACAAAGCGTAGATAATTTGGCAATAGTTGCTCCGCATCATCCATAACAAATACTCGTCGTATGTAAAGTTTAATGCCGTGACGATGCTCGTGATCAAATGTATCAAATGGTGCACGCGATGGAATATAAAGTAATTGGGTATATTCTTGCTTTCCCTCTACTTTAGTATGGACATAAGCCAATGGAGACTCTTGATCATGCGCCATATGTTTATAAAACTCCTCATATTGATCAGGAGTAATATCAGTCTTGGCACGCGCCCACAATGCATTTGCTTGATTGATGGTTTCATCTTCATCAGAAATTACATTTTCACTCTTCTCTTTAGACCACTCCTCTTTTTTCATTAAAATAGGCAGCATAATGTGATCAGAGTACTTACGAATAATAGAACGTAATTTCCAGCCATCGAGCAAGTCATCTTCACCTTCACGCAGATGTAAAATAACATCTGTACCGCGATCTATTTTCTCTGCTATTTCCAATGTATAGTCGCCCTCGCCAATAGACTCCCAACGAACACCATGCTCTGGAGATAGCCCACCGCGACGAGTGAAGAGTGTCACTTTGTCTGAAACAATAAAAGCAGAATAAAAACCAACGCCAAACTGACCTATTAAATTTGCATCTTTAGCCTGATCACCTGTCAGTGAATTAAAGAATTCGCGGGTACCCGATTTAGCAATAGTACCGATATGATCAATCACTTCTTGTCGTGACATACCAATACCATTATCACTAATAGTAATAGTACGGGCTAGGGTATCGTAGCTTATACGAATTCTTAAATCCGAATTAGATTCATATAAAGAGCCGTCTGACAAACCTTCAAAACGAAGTTTGTCGACGGCATCAGACGCATTAGAAATCAACTCACGTAAAAATATCTCTTTATTGCTATACAAAGAGTGAATCATTAACTTCAAAAGTTGTTTTACCTCAGCCTGAAAATTTAGATGTTCTTTTGTAACTATAGTTTCCATAAACTTCCTCTAAAAATAGTCGCTTTAAAAAAATATAACCAGTCGCAATTTAAGACTGCACCGAACTCTGGATGGCATAAATACATAATGCCATTAACGTTTGAGGGAAAATGCCAAGTAAAAGAATAACTAGGCCATTTGTACTAATTAGTAGTTCGACATCCTTCTGTGGTGAAATAAAAATATCATTCTCTGGCTCATCAAAATACATCAATTTAATAATACGCAAATAGTAAAATGCACCGATTACTGAGAATAATACAGCCATCACTGCTAACCAGATATAGCCAGCGTTCATAACTGCCTGCAATACCGAAAGTTTAGCGTAAAAACCCACCGTGGGTGGAATGCCAGCCAAAGAGAACATTAATAGTAGGGTAATAAATGCATAACGTGGATTACGGCGATTAAGTCCCTTAAAATCATCAAGTTTCTCAGCTTCGTACACTCCGTGTGATAAAAGCATAATTATACCGAATGTACCTAAAGTCATAATCACATAAATTACAACGTAAAACATTGAAGAACCATATCCATCAACATTTGCACTAACGATGCCAAGCAGCATAAAACCCATATGTGAAATAGTTGAGTAAGCTAGCATGCGTTTAATGTTAGTTTGCATAATTGCACCCAAATTACCAATAGCCATTGACATCAGTGCCAAAATAATAAGCATCCCCTGCCAATCATTTGCCATTCCCCCAACGCCCTCTATTAACAGACGCATAACAAAACCAAACGCGGCCAGTTTTGGCGCTGAACTAATAAACAAAACGACTGCTGTGGGTGCTCCTTGATAAACATCGGGTGCCCACATATGAAATGGTGCTACACTCAACTTAAAGCCGATGCCAGCAACGATAAAAACAAGACCTACTACTAATGTCGCGTGATTGACGACACCACCCTGAATTATTTCTGAAATACGAGCAATATTAAGGGAACCAGTAACTCCATAAATCATGGACATACCGTACAATAAGAAACCAGAAGCCAATGCGCCCAATATAAAGAATTTCATTGCCGCCTCAGTGGCGATTGATGAGTCACGTCGCAGCGCAACCATGGCATAAAGTGATAGCGACAGAAGTTCCAATCCAAGATAAAGGGTTAGAAAATGACTGGCTGAAATCATGACCAACATTCCTAATGTAGCAAACAACACTAGACTAAAAAACTCACCACTAAGCATACCTCTTAACGAAATATAGCTCCTTGAGTAAATTAGACATACAGACACCGTGATATACACCAACATTTTCAGCGTATCGGCCATAACATCATCTACAAACATATCGGAGAAAGTATAGATTGCATCAGGAGTGAAAGTAATAAAGGTAATCAGCGCACAGCCAAATAAAGCAATCTGCGTTAACAGATATGTTAAATTGGGTAGCTTTTCACGCGCCACAAGTCCGGTTAATAGAACCAAACATCCCATTACCAGTAAAAATATCTCTGGATAGGCAGGGGATAGGTTAGGTAACAGAAAGTTCATTTGGCATCCTTAAATATGACGCGTGCTATTTTTTTAGCAATCACAGTTTACTACGTGCTATATGTGCTAATAAATTATCTACTGTGACATGCATCACTTCTGTCAATGGTAATGGATAGAGTCCCATCCATAGAACCATTGCTGCCAAGATTGTCAATATTAATACTTCCCTTCCAGTGACATCTTCTAACTGATTTACATTAGGGTTAGTTACCGTGCCAAATACTACTCTTTTGTACATCCATAGAGTATAGGCTGCACCAAAGATTAACGTGCTGGCAGCAAAAAAAGCATACCAAAAATTTATCTTGATTGCTGCCATTATGACCATAAATTCTCCAACAAAACCGCTGGTGCCGGGCAATCCAGCATTAGCCATAGAAAATAACATAAAAAACGCGGCGAAGACCGGCATCTTGCTAACCACCCCTCCATAGTCGGCAATCTGCCGACTATGGAGTCGATCGTACATTACTCCCACACAGAAAAACATCGCACCCGAAATAAAACCATGTGAGATCATCTGCACCATCGCTCCTTCTACTCCGTAAACATTAAATAAAAATAGACCCAATGTAACGAATCCCATATGCGATACAGATGAATAAGCTATGAGTTTTTTCATGTCTGCCTGCACTAATGCAATCAATCCGATGTATACAACTGCAATTAATGACAACACTATCATCATGTCAGAGAGATAGTGACTAGCATCTGGTACGATAGGCAGAGAGAAGCGTATAAAACCATACCCACCCAACTTTAATAAAATTGCAGCTAACACGATTGATCCGCCCGTAGGCGCCTCAACGTGAGCATCTGGAAGCCAAGTATGCACTGGCCACATTGGTACTTTGACGGCAAATGCTAGAAAAAAAGCAATAAATATAAAAATCTGCGAAACTAAAGGTAATGGCAACTTATGATAGTCAAGTATCGAAAAGCTACCGCCAGAAATTCTATATAGGTAAATAAATGCTATCAACATTAGTAATGAGCCAAGTAATGTGTAGAGAAAGAATTTAATTGCTGCATAAACACGGTTGGGGCCGCCCCAAATACCAATAATAAGAAACATGGGTATTAGCGATGCCTCCCAAAAAATATAAAACAGAATTGCGTCGAGCGATGAGAACACGCCATTCACGATACCCGACATAATAAGAAATGCGCCCATATATTGAGATATTCGTTTATTTATTACCCGCCATCCAGCTATAATTACCAATGGAGTAGTAAAGCAATTCAGTAAAATTAATGGCATAGAGATGCCATCTACACCCAGATGATAGTGAACGTTAAAACGTTCAATCCAAACACGATACTCAACAAATTGCATGCTGTTCACTATAGGATCAAATCGAGTGTAAAGTGGAATCGCTACCAATAGTCCCGCTAATGAACCAATAAGCGCCAACCACTTTATCAGCTGAGCATTACGATCATCATTAATAGTCAGTATTGCAATGCCAACGAAAATTGGCAGCCAAATGACAAGACTTAATAAGGAGAAGTCAAACAACATTTACATTCCATTTGATCTATCAGTATGCAGCTAGCTTATAAAAAAAGGGGGTTATTTTTTTCATTTTTTTTATCTGCTCTCTCATGTTCGGTATAACCATAGGCTCATCAATACACACACACCAACAATCATAGTGAACGCGTAATGATAAATATAACCTGATTGAAATCTGCGCACTAATGTAGCAGTCAAGACTACCAATCGTGCCGCGCCATTAACAAAAAATCCATCTATAATCTTTACATCGCCAAATTTCCATAACCAACCACCAAGGATTCGAGCGCCGCCAGCAAAAAACCAAGAGTAAAATTCATCAATAAAATACTTACGATCAAGCAGAGTATATAAAGGACCGGACGCTTTCTTTATTTTTTCTGGCAGCTCAGTTTTGACCAAGTAAAAGTACCAGGCAGCAAAAATTCCACTCATAGAAAACCAAAAAGGCACGGTGATTAATGAGTGCGACATCATTCCCCATATACCATGGAACTGTGCCGCCATATTGCCGATTACATTATGTTGTAAAGTAATTAATATGGATCCACCAAAATAATCGCCAAATAGCATTGATCCGATCACCCATCCACCACTAATAGTAGGTATTGCCAGAATTGCCAAGGGCAATGTAACCACCCAAGATGACTCGTGTAAGTGTTCTTTAGTATGTTGATCCATGCGTGATTTGCCATGAAAAGTCATAAACATTAAACGAAAGGTATAAAAAGCTGTTATAAACACAGTGAACAATACGCATAAATAGGCAAAATTACCGCCGGGAAGCGCAGTAAGATGTGCGGCCTCAATAATAGCGTCTTTAGAAAAGAATCCTGAAAAACCAGGTACGCCAGAACTTGCTAGGGCAGCAATAAGCATAGTCCAATAAGTAATAGGCATATACTTTCTCAATCCACCCATTCTCCGCATATCCTGCTCATGATGCATGGCCATAATTACCGAACCTGCGCCCAAAAAAAGTAGCGCCTTAAAAAATGCATGGGTCATGAGATGAAATATTGCCGCTGAGTAAGCTGATGCTCCCAGTGCTACTGTCATATAGCCCAATTGCGACAGGGTGGAGTAAGCCACTACACGTTTGATATCATTCTGCACAAGAGCCACAAGCGCCATGGATAAAGTGGTAATGCCGCCGATTACTAGTATCACTGAAAGAGCGGTTTCTGATAACTCAAACAATGGTGACATACGTGTTACCATAAAAATACCTGCAGTCACCATAGTAGCTGCATGAATCAATGCTGAAATTGGTGTCGGTCCCTCCATTGAATCTGGTAGCCATACATGCAAAGGGAACTGCGCAGACTTACCCATCGCGCCGACAAATAACAAGATACATATCACCGACATCAGCATCCAAGGTGATCCAGGGAAAATTTCAATCACTTGATTGGCTATCTGCGGTGCCTGACCAAATACTGTTACATAATCTAAAGTTCCAAAATAAATTAGCACCACACCAATTCCAAGGAGAAAACCAAAATCACCAATACGGTTGACTAAAAAAGCTTTCATGTTGGCATGGATGGCTGTGGGACGCACATACCAGAAACCAATTAATAAATATGAAACTAGCCCTACCGCTTCCCAGCCAAAGAAAAGTTGTAAAAAGTTATTAGCCATTACCAGCATTAACATCGAAAAGGTAAAAAGCGAAATGTAACTAAAAAAACGCTGGTAACCCGGGTCGTTCTGCATGTAACCTATCGTGTAGATGTGTACCATTAGAGATACAAAGCTTACTATGACCATCATTGTGGCCGAAAGCTGATCAATCATAAACCCAATCTCAAAAAGAGTATCTCCAGATGTCATCCATGTATAAACAGCCCCGTTGTAAAGATTTCCTTGCAATACGTCTATAAAAACTAAGCTAGATGCGATAACGCATACAAACATCAATGCAATAGTGGTGCGGTGGGTCCATGCCGGTCCAATTAAATAACCCAGAAACCCAGCAATAATGGCTCCAGCTAGTGGCATCAACGGGACCAACAAATAAATATTTTCCATCTCACTCATAAAATTTATTCTCAATAATAGACTTTTCGTTTCTAATTCTAGATCTCACACTCTAAGAATTATCCTTTCAATTTATCAAGATCGTCTACATTAATGGTGCGTAAGTTACGAAACAAAACTACTAATATTGCCAGACCAATGGCAGATTCTGCTGCCGCAACAGTAAGTATAAAAAATACAAAAATCTGCCCAGATGCGTCCTGCAAATAATGCGAGAAAGCGATGAAATTTGTATTCACTGCCAATAACATTAGCTCAATCGCCATTAACAAAATGATTATATTTTTTCTGTTAAGAAAAATACCAATAATGCCAATGGAGAACAGAACTGAAGCAAGCAGGAGGTAATGAGATAATGAAACCAAACAGACAATCCCCTTTTTAAAAAAAAAAATTTATTATTCTTTTGTCTCAGAAGTCATCGATACCACTCGTATACGATCTTTCTTTTTCACTGCAATTTGTTGTGCCGGATCAAGAA
>Ga0049084_10001402_pt1 | contig 9942 bp, 7 predicted proteins | sample GreLakmeON33MSRF_FD_66720 | JGI IMG/M metagenome (GOLD analysis project Ga0049084, IMG submission 66720) | Freshwater lentic microbial communities from great Laurentian Lakes, MI, USA - Great Lakes metaG ON33MSRF | ecosystem: Environmental > Aquatic > Freshwater > Lake | place: Great Lakes... | reverse complement strand
ACCTCGGTTCTCGAGATCTCCGGCACCGAAGGCACCATAGTGACCTGGCCGCTGCACGATAAGTTCAGCCGCGGGACACTGCTCCTGGCGACGGCCGAGGGCGAGCGCGCTATTGTGATCGACGAGATATGCACCCACGTGGCCCTGCTAGACGCGTTCGCCTCCGACGCCTGGCCACCGGAGGTCGCGACGGGCATGGACGGCCTCGCGGCGATGCGCGTGCAGGAGTCGGTCTACACGGCGGCCCGCGAGCGGCGCATCGTGGACTTGTGACGAAGCCCACGGCGCGCGTTGCCTTCTACTACGCCGTTCCCGCCCGCGAGCCGAATGACCAGACGAACCCCTACGGCAACTTGCTCGCCGACGGTCTCGCCCGGGTCGGCGTCGAGGTGACCTACGTCGACCGCCATGGCGAGGCCTGGATCCGCGAGCACGCGGACGACTTCGACTTGATGCACTGGCACTGGCCGGCGCACGAGTACCACCGGGCGACCACAGCCGAGACTCAGGCGGCGATGGAGGCGTTCGTCGGCGAGCTGCGGCTGGCCCGAGATCTCGGCTGGCGGCTCGTCTGGACGGTGCATAACCTCTACCCGCACGATCGTAAGTACCACGATATCAACCGGGAGTTCCGGTTCCGGCTGGTGGAGCTGAGTACCGCGCTGATCGCCCACTGCGACCTTGCTGCCGAGGCCGTAAGCGCAGAGTTCCACCCCCGGGTTCCGATCCACGTCATCCCGCACGGCAACTTCATCGACGTCCTATCGGCCACCGTCACCCGGGCCGATGAGCGCGCAGCCCTCGGCATCCCGCCCGATGCCTTCGTCTATGGTTTCATCGGCAACCTGCTGCCCTACAAGGGCCTCGAGAACTTGATCGACACGTTCCGTGCCGTCGATTCGGGCGAAGCCTGGATGCTCATCAGTGGCGGCGTCGAGGCTGAGTACCGCAGTCACCTCCGGGCATACCTCGCCGATCACCCGCGGATCGTCTTGCGCACCTACGACTACGCCCCGGGTGAGGCGTTCGTGCAGGTGCTCGAGGCGTGCGACGTGATCGTCCTGCCGTTCCGGGCCTCCACGACGTCGGGATCCCTAGTCCAGGCGCTGTCCTGGCCGCGGCCCGTGATCGCGCCCGCGATAGGCTGCCTGCCCTCCCAGATGTCCGCCGACGCGGGCATCCTCTATACACCGGACGAGCCGGGCGCCCTGGAGGTCGCAATGCGACGAATTCGTCAGATCGACCTCGGGCGGGCGCGGGCCGCCGCGTGGCAGTCGGCCACCAGCACCGATTGGGACGACATCGCCCGCCGAACCCTCGAGGCCTACCTCGCATGATCGATCTCGTCGCCTTCCCGTCGGCCGAATGGCGCGCGGCCCTGCGGGCTCGAGGGCGTGATCCGCGGTTCGCCGCCGCCCGCCGGGCGCTCGACGATCGGCTGGCGGGCTACCACCGCGCCCTGCCGGAGCTGCCGGTACGCCAGGCTGGCTACTACCACGATTATTTCTGCCCGATGCACGCCGTCCAGCTGGTCTTCGACCCGCGCGAGCCACATCGCCACCCGTGTCCAGTAGATGGCGAGGTCTTCTCGGGCGAGCCCTTCGACAGCGCGTGGGGCTGGTCGGTCAACGACATGCTCTCGGACGCGGCGCTGCGGGCGGCCGTCCGTCACGCGATGGGCGCACCCGACGCTCTCGACGACTCCGACGACGACGCGGCGGTCGTCCGCCATGTGCTCGCTGGCTACGCGGAGCGCTACCGGACGCTGCCGCGCTCACCCAATCCGTACCCGGGCGCCTACCACGGGATCGCCTGCTTCAGCGCACTTGACGAGGACGTCTGGATCATTCGCCTGGCATGGGCAGCGGCGCTGCTCGGCGACGCGCTGGCGCCCGACGATCGGCGTGCGATCCGCGAGGGCCTGTTCGAGCCGGCGCGGGAGCACCTTGCACGGGTCCGCTACCGTGCGGTCCAGAACGTCGCGAACTGGGACAACTCGGCGCTGCTGACCTTGGCCATGCTCCTTGGCGACGACGTCGCCATCGACGAGATCCTCGAGGGCGAGTACGGCGTCCGCGACGAACTGTACCGCGGCGTCGGCGGCGACGGCCTGTGGTGGGAGGTCTCGCTCAGCTACCACTACTACGTGCTGGCGGCACTGTCATGGACGGTCCGCGGGCTTCGGGCGTCCGGCCGGCCGTTCGCGCAGGAGGGCGTTGTCCGCGAGATGTTCCGGGCGCCGCTGGACCTCGCGTTCCCGGACGGGTCGCTGCCGGCCGTCAACGACTGCTGGTACCACATCGGTCTGCTGGGCGAGGTTGGCCACGGGATTCCCGGCGCGGATGGGTTCCACGAGCTTGCGTGGGCGTGGTTCGGCGAGCCCGAGTTCGGACAGGTGCTCGCGGCGAACGTGGTGCGGTCTGGGCGCGTGACGCTTGAGGCGCTGCTCGACGGCGCTGAGGCCCCGGCGGCGGCCCCGGCCGGTCGCGCAATCGCACGGCGGCCGAGCCGGCAGCTCGACGACCTCGCCGTTCTCCGCACCGACGAACTCACCGCGATCGTGAAGGCCTCCCTGCGCGACGGCGACGCCCACGGCCATCCGGATCAGCTCGGTCTGCAGGTGTTCGGCGCCGGCGGCCGCATCGCGATCGATTCGGGCACGCCGGGTTACGGCATTGCATTGAACGACACGTGGTACCGCCAGACCGCCGCACACTCGACCGTGCTGCTCGACTCGGCCAGCCAGCCCCCCGCGTCTGCCGCATTCACGTCCTTTGACGACGGCTCCGTCGCGGCGGAGGCGCGCTGGGCCGACGCCGGCGGCTGGGCGCAGGTCGCGGCGCGAACGCGGACGATCGAGTGGCCGCAATCGCCGTCCATGGCCTACGCGGACGTGCGAATGCAGCGGCGCCTGCGGCTCGATGGGGGCAGCGTCAGCGACAGCTTCGAAGTGGAGGCGCCAGGAAAGCGCACGATCGATTGGCTGCTGCACATTCGCGGCACGTACGCCGGACCGACCGAGGCCGCGCCGGGTGTCGTAGCGGGCGCCTGCGGCTATGACCAGCTTACGGAGGTCCGTCGAATCCTGCCTCCCGGGCCGCTCGAGTTCCTCTTGCCGAATGGTTGGCTGGTGCTCGACCTCACGACCGAGCCGGATGAGGATTGGTTCCTTGCTTCGGCGCCCGGAAATCCGGTCGCCGATCGCCAACTCCTCCTTATCCGGCGGCGACGGGCGGCCCAGACTCGCTTTGTGACACGAATCACAGTCCACTGCACACGAGGAGCTTCAGGTGTTTGAAACGACGCGCATTTCAGGCGTGATCCCCTCCATGGTCGGCCTGATGACCTCGGCGGGCGCGCAGAAGCACGGCGGCACCAGCTTGCAGCGACTGGGTGCGTTGAAAGCATCGACGGACAGTGCCGATTTATAGAGGTTGTGTACGTTGCCTTGGCTGTGCGAATGTAAGCACGAAGATTGAAAACAAGTGGCCTGTGGCTGTGACACCATTGGTGTAGTGGAGAATAACGCGCATCACCGAAGTGATAATTGACAAGCGCAGTGTTATCGCGTACAGTCAACATGTGTTGAATCTCCATTCCACTTTGATCGGTTTCCCACATTTACCAGACGCACTGTCGGGAGCAATACGCTGTTCTGTGCTGGAGATTCCTGGGTCTCCCTCATTCCCCGTCAACCACCCAATCATATGACGCTTTCCACTATTTACCGCCAGTTGATGGAGTTTGACGCAGCGCTGATCGCGAACACCATCGGATACATCGACCCGATTCCGCCTGGGGAGGTTTATCTTGGGGGATCCATTCAATGCCAGACGCCCGGGTTCGGGCCCATGGTGGGAACAGCCGTCACCTGCGAGATGGACACTAGTTCACCCGGCGGCAAACATGAGTTCGACCTACACTATGAGCAGCTCGAGCAGATGCAAGGGATCTACGAGCCGATAGTTTGGGTGGTCAAAGCGGTCGGATCGCGGCCCGACCACGAGTGCATCCTCGGCGATGGCATGGCCAAGAGTCTCCGTTCGGTTGGATGTATCGGCGTGGTGACTGACGGGGGGCTCCGAGATGTGGCCGGCTTTGCCACGGTGCCGTTCCATGCCTTTGCCCGGGGACGGGTCATCCACCATACCGCGTTGCGTGTCCGCTCGATCAATCAACCGGTGGAGGTCGGGGGTGTTGTGATCCGGCCCGGAGACGTGATCCACGGCAGCGTCGAGGGCGTAATCAAGATTCCAAAGACCTGCCTCGAGCAGTTGCCCGAGCGGGCGGCGAAGATGCGGGCGCTCGAGCATGAAGCACATTTCATCATGCGTCAGCCGGACATCCCCGTGAGACAGAAACCTGAAATGGTGCGCGCCTTGCTTGTGCAATACGGTTTCGTCAAGTGAGGGGACCGTAGGCTTTGGGCTTAGACCAAGAGGAGACGACTAATGACTGAGTTGCGCATGGCCATTCTTGGATCGGGCTACATGGGCCGAACCTATGCCGAGTGTATCAGCAAATTTGTGAGCCGCGCCCGCCTGACGGCGATTGCTGGCGGCACACGTGCGCCTGGTCTCGCTGCCGATTACGGGGTAGCGTATGCTTCGGACTACGCCGAGTTGCTAGCACGGCCGGATGTTGATGCTGTACTGATTGCCTCGCCCCATGCCGACCATTGCGAGCAAGTGCTGTTAGCCGCGGCTGCAGGAAAGCATGTCCTTACCGAGAAGCCAATGGCAACAAACGTAGCCGATTGTGACCGCATGATTGTTGCCTGTCGACAGGCTGGTCTCATGCTACAAGTTATTCAGACCTTGCGTTTCCGTGGCACGCCTGCGCGCGCCAAGCAATTAATCGATGCTGGTCGGATCGGGGTGGTGCGAATGATTCAAGGCCGTTCGCTGGTGCGCGACTATGATATCGCAGCGGGGGCTTGGCCGGGCCAGCCGGAGCATGGTGGTGCATTCCTTGATATGGGCGTGCATAACTTCGACATCATGCGCTTTTGGAGTGGATCAGAGGCACAACGCATCTTTGCCCATGTCACAACCTATGGTAATTCTGGTCACCCGTGGCTGAGCGCGATGACTCAGATTGACTTTGCCAATGGAGTGATGGCGCAGCAGTGGACTTCGCATGAGGTGCCCTCGCTGAGTCTGGCGCGCAGCCAGCACATGTATGTCATTGTTGGTGAGACGGGAGCGCTAGAGATTGATGGCTATGGCAAGCTGCTGCTCAGTACGCCTGGTACGACCGACGTAATCTGGGAGCAGCCAAGCTTCGATTTTGTTAACCAGCCACTTGATCCGGTACGTCTAGAGGCGTTCTACACTCAGATACAGCTATTTGTCGATGATTTGCTGGATGGTCGCCCTGCCAGCGTCCGAGGTGAGGAGGGCCGAGCGGCTGTTGCAATGGTCGAAGCGGCGATGCAGTCTCATGCTACTGGCCAGGCCGTTCACCTATCGGCATCTTGATCTGATGCTTGTGGTTGCTCGAAATTCCCGTGGGGTGGCGCCGTTAGCTAAATAAGGGGGAACGATGGTATCAACGACTACGGTTATCATCGGCGGCGGTGTGACAGGCTTGAGCACTGCCTATCATCTCGCACGCAAAGGCTTTGGGCGGATCATTCTGCTTGAAAAAGGCCCGGTTGGCGATGGCTCTAGTAGCCGTGCTGCTGCGATTATCACCGGGTTACTCTGGAGCGAGACAGGTGTACGTGCGCGTAAAATCAGTCTACAGCTCTTTCGCGAGCTATCCGAGGATCTCGACGACTATCACTTTCAATCGGTTGGCTGCTTGAACCTGTTTGATCCGGCTTCATGGCCGGAGCGCGCAGCGCTGTTGCCGCTCTATGAACGCTGCGGGGCACCCTTCGAGGTTTTGGATGTTGCCGAAATGCGGGCACGTTGGCCGGACCTTCATCCAGCGGATGGTTATATCGGTCTCTACGATCCGCTAGGTGGTTACAGCGAGCCCGATCACTATATACCAGCATTGGCAAGGAGGTGCCGCGAATTGGGAGTCGAGATTCGGGAACAGCAGCAGGTCCAGGATATCGTGCTGCGTGGCGGGTCCGTTGCAGGTGTGAGGACTGCCGCTGGGACGATTGCGGCAGACGCAGTGGTTAGCACTGTGTATGCCTGGACCAACCTCCTGTTGGAGCGGATAAATGTGCGTCTGCCGGTCAAAGCGTTCGTGCACCAGCGCTATGTCACACAGCCACTTGCAGCTGCCCTTGCTATCCCGGCAGTTAATGCTAATCCATTGGGGGGCTACCTCCGCCCAAGCAATGGCGGACGGCTACTGGTTGGGATTGAGTCGGCTGATCGTGCGGAGCATCGTGTTGACGCACCTGATTTTCATCTCTCAGCATTGACAGCACCCGCTACGCTCAAAGACCAAATTAGGGTCAAGTTCACCCCCTATGTGCCAGCACTTGGGAGTGTTGGCTGGGAGATCGATAAGGTTGGCCTGTTGACCTTTGCAATGGATGGTGAGCCGATCATCGGGCCTGTTACACAGCTTCCTGGTTTGTTTGTCGGTGTCGCCTTCCACTCGGGTGGCTTTGCTTACAACCCGGTCTCTGGTCTATTACTTGCTGAGTTTTTGGCCGACGGCCGGACCAGGATTGATGTAAGTGCTTTTTCGCCGGATCGCTTCGACCAGCTTGAGACTGAGCGCTACCTGACTGAGACTGTGGCGCAAAAGAATGTGGTACGGCGGCGACACTAGGTTTCGTTCCGTATTGTGTGCAGTATTGGTGTAGGGTTATAGGATCTGTATCAATAATACGCGGGCAGCTCAGTATTAGAAGTCCCATGTACTGTGTCTCGCATGCAGTATTTTCAGCCTGGCCGTAATCGCCAACTCGAACAAATGGTGACACTGCGCCACATCTTCATTAAGTATTCCGTACGACCTATTTAAACCGATGTTAGCGCTTGATCGAATCGAAAGTGCCTGCGATAAAATATCTGTGCGGTTGGCCGGTCTTTATGAGATGCCACAAAGGCTGTATTAGAAATATAGGGTGCTTGGTAATGGGAATTCCCAGCGTTGTCGTGCGATCCTGCTTCAGCAATACGCCGAATGGGCAAATAGCACATCTGCTCACGAAGCATAATCCGGGTGGTCATATCGGCGATCAACTATTCGACAGGAGTGCACAATGCGGATAAGGGCAACCGGCGTTCTGGCATCGGGAGAGCGGGATACGAATCGCGCGGTGTTAACCTTTCCCAGCATTTTGGCGCTTGCCGATGGAAACCTGCTTGCGACACTACGTGCAGGGTCGACCAAGGATTCTGCTGATGAGAGTATTGAGCTCTACCAGTCGCAAGACGGTGGCGTGAGTTGGCGGCAGCTTGGCAGTCTGTCGCATAATCAGCCAATTGATGGTGCGTATGGGTCGCTTAAAGTCTGTTATTTGACAGAGATTGCGCTAGGCCATGTGCTGGCGGCCGCAATGTGGATCGACCGCACTACTTACCCAGGTGCGCCGCTATTTAATGCTGAAACTGAGGGTTGCCTGCCAATGCTAATCATGTTGGCAGAGTCTACTGATGGAGGTTGCCATTGGTCACCGTGGCGGGTGATTTCCATGCCCGCTGATATTGGCCCGGCCAGCCTTACCAGCCCTGTTATTCTTTTGCGCGATGGAACACTGGCGATGAGTATTGAGACCAATAAGGCGTACCATGACGCCGCGCCTTGGATGCAGCGGGTGGTGCTATTCCACTCACGTGATGAGGGGCGCAGCTGGGAGATGCCAATCACGGCTGGTGAGGATTCAACCGGTAGGATCTTTAACTGGGATCAGCGTATTGGCCATGCTCCTGATGGCCGGCTTGGCGCATTCATCTGGACGTACGATAGCGCTGCTCTAATCTACCTCAACATGCACCGCCGGATCAGCACTGATGGTGGGCGACACTGGTCCACTGCAGAGGATCTTGGGTTTGCCGATCAAGCCGGACGTCCAGCTGTTCTGCGTGATGGCAGAGTCGTACTACCCTGGGTTGATCGCTTTGGCACCCGCACTATTCGCGCATGTCTGGCATCCGATATTGCTGGGCAGTTTGATCCGGCCTCTGAGGTGGTGCTTTATGCACTGAGTACTAGAAGTGCCGACAGGCCTGATGATACGACTGGTGCGCTGCTAGCCGAGATGGGGCTATGGACATTTGGGTTGCCGTTTGCCGAGGTACTGCCTGATGATGATGTCTTGATAGTCTATTACGCCGGGAGTGAGGTCGCTATGGATATCCACTGGGCGCGGCTGCAAATCGAACCTTGACAGCTATGGGTGCTCACATGCGACTAGAAGACATACTGTCGGCGCTTGGTCCTGGCCTCATTACGACCATTGCTGGCATGAGCTACCGTGTCGGCATCCCCGCACGTGAGGCTGATGCCGGCTGGCCGATGGGTGTTGCGCGTCGGCCGGACGGCGACCTGATTGTGGTTGATTACCATGCCCACCGGCTCTGGCGCATCGACAAAGGCGGCACGCTCCACGTCTTTGCTGGCGATGGAGTACCAGGCAATCGTGGCGATGGTGGCCCCGCTGAGTTAGCACGCTTCTATTGGCCGCATGATCTTGCTCAGAACCAGCATGGCGACTTGTACCTTTCTGATCTTGGCAATCGCACGATCCGACGGATCGACTACGAGACCGGGGTGATTACGCGTGTTGCAGGAAGCGGGCGAGCTGGGCGGGGCGGTGATGGCGGCTTAGCGGTTGATGCCGAGCTGGACTGCACATGTGGCGTTGCTGTAGACCGTGACGGAAATATCTACCTGTCCGATGAGTGGGCCGGCAATGTTCGTCGTGTCGATGTCAAGAGCGGGATTATTAAGACTATCGCTGGCCAAAATGCTCGGCACTATCCATCTGAACAGGGAACGAGCCGACCGTTTGTGGGGCCTGGATTGAGTCTAGCCGGCTACCATGGTGATGGCGGCCCGGCGGCTGAGGCAGCTTTCTTTCACCCCGAGCATCTAGCGTTCGACTCGCATGGCAATCTGTATATCTGCGACAACTCGAATAACCGTGTGCGCAAGATTGACAAGGGTAGTGGCACAATAACAACCGTGCTTGGCAATGGGCAGCGCGCTTCTAACGGCGACGGCGGGCAGGCAGTTGAAGCTAGCACACTCATGCCCGATGCGATTTGCCTTGATAGCTCGGACAATCTATATGTTGGTGAGAAGTACGGCTTCCGTGTTCGCAAGGTGGAGGCGCGCACAGGCGTGGTGCAGACACTTGTCGGCAATGGTGTGCCGGGGTTTGGCGAGGAGGGTCGATCCGGCGGGGAGACGAGCTGTAACTCTGTCGAGGCTGGAATCTGGGCCGACTCGGATGGTACTGTCTTATGGGGCGATTGCTCCGGCCGTACTCGCTGCTACGATGGGCGCACTGGCATTGTGACGACGGTGCTTGGCGGCACGAGTGTTCATGACAACGAGCTGGCAAGTAGCGCCTTCTTGTGTGGGCCAGGCGGGCTTGCGGTTGCCCAAGATGGTACCCTCTATATCGCAGATGTTTGGAGCCAGCGTATTCGCGCGATCGATCCCGTGGATGGAACTATTCGCACAATTGCCGGGAATGGTGCGCGCGCATATGGAGGCGATGGTGGGCCTGCAATTGATGCATACCTTGGCAACCCACACGATGTCTCGGTAGATACGCATGGGCGAGTGGTGATTGCGGATACACGTCATGGGCATGTGCGATGTGTCGATAGTGATGGCGTAATCAGGGCGATTGCCGGTACAACCCTGCAATGGGACAAAGGCGATGGTGGCCCAGCGCTTGGCGCATGCCTTGTGCATGTTGAGGCAGTTGCTCATGGCCCAAATGATGACCTCTATATAGGTGATGCCATTGGCCGCATTCGCAAAATCGACTCGGAAACCGGGATCATCACCACA
>Ga0049084_10001399_pt1 | contig 9955 bp, 14 predicted proteins | sample GreLakmeON33MSRF_FD_66720 | JGI IMG/M metagenome (GOLD analysis project Ga0049084, IMG submission 66720) | Freshwater lentic microbial communities from great Laurentian Lakes, MI, USA - Great Lakes metaG ON33MSRF | ecosystem: Environmental > Aquatic > Freshwater > Lake | place: Great Lakes... | reverse complement strand
AAATGTGTTCTTTATACAGAAAAAGTGCCACAAACAACGAAACCTCTCTTTATCAAATACTCTCCAGATCAAACTGAGATTAAGAGGAATTGGGATGTGATCCAATCTGGAGAAGAATATAATAACGCTAGTACCGCTTTAGGAGCGTCCATTCTTAAGGCGACTGACGAACACTATTCTCCGGCAGTGCTCGTTATTTCACCTTTCTTACCTATTAACATGTTTGATGGAATGGAATCGGCCAGAAGCCGGATTCCTGGTCACTTTGAAGAAGTCATTGTGAAGCTTGCTAAAACTGCTCCTGTCAAAAATATCGTGATGGATTTTACTTATTTTGTGAATAATAATCCACTTGAGTCAGAAGTCGAGGGCATGGTTAAGGGTGAGTGGATAAAACTTGTACAGAAAACGAATGTAAAAATCTATGCAGGAAAACAAGTGGCCTTCGCAATCAATGATTCACGTCCTATTGAACAAGTTCGTGTTAGGACTTACCCTTGTGGTGGAATGAATAGATTTAAAGCGTTTTCGATTAAAGATTAGTTTTGAGGGATAAGTCCTGCCAAATCATCAGTCAGGACGTAGCTCTTGTCTTTAAATTCACAGATACTTTGGGTTCTGCCTTTATCATCTTTTAGGGCCCAGCTCATCCCACCTAATCCATTACAGACTCGAGTTCCGGGAGCAATGCGGCCATCTGTAACTTGAGCAAGTGCCTTCTTGATCTGTTCCGGACTGGAAGATTCCATAATGCTCTGTGCTTCGCATTTTTTACAGTTAGCAGAAATCCAGAAATTCTTCATCTGTTTCAAAGTTGCCGATCTCTCACCTTCTTTCAACTTTATCTCTGTGGCCCAAGAGGAAAAAGGAATAAGAAATAATAAAAAAATTATTTTTCGAGCCATTGAATCTCCGAATTGTTCATAAGGTTTGTGGCCGGGATCCAGACTCGCCCATTTTGGCACTTATCTGCTCCACGGTAGCGCAAATGATAAGATTGGCAGCCCTGGCCCCAAGAATTGTGTATTAAAAATTCTTCAACACCATCGACTGTTCGACAACCAATAATATTTACGGCGTGTCTTCCCGTTTGAGGACTTAAGCTGGAAACATTAAGTGAAATACCGACACCTTGACCTGGTATTTTTGAAAGCAACGTTTCCACTTTTTTGGTAACAGCTGCATTACCGTCTTTATCTTCGGTCATTTTTTTTGTCTTCAAATTTGTTGGGATGCTAATTCGATCTGGGCCAACACAAGCATTCTTCATCATTCGCTTAACTAGGCGGTATGGATACATGGCACCTGCATACTGATAATTAGTTACCGGGTCTCTTTGAACTTTTTCTGTTATGTATTGTTGCATGGTGGGTGCCCATGAGGTTGCTACATAGGCCTTAAAAACATCCAGGACTTTATAATAAGTGACTTCTGCCCAATGAAAAACAATCTCAGCGGCCTGTTTCTCAGAGTAGGTATCAAGATTATTCTTTCCGTAAGTTAAAATTTCAGTCCCTAGAAGATATCTCTGGTGCGCTTTGGAACTCTTAACTTCAAGCTCTGCCATCTTAGCAAAAAGCGGCACTAGATCTTTATTAATAGCTGACGTTTCTCTTGTTCCAAACCATCCGTCTAAAGTATCTTTTTCATTTTCGAGGTTTTTAATCTTATCTTGGATATCTGAAATCATAATCTCTAATTTTTTATAGTCTTCCACACCTTTATTTGCATCCACGTAAGCGCAACAAGGTTTAATTTCATTAATGGCCATTTTCCCAGCGAGATCAGCGATACGCTTTTGTCTTGCTTCGCCGGCCGCACTGTAGGGATCATTAGTGTAAAAGACTGGCATGCCACTTAAAGCAACAGCGTCCATTAAATCTGAAATAATATTCTTTTTCTGAGAGGGAAATAAGTTCGCGAAACTTCCATTATCTTTACAGGCCCAACCCCTGCTAATAAGGGCATTCATAATATCACCAGGCTGCCCGCCATCACCACCCGAATCATCGTTAACGGCGGCCTCATAGACATTAAATCTATTGCCACCACCAATATATGAACTCAAAAGGTCAGATGCTGAATGGACATAACAAGTTCCAACTGAACCCTGATCCCTAGGCCAAAGGGCTTGATAAGGGCCACCAATATTGCTTAAATTGACTCCCTTTTGAGATTGGCAATTCTGGGCGTTGGCAGCGTTCATAAGCATTAAAAACAAAGATGTTGAAATCAGGATCCTCATTAAACTATTTCACCATGAATATCTTTTCCTATAAAGACCTAGGCATGATTTATCTTTCCCTCGCAAAGAGCTAATTCCGACAGGTACAGTCTTGATTGTTTTGCTACACAAACTTATGGTATTCTTATAGTCAATGAAAAATAGAATTTTGAACTGGCTTCACTTGAGTCTTCAGTACCTACTTTGGTTTATGGTTAGGGCACTTATTTCAACCTACAAGATAGAAATCAGGGGCACTGAGCACCGTGAGAAGGCCAAAGCACTTAATCCAAAAGGTTCATTTATTTTTGCTGTTTGGCACGAACAAGTGTTTGGCATTTTAACCGCACATGCTTGGACTGAGCCATACTTGGCCTTGTCATCAAGAAGCAGAGATGGTGATTATGCGGCTTTTATATCAGAAAAGATGGGGTTTGTTGCCGTGAGAGGATCATCTAAAAAAAGAAGAATGGATAAAGGTGGAAAAGAAGCGATCCAGGAATATGTCTCAAAACTAAATATGGGCATAAGCGGCGGAATAACAGTTGATGGACCAAAAGGTCCAAGACAAAAATGCAAAGTGGGAGCGGCTTTAATGGCCTGCCAAACTGGTGCTGCCATTCTCCCAGTGACCGGTGTGGCCAATCGCTACTGGCAGTTTAATTCGTGGGATAAATTTAAAATTCCTAAGCCATTTGCCAAAATAACGATGGCATATGGGGAACCAATACAAATTGAGTCTACAGCTAATGAAGAGCGAGTTGAGGAAGTATGTGAGCAAGTCACTCAGTCCCTCAAAAAGTTAGAAGCAGAAATTTTAGCTTCGCTAAAATTGCGACAAAGCCATCATATAAATCTTTAAAGCGTTATCTAACCATCTCTCGTAACCAACACCTTTTGAGTCAATGTACCCCATGTGTCCCCCATGAGATTCAATATGCAAAATAGTCGATGCTGATAGCTTTGCTTCTTTATAGTCGATGGAGCTCACAAAGGGATCATTCTCAGATGTTAAGAGCACTGTAGGGATCTTAATGAGTCCTAAATATTTTTTTGCAGAACAAGTTTCGTAATAGTCCTCCCTATTTAAAAAACCACCTATAGGAGCAGTTAAGACTTCATCAAAATCTCTGAGGGTTTTAACCGTTTTGAGAAGACTTATGTCTTGAGGCCGATTTTTTTTTATATAATTCGATAATTCATAAACAAAGCTCCTGTCATAAATCCTATTCAGCCCTTGAGTTAATTTTATTGAGGCACGATTAAGATTTATGGGAGCATTCACAGCAATAGCAACGTCGGGTAAAATCGAGGCTCGCTGCCCCGCCGAGAGAAGTAATAGTGCATTAGCACTAAGACTAAATCCTATGGCAATATGAAAATGATTAGGAAGCATGTTGCGGCCAAATGCTATTACCTTGGAGAGGTCCTCTGCTCGCCCTGAATGATAGGGTTCAGTTGCCAGACCTATTCCATCACCGCAACCGCGATGATTATTAATGAAAACATGATGACCAAGAAGTCTTGCAACAAGTGCCGTACGTTGCATATAAGCGGCATCAGCACTTCCTCCTAATCCATGAAAAAGGTAAACAACGCTTGATGTGCTACCTTTAATATAAGTCGTATGAATCTGTTCGCTATCTTGATTAAGATCAACAAGGAAGGTTTGTCCTTTTTCAGAAAGTGCCGGCGATGGAAGAAGGTGACCAAAAAGAGTTTGTAAATGACCCAACTTGGCCCAAACAGGAGGAGAACAAGGTGAAATACTGTCTCGAGCGGCTTTAAGTGCTTTAATCATTAAACTTAAATATCAGAAATAACATTTTCTGACTCTGAATTTGTTACAAAAGAGGCAATACTTCGTTCCAAAGATGCTAAAGTCCGGCCACTTTGAATATGTTGATAATTGGAGAACGCAATGAAATTTATTTCACTCTTAATGACTTTTTGTATTTCATTAAACGTTATGGCCGCAAATGGATCCATCGAGGGCCTGGAGCAAGCTTTTAACGATTATCAATACTCTATTACCGTTGACTGGAACCAAGAAGATGAATCGTTTAAAAAAGAACAGACAAATCTTTTTTTTAATGAATTAGAAAGGCTAATCTCCCAAGGATTAACCAACCAAGACATAATTGATTTTGTAGAAAAGAAAGTCTCTAACGCTAAGGCCTTTACGCATTTACAAACAGAAATGAACGCACTGGCCCTGAATGCAACTTCGGCAGAAGATCTTGCTGAAATTCTAAATAATCACTCATCTGATTTTTATCAACAGGGAGCTAGCTGGACGGCATCTCGTGCTCAGGTCGCTGGGATTGTAATTGCTATTTCTGCACTATTTGTTTACGGCGTCTTTTTTAACCTGAAGTTTGGGTGCGTACAAACAATTGATGGCGTAAAATCATATTGTACTGACGATCCATCTTATAACCATTTTTAATCTTTGAGAGAATTAAAAATTACGACCATAAAAGACGTGGTCTATCTTTATCCAATTCCGGTTTTAAAAGAAAATAAATATCTTGTTCGGTGTGAGTCTATCCAAGAAGCCCATGAGTTAATTGATGACATCTCAAAGCGCAAAACTTCTCATCCTGACAATCCCCATGAGCATTTTCAAGTGGTCGCACTTCACACTGATCAGCAAACGAAAATCTTTGAAAAGATTTAAACTTTTAAAGGATCAACTAGGTGCTCGAGGCCATTGACTTTAATTTCGTAGAGTAAACCCAAAAGTTTGCCAAGCTGTCCTTCTGGTAGACCTTGATCATAAAACCAAACGACGTAGGGTTCAGGTAAATCAATTAGACGTACATCTTTGTATTTACCAAAAGGCATTGTGGTATTGGCCAGTTTATAAAGATCATTCGTTTCAGTTGTCATTTTGAAATTCCCAACCAGATTTTTCTTTTGATATTTTAAGTGTGCGAGCCTTCTCTGCTCGTTTAGGACTGCGTTCAATACCAATAGCCTCAAGACTACAGGCATTGGCAGCCGCAAGCATGCTTCCCTCACCGCAGAAGGGATTTATCATTGTCTTAGTGGTGGTTTGCTCAGCTATAAATTTTGCAGCAATGAGGCATGCCTCAATCCCCATTCCACGTTGCCATGTTTTATCCCCAAGATCAGGAATAACATCGGCAGTAGATTTAGAGATATCAACCTTTAATCCTTTTGAAAAACACAGCATATGCGAATAGGAAGGTCTTCCGAAAGTCGCAATCCCAGCAGGCGAGCGACAAATAATCTTGTGCCAGAGTAGCTCATGCCCGAGAGACTCAGCTGCTTGTTGGCAGAGGTAACCTTTGTCTACCCAAGTTCCATTAACTTTAATGTCAGATTGGTAAAAAATGGTAACTCCATCTGAGGCACATCGGGACAAAACAAGCTTTGCTGTTTGTATGAACCAGGTCTTCCAGTCATTTAATGAGTAACCAGGAAATTCGGATATATCAGGCATAGAAGTCACAAAGGAGCATCCCATCTGGACATCCTTTGCTTCAAGCCATGCGATTGCATCTTCACAGTAGACTGATCTATTGATCATACAACTTTAACTTTTTCGCCTTTGTACTCTATAATTTGACCTGTACGAATCTTGGCCCGCTTACGAAGCTCAACTACTCCATCGACTTTAACATCCCCAGCAGCAACGAGGTGTTTGCCAACGCCGCCGGTGGGTGCGATGTCTGCGAGCTTTAAAAGGTCGCAGAGATCAATGTGTGGTTTATCACCTAGAAATATTTCTTTCATAGAGGCTCTTTTTATAACTGAATAAAAATAATCTTGCTTTGATTCATTTGAGGAATCATAAGAAGATTCAAATCTTTAGCAACTGAGAGATCAGCAGAGCCTTGTCCAAAATTAAACATCTTTTTTACTTTGCCCTGTTTATTCATTGTAAAGATATCGCCATTCATCCAATCCGAAATCCAAAGAACACCACTGGCATCCACAGCTATGCCGTCTAGATTTCCGCGAATATCTTGATTTAGTGTAATTTCAACTTTATTAGCAAGACGAATTACGGCCATTTCACCAGGTGCTTCTGTCTTGAATGTCTTAGGATCAAGCCCAGTTCCCCATTTCAATACCAGTAGATGCTCTTTGCCATCAGTAAATAAACCATTGCTATTTTCAAGCTTTGGATTTTGGACCCATACAGTAAGCTTACCATCATGAATGCGGTAGATAATATCTGACATCATGTCTGAAATATAAATATTGCCCTCAGCGTCCGCTACGGCATCATTTAAAAACTTTGAGTTTTTAACTTTAAATGTTTTCATTATTTTAGAGCTAGAAATACTAACTTTATGCACGCGAGTGACATCAGTAACATAAAGGTCATCTCCGACAATCGCTAACCCTTTAGGAGCATGAAGCCCTGTAACCCACTTCGCATTGATTACTTTTCCATCTTTAGAGATTTTGCTCAAATAACCAACAGGCTTTGTCTCTAAAGGATTTCCTGAAGCGACATTTGACACAAAAAAAGCGCTATGTATTGGTGAGTATACAATGGATTCAGGATGTAAAATCCCTTCAGAGATTTCAAAAGCTATATTTGGTTTTACATCTTCATGTTTGCTGTCTTTCTTCTTAGAAGAACATCCACTAACGAAAATAGCGAGAACTAAAAGTAGAATTATTTTCATAATATCCTCAATTTATTTTTTGTAAGGCATTTCGCCAAGATAATCTTTCTTTCCAACAGGTACTCCGCTATGACGAAGTATTGCGTAAGCAGTCGTCACATGGAAATACATATTAGGGATTGCATGCTGAGTAGCAAATTCAAAACCAGTCAAATATTTTCCTTCCCAACGAGGCTGAGAAATTTTTCTTTCTTCAGCTCCTTTAAAATCTTCTGCCTTAAAAGTATTTAAGTAGCCAATTGTTTGTTCAATGCGTGCTTTTACTTCAGGAAGAGTCTTTTCATTATCTTCATTCACGGGAGCTTCTTTGCCAGTCATTCTTGAAGCATAAAGTTTCGCTGTATCACACGCAATCTGAACCTGACGGATAAAATTGAACTGATCAGGCGCAAGACGTGAGTTGAGAAGCACATCTATGTCGAATTTTCTCTCTGTTGAGTTTTGCACGGCCTTATCAATAATGTGGCTTAAGTTGTGAAGCATTTTAGTAAATTGAGGAACTGTGATTTCATAAAGCATATAACATCCTTGGTGGCCGAAATTTATTGTTAATTTACATCGAAGCTCTCTAAAACGTGAGTTAAATCTTATTGGCACTCTGGGTTAAAGAGCTAAATAAATTAAGGTCCTCATGGAATGTTGGATCAAGTAAGGCCATCTCGTCAGTCGTAAACCATCCTAGCTCTGAATGTTCATCATTTTTAATGAATGCTTCCCCCTCAAGTATCTCGACAAGCCACCAATGAAGCCTGCAAGAACCGTCTCTGGTTTCCATCTCGTACAGCTTCTGCGTAGGTTTCACTTTGAGGCCCACCTCTTCGAAGGCTTCACGACAAACTGCTTCAATCTCAGTCTCACCTTCTTCAATTTTTCCTGATACAGGACACCAATATCCTGGTGCCGTAGTTTTCCAGGTACTTCTTTTGCCAAGAAGATAGCGTCCTTCTTTTTCTATAATAACCGTGACGGCCTGAATTTTATTCATTGATTGTGTTGTAACTTAAACGTGGCGTCAGTATCAAAGGCGTTGTAGTCACAGGTTAGTTCTTCGCCGGCCTTGATATCTCTTACCGCTAGATTCAAAGCATTGCCATCTCCGGCCTCAACTAAATTTGGTTTTTCTGAATGATTCATGTGCCGAGCATGATCACCACAAAGAATAAAGGTTTTCATTAAACCTGTTTGCTGCCCATAAGCATACATATGAAGAAAGCTTCTGACTGATTCGGGGAATGCCGCAATTTTAACTTCATCCAACTCTACATCGAGAATTGGATCAAACTTCCATACCGCCTGCCCGGCCTTAATATCCTCAGCAGTGAAACAGCCGACGCCATGAATATCGCTAAATTTTAAAAACGTTTTTACGAGTAACATAATGAAAAGATTATAGACAAAATCTAATCGAGCGTAAGTGCCAATTTAGAAGTATTTGAAAGATCAAAGCTGTCAATTATTTGCAAGCGCTCTATTTTACACTTACTTTAGTCACTGCAACAAAAGGAGCGGGCTGTCTGTATGCCAACAACCATTTCTCAGTCAAACAAGAATATCCGCCGGCGCCCCAACCTTTTCCCCAGCTGTTTGCAATAATAATGCAAAAGCTACCTTCAGTTGCTTTAACCTTCTCCGGAAGTTCCATGACTCCAATGGCAAGAAAAGCGTGACCTAGAGCATGCTTATCAAGGGTAACACCAATATTTTTTGAAGCTTCAGCTAGACTCACGATTCCCTGATTCTTATAAAAATTCTCAGAGAGTTTTGCCGCCATTATGACTGGAACGTTTTGTTTTAATTTATCTATTACATCCGCCAGAGTTCTCACGTCTTCAAAACTCAAAACCTTTACGACACCTTGATGACAATTAGCTGGAAGTGGGATTTGAGTTTCGTTTTGATCCATCCCTTTGGTTTGATACGAACAATTATTCTCAACGGGAATATCGAGATTGGGATGCTTTTGCGAAAAGCGGTAAGCACTATTTACCCAAGAACCTTTACTTCCACATGGACTATTCTGACAGTCGGGCTTACTGGCCCAATAAAAATACTGCTCCGATAAATCGTGATCTATTTTATTTTGCGCTAATAGGATTTCAAGCGCCCTGATCCCGGCAAAAGCCGAACAAGTTGGACGAGCGAATTGATCTCTGACTGGTACTGAGAACGAACTGTTAACAATATGAACGGATGGCAGCTGCGGGATAACTTTCGCTTCAATGATAACTTGTTTTTTTACAGGAATTTCAAAAGTGTTTTCTTTGTACACTTTGATCCTGCCAAGGAAAATATCCTGTTCTTTTTGCCAAAGTTTTCTTTGTTCAATAATTTCTTTTTTCCATCCATCTCGAATTTTCTGATCTTCCAATTTTAATTTATCCATCTCTGAAAGATTCGAATTCTTTTCTTCCAGCTTTTTAGAATCAAGATTGTTTTGCGCAATGAGTGCTTTATTTCTGGCCTTCGCTTCGGCCACAACCTGTTCTCCCCTACTCATTGTTTTCTGAATAGGAACCGGTAACGGTTTTTGCGAAAAATCGCCTAGTGATTTAATCTGTCCTAAAATAACTTGGTATTCGGGAGCATCTTCATACTTATAGTCCCCAGAGATACTACTTAAAGGTCCAGCAAGAACTGAAGGTGCGAGAAAAACTAGAAATAATAACTTAAACATGGGTTCTCTTTTCATCCAAGGCAATTGATACTGTCATGTCACCCAGAACGTTAACTACAGAACGACCGCGGCCCAAAATCCAATCAACTGTTAATAACATCGGAAGAATTTCGGTTGGAAGTCCTACCGTCGTAAGCACAAGCGAAAGAGTGATAAACCCCGCTTCAGGAATTCCAGCAATACCTATTGTACCCATCACACAAATAAGAGCGGCAGTTAACTGGGTCGTAAGATCCATGTGAATACCAGCGGCTTGAGCGACAAAAAAGACGGCCATACCTTCATAAAGAAGGATTCCATCGTTATTAAGATTGGTACCAATACAAGCACCAAGAGTTGCTGATTTTTTAGAAACTTTCAATTCGTCCAAGTTTTTTAGAGTCAAGGGCA
>Ga0049084_10001397_pt1 | contig 9962 bp, 8 predicted proteins | sample GreLakmeON33MSRF_FD_66720 | JGI IMG/M metagenome (GOLD analysis project Ga0049084, IMG submission 66720) | Freshwater lentic microbial communities from great Laurentian Lakes, MI, USA - Great Lakes metaG ON33MSRF | ecosystem: Environmental > Aquatic > Freshwater > Lake | place: Great Lakes... | reverse complement strand
CTTCCAGCAGCGCTGCATCAAATGTTGAATGCACAAAATCAGCATGCAGTTTTTCTTCTTGCAACTTCTGCAAACTGGGCGGTGTCTCGCGCGTATCGACTACTGTGACGCGAGCGCCTTGCAACAAACACCAGCGCAGCATCGCCAACCCGGAGTTGCCCAGACCCAGGATGAGGATATGTTGGTCTTGCAACAGGTTCATGTTCAACGCAACTTCAAGGTGGACAAACCGACCAGACACAGCAACATGGTGATGATCCAGAAACGGACCACCACCTGTGTTTCTTTCCAGCCGGATTTTTCAAAATGGTGGTGCAAAGGCGCCATCTTCAAAATGCGTCTGCCTTCGCCATATTTGCGTTTGGTGTATTTGAAATACATGACTTGCAACATCACCGACAAAGCCTCGGCGACAAAAATACCGCCCATGATGGCCAGCACAATTTCTTGACGTACGATGACCGCTATGGTGCCCAGCGCCGCGCCCAAACCGAGCGCACCTACGTCACCCATGAACACCTGCGCCGGGTGCGTGTTAAACCATAAAAAGGCCAAACCCGCGCCTGCAATCGCCGCACAAAACACCAGCAATTCACCGGCGCCTGGAATGTGCGGGAAAAATAAATACTTGGAATACACAGCGCTGCCGGCCACATAGGCAAACACGCCCAGGGCTGAGCCGACCATGACCACCGGCATGATGGCCAGACCGTCAAGGCCATCTGTCAGATTGACCGCGTTGCTTGAACCGACGATCACCAGATAAGTCAGGATGACAAAACCCAGCACGCCCAGCGGGTAGCTGATTTCCTTGAAGAATGGCAACAGCAAACCGGCCTTGGGCGGCAGGTTCACATCAAAACCTGAACGCACCCAGCTGTAAAACAATTCAAGCACGCGCAAGTTGCTGACCTCGGAAATACTGAACACCAGGTACAAAGCAGCCAGCAAACCGATGAGGGATTGCCACAGGTATTTTTCGCGCGAAGGCATGCCCTCAGGGTCTTTGTTCACCACCTTGCGCCAGTCATCCACCCAACCTATGGCACCAAAACCCAGTGTGACGGCCAAGACAATCCAGACAAAGCGGTTGGACAAGTCCACCCACATCAATGTGGAAAACGCAATCGACAACAGTATCAATACACCGCCCATGGTGGGCGTGCCGGATTTGCTCAGGTGCGATTCCACACCGTAGCCGCGTATGGGTTGCCCGATTTTCAATTCAGCGAGTTTGCGTATGACAGCCGGCCCGGCCATCAAGCCGATCAACAATGCGGTGAGCGCAGCCATGACGGCGCGAAATGTCAGGTACTGGAAAACGCGCAAATAACCGTACTCCGGCGAGATGGATTGCAGCCATTGGGCCAGGGTCAGCAGCATGAAGCCTCCTTGCGAGGCAACGAGGCCGCTTGTTGTTCTGGGTTTTGCAATGCCTGCACCACACGCTCCATGCGCATAAAGCGCGATCCTTTGACCAGTACGCTCGAGAGATTGGGCAACAAAGTATTCAGCCGTTGCAGCAATTCATCCATGCTGTGGCAGTGCACAGCGTTAGCACACACACTGGCGGTATGCAGGCTGAGTTCGCCCAACGTCAGCACATGCTCAATGTGTTGTTGTTGCGCGTACTCGCCCGCCTCGGCGTGAAACGCTGCGCCTTGCGTGCCGACTTCGCCCATGTCGCCCAACACCAGCAAACGCGGCGCGGCTGATTGCGCCAGCATGTCTGTGGCGGCGCGCACTGAATCCGGGTTGGCGTTGTAACTGTCGTCAATCAAAGTGATGCTGCGGCCAACGTGTTGCAACACACTGACCTTAGAGCGGCCGTTGACCGGCTGAAACTGCGTCAAACCTTGTTCAATCGCGCTCATAGGCACACCGACGGCCAGCGCTGCGGCGACTGCCGCCATGGCATTGTGCAGATTGTGTTGTCCAGGCAAATGCAGCTGTGTTGTTAGCAGGCCCTGAGGGGTTTGTAAGTTGAGTTGCCAATGCGTGTTCAACCATAGTGCGTGCTTCACATGCACTGCGGCCGTGCTGTTGCCGAAATCGACCACGCGGCGCGAACCGGCGAAGTCACGCCACAGCCTGTGGTGCTCATCGGTGACAGGAAGCACTGCCACACCGTGGTCTGACAAGGCTTGAATAACAGCGCCGTTTTCTTCGGCCACCGCTTGCACGCTGTGCATGAATTCCTGGTGTTCACGCTGGGCGTTGTTGACCAGCGCCACCGTGGGATCAGCGCAAGCGGCAAGCCGGGCAATTTCGCCCGGGTGGTTCATGCCCAACTCCAGCACGGCGACACGGTGGTGCGCGCGCAAGCGCAGCAAAGTCAACGGCACGCCGATGTGGTTATTGAAATTACCTTGCGTAGCCAGCGCATCATCACCCTGCCATGCATGCAATATGGACGCCAGCATTTGCGTCACCGTGGTTTTGCCGTTGCTGCCGGTCACTGCAATCAATGGCAAGTCAAATTGCGCACGCCATGCCTTGGCCAGTGTTTGCAAAGCTTGCAATGAGTCGTCCACCTCAAGACCGGACAAACCGGCTTGCGCCAAACCGCGCTTGGCTATCGCCGCCCGCACGCCCAGCGCTGGTAACTGCGCCAGAAAATCGTGGGCATCAAAACGCTCGCCTTGCAAGGCGACAAACAAGTCCTGCGCTTGCAAGCTGCGGCTGTCGGTGTGTACTCTGGTAATCTTCAAATTACCGTCACCGACCAAGTGGCTGCCGGGCAGCCATTGGTGTATTTGCTGCAAGCTCAGTTGCATGGCTTGTGTCATGCCTGCCCCCGGTTTTGCAAGGCCAGCAAGGCATGGTCTACATCCGAAAACGGCAGTTTCTGGCCTTTGACTTCCTGGTAGGTTTCATGGCCTTTACCGGCGATCAACACCACGTCTTTCACATCAGCCTGGCTGATGCTGTCGGCTATGGCCAGACCGCGATCGAGTTGCTGCACAGCGCTGTGCGGTTCGCGCATGCCTTGCAACATCTGTTGCAGTATGTGTTGCGGGTCTTCGCTGCGCGGGTTGTCGCTGGTCAGGCAAACCACATCGGCATAGTCTTCGGCGCAACGCGCCATGGGTGCGCGTTTGCTGCTGTCGCGGTCGCCGCCGCAACCGAGCACGCAATGCAAACGCCCGCCGCGTGCGTGCGCCCACGGGCGCAATGCCTGCAAAGCCTGGGCCACCGCATCCGGCGTGTGCGCATAGTCGACCACCACCGCAGGTGTGCCGGCTTGACCGAGTTGCTGCATGCGACCGGGCACGGCTTGCAAATCGTGGCACGCTGCTACCGCTTCTGCCAAGGAATGACCGGCCTGGCGCAAGCCGGCGATCACGCCGAGCAGATTCATCACATTAAAGTCACCCAACGCAGCGGTGGTCAGACTGATGCTTTCAGCGGCTTCGCATACGTCAAAGCACATGCCTTGGGCGGTGGTGCGTACATGGCGAGCGTAAATATCGGCTGTAGCTTGCATGGACACAGTCCATAACTTCAGCGTCGAGCGCTGCAAACGCTGCACCAGTTCTCGTCCTTTGGCATCGTCTATGTTGATCACAGCGGCTGTCAAATCCGGCCATTCAAACAGGCTTTGCTTGGCCTGCCAGTAAGTCTGCATGCTGCCGTGGTAGTCCAGGTGATCTTGTGTGAAATTAGTGAAGATGGCGGTGCGGATACGGCAACCGGACAAACGGTTCTCCACCAGACCGATGGAAGAAGCTTCAAGCGCGCAAACCTGTACACCGTCATTCACCCAACGGCGCAACTGGGTCTGCAATTGCAAAGGATCGGGCGTGGTCAAACCGGTGCTGTGCATTTGCCCCGGTTCACCCAAGCCCAATGTGCCGACCACGGTGCAGCGTTGCCCCAGTCGGCTGAAGGCCTGTGCCAGCCACCAGGCGGTAGAAGTTTTACCGTTGGTACCCGTCACAGCCTGCACGTTCATAGCTGCGCTGGGTGAATCGAAATACGCGTCGGCTATGGCACCGCTGGCAGCTTTCAAACCGGTGTAACTGCTGATGGGCGCATCGTGCAAAGCCAGGTCGTTGACCGCTTCAAAGGTCTCGAGCCCGATCGCCTCGACCAGACAGGCGCTCGCCCCTTGCTGCAAAGCCTGCACCACATGCTGCCTGGCGTCATTGCTTTGACCAACCCAGGCAAAAAATCCGTCACCGGCTTGTACGCGTCTGCTGTCCGAGGTGAGCTGCGCTGTCACATGGGCACGCAACCAACGCGCAGCTTCGACGGGCGTGTGCAAATGCTGCATCAGAACGACTCCGCCTCGGCCTTGGCCACCACCTGCGGTTTGACCGCCATGTCGGGTTGCACTTCAAGCATGCGCAAGGTTTGTTGTACGGTCTGGCTGAACACCGGTGCTGCCACATCTCCGCCGAAATAGCGACCGTTGGTGGGCTCATCAATCATGACGGCGACCACGATGCGCGGGTTGTCTATGGGCGCCATACCGACAAAAAAGCCCCGGTATTTTTTCTCGGCGTAGCTTTTTCCATCTAGCTTGTGCGCAGTGCCGGTTTTGCCGCCAACCGAATAACCCATGGTTTGCGCCTTGGGTGCGGTACCGCCTGCCCCTGTCACCATATGCAACATATTGCGCACTTGCAGCGCATGCTCAGTGGAAATGACGCGCACACCGGAGACCTTGTCCTGGCGTTTGAGCAGACTGACCGGCGCCATTTCACCGTCGCGCGCAAACATGCTGTAGGCCTGCGCCAGTTGAAACAAACTGGTCGACAAACCGTAGCCGTAACTCATGGTCGCCTGCTCCATCGGCCGCCAGCTCTTATAGGGACGCAATCTGCCGGTGACAGCGCCGGGGAAAGGCACTTGCGGCTTCTGGCCGAAACCGACCTGTGTGTACATCTCCCACATGTCCTTGGGCGGCATGCGCATGGCGATTTTGACGGTGCCTATGTTGCTGGACTTTTGAATCACCTCGGACACGCTCAGCGTTCCGTGCGGGTGCGCGTCGGTGATGGTCATACCGTACATATTCAGCTTGCCCGGCGCGGTATCAATTAAGGTCTCCGGCTTGATCAGGCCTTTTTCCATGGCCAGTCCAATGATGAACGGCTTCATGGTCGAGCCCGGCTCAAAGGTATCGGTCAAAGCGCGGTTGCGCAATTGCGCGCCGCTCAGGTTGCTGCGCTTGTCAGGCGTGTAACTCGGGTAATTGGCCAGCGCCAGGATGTCACCGGTTTGCGCATCCAGGACTACCACGCTGCCTGCCACCGCTTTGTTCTCCAACACAGCTTCGCGCAGACGCTGGTAGGCGAAGTACTGCACCTTGCTGTCTATGCTGAGTTGCAAGTCCTTGCCTTCAACAGGAGGCACCATGTCGCCCACACCTTCAACCACGTGGCCTTGACCGTTTTTGATGACGCGGCGGGTGCCGTTCTTGCCGCCCAAGTGGGTGTTGAAGGTCAGTTCCACGCCTTCCTGGCCGAGGTTTTCCACATTGGTGAAACCAACCACATGGGCAGCGGCTTCCCCCTGCGGGTACATGCGCTTGTATTCCATGGTGGTGTAGATGCCATGGATACCGAGTTCTTTGATTTTTTTACCTGCGACATCGTCGAGTTGACGGCGCAGCCACACGTGTTTGCGGCGCGTGTCGCCGACCTTGGTTTGCAGCTCGGCCAAAGGCATATCCAGCAACTGCGCCAGTGCCTTGAGTTGCGAGACATTGGCTTCCATCTCTTCGGGACAGGCCCAGATGCTGGGCATGGGCACGCTGGACGCGAGTATCAAGCCGTTGCGGTCCAGGATGCGGCCGCGGTTGGCGGGAATATCCAGCTGTCTTTCAAAACGCACAATACCTTGCTTGCGGAAAAACGCATTGCCGACCACTTGCACATAAGCGGCACGCACCACCAGCCCGATGAAACCCAGCGCAATGCAAGCGACGATGAACTGGCTGCGCCAGATCGGCGTCTTGCTGGCCAGCAAGGGGTTGGTGGAATATTGAACGCTGCGGCTGCTCACGGCTGAACCTTTTGTGACGCTGCGGCAGCGCTTTCCAGCGATGTGTTGGCAGGCGCTGCATACTGCGTGATGGCCGGTGAAATGGTGCGCATATGCAACTGCTCGTGCGCGAGTTTTTCCACCCGCAAGGGCGTGGCTTGCGCGCCTCTTTCAATATCCAGGCGGTCGTATTCGTTTTCCAGACGTTGCGTCTGAGCTTTGGCGCGATCGAGCTCGGTGTACAGACGGCGTGACTCATACTGGGTGCGCACCAGGTACAGCGCGCTCAGCATGACAGCCATCAGTAACAAGGCATTCACCCGTGTCATGCGCGCTCCTGTGCCAGGGGCAATCGCTCGGCCACCCGCATGATGGCGCTGCGGCTGCGCGGGTTGGCTTTGATTTCTTCATCTGTTGGTCGCTGGCGGCTGAGGGCGCGCAATGGCAATTCAGGCGCGGCTGCAAACGGCGTGCGCCGGTCGTACACCTCGCGCGAATGTTTGGCGATGAATTGTTTAACCATACGGTCTTCCAGCGAATGAAAACTGATCACCACCAGACGGCCTCCCGGTTCAAGCACTTGCAAGCTGGCGTCCAAGGCCTGCTGCAATTCGTCGAGCTCACCGTTGATGAAGATGCGAAACGCTTGAAAGGTGCGGGTCGCCGGGTTTTGCCCGGGCTCACGGGTTTTGACCACTTCAGCCACAAGTGCAGCCATCCCCAGCGTGGTGTCAGGCAATAGCCCGGCGTCGCGCTTGGCAGTGATGGCTTTGGCAATGCCGTTGGCAAATCGTTCTTCACCGAGTTCACGTATCACCTGTGCGATTTGTTCGGTTTTTGCCTCTGCCAGCCACTCGTGCACGCTTTGGCCTCGGCTGCTGTCCATCCGCATGTCCAGCGGGCCGTCGTTGCGAAACGAGAAGCCTCTTTCTGGGTTGTCGATTTGCGGCGAGCTCACTCCCAGATCCATCAACACCCCCCTCACACTGGCCGGTGGCAGCTGGCTCAGAGCCGCAAAGCCCTGGTGCCGTATCTGCAGGCGCGGATCGTTCAGGACTTGTGCACTGGCCACTGCTTGCGGATCCTTGTCGAAGGCAATCAGTTGTCCCTGCGCCGATAACTGCGCCAAGATGCGCTTTGCATGCCCGCCTCGGCCAAAGGTTGTGTCGACATAAGTGGCTTCGGCCTGGACGTCCAGCGCCTCGACCGCCTCCTTCAACATGACGGTGGTGTGTGCCCATTCAGTTGTTGCCATTCCACGTTAAATCGAAAAATCACGCAGCACATCAGGCATGTCGCCTTGCATGGCCTGGGCTTCCTGTGCGTCATAGGTGCCCTTGTCCCAGAGTTCAAAGTGGCTACCCATGCCCAACAGAATCGTTTCTTTGTTGATGTGTGTGGCCGCGCGCAGTTCCGGCGATATCAGAATGCGCCCGGTGCTGTCCATGTCTACGTCCATGGCGTTGCCCAGAAAAATGCGCTTCCACCAATGTGCGGTCATGGGCAAGCCGGCAACCCGCTCGCGGAACTTTTCCCATTCGCTGCGGGGAAACAGCATCAGGCAACCATGCGGATGACGCGTGATGGTGAGTTGTCCGGCCGCGGTTGCGCTCAGCACATCGCGGTGCCTAGTCGGCACCGACAAACGGCCTTTGACATCCAGACTCAGCGACGATGCACCTTGGAACACGGCAATCAACCCCTTAAAAAAACAAACAGCGGCAGAAAAACGGAGAATCTCACATTTTTCCACTAATTACCACTAGTTTGCACTTTACCAGAGATTTAAGCGATTACCAACTGAAAATGAAGTTTTGTAAATAAAATCAACAACTTAGACCGCAATTTGAATTTTTTGCTAAGAAAAATTTCGATACGTATCAAGCACTTAGAAAAGTATCTGAAAGTGAAATATCAGCTTTTTTGATAAAAAAAAGCAGGCCTTGCGGCCTGCTTGTTGTGTGCTAAAGCAGACGATGCTCAGTCGCCGAACATTTTTTGCTTGAGCTCGCGGCGTTGCTGCGCTTCGAGGGACAAGGTGGCGGTGGGACGTGCGATCAAACGGCCCACACCTATGGGCTCGCCGGTTTCATCGCAATAACCGTAATCACCGCTGTCTATGCGTCCAATCGATTGTTCGATTTTTTTCAGCAGCTTGCGTTCGCGGTCGCGGGTGCGCAATTCGAGGGCGTGTTCTTCCTCGATGGTGGCGCGGTCTGCGGGATCTGGCACGATGACCGTGTCTTCGCGCAAATGCTCGGTGGTTTCACCGGCGTTGACCAGGATTTCAGTCTTAAGTTGCACCAGCTTGTGACGAAAGAATGCCATTTGTAGGCTGTTCATGTACTCCTCATCGGGCATGGCAATGATTTCAGCATCGCTGATGGTGTCGGCGGTTTTGCTTTTCCAGTTATTGACCAGTTTGGGGTCTTTGACAGGAACCACAGGTACCACGGCAGGCAGTGAAGGTATGGCTATCGGGCCATAGCTGGATTTGGCGGTGGTTGAAGCCACGCTTTGTCCGGGCGGCGGCGGCATCATGGCCATGGCCTTGGCGGCGCGCGGCGACTTTTTGGCCACGTCGGCTGTTGCTGGTGCAGCAACAGCTTTGACGGGTGCAGATTTGGCAGAAGCAGATTTGCCGGGAGAGGATTTGGTAGCGCTGGTCACGGATAGGGGAGCAGTTTTTGCGTTGGAAGGTTTTTTGGCGGAAGGCGGAGTCTTGACCGGGGTCTTGGACACTTGGCCTTGTCGGGAGGCTGTTGAAGATGTGGTTACTGCTTTTTTGACGGGTACAACTTTTTTGCCGACGGGTGAACTCGCCGGTTTTTTAGCCACTGTTTTTTTGACAGGGGCTACTTTCTTGACGGGTGTCGCTTTTTTAGCGACCGGTTTTTTTACTGCCGCCTTCTTGGCGGCAACCACCGGTTTTTTCACAGCCACAGCTTTTTTGGCAGGAACAGCTTTTTTGGCAACCGGTTTTTTAGCCACTGCTTTCTTGGGAGCAACTACTGGTTTTTTCACAGCAACAGGTTTTTTGGCAACCGTTTTTTTCACCGCCAGCTTGGCTGCCTGTGCGGTTTTTTTGACCGGTGCTTTTTTGGCTGGCGCCTTGGCGCTGGTTTTCAACTTGGCTTTGGCACTGGCTTTGTGTTGGGTAGATTTCACTGCATATCTCCTGTCAGCCGGGCCCGGGGAATCGATTGAAACTCCCCGACTGCTGTTATTTTTTTTACATATTTACCATCTTGTTCATGCCGGCAGGTGTTTCCACTTGCAAGCCTTTGGCGCGCGGATTGTACTCAGCATAAGCATTGTTCCAGGCCCTGCATGAAAATATCTCTGGGCAAATCGATGCCAATGAATACCATTTTGCTCATTCGCTTCTCATTTTTCTCCCAAGGCTGGCCTAAATCGCTGCCCATCAACTGGTGCACGCCTTGGAAAATGACTTTGCGCTCGGTGCCCTTCATGTGCAACACGCCTTTGTAACGCAGCATGCGCGGGCCATAAATATTGACGATGGCGCCCAGAAAATCCTCCAGCTTGGCCGGGTCCAGAGCCCGCTCGGACTTGAACACAAAGCTTTTCACGTCGTCATCATGGTGGTGATGGTGCCCGTGGCCCGGCACGTGGTCATGGTCGCCGTGGTGGTCATGTGCGTGTGAAGGATGGTCGCAATGCTCGGCGTCGTGCTGGTGGTGGTCATGGCCTTCGTTCAAAAAGTCCGGGTCAATCTCGAGCGTAGTGTTCAGGTTGAAGCCGCGCAGATCAAACACCTTGTCAATACCGATCTCGCCAAAATGCACGATATGCTGCGGCGCACGCGGATTCATGTGTTTGAGCCGGTGTTGCAAGGCATCGAGTTCATCTTTGGCGACCAACTCGCTTTTGCTGATGAAAATCTGGTCGGCAAAACCGATTTGACGCCGCGCTTCCTGGCGGTCGTTCAAGGTTTGTGCCGCGTGCTT
>Ga0049084_10001396_pt1 | contig 9967 bp, 10 predicted proteins | sample GreLakmeON33MSRF_FD_66720 | JGI IMG/M metagenome (GOLD analysis project Ga0049084, IMG submission 66720) | Freshwater lentic microbial communities from great Laurentian Lakes, MI, USA - Great Lakes metaG ON33MSRF | ecosystem: Environmental > Aquatic > Freshwater > Lake | place: Great Lakes... | reverse complement strand
AAGTCTTGCGGCAACAGGGCGCAGAGAATCGACAAAAGCGAGGTTTCGCGAAAACTCCTCCCCCTGAAACATCGGATATTTGTGCCGACTGTCTATTTCGGGAAAATGCCGAGTGCTATCCATACTGCCGCTCAAAAGTCCCTTCATCAAAGGCCAGTAGACCATGACAGACACACGATTTTCCAGACACCATGGCACAAGATCGACCTCAATGCCGCGTTGCAGCATGTTGTAGGGAGACTGACAGGCTGACACCGGACAACAGTTTGAAAATCGTTTCAGTTCCGAAACATTCACATTTGACACTCCCACGCTTCGCACAAGTCCCTGCTCAAGAAGTGAAAAGAGTCCTGCTGCCGAAACTTCAATATCGAGAGTGGGATCGGGGGCGTGGAGATAGAGCAGATCAAGAAAATCGATACCAAGTCGGGTGAGGCTGGTTTCCACTTCAGCTCTGAGCGTTTGGGGCCGACCATCAACAACCTGCTGTCGACCAGCAAGCCAGTGAATGCCACATTTTCCTGCAATGACGAGTTGATCACGGCGACCGATGATGGCTTGTGCAATGGCCCGTTCGCTCTCTCCAGATTCACCGTAGCAGTAAGCCGTGTCGAGGTGAGTGATTCCTGCATCGAGTGCAGCGAGAATCGTGTCAACGGCCATCGAGTGCGTTATTCCTTCGCGAGTCATGCCCGCCAGAGGCCAGCAGCCAAGACTTATTGGTCCAACATGAAGTTGGGTTTGGCCGAGTTGACGTCTTTGATTTTGGGAGTGTGAATGCATGAAATCGAACAATCTTCGAAATTTATGGAGTGGAAGTGGAGGAAGGTGACAAACGAGTGTCGTGACTCTCGGATCTGTTTTCAACAAAAGTTCCTCGGGTAAGAAACTCGCAGATAAGGGCCACCACATCGCGTCGAAAAAGAAGACTGGAATGCATGCAGGGCACAATCACGTGCTGGTGAGGTATAGGCAGTCGTGTGCTTTCAATCGAAACGAGTTGATCCCAGCCGGCAGCAATGACACCAACTTCGATACTCTCGGGCATGCCAATAGAGTGGATACGACTTCCTGGAGAGGTCGAAAGTTCTGCCACAGGCTTGAGCAGCGAACCAATCAAAGGAGAGAGTATTGCTGCGATGAACGAACCGTGATTCGGTGGTGCAAGCATTACAAATCGCTGAAGTTTTTTAGGACGAAATCGATCTAAAGCAGAACGTGCCACGATGCCTCCCATGCTGTGTGCAACCAGATGGATCGACTCAATCGTGGGGTCTGCGTCGAGGAGTTTGAGACGCTCCGCGAATCGTTCTGCGTGCGACTCAATCGACTGCAGAACACTTTCATATCCCCAGTTGAGCGTACGAAAGCCCTGCTTGTGCAGCCGCCACTGAAGGAGCGCAAGGAAAATCCGATGTGCTAAAAATCCATGTACCAACACCACGAAAGGTTGATGTATGGCCGATGTGTGGAGTGGCTGCATGATCTGGCGTTGTGTATCACACACACATGAGGATCAGACGGTAGAAAATTCCCAGCCGATTTTTGGGATACTTGCTTTCGGTGGCAATTGTCACAAAAACGACCGGAATCCCTTAGAGTGTATCGATGAACAAGGTGCTCGCCGAGAATAATCCCTGCTCGCCTCGTCTGCGCGTCATGTCTGCGCAGCGATCGGGTCGGAACCTCCTCGAGGGCGTTGTCCGGCGGGGCAACAATCAAGTGGACACACATCGTGATTGGCAGGGAGTAATCCCATCGCTGGTCGTGTATCAAGATTCCAAACACGTTCAGCGACCAGATCTCGAATCATTCGAATAAATATTGGATCGGTGCCAACGGTCGGCGTGCGAACCATGTCGATGCCCAAGCTTTTGCAAACATCCGCAGCTTCGGTGTCTAAGTCGTAGACCACCTCCATGTGATCGGAGATAAATCCAATGGGAACAATCGCCACGCGTTTATTTCCCAAGGCCGCCAACTCTCGAACGGCATCACACACATCCGGCTCAAGCCACGGTTGTGACGGTGGGCCACTTCGACTTTGGTACACCAATCGCCAGTTCGCAACTCCCGCAGTTTCTGCAACAAGCCGAGAGGCCTCCGTAAGTTGTGCTTCGTATCGGCATGACTGCGACATTGACGTTGGAATGCTGTGAGCTGTGAAGAGCACAGGAATCGTGTTCCGAACATCGGCTTCAAAATGCTCGAGCGACCGAGTCAAACGATCCGCCATGGGACCGACAAATCCAGGATGATTGAAAAACACTCGAATCTTGTCGATGCTCGGCGCCCGCGCGCCGAGTGGTTCACAGGCGGCCGCAATATTTTCTCGGTACTGCCTGCAACCGGAATAGCTGCTGTAGGCACTTGTCACAAAAGCGATCGCTTTGCGAATCCCATCATCAGCCATTTGTCGAACGGTGTCGGCAAGCATCGGATGCCAGTTTCGATTGCCCCAATAGACAGGGATATCTGGTCCGTGTGCTGAAAGTTCGGCTTGGAGCGCCTTCAAAAGCATTCGGTTTTGATCATTGATCGGGCTGCGTCCACCGCAGTGCCGATAATGTTCGGCTACCTCGAGCATGCGTTCGCGGGGCACATTGCGACCGCGTAGCACATTCTCAAGAAATGGAAGCACATCGAGTTGGCACTCTGGTCCGCCAAAAGAAACAATGACTACGGCATCGTAGTGCGTTGAATGAATCAACCGCGACGCAGTCGCATCAGCAGAATCAGAGGGAAAACTCATAGCTTCACTCCTGAACCCGCCGGATCGAAAAAAATGACCCCGACGGGAATCGAACCCGTGCTGCCGGCTTGAAAGGCCAGTGTCCTAACCTCTAGACGACGGGGCCAAACGGAGATCCGACGAGAAGGAACAGACCTCTTCGAACCCACATGTATCTAATCCCACAAACGCATTTCGTCAAGATGCGTCAATTCAAAAACGGTTAAAAACGCACTGTTTTCAAGAACGATCTAAAGTGTCTCTGGTCTTTCGCAAACCGAAGAATCGACGATGCCGGATGTCTTCGAAGGCTGAATTTCTTCACCAGAAGGGGCAATGCAGGGAGGCGATTCAATATCCACCCAAAGTTCATGGAATTGTGTTTCCTTGCAGGTCGAAGTGCCGGATCTGTCCCCGCGCTGAATAGCATCAAAGACTTCCCGCCTGTGGACCGGAATTTCCTTTGGAGCCTCAATTCCAAGACGCACTTTATCGCCACGAATCTCCACGACAACGATGGTGATGTCGTTGTTAATAACAATGCTTTCGTTCTTTTTTCGAGAAAGGACAAGCATAAAAAATTCAAAAGCGAGGCATCTCGACCAAAAAACCAAACACGTGTTCAAAAAAATGGATTCGAAACAGATGAAAAACCGTACGAGCCAACGGTCCGATCGATTCTCTCCAAAAGTAACTGGGGAGAAAAACGGAAGAAATGGATCTTTCAGCTTTAATCACCTTTTACTGTACGGAGGGAACCTCGCTCGTCAAGCGTTTTAAAGAGCACAGAACCCCCCTCTTGAACAGAGGCTCAAAAGCCTCTGTTTGTCGAGAAATCAAAGATTTTGAGGGTTTTTAGGCGTTTTTACACAGAAAGATCAATAGCCAAACGTTTATTGGAACCTGTTTTTCTAGGAGGCTTTTGGTCTTTGGACTCTTTAGTGATTATGGAGAGTGCGTAGAACATTGAAATTTGACTGAATACCAATCGGATGACATTTCCAATTCAGGAATCTGTCAAATGTGAATTTTTTGAGAATATGTTTTAATCTGCGAAGAAAAAGTAGAACTCTGACGCTGTTGGCAAGGAGTCGCTTGTTGGGAAAATCTCTGAACCTATACTCCCGGAACTTTTCAGGTGAGGTAGAAATGTCTGCAGGATTCACATCCATCTCCATGAAAGAGATGGCCCAGAGGGATTGAGAACGTTCGAATGCGAAACTGGTTTCAAAATATTTTTTCTGCTGTATGGACGGTGCTCGAGGGCATGGGCGTTACGCTTCGCATTTTCGGCGGCACGTTTGATCAGACAAAGCGAACGTTCACGGAGAAGTTTGAATACCCAGAACTTCCTGTCCCGGTGGCCGCTCGCTATCGGGGATTTCATCGGTACGACCTCACAACGTGTATCGCCTGCGATCAATGTGCGAAGGTGTGTCCGGTGGACTGCATTTACATTGGAAAAGAGCGTGTAACAGACGGCAAAGGATTTCGGGTAAGCGGATTTACGATCGATTATTCGAAATGTATGTTCTGTGCCCTCTGTGTGGAACCGTGTCCGGTTGACTGCATATTCATGGGGGCCTCTCATGACCTGAGTTGCTACAGTCGAGATGGAACTATCGTCGACTTCGCTCGCTTGCCGGTCGACGTGGCTTGGGGACGCGCTTCAATCAATCCAACAGCAGTTTCGGCTTCAAAGGTGATCGTGAATCCGGTTCACGGCGGACCGAATCAGTGAAATTAGATTTTGGAATGAGTTTCCCATGCATCCGGTATTGATTGCAGGTTACGTTGCCTTATTCGTAGCTCTCGGTGGTGGATTTCTATTTGTAAATCTCTTGGTAGGTCGGTTGGTTCGTCCAAACTCTCCCAATGCTGAAAAACTCGAAGTCTATGAATGCGGAGAGCCCGCGATCGGTTCAAGTTTTGTCCAGTTTGATCTGCGATTTTATGTGGTGGCCTTGCTGTTCATTATTTTTGACGTCGAAGTGGCACTCTTTTTTCCTTGGGCAACGGTCTTTGGAAAGGCTGTGCAATTGTCTGACCCGGAACTCGTGACGGTTGTTCAAACGCTTGAAAAAACAGCTGACGTGCCCGTCGGATTTTCCGCCACGATACAACAAGAGAAGCAGCCAGAGACGCCAGGAAAATCTATTCCTGCCTCAGTCGAGGGACTTCGTTTGAGCCCTGCGGCGTACGGACTCATGCGGGAGTTTGGAGTTGCTGCACCGGTTGTTCCGCAGTTTGTGGTTCTACCATCGCAGTCAGATCGCACGCCGGCTGGATTTGATGACAGCAATCAAGAGGCCCAAGCAACGTGGGCTGTGGCTCGAGTTGGACGACTCATTGCACAGACGGCGGTGATTGACATGGCGATTTTTTTTGCAATTCTTTTGGTTGGCTTTGCCTATGTTTGGAATAGAGGCGATTTAGATTGGGTTCGAGCTGTTGGAGCTTCGCGTGCTGCTTCAGAAAAAGGTTCCTCTTCAATGCGTTTATGAAGAGTATGGCGCGACCCGGTTTTTGAAATATGAAATCCTCTGGAGAAAACCGTTGATGAGAGGTTCTTCGTTTCTTGAGAAAGCATCCAGTGAATTGCCCGGCGCAATTATTGGTTCGAATCTCGAAGCAATCGATCCGTGGATTGAGGTTGTTGCCGAGCGAATCGCTGAGGTAAGCCAGTGGTTAAAAAAAACACCGGAGAGTCTATTTGACTCACTTGAATGCATTACGGCCATCGACTGGTTCGAGCCTGATGCGAAGAAGGCTGCCAAGGTTCAGTGGAAGCCTCACATCGAGATGGTGTATCACCTTTGGAGCACAGTGGCTCGTGCGAGTATTGTCATCAAGACCAACCTTCCCCGATGGAAAGAAGACGTGGTTGGACAGTTGCCAGAAATTCCGAGCGTGACTGGTGTATGGCGCACGGCCGACTGGCACGAACGAGAGGTTTTCGATCTGTCAGGAATCTTCTTCATTGGGCACCCCGATCTTCGTCGAATTCTCTGCCCCGAAGACTGGGTTGGGTATCCGCTTCGTCGAGACTACGAGATGCCCCTTGAGTATCACGGCATTCGCGCCCGTTAAGTGCGGCATTCAATCGCCCTCGATCTACGAGAGGCGGCCCTTACAAGGAAATCGAACAATGGCACAGATGGTTGATGATGATCCGAGAATCATTGAATTTGACGTTCGCACCGATGAGATGCTTGTCAATATGGGGCCTCAGCACCCCAGCACCCACGGCGTGCTGCGTTTAGTGCTTCGAACCGACGGCGAAATTGTTTCACAGGTCGAATCGCACATAGGGTATCTCCACCGCTGTGCAGAAAAAATCGGGGAAAATCTAACACCGCGACAGTGGATTCCGTACACCGACAGAATGGACTATCTCGCGGCGATGAACATGAATCTCGGATGGTCGCTTACGGTTGAAAAACTGATGCGGTATCAGGTCAGTGAAAAAGCGAGGCACTTGAGAGTTTTAATTGCGGAGCTTGGTCGTCTCGCCAGCCATTTGGTTGGAATGGGAGCGTATGGACTCGACCTTGGAACATTTAGTCCGTTTCTCTATGCGTTTCGAGAACGCGAAAAGATTCTGGATCTTTTCGAAGAAACATGCGGTGCCAGACTCACCTACAGCTATCTCACCGTAGGGGGTGCAACTGCCGATCTGCCTCCGGGCTGGCTCGAGAAGTGCGAGGCATTTCTTGATCAGTTCACTCCACTGATTGCCGAATACCACTCGCTCCTTACCACCAATGCAATATTCGTAAAACGAACCGCTGCTATTGGCATCTTGTCAGAGGCGTTGGCGATCGACTACGGCTGTTCTGGTCCCGTCCTTCGAGGAAGTGGAGTCGATCAGGATCTTCGACGAGATGGAGAGAGCATCTACACAAGTATGTACGACGGATATGCCTTCGAGGTGGTGGTTCAAAAAAATGGTCACTATCCCCGAGACCATGCCTATCCACCGGTCCCGCGCGAAGCGGTTGTCGGTGATAGTTGGCATCGTTTCTATGTTCGAATGCTCGAAGTTGTTCAGTCGGTTGATCTTATACGGCAGGCCATGGACCGTTACTCGGCCTGTCGCGGTCCGCTTGGAGAACCACTCAAAATCAATGAAAAGCTGCCTGTTGGTGACGCCTACTTGGAAACGGAATGCCCGCGTGGGCAGATGGGTTTCTATCTCGTGGGAGATGGCACGCCGATTCCGTGGAGGGCCCGCGCAAGAAGCAGTTCATTTTCCAACCTCTCGGTGTTGCACGAACTTTGTCGCGGTTGCCTGATCGCTGATGTGCCTGCGATCGTGGGGTCGCTCGACATCGTGATGGGTGAGATTGACAGGTAACGTGTATCGCTCACAATTCTCGATGAAAAACAGTTGGAAATGCTGAATTTGCCGATCACTTGTGACCTGTCGCGAGTTCGTACACTATTTCACAATTCTTTGCGTCGAGTGGGTTTGTAGCCCGAGGATTTCTCTTTCAAGTCTTAGATTTTCAGATCGAAGTAAAGCACCACAATGGCTGACTTTCTCATTCATACTGGAGGGCTCCCCGACTGGATCGCCTGGGCCATCACTGCCAGCCTGGCAGCGTTTTTTATTCTGAATGTGATTGCAGGAGGAGCGCTCGCTTTTATCTGGGCAGAACGCAAAATTGCCGCCCGCATTCAAGATCGTCTCGGTCCAACACGAACCGGAGGCAAGTTTGGTTGGCTGCAATCGCTCGCCGACGGAATCAAACTTCTCACAAAAGAAGATTTGATGCCCGATGGAGCCGACGGCCTGCTGTTTCGTCTTGCTCCGTATGTCAGCTTTTGCGCTTCCTTTGCGGCCTTCATCGCACTTCCCTTTGCCTTTGATTTTGTTGGACAACGCCTCAACGTCGGTGTTTTTTTTGTGATTGCAGTGTTGGGGCTGGAGGTCTTTGGTGTCATTCTTGCAGGCTACGCATCGGCGTCGAAATGGTCGCTGTTTGGTGCCATGCGAGAAGCGGCACAGGTAGTCAGCTATGAAGTGCCGCTGGGTATGTGTGTGGTTGTTCCTGTCATGCTCGCTGGCAGCATGGACCTTGTGACGATTGGAGAGAAGCAGGCGGGATGGTTCTTTCAGTGGTACCTGTTTCACGACCCATTTACGTTTATCACATTTTGGATTTATGTCACCTGCGCGGTCGCGAGTGTGAATCGGGCTCCCTTTGATCTGGCGGAAGCGGAAAGCGAACTCGTGGCTGGATTTCACACGGAATACTCGGGACTCCGTTGGAGTTTCTTCTTCATGGCCGAATATGGATCGATGTTTCTTGTCAGTGCACTCGCCGCGATTCTTTTTCTGGGCGGCTGGAATGGTCCTGTACCTGTGGCATCGCTTCTGGGGCTCAGCGATGGAAGTGGTGACACAACGGGATATTTTGTTCGTCTGGCTGGGTGCGCAAATTTAATGACAAAAGCGACGCTCGGAGTACTCATCATGATGTGGGTCAGATGGACTCTGCCTCGTCTTCGTATTGATCAGGTGATGACCACGTGCCTCAAATACTGCACCCCCATCGCCGCGGTGATGTTTGTGGGTGCAATGCTCTGGACCTTGGCACTCCCCGGTGGTTTCTTTCGAGGACTTGGACGACCTGCTGGTGAAATTCGCGAAGGATGGCTGCTCGGCCCGGGTGGGATGTCTTTGCAGGTGCAAAAAAATGGTGAAGCACCTCCGAGCAGTAGCCGTTTTGAACAGAGCGAATCTCCTGTTTCGCAGGTGGGTCTATGAATACAGGATTTGCCATCACTACGGGGTCGATGTTTGCCACAATCATCAGTGTCGCGAATATCAATTGGCATGGAATGTTTTTTGCGATATTTGCACTGGCAGCGTGCGCGATGGCCGTCGCGGTTGTGCTCACTGACAATGTTGTGCGAATGGCTTTTTATCTGGTGTTGTCGCTGGGAGCGACCGCGGGGCTCTTCTTTCTTGCGGGAGCAGAGTTTGTTGGTGCGATGCAGTTGATGATTTATGTAGGCGGAACACTGGTACTGTTGGTTTTTGGTGTGATGCTTACGGCGCAGGCCCCATTTGTATCGATGAAAACTCCGCAACGCGACTGGGTGCTGGCATCAATACTGGCTGTATGTCTGCTGGCGGTGCTCGTTCAGGCAAGCGTTGGTGTGGATGCTTGGCGGACGGCCGCAGTCTCTGTCGGTGGTGGAGTACAAAGAGAGGCGCCCGAGCCTTCTGCAACTCCGCTGGGCATGGCACTCTTAGGAATGCGAGTGGATAACGATAGCTCTGGTATTGTCACACCATCAATTCGCAGCGGATACCTTCTTCCCTTTGAGATTGTTTCGATCCACCTGCTCGTTGTGCTCGTAGGGGCTGCGTACTTGGCCCGTGCCAAGCGACGGCGTACTCCCCGCGCAGTGGAAACGGCTGGCCAGAGTGAGTTGAAAGAGGAAGTGAGGGTGGCATCATGAATTTTTTCAACATTTTGGCCGAGCCTGTTGGCGTGTCCCATTACCTCCTTGTGGGAGCTGTTCTGTTTACCGCAGGAGTCGTTTGCATGGTCATCAAGCGCAATGCTTTGGGCGTGCTTATGGGAATAGAATTGGTGCTCAACGGTGCCAACATCAACTTTATCGCCTTCGGTTCCCCTGTACTACGAGGAGAATCGACGGTGTCGATTGGGCTCGACGGCCAGTTGATTGCACTGTTTGTGATTCTTCTTGCAGCCGCAGAGGCTGCGGTGGCGCTTGCGATCACACTCAATTTTTACAACAACCACGCGACGGTCGACGTTGACCGAGCGGAAGATCTGAAAGGGTGATCCGCGTCTTTGGTGACACTGCGAAATCCGTATGGAACTTGAACAAACACTTCCGATTCTGCTGGGCTTGGCGTGGATTACGCCACTGTTCTCGTTCGTCGCCATCCTTTTTTTTGGTCCCCGAATGGGGACCCACGGAAAAAATGCTGCTTCGGTAGCAACCGCTGCAATTGTTTGTTCGTTTGTATTTTCGTTGTCGGCACTACTGATGTGGATTGGTGTGCACGGCATGTCCGGGGGGAGTCATGGCAGTCATCATGTGCTTGTCAAGGATTCTCAAACAGTGCTGGTTGCGGGAGCTGCGCAGTGGAATCTCGCCGATCATCAACCGTCCGGAAGTGAGGATGCAAGTGAAGCCGTTCATCCGGCACACGATGCCGACGCTGCAGGAGTTCAGCCAGAAGACGCGCAC
>Ga0049084_10001395_pt1 | contig 9984 bp, 8 predicted proteins | sample GreLakmeON33MSRF_FD_66720 | JGI IMG/M metagenome (GOLD analysis project Ga0049084, IMG submission 66720) | Freshwater lentic microbial communities from great Laurentian Lakes, MI, USA - Great Lakes metaG ON33MSRF | ecosystem: Environmental > Aquatic > Freshwater > Lake | place: Great Lakes... | reverse complement strand
TCGCCATTGGCCTGATGGCACGCGGCGCAGTTGACGAGAAAGAGTGCCGCGCCAGCGCCGGCGGGAGATGCGCCAGCGCCGGCGGGAGATGCGGCGGAGACGGCGAGCGGGACTAACAGCGAGGCCGAGAGGGCGAGGCCAAGAGCGAGCGTGCGGGGTAGCATGTGTGCGTGGGTAGGGGAGCGACGGGGTGGGTCAAATCATTACGCGAGATGAGCCTCGTATTACGGAAGCCCACCCGCTACTTGACTGGAGATGCCTCAAGACCCCAACGCTTATTTCGACCAAGCCGTCCTCGACCAAATTGAACATAGCCCGATCGGGGCCGTGCCGTTTACGCCGACCTATCAGGACGCGCTGAAGCGCCTCTACGCCTCGCATCAGGCCTACGCTCACGCCGACCACAAGAACGGCCACGTCACCGCGCGGTCACTCGCCAAGCTGCCGCATTTTCAGGCAAAGAATCTTGAGGAGCTCATCGCGGGACGGATCGGGGCCGACGCGCTGGAAACCAACGGGAGTATTTATGACCGCTACGTGCAGTCACTGCCCGCAGCGGTGCGGGTGCGGGCGGAAGGCTTCCGGGTAGCGGTGGCGGGCAAAGTCGCGCATCACCGCACGAAGCATGTCGGTGACGATAAAGTCAGCGTCGCGCACGATCCGATCCACACGCTGTTTCTCGTGCCGGGGACCGGGCCCCATCCCGGTTTGCCGGGTAATTATCTGCATGGAGCGGCGGTCCAACTGCGCGCGAGCGCGGACAGCCCGTGGTCCGTGCACCTGCATGATTCCGACGATGGTGACGCGTTATTTGAGTCAGCGACCATGGCCGAGTGTTTGACGAAGTTGGTCGAGGTGCTGGAGAGCGCGCCCTTCAACATGAACGAGCTCGAGGCGTTGGGGTTCACGCTCAAGTGAGGGGTCTCGCGCGCCAAGCCGGGTGAACGTATGACGCTCGCCGAACTCGGGTGGACCGACACCCTCGCCAACGCCTTTGTGGCTCTCGGGCTCGCGGGGCTCGAGCCCGCGCGCGTGGTGTGCGAACTCCGGAGGAATTTTTATGCCGTCCACACGGCCTCGGGCGAGGTGCTGGGCGAGTGTGGCGGGGGCTTTTTCCATGTGGCGCGAACCCCGGATCAATTTCCGGCGGTAGGAGATTGGGTGGCCGTGAAGCGGCGCGAGGGCGAGCAACGGGCCGATATTCACGCGGTGCTGCCGCGGCGGACAAAGTTTTCGCGCCGAGCTTCGGGCTCCGAGGAGATCGAGCAGATTGTCGCGGCGAACATCGACACCGTCTTCCTCGTCAGTGGGCTGGACCGGAATTTTAATCCCAAACGCATCCAACGATTTTTGGTTGCGGCGCACGACAGCGGTGCCGCGCCGGTGATCATTTTGAACAAGTCCGATGTGTGCGACGACGCGGACGCCGTGAAGCGCGAAGTCGAAGTGCTGGCCCCGGGCGTGCCGGTCCTCATCACGAGCACGACGACGCGGAAGGGATTGAAGGCGCTCGCGGTGACGTTTGCGAAGCCGGGGCACACGGTGGCGTTTATCGGTTCATCCGGCGTCGGAAAATCCAGTCTCATCAATTCGCTCGCCCGCGATCCGGATGCGCTGCCGACCGGCGAAGTGCGGGAAAAAGACAGCAAAGGGCGTCACACGACCACCCGGCGCGAACTCGTGCAGACGCCATCCGGTGCGCTCGTGATCGACACGCCGGGGATGCGCGAACTGCAACTTTGGGGCGTGGAAGAAGGGATCGAGGAAGCGTTCGCGGACATCAAGGCACTCGCCCTGACCTGTCGTTTTACCAACTGCGGTCACACGAACGAGCCTGGCTGCGCGGTGCGCGCGGCGCTGGCGGGCGGCGCGTTAGCGGCGGCGCGTTTCGACGCGTATCGGAAACTCAAAGCCGAGAAAACGGCCGGTGCCCCGAAACCGCGTAAGCCGAGCGCGCTCGCCAGCCGACCGAGTTGGAAACAGAAAGCCGAAGGGCAAAAACCGTTTCGGCACCGGCAGCATCAAGACGATTGAGGCGCTGCCAACGCCGGGGTCGCGGGCGCGGCGGGTGCCGGACTCGCGGCGGGCAGGGATGTTTGGTTGGCCACAACGGGAGCAATCACGTACGGAATGCGGTGCGCGGGCACAGCGGTAATCTCAAGGTAAACGTCCGAGGCGCCCGCGGTCACGACGAGGTCGATGGCTGCCCCCATCTCGTTTAAAAGCTGCGTTTCCGCCGTGGCCGCGCTGGCGCCGACCCGGCAAGCGAACTCCCAAAGATCGAATCCCTCGGGCAGCGTCTTGCGGCGTTCGCGTTTCACGTATTTGCGCACATCGTGTTTGATGGACTCGACAACACGGGCATCCGCTTTGCCGGGCGCGTGGAGAGAAAATGTCTTTTTCATTTGAGCCAATGACAGTGAAGAAGGTCGCTGCGGGAGAGGAGCATTAATTGAGGAATATTTTTCCGTGGCCGGATTGTGGCGGCGGAATTGCCCTCGGCGGCGTGTGCGCTGGGCGTTTTGATCTTTACAAGATGCTGTCGGGATAACGAGTTATTGGAGCTAGACGACGGTGGAAAGAATAGGCGTCGTGTTCCCAGCACGCGGGCGATTGAGTCATTCTCCCATCCAAGAACGAATCCGAAAATCTGACACTGCGCTAAGTCCCGCCACTCCGGTGGGTGCCCCGCAAGTTCCTTGGGAGGTATTGCAATCATGAGAGACGATTATCTGCAGGCCGCATTGAAAATGATCGATGACCCGAACATTCTCGTGAACGTCATCTCGCGCCGAGTGAAGCAGCTGAAACGTGGCAACCGCGCGTTGGTGGAATCGCTCGAAAAACTTTCCCCGGAAGATACCGCACTCCGCGAGGTCATGGAGGGCAAGATCAGCTACGAGCTGGCGACGAAAGAAACGCTCGTCCACGGCGGTCGCTGAGTTTTAGGAATCAATCATGCCAAGGCGATCAAACGGAATAGCGATCCGCGCGGATTGCGGGTCTGCGCGGATTCCCCCTTGCTTGTTCCTAAGAATCAGAGTGAAACAACGGGTGTTGTAGGAGGATCAGTCATCAAGTATCGCGCCTGGACGCCGTCGTCCGGACCTGAGGTCCCCTTAAGTTAACGACGGTAATTAGTCCTAGATAAATCATATGGCCAAATCACAAAACTCCAAGAAGCAGACCAAAAAAGCCCCGGCGAAAACCCCGGCTCAGAAGAAGGCCGTCAAGGCCGCCAAGAAGACGAAAGCCTAAAGAGTTTCGTTTTTTTCGACCGATTAGTCGGTCCATTATTAACGGCACAGCGATTCGCTGTGCCGTTTTTTTTGTTGGGTTGAACAGGTCGTCGCGGACCGGTGCGATCGAGCTGCATCTGTTTTTCCGCGACCGGCGAGAAACGCGTTGGTGAATCCCCGTCATCGGTCCAAATTCTGCTTCCCGCGAGGTAGTGCGCTCGCTACAGATATTTGTTTTTCCGACCACCATGACGCTCCAGACGCTCCTCCTTGCTAAAGCAGCCAACCAAGCACGCGGCCTCGCGATCGACGCCGTGCATGCTTGTTCCTCCGGCCACCTCGGCCTGCCCCTCGGCTGTGCCGAGATCGGCGCCGTGCTTTTCGGGCACGCGCTTTCGCACAACCCGGCGCGACCACGCTGGCTCAACCGCGATCGTTTTGTCCTCTCGGGTGGTCACGGTTCGATGTTTCTCTACAGCTGGCTCCACCTCAGCGGTTACGATCTGCCGATCGAGCAGGTGGCAAAATTTCGTGCGCTGCACAGCACGACCCCCGGCCACCCGGAGTTTCACGAGACCCCTGGCGTCGAAGCCACCACCGGTCCGCTCGGCCAAGGGATCGGCAACGCGGTCGGCATGGCGTTGGCCGGCCAGATGGCCGCCGCGCGTTTCAACACGCCGGAACACGAGATCTTTAATTATCACGTCGTGGCCCTCGCGGGTGACGGTTGTATGCAGGAAGGCGTCGCGATGGAGGCGTGTGCTTTCGCCGGCCACCAGAAACTCGACAACCTGATTCTCATTTACGACTCCAACGACGTCACGCTCGATGCGATGGCAACCAAGACGCAGAGCGAGAGTGCGGCGCAGCGCTTCAAGGCGATTGCGTGGGATGTGCAAACCATCGACGGGCACGATCTCGCCGCCATCCTCAAGGCCTTCAACCGGGCCAAGCGGAGCCAGAGCGGCAAACCTCAGCTCATCATCGCCAAAACCATTATTGGGAAAGGCATCGCCGAAGTGCAGGGCACCGCCAAGGGCCACGGAGAGGGTGGCGCAAAATTTTCCGCCACCGCCCGCGCGTCGCTCGGCCTCCCCGCCGACCAGCATTTTTTCGTGAGCGACGATGTCCGCGCTTACTTCGCCAGCCACAAGGACCGCCTCGTGCGCTCCTGCAACAAGTGGCACAAAACTTACAAAGCGTGGGGCGCGGCCAATCCCGAGAAGTCCGCCCTTCTCGACTCGCGCGACACGACTCCGAGCGCCGCTGTGCTCCTTGAGAAAATCCCACTGTTCCCCGGCGATGCGAAACTCGCGACGCGTGCGGCCGGTCGCGACGTCCTGCAGCCGCTCGCGGCCGCGCTACCGTTGCTCATCGGCGGCAGCGCGGACCTTTACGGTTCGACGCTCAACTACATCGCTGCCGAGAAGGATTTCGACGACACCAATCGCTCCGGTCGCAACATCCGCTTCGGTATCCGCGAACACGGTATGGCGGCCATCGCCAACGGCGTCGCCTACGACGGTCTCTTTCGTCCGAGCATCGCGACCTTCTTGGTGTTTGCCGATTACTCGCGGCCAGCGATGCGGATCGCGGCGTTGGCGAAGCTCCCGGTTGTCTATATCTACACGCATGATTCCGTCGGCGTCGGCGAAGACGGACCGACGCACCAACCCGTTGAGACCATCTCCGGGCTCCGCGTAATTCCCAATCTCGATGTCATCCGCCCCGGTGATCCCGAAGAAACCGCCGGTGCCTTCGCGGCTGCGCTCGCGCGCACCGACGGTCCGACGCTGCTCGCTCTCACCCGTCAGAATCTCCCGACGCTCAACGAAATCCCTGTGACCTCCCGTCGCGAGGGCGTGCTCAAGGGCGGCTATATTGCCGTGCCGGAATCTGCGCCGCTCACTCACATCCTCATCGCGACCGGCAGCGAACTCCAACTCGCGGTCGCCGCCTCCAAAACCCTCGGTGCCGGCACGCGCGTCGTGTCGCTGCCCTGCACCTCACGCTTCGACCGTCAGTCGGCTCAGTATCGCGAGAGCGTGCTGCCGTCGTCGTGCCGCAAGCGCATCGCGGTCGAAGCAGGCGTCACCGTACTCTGGCATAAATACGTCGGCTTGGACGGCAAAGTGGTCGGCATCGATCGCTTCGGTCTGAGCGCGCCGGCTCCGACGATCTTCAAGGAACTCGGCATCACGACCGAGGCCGTGGTGGCCGCCGCTCAGGCACTTTAGTGCGCCGGCTTTTCCGTCGTAATCTCCAGGCCCGCCTTCGCCGGCGGGCCTTTTCCCTGTCTGGTTCGCAGGTATCATCGCAGCGCGGTGCAGCGCGTTGCTGCCGACCAAGCATGTCCCCGGGGGAAGCCGGCAGGGGACGTTTATCCGGAAATCTTGCAGTGAAACGCGACGGTTAGATCAACGCTTGCAATCATCGTTAGCCCCCTAACTGTCTGCCTCCTTACTTTATTTTCTGATGCCGCTTCTCCTGCTCAAAGACCTTCCTCGTTATGAGTGTTTGCTGGAATCAGCGAAGGAATTTCCGGACCTCGATCCGTCAGCGGCCGAGGCCTATCTTCATTTGCTGCGTGCGGGCGACGACGCGTTTGGCGTTTCCCAGCGGAATCTCGATGCTCACGGAATATCCCAAGGACGATTCTGTGTGTTGATGCTGCTGTGGCGCAGCGTGCATTTGTCGGCGACCGAATTGGCCGGCGCGAAGCCGTGCGGGGATGGTCCGCGGACTCCGGCCGAGTTGGCCGAAGGAGCGAATGTCACCCGGGCCACGATGACGGGCCTGATCGACACTCTGGAGCGCGACGGCTTCGTAAAACGGGAACCGGATCCGGTCGATCGCCGAATGATGTCGGTGCGGATGACTCCGAAGGCGGAGAAGTTTCTCCATGATTTCCTGCCCGGCCATTTCCGGACGACAGCCCAGATCATGACCACCTTGAGCGAATCCGAGCGCAAGACGCTCGTCCGGTTGCTCACTAAAATCTCCACCCAAGTCGCTGAAATGGTCGGCGGTCCCGCCACGGTGGCGGCTGAACCCTGCCTTAACGCTCTCTGATTCTTCACGCTCAAACCTAACTGCCATGATTAAGAAAATTTTTGTCTACATCGCGACCGTCTTCGGTCTGCTCGTTGTGATCGTCGCGCTCGGCGGCACCAAGAAACTGCAGTTCGCTGCGATGGGTGCGGCGGGCGCAGCCTTCGATCCTCCGCCCGAAACGGTCACGGCCCAGGCCGCGACCGAAGAAACGTGGGAGAATATCCTGACTGCCAACGGCTCCGTGGCTCCGGTGCAGGGCGTGATGGTCGGCGCCGAGGTGCCCGGAAAAGTGGTCTCGATCAATTTTGAGTCGGGTGCCAATGTCGCGGTAGGTGATTTGCTCGTACAGCTGGATGTGAGCACGGAAAGTGCCCAATTGCGCGCGGCCGAGTCCGTGGCTGACTTGGCGAAAATCAATCTTGGCCGCGCTCGCGAATTGCGCGAGAAGGGCACGAACGCCAGCTCCGATCTCGACGCGGCCGAAGCGCAGGCGAAGCAAGCCGCCGCCGCCGCGGACAATCTTCGGGCGGTGATCGCCAAGAAGAGTATTCGCGCTCCGTTTACCGGACGACTCGGGATCCGGCTCGTGCAACTGGGCCAAATTCTGAGGGACGGTGAGTCCGTCGTCACGCTCCAGACGGTCGACCCGATTTATACCAACTTCGCGTTGCCCCAGCAATTCCTCGCTTCGCTCAAAGTGGGTGAGAACGTGCGCCTCACGACGGATGCTTCGCCGGGTGAGACGTTCGCAGGAAAGATCACGGCGATTGCGCCGGAGATCGATGCGGTCACTCGGAATGTCCGCATTCAGGCGACGTTTTCCAATCCTGCGGCCAAACTCCGCAGCGGCATGTTCGGTTCCGTGGCGGTGCTCCTGCCGTCAACCGGTTCCAGCCTCGTCATTCCATCCACGGCGATTCTCCATGCTCCTTACGGTGACTCGGTGTTTGTGATCACCGAGGGGAAAAACGCGAAGACTGGCGCGGCGGAGAAGACCATTCGCCAACAGTTCATCCGCGTCGGGACCGCCCGCGGCGATTTTGTCACAGTCGTTGCCGGCCTTAAGCCCGGGGAGTGGGTCGTCACGACTGGGGTCTTCAAGCTCCGTCCCGGTATGTCCGTCCTCGTCGATAACGCCCTCGCTCCCAAAGCTGAACTCGCGCCGAAGCCGGCCAATTCCTAAGCGCGTTCGTTGCGCCCTGCCTCTGCTGCGTGTGCCCGCACCGACCATGAAATCTTCCTTCACCGACCTATTTATTAAGCGTCCTGTCCTCGCGATTGTGGTCAATCTCGTGATCATCCTCGCGGGTTTGCAGGCTTACCGTTCGCTCAATATCCGCCAGTATCCGCGCAGTGACAACGCCACCGTCACGGTCTCGACGGTGTATGTCGGCGCCAATGCCGAGCTCGTGCGCGGTTTTATCACGACACCGCTCGAGCGGGTCATCGCCGCGGCCGATGGGATCGACTATGTCGAGTCGAAGAGCCTCCAAGGTTTTTCGTTCATCAGCGCGCGATTGAAGCTCAACTACGAACCCACGAAAGCACTCGCCGAGATCAGCGCCAAAGTGAATCAGGTCCGCAACGACCTTCCGCCCGAGGCCGAGATTCCTTCGATCAGCGTGCAGTCGGCGGATTCACAATTTGCGTCGGCCTACTTGAGCTTCGCATCGGACATTCTCTCGCAGAGCGAGATCACCGATTACTTGATCCGCGTCGTGCAACCTCGTTTGTCGGCCGTGCCTGGCGTGCAGCGGGCGGAAATCCTCGGCGCGCGCACGTTTGCCATGCGGATCTGGCTTAAGACCGAACGCATGGCGTCGCTCAATATCAGTCCATCGCAGGTCCGCGCCGCCTTGGCCTCCAATAACTATCTGGCCGCAATCGGGTCGACCAAGGGTGCCTATGTGCAGGTGAATCTCACGGCCAACACCGATCTGCACTCGGCCGCCGAGTTCAAGCGCCTTGTCATCCGGCAGAGCGGCGACACCACGATTCGGCTCGAAGACATCGCCGATGTGGTGCTCGGGTCGGAAGACTACGACACGCAGGTGCGCTATTCTGGCCAGACGGCGGTGTTCATGGGCATCTTCCCATTGCCGCAGGCGAATACCATCGACGTCGTCAAGCGAGCCCGCGCCGAACTGGAGTCGGTCAAAAAAGATCTTCCGGACGGCCTCCAAGCCCGCATCGGTTACGACGCGTCCAAATACATCAGCAACGCCATTCACGAAGTGACCGCGACGCTCATCGATACGCTGTTGATCGTGGTGGTCGTGATCTTTCTTTTCCTCGGTTCGGTGCGCTCGGTCATTGTGCCCATTCTCGCGATTCCGGTTTCGCTCATTGGTGGTCTGTTTCTCATGCAAATTTTTGGTTTCACGATCAATTTGCTGACCCTTTTGGCTATCGTTCTTTCGGTCGGTCTCGTCGTGGACGATGCGATTGTCGTCGTCGAAAATGTCGAACGTCACTTGCGGAACGGGCTCAAACCGCTCGACGCCGCGCTACTGGGTGCGCGCGAACTCGTCGGACCGGTGATCGCCATGACGCTCACCCTCGCGGCCGTTTACGCGCCCATCGGTCTTCAAGGTGGCCTCACGGGTTCGCTCTTCCGCGAGTTTGCGCTCACGCTGGCCGGAGCCGTGACGATTTCCGGGATCGTGGCACTCACGCTCTCGCCGATGATGGCGGCGAAACTTCTGCGCGGTGGCGATCACGCCGAAAAGGGCTTCCAGGGGTTCGTCAACCGCCGTTTCGACTCCGTGCGTCATGCTTACAGCCGGGTCCTCGATGGCACGCTGCGCCACCGTCCTGCCGTCTACCTGGTTTGGTTCGTGGTGACTGCGCTCACGCCGGTCATGTTCATGTTTTCACCCGCCGAGTTGGCCCCGGCCGAGGACCAAGGCGTTATTTTTGGAATTCTGACCGGTTCGGCGAACGCCACGACTGACCAGAAAATGATTTATACCAAGGCGGTCGAGAGCGCTTTTCTCGGGACGAAGGAAACGGAGTTTTCTTTTCTGCTCACGTTCGGCGGCGCAGCGGGCGCGGTCGGTGGGGCTGACGGGTTTGGCGGCATGGTGCTGAAGCCGGGTTCGGAGCGCGACCGCAACGTCTTCCAGGTGATGCCGGAAATTCAGCAAAAACTGAGTGCGATTCCCGGTATGCAGGTTTTTGCGACAACGCCGTCCGCCCTGCCGGGCGGGAGTAATTTTCCCGTCGAGTTTGTCATCGCATCGACGGCCGATGCGGAGCGTCTCCTCGGATTTGCCCAGCAGATTCAAGCGAAGGCGGCCGCGAGCGGAGTGTTTGCGTTCCCTCCGCTGATCGATCTGAAGGTTGATCAACCGCAGGCGGAAATCATCATTGATCGTGAGAAGGTCGCCGCGCTGGGCCTTAACCTCGCGCAAGTCGGTGCCGACCTCGGCTCCGCACTGGGCGGCAATTTCGTCAATCGCTTCAATATCGCCGGTCGGAGCTACAAGGTCATTCCGCAGGTCGCGCGGAGTGAGCGCCTCAATCCCGAGCAGCTGCTCGACCTCTACGTGACCGGACCCAATGGACAGGTGGTGCGCTTGAGCAGTATCGCCACGATTCAGAATAAAACCGTCCCGCGTTCGCTCAATCGGCTGCAACAGCTCAATGCCGTGAAGATTTCCGGCGTCACGACCCGCACGCTTGATCAGGC
>Ga0049084_10001393_pt1 | contig 9989 bp, 4 predicted proteins | sample GreLakmeON33MSRF_FD_66720 | JGI IMG/M metagenome (GOLD analysis project Ga0049084, IMG submission 66720) | Freshwater lentic microbial communities from great Laurentian Lakes, MI, USA - Great Lakes metaG ON33MSRF | ecosystem: Environmental > Aquatic > Freshwater > Lake | place: Great Lakes... | reverse complement strand
TTGAACTCGTTGAAGATGCCCAGGCCACCCGAGGCGTAGAGCACGCCCCCGTTCTTCACCCACGCTTCGAGCTTGGCCGGCACACGGTGGTCGATCCACTCGCCCGCCACGTGGAGCACGTCGTACTTCGAGAGGATGCCGTCCATCGCGATGTCGTCCTCCGTCACGAGGTCCACCCGGTGCTGACCGTGAAGGAGCGCGAGGTAGATCATCTGCGCCTCCACCCGACCGATGATCTGCTGGGTCGTCGCCGGGGCGTTCTTGCAGTTCGCCATGAGCGCGTCCTGCGCCTTCGGAATCTGCGCGAGCCGCTCGTTGTGGTCCGTCGCCTTGCTCAAAAGCACCGCCACCCGGCCCGGCCGCACGGTCGCGCCCACGAGCAGCGGCTCCGCCTCCGCCGTGTCGAAAATCGACTCGTGGATCGCCCGGAACGTGTCGGTGTAGCCCCAGGCCACGGAGTTCTCCGTAAAAGTCTCAGGCGGGGCGACCCAGAAGTTGTCGACGTGGTTCACACCGGCCCCGGGGGCGTAGATCATGCTCCGCCTGAGGAAGTCGGCCCGCTGACCGGGCGCGTGCGGCATGACGTAGAAGTGCACCTTCTGCTTGTTGTACTTCACGCCACAGCGGACCGTGGCCAGCATCCAGGAGATGCTCTGCGGTGGCATCGGCACGCTGAAGACGTAGTCCTCGGCCCAGTACATCGTCATGCCGTTCTGCTTGAAGATGTCGATCCACTGGTAGATCGGGCCGTAGTACATCGGCATGTGGTGAGGCGAGTAGTTCGCGCTGGTCTCGACCTGCGGGCCGAGGAGTGCCTTGGCCTGCGTTGTCAGGTCGCGGTAGAAGCCGAATCGCTCCTCCTCGTTGAAGGTCTGGGCGTACCAGCCGACGCGGCGGTTGGTCGCCCGGTCGGCGAGCTTCGCCGCGTCGGGCGCGAGGCCCCCGAGATCCGCGGCCGTGACGCCGCGGGCCTTGAGCCAGGCCGTGAACTTCGTCTGCATCGCAGGGTCGGCCCAGTTGATCTCGCCGAGCGAGATCTCGTCGCCGAAGCTCATCACCTTGAACGCCTTCTTCTGGGCGTCGGAGAGCGTGGCCACGTACCGCTTCAACTCGTCAGGGTTGTGGCAGTGCTGGTGGTAGCCGTCCACCGCGGCGTGCGGGTAGGCGTCGGGCAGGAGCGTGTTGTAGCCGAGGGCGTCCTTCAAGGCAGCGGCCCACGGCCGATCGAGCTGGTTGAAGGCGCCATAGTAGAGAATCGACTGCGGCTTGCGGCCGCCGTTGCGGGTCCGCCACGTGGTCTTGGCGAGCCGGGTCAGCTCCTCGGCCCGGGTTTGGCTTGCGAAGATCGTCTTCTGCTTGTTCCAGACGATGTCGAGCGGGACCATGAACGTCTCGCCATCCGGCAGCTTGACCGCACCGGCCGGCTCCTTGCCCGCGGCGTCGCGGGCCGCCTCGATCTCGATCGGTCCGCTCGCGCCCGGCAGTGACACGATGATCCCCTCATCGTGCACGAGCCGGCAGAAGGGCCCGATATTGACCCACGGGCTCCACTGCCCCGGCGGCACGGGGCCCGCCTCGGGAATCTCGGTCGAGCGGGCGGCGTAGTCGGGCTGGTAGTGGCCGATGGGCGTGTTGATCTTGAGTTTGGCCGGCGCGGCCGCATTGTTCTTGAAGCGGATGAAGAGCTTCGTCTCGGCGAGCGCCTCGAGCGTGAACGGCGAGGCCACCTTGTTGGGCTTGAAGCCCTGGTAGGTGTCGGCCGGCTCCGTCGTGAGCACCACGAAGTCGACGAACCGCTTCCCGGCCGGCGCGGGATTGGCGACGGTGACGAGCCGGATCTCGGCGGTGCCGGCGGCGAGTGGGACCAGATTCTTCGGCGCCTCGGCCGCGTCGTGGTCCACGCCCCAGAACCACCAGAGTTCGTTGCTCTCGCCGCTGAAGCTCCAGAGCCGGTCGGTGCCCTTTTTGCCGTAGACGTGCTCGAACACCTTCTTGCCGTTCTGCACCACCTCGATCTTGTGCAGGTAGTTGAAGTAGGGCGGTGCCTGGTACTTGCTCCACACGCGGTAGGCGCCGGCGGCGGGGATCGTCACGGTCTGGACGGCCACCTCGTCCTTGGTGTCGGCCGCCGCGCCGAGGCAGGCCCCGTGCGTGAGCCACATGCCGCCGTAGCCGTGGGAGGCGTAGCTCTCGTCCATGGGCGCGACCGCCCAGCCCTTGCCCTGCGGCAGGAAGGCCTCCCCTTCCGCCACGACCACCTCCGCCGCCGTTGCCAACCGGGCACCCGTCATAAGTACCGCCACCACGACCATCCACCATGCCTTCATCATCTTGTTCTTCTCTTTCCCGAATCGAGATTTGTTTATCGCCCATACACCGACAGTACATCCACGTCAGCCAAGTCCACCGTTACCGCGGTCTCAAACTTGAAAGGTCCGTTCGCCGCCGCCTTGAAGTCCCCCTTCAACGCGCCCTTGCGCGCCGACACCACCCGGGCCGGTTCGCGCTCCGAGCGCACCACGACGGTCACCTTGGATTGCACGCTACCGCTCCAGTTGAGCAACGTCACCGCCACGCCGAGGTCGCTATACAACGCAAGCGCCTCGATCTGGGGCCGATCCACGATCACCGGAAGCGTGACGCCCGCCTGGCGCACAGGCGCCGCGATCAGTTCACGCCAACCCGCGGCTAAATCCGAGCGAGCGTAACAGATTCCCGGGAAACACGCGAAACGCAGGATTCGTCCCCGCTTGACGTCACATTCGATCAGGGCAGGCGTCCCATCCGCGAAGGTGGCTTTGACTGCGGCGCCTTTAACGGTCAACTGCTCACGATCGCCGAAAGACGGCACCGTGTTGGTGCCGGTGGTGAGCACAGGCCCTTCCAGCATGGTGTCGAACGAATGGGCGCCTCCCGCCATGGGGCGCAGCGCCCGGTCAGGAATCGCGCCCGCGGCGTCGGCCAGAAGGCTCAGCGGCTGGTGATACCGGTCGAACAAGCCGCTGCCCGCCGTCATGACCAGGGTCCCGCCCGCCCGTACCCACTTGAGCAGCCCCTCGGCAGCCTCTTCCGGAAGATCGGGCGCCGACAGGTAGATGACCTTGTAGCCCTCCAGTTCGCGGCCGGCGCAAGCCTCCTCGTCGATCATCTGCACGGGGATGGCCGCGCGTTGCAGGGCCTGGTAGAGGCCATAGGTCTCCGACATGTATGCCATGCGCCGGCGGTACATGTAAACGTTGGTGGCTTCGTCCAGGGTTCCCGGGGCGACGTCCTGGCCGTCGAAATCCCAGAGCTGCGCGCTCTGCGGCATCAGGATTGCCGTCTCCGGTCTCCGCATCCGACCGGGATATAGCAGATCCTCCGCCCGGCCGATGATCCCCATGCCCAACGCAAGCGGTTTGAACACGGCAGGATTCTCGGAATAGCAGTTGCCCGGGAAGTAATACTCCGGCCCGAACGTAAAGAACTGGATGGTCTTGGCGCCCTGGCCCACCAGGGCGAGTAGTTTCCGCGCCATGCCTTCGGGGTGCTGGCCGGACTCTCGCGGAATCACCAGCGCTCCGAACCCGACGCCGGACAATTCGCCCGCGGAGCGCACTCGCGCGGCATAGTAGGACCACTGCGAGGACCAGTCATCTCCAAACCAATCCTCCGTCGCCACAGAGGTGGTCCCGCGCAGACGGCCGAATTCGAGCCAGTCATGCTGACCCCCGGCGACATTGGGATTCCCGGCATCCCGGTTGTGGCCGCTGAGGCCGGGCTGATAGAACCCGCCCCCGAAGTTGTTGAAGTTGACAATGACCGGGAATCCGGTCCGCAATTCCGACTCGTAGGCGCGCGTGACCTCGGAGAAGAAGCGCGACGAGGCCCAGGGCACGAACCGGTTCGACCAGTAGAACAGGCGGCGGGAGGGCAGGTCCGTGTACTCACGGCGCCCGATCAGACGCACGTCCTTCCAGTCGGCGCGCCCGAGATCGCGCGGCGAGAGCCCCCGCTCGCGCAGATAGGCGTGAAAGCTCTCCAGAGCGGCCGGATCCTCGTTGAACTGCCGATAGACGGCCGGGTAATACCAACCGGGTTCGTCGCTGGTGACCCAGAACGCGATCTCCTCGCGTTTCCACCCGGCCGCGAGCGCAGGGCCGATCTGGCCGGCGGCGAACGTGCGGAACACCTCCTGGCGGTTGGTGGCGAAATTGAAGGCGTAGCCCGGCGGATTGTACACGGCGCCCCAGAGCCGGTTGACGCCCGCCTCCCGCACGGCCGGGGTGAAGACGGCGGGAACGCCGTGCATGGCGTTGAAACCCAGACCGGCCAGACGCTTAATGCCTTCACGCCAGCACACGGCATCGGAGTCGTAGTTCTCATAGCGATCGCCGAACACGATGTGTTTCGGACGATCAGCCGCCGGCAGCACGGCATCGCGCATCGCGGCGTCGTACACCCGCCGGCCATGACCCGCGAAGGTATCGATGTGAACGGCCCCCTTCTCGTCGCGCCAGAGAATCACGCCTACCGTCGTTCCGTGCAACTCCGCCGGCGTGCGGTTCGTCTCGCCGTTGGCGATCCGGGTTTCGACCTCCAGATCGAGCCGGCCGACGGCCTTGCCCGTTCGCTGGACGGAGCACAGGATCGCGAATTGCCAGAGGCCGTTCCGGCTGTTGTGCCCTTCCCCGAGTTCCGCCTGGATACCCGCTCGAGTGGACTCCGCCCACGGACTCCACGCCGAACCTTGAAACGGCAGGTTCGTGCCGCTCTGGAGGTACCGCAGCCCCACGGTAAACGTGTCGCCCGCCGCCGGCGCCGCGCCGTCGGCTTTGACCACGCGGACGCGAACCGCGAAGTCGGGTACTTCTGCGGATGGCGGACCGGCGAGCGCGGGCACAACACACCCCAGGACAAGCGCGATCACAGCCGAAAGCGGCCCCCTCCGCTTGACGATCGATCCGCGCCTTCCAACTTGCCGCGACGAAACGACGATTCCGAACCCCTCCAACATTCTCATGATAGACCTCTTTGAACTCACCCGACATTTCCCATTTGGGTTGAGACAGGAACCGATCCGGGCTCTCAATGCCTCACAGTTTAACATCGCGCCCGCCCACCGTGTCTAGCGCGAGGGAATTTTTCCCCTCGTTTTCCGCGTACCCGGCCGCGCCGCGAGCCCGAAAGGGTGCCACGCGGCGGGTTTTCCAGCGGCAAACACTGGTTCTGCGCAGGCCTTCACCCTCGGAAGCCCTGTTTCCAACTCTTGGATCAACTCAAGTGGCGCGTCCCGCGATCAGCGGCGGCGGCATCGCCAGCCGCGCGATGCGGTCGAGAATCGTCGCGAACAAGTTCCGCGTCACCGCCACCTCGGCCAACTGAAAAAACACATACTTCGAGTGCCGCGTTACCTTGGCTCCGATCTTGATCAGCTTCTCCCGCAGTGTCGTCAGCGACCAGTGCCGTACCGGTTTCGGCAGGGCCAACCGCCGCAAGAAGTTGCCCAGGTTGTAGGCCAACGCGAACAACTGCAAACGAGCTTGGTCGCCGACGACATGCCCGCGCATGTAAAGGGGCACTTGCCAGGTGCGGGCCGACGCAAGGGCCGCTTGGGAGCGCTGGCGGTCACTCTGCCAGACGGGACCGAGTTCGCGGTCGGCTCCGGCCTCACCGATGCCCAGCGTGAACACCCGCCGGAGATCGGCAGCACGATCACCTTCCGCTACCAGGAACTGACCGACGGCGGCGTGCCCCGCTTTCCATCGTTTGTGCGCGTGCGTTGCGATCTGTCACGACCGGAGCTGGGCCAGTCGATATGACCGAAGCGCCATATCGGTGGGAACGGAAAGTTGTCATGATCACCGAGCTTCGTCAGGCGTTGGCAGCGCCTCGATCTCCGCTGCGCTTAACGCGCGACGGTAAAGCCGTACTTCACGAATCCGTCCGGTGAAGTAGTCCTGCTCGCCGAAGCCGATCCGCGGCGGGAGATCGACGGTGAGGTCGTACTGATCCCCATCAAAGGATGCAGATTCCGCGACCGGCCGCCCATTGACGTAGAGTTTTAACTTGTTGTCAGCCCGCATCGCGATCAACTGTTTCCAGCCTGGGCCGAGATCCTCGTCAAAAGAAACGCACTGGCCGGCTTGCAGGGAAAAGACGCTGCCTCTAACGTCTGCGGGCGCGTCCTGCACAGAACTTGTGCAACTCCCCAGGCTGGCAAACAGCCGCCCGCCATAGACGGTCAGGCTGGTCACGCGGGTCCAATTGTTGATCTCTTCGCGAACGGGCGCGATTGGCGAGCCGGGATCCCAACCTGGCGGCGAATAGAATCGACGCAGTGACGTCCACCGGCCGCCGTCGTAGCGTGAAACCTCGCCGCGTGGGATGGCTCCAGCATAAAGCTGGCCGTTGTAGACGGACAGGGCGTTGACCTCGGTGCCGTCGCCCAGCCGTCCACGGTCGGCCCAATCTTCGTTCCCCTGATACTCGACCACGCGCGCTTCCGGCCACATGCCGGCCAGGAGCCGCCCGCGAAACACTCCTAGCGAATGAACCTGCAGGTAGGGCTTTTGATCAACCGGCGTGCCGCCGATGGGCAGACCCGCAAACTTCCATTCCCTACCATCGAACGCGAAGACATTGGGGTAGCCGACAAATAGCTTGCCGTCATGCACGGTCATTGCATGCGGATAGAGGCTCCTGGGTGGCTCAGGCGGGAACGTGCCCGCGACGCTCCATTTTGTGCCACCTTCATGGACAAAGATCTGGTAGGGCCGGCCGGTCCATTGCTTTTCGCCTGGCGGCGGCAGGCCGCGGTCACCGCCAACGTAGAGCCTCCCTCCGTAGGTCGCCATGCAATTGATGCGAAGCATTTCGCCCACCTGGCCGCAATCAGTCCAGCCGGTATCCCCTTCGTAACGATAGACGCGCGCAGGTTCGTAGTTGCCGGAGAAGACGCGCGTCCAGTCATAGGTCGACGTGCCCGCGTACAGGTGACCTCGATGCACGATCAGGCCCATGACGCCAGTTGCTTTGGTAGGTCCGACTCGGCCGCAATCGATCCACTTCTTACCACCGGCATAGCGAAAGACGTGTTGCCAATCGGCCTCGTCCTTAGCATCGATGTTGGCAGCGTAGAGGTGTCCGTTATAGACAGTGAGCGAGTTGGCGACGTAGTTGCTTGTCGCGCTGGGACGACCGCAGTCTTGCCACTCGCTCAGCCGATCGTTATCGATGCCAAAATAGACGTGGCGGTCGTCGCCGGAAGACTGATAGCCGCCGGAACTGGCCTTCAGACCGAGGGACACTCCCTTTCTCTGGGCTGGGTCGTACAGGCTGAAGATGTCGCCCAGCGTGTCATCAACGACACTTTCCGTATGCACCCAGGCGGTGATCGTGAAATCGCCCTTGCCTAGCCGCAGCGAATCGCTCGGAGCAATTTCGACGTACGCCGAGCGGCCGTCGAACGTGCCGGATTGCAGATCCACGTTGTGATTCTTGCCGTGATTGCCTTGGCCGGAGTGATCGCGGCAGTCGCCTTGCAGTTTCCAATAGCCAACCAGGTCGCGCGCCAAATCGAGTTGCTTTTGGGGCGCGGGCTCCGCGGGGAAGACCAGGCTGGCTTCGTTCCAGGAACTGGAGGCGACGAACGCCAGCAACAGCCCAGCCGCAGTGGGTATTTGAATTCGCCTGCACAGAGGTGGGATACAGAGAATGACCAAAAACGCGGTCGCGAAGCTCGCAATCAATGGTAGGTACGTCGCGGGTTCCATAGTCCTGTCGAACATACGGGTACGGAATGTTGAGGTTCGGTTTCAAATCGCCGAAAGCATTCTGCCGAACGGACATTGTCCAACCGACATTTCCCATTTGGCTTGAGCCTGGAACCGATCCAAGCCCCATAATTCAAAGCACGAAAAAAGGCACCGGGCTGCTCAGCGATTAACGCGGAGAAGCCGGGTGCCCTTTGTCGAAAACAGGTTGTTGAAACTTCACTGGCGTTACCTCCGATAAACGAACATTTCCCAGATTGGTTGAGCCTGGAACCGATCCAGACTCGCAATCCTCGCCATTGTAACAAGCGCCCACCCCCCCGTGTCTAGCGCGTGCGAACTTTTTGATATTTTTTCCGGGTTCGATTCCCAACAAGCCGCGATTCGAGGCGGGGACAGGGTCAACCGGAGCGTTTTTCAGCGTCAATCTCTGGACCAGCGCAGACCTTCTCCGTGAGGAACCCCTTTTTCCAGCTTTTGTTCCACTCCAGAATCACGTCAAGTGTGGCCGGCAGTTAACAATCGTGCGATTTTGACTTCGTTTCTATATTTCGACCACACGACATGAATGAAGTGGCGAGAACTCGCGCGGAAAACTCCAGAATGTCGTGACAGATAGCAGGGCGAAGGATTTTCTGGCCCGCTTTCCCAGAATTTTTGGAATTCTTGGGGGGGGGGGTAAATTTGCTTGCAAACCTCACAAACGTAGCTATGCTAACGCTTGTGCTCGTTGCTCGGCATGGCCGGGACGTGAACGGCTACAATCGTTCAACCAATATGGGGGACAGACTAATGCGCGCTCTTCGAATCCTCACAGCCGCCGGTAGTGTTGGTCGTTTTCGGGTCCTCTCGCTGGCGTGTTTGCTGCCGGCCCTGGTGGCGCTGACCAGTGGAACTGCGTCTGGCGTAACCATTTACCGCGAGATCTTCCCCGCCGACTCCGCCGGTGAATCGATTAACCTTTCCGGCTGGAGCGCGCACGAGGGTCCCACTGGCACCGTCCCGGCCTTAGCCATCCAGGGCAACCTCCTCGGCGCCCCTAACCCAAATCTCGCGGCGATCAACTCTTTTCCTAGCTCCGCGAACAACGGTCGCACGTTGAAGCGCGCCAGCACCTCAGGCCCCTTCATCACCTATACCAGCGAATATGCGATCGATCTTGCGCTAAATTCTTTGACGGAACTGCGATTCTGGGAACGTAACACGGCTTTAAATGGCTCTGATCTGACCAACGACACGTTTCGATTGGCTGTTGAGATCGGCGGCACCTGGCGGGTGACCGACCAAGCGAGCGCACTGACGGGAACAACGCAGAATACGGGGGACGGCGTCTGGAGTGAGCAGTTGCTGAACCTGGCCACCGCCCCTTGGAGCAGTTTGACGTTCACCCCCGGCACCTCACTATCCGCCCCTGGCGCGGTCTCGCCGTTGCCCGTGACGGGAATGATTACAACCTTCGGGCTGTACAGGCCCAGTGTCGCCGTCGGTGGCAGCGACTACCGCCTCGACAGCGTCGAGTTGTCGGCGGTCCCCGTGCCGGAGCCCAGCAGCGTGACAATGCTGCTCTTCGGCGGAGTGGTGTTGCGGCTGGTGGGACGGAAGCGGCGAGCTTAATCTCGTGTATCTCCCAAGGCCGCAATAGGTCGCCGAAATAGGATATCGTCGCTTGAGACGCCACGCGTTCACGATTGTTGAGTTGCTCGCTGTCATCGCGATCATCGGCGTGCTGGTGGCGCTGTTGCTGCCGGCCGTGCAGGCGGCGCGCGAGGCCGCCCGATCGCTACAGTGCAAAAATAATCTCAAGCAAATTGGGCTGGCCCTGAACAAACACTTGTCGGCGCTGGAGAGCTTTCCGCCGGGGGGATTGGATTGCGACCGCGGTTCGTGGTGGTACCACATCATGCCTTACATTGAGCAGCAGGTGGCCTCTGATGCTCTCTATACGGACGAGCAGGACTGGTCGCGCCTTTCTCGCAACCAGCCGTTGATAACCGGATGGGGGCCTTCCTACATATTCTGCCCTTCCAGTTCGTTGCCCAGACGGATTGTGATCGACGACGTGGACAATCTTAATCCGTTTTTCGAGAACCACCCTATACCGATGTACGTGGGAATCAGCGGGGCAACGGACGGCGACGTGAATAGCCCGATCTTTCGAAACGTGATCTCCGGACTGCGGGGGATTTCCGCGCGAAACGGGATTCTGCATGATGAGAGCGCGGTGAGGGCCGGTCA
>Ga0049084_10001391_pt1 | contig 9995 bp, 4 predicted proteins | sample GreLakmeON33MSRF_FD_66720 | JGI IMG/M metagenome (GOLD analysis project Ga0049084, IMG submission 66720) | Freshwater lentic microbial communities from great Laurentian Lakes, MI, USA - Great Lakes metaG ON33MSRF | ecosystem: Environmental > Aquatic > Freshwater > Lake | place: Great Lakes... | reverse complement strand
TAAACTGCGCTCAGCCAGGCGCGATGCGCCGCCAGCACTCCAACCGCATGGGGCGTCCACCGCAACCACCACAGCCTTCAGCTGCCGGCACCAGCTCACAATCACCGCCGGATCACTGTGTGCCAGCGTGGCGACAAACGTTCCGTTTTGCAAAGCCACCGCGTGAAGACCTTTGCGCTCGCCGCCTACGTCAATGCCAATTACCGTCATAGGTACAACGCTCATAGTGAATCTTCAGCTTGCAGGTACTTGTCGCCTAAAGCGCAGCGGCAATCCAACGCACACGCTCAGCCTCAGGTCGCGCTCCAAGCAGCGTTAGCGATCGCCTGGCCGCTCAGTTCAACCACGCAGGCAGCGAGCTGCCTTTTCAACGCGTCCACCAAGGCCATCAGTTGCTGCACTTTGGCCACGATCCGGCGTTGTTCGGCGAGAAATGGATGGCAAATCATCGCTCGGACTTGATGTTGAAAGGCGAACCAAAATTCGCGCATAGAGAAAGTTCAAGGAGGTCTCTATTCGCGGTGTGTTCGTCTGCCGAAAGCTCTCGATGGGCAATCGTCGCGTGCTTGAGCATGAAATCGACAGCGATCTGCCGGTCAGCACAAACACCAGCCTTGATAAGCCCATACTGTACCTGGGCGGCTGTGCTCTTGTTCGCAGCGCTAAAGTGCCACTGCAATCGTTGGGTAAAATTCATAGCCTTCCCAACATATGCCACAAATCTCCCATGACTTGTTGGATGGGACCCTGTGCTAAACCAAAATGGAATCTGCCGCTTTGACGGTGCATCAAGCAGAATTTGATGCTCCGCGATGAAATGACCCTCTGGGAATAAAAAGGCGTAGGTCCCCCCCTGCTACGCACGCGGGCCAGCAGGTCCCACGCACATGCTCGCGGTTTATTTGCGGTCGGTCTGCGTAGCAGTGTACAGTCGAGCCGTTGCCAATCCCCAAGTGGGAACTCGTCGGACATTCTGTGCACAAGTTGAAAGTTAATTCGCGCTTCGAGAAGTATATTCAATCAAACACCAACGAACAACTCGCACAGGCTCTCGGTATTAGGTCGGGGACAGCGTGCTGCAATTCTGGCTTAGAAACCCAAACGACTAGTTCATTAAACCAAAGCACAAACCACTCCCGCCAGAATACATGCCCGAAGCACCATTGCCGACTTAGCAAGCCCTTGACACTAAGCACATTCAAACAATTGCACGACATTTCCATTCGGCATCCACCACCTGTCGCACCTGATCCGGCGCATACACCTGCGCCTTATCAAGCATTGCCCTCAGGTCATGCGCCTGGGTAGGGTCGGTTTCCTCCGCGCTCAGCGTTGTGCGGTAAAAGTCTTGGAGCGCCAAAGTCACGTTCTCGCTGTTGTTCTAAAAGTAGAGCAGAGGCAGTCGTGCTTTCACAGATGCGCGCGGTTGGGCCGCAACAGCTTCATTACTTGATGTAGTACACAACACACTCCTTAGCCGGGTCTACCAAGTTGTTAACTCCCGCACTGATGTCCCAGCGAAGTCGATGTTCCTGCCCATCCCTTTTGTAAATCACCAAAACCCGCCGGTCGTGGAAGTCCTGCAGGCTGCTCACCACTTTCGGCTTAAACTCTGCTAAATCGGCTTTTATGCCTAAGCGCTTAGCCTCCGCCTTAAACTTCTCTATCGCACTACTCTCCTCCAGTCGGGCAAGACCGCCATCGTAAAAGTGTTTTGTGTCGTCCTTCCGCTTCCAAACCAGCCGCAACTTACCGATCGGCAATCCGCTGAGTTTTTGAAGCGTATAAATAAACTTAGCCGTATTGGTGCGGCTAGCGTCGCTAGATAGTAAATGCGGATCGCTCACCTCCAGATAACCGATTTGTAAATCCTTCAGCGCGGCAAATGCATCCCCGTAGTCTCTAGATGCCTGGTTACTCGGAAAGTCAAACTTCTTCGTGTCATTGCGCGACGCAGCGAACGCACCAGCAACTATCTTCGCCTTGCCTAGAAGCTCGCGAACTCCGCGCAATTCCTTGTTGGTCGCGGTCGCATCTGTCGTAGACTCATAAAAGGTAAATACCGCACCGGGCAAAAGCGATGCCAGAAGTGGGCGGTCAGACTCACTAGTGTAAAACGCACGCAGCTCGCCACCGGCGACAGCGAGCACTCGCGGCAGGGTCTCAGGCAAGTCTGTCGCGCGTACCGGCATACGATGCACATGGAGCACACCGCGTTCCTCAAGCTCACTCAAGACGAGCACTGCGGGAACCTCCGCGGAGGAAACATCACGCGATTGCAAAGGAACCCTCTCCTGCAAATAAAGGTGAATGGGACACTCGCCCGTGCCTTCTGAAATATGGCGAAGCCACCGTGCGACTTCCATAGCCGAATCTGGAGCAGTGGCCTGACCGCACACGCCGGGAGCGAGTAAATGAAGTTCTGTCACGCCCTTCAAGCGCTCCCGAAGCCCTTCGATGGACGGTGAGATCCAGTGGAGTGATGATCTTGGCGCGATTCCCTCTGCCAATACTGTATCGCCGCGCAGGGCCTGCAGCCATTCGCGCACCGGTAACCGGTCAAAGTGATCCCACCACATCTGGTTTGCGTAAGCCTGCAGGCACCGGCCACACGATGAGTCGCAGGTGCAATCAAGCACGCAGATTGCCTCATCGATTAGATGCTGCGCTGATCGAGTTCCACCCTCGCAAAGCCGTGCAACAAATCCAGCACCTCCCGCCACCTCGTCATAAAGAATTATTAGAGGGAAACCGTCACGTATTTGGAATGTCGCCCGAAGATCCCGATTGTCTGCATCCAGCAAGTTGGCAGCGGCCAGCCGCAGGGCCTCGCCAAGTGTTCGAACGAAGGCCTGAGGCTGTGTAACGGGACGACCAGGTTGATGCGGGATCGATGGAACGGGCTTGCTGAAGTACAGCGTCCTGACGTCGGTAAAAAAGATGTGCGCCAGATCGATCGGATGCTGCAGCTCGTCCTGCGCACACGTCTCACCTGTTCGGGGGTTAAGATGCTTCGTGCTGCTCTTCTTACCGAACCTGCTTCCCCAGTCTGCGGGTGAGGCATACTCGCACTTCGGACACCGCGCATAACCGGTACCCTGCGGGCCTTGATTCACCACAAAAAGCTGCCCGCCCTGCTCGGGGCCATCGTCAAAGCCATCGTCGCGCTGTGTGCCCGTGCCAAGCAAATTGGCCGCGAGTGCCAAGAAGGTACGAACCTGTCGCAGATTGGTATCCACGAAGCGACTCAGCGGAGCAAAGGTCAGCAGCCGCGCTTCCTCAAGTACACGCGCCTTCAAACGGGTGCTTCCCGGATCCTTTCCGTCCCGCTCAGAATAGCACGTGAGAAAAGCCTTTGGTTGGAGGAATCGTCGCCGCTGTTGGGCCGGAATACTGGCTAGGCACTGCCGGCATTCGCTAGTGAGGCGATCCTTTTCTGTAGCGGTCTCTACATGACTGCATTCAACGCACACTTGATACCAAAGCTCCGGCATGAAGTCCTTCGGGTAGCGCACAATTCCAACACTTCTCCACACCCTTCCACCAGCCACAATTTCAGCCTCAGGCGCATACTCGCGAATCCCCATCGCAGCATCGCGGTCCAGCCGGATGCCATGCGAAAAATCATTGTGTGCCGAAAAACTCTTTTTCTGAGTGGTCACCTCAAGACTAACGTTGTGCACCGGGAAGGCATACGTTGGGATTATTGCCATGCTAGACAAAACATTCACAAGCCGCTGGTTCAAGATCTTCTCGAGCTCGGCCTCCATGCGCGCCACGAGCCAATATTTGGCTGAGGCCCCCTTAAACTCCTCCATTCGGTTATAAAGATCTTGCCACTGACCGCCGATGGCGCCAACGAATTCACTCATCTTTCCTTGAAAGTGCTCGCTTAGCTCACCCCATCGAAGTGCAATAGAGCGAACCGACTCTTCGAGTGTTTCAGCTAACCGCGTCCCATCCGCAATCGCTTCATGCCCGTCGTCTGTCTCAAGCCAACGCATAACATCATCTCGAAACTCCTGCACCTGTTCCGGCCTAAGCGACTCACCGAAAACATCCCGAAGACTCGGTGCACCAGTTTTCTGGAGCCTAACGAGACGATGCCTCAAAAAACAGGAGAGAACAACTGAGATCTGATGACGGCGAAAAAACGCAGGATTCTCAAGCGCAACATAGGGCACAGGCGGAGTGGACTTGAGATAGTCCTCGAATTGGTGGAAAGTGGACTGATCGTATCGACTATTCTGCGCAACGGTCACAGCCACCGGCGCCGCTTGCGCACGCCGCCCGGCGCGCCCGGCACGTTGGAGGTAATTGGAGATACCCGGCGGTACGCCTCTACAGAGAACGGCCTCGAGTTCGCCCAGATCAACACCGAGCTCCATTGTGGTGGTGCAACTCAAAAGGTTTACTTCACCGGCCTTGAAGGCGGTCTCCAGCTTCTCGCGCTCTTGTGCTTCGATCACCGCTGTGTGTTCGCGCGCTATTGCAAAAATTGGAGCAGGTTCATCATGGGCATATTGGGCGGTGTAGTGATTGGCTTTATCGGTTTGCCGGCGAGCGCTGGGGTCTACTGGCTCAAGCGCACCCTTGCAACGCCACTCGGGGCACGCGCCGGCAACAAAGTGAAATGTAAGCATCCCACATAAATTACAGCGATAGAACGGGTGGTTTGCTCCAAGTGAGACATTCGCCTTTTTAAGATCAACTACAAAGCCATTTTGCTTGGAATTGGACACGAGCAGTCCGCGTGCAGACTTTGCCTTATCCCAGAATTCATTTAGCAGAGCTTCGCACTTTTTTCGGGGTACTCCCAAATGTTCTTCGAGCAGCCACGTATAACGGTTTTGGTGGGACCCACTGGAGAGCAGCGACCTTATTGCTTTCTTCGCCCCGGGCGCAGGATTGAGCACGATTGCAGCAGGTTCCCGTGTGGCCCATGCTGCCCAAACACGATCATCAGTCAGATCGATATCCCCGAAGGCAGTAATAGCTTTCACTCGCCGAATCGAGTCAAGAATCCACTCAACAACCGCAGCTTCACTTCCAACAACCTCAGAAACCTGCAGTTGTTCGACCGCTTTCACGATACCGTTGAACTCCGTTCCGGCGTACCGTACGCGGATCATGCCAAGCCCTTCCAGCGACAATCGGCGCATTCCTGGTAACGCGATACTTGCGACGAGGTGGTTCAGCAATTGCGACTTTATACTAGTCAATCCACTCAGCGGCTCCAAGCCCTTTTTCTCGTAGAAAACAACCTGGCCACCCTGCGAAGATTTGAGCTGCTTATACACGTCCTCGCCCAGATCGGAAAGCGTGTAAGGGGCATCATCCGTAACCCTCTGCAGGACCCGCACAATTGCCGCGCGAAGAGCTATCCGGAAGCTGGTGCCCTCGAAAAATGGGGCAAAGAACGCCGCGTCCTGCCGATTGTCAGAGAAAGCAAGCAGCCTCCGGCCGCCGAGCATAGCGAGATCGCCAATGTCAGCTGCAGGCTGGTTCGGCAGCGCCTCCAGTACCTTTTGTGCTACCACAGACGACAGCGCGTCACCTCCAGACTGCATAGGCGAGATAGCTTCAGGATATTGACGCGCGCGGTCGCCGCATGCCACACATTTTTTTAAGTAGAACCTTCGCTCATCTGTATCCTCCTCCAGGGCGAGGCGAGTGAACCTGACCGACTTCGGCACGTGATTATTGTGGACAAGGCCTGTGTCACCTTCCACATAAATCAGGTCGGAGTTCGCAGCGTCAAGTGCTACATCGTCGTCACCGCCCTCGTCGTCCTCGATTGACTGAGGATTATCAGCGCTCGCAAATCGCAGCACTAAACGCTTGGTGTTGCCCGCCGGATTGGCACGAAGCGGGCCGCCATCACCCTCCTGCCAAGCCTCCAGATACGGCTCACCACAATTGCGGCAGACCATGAGCAAAAAGAAAGGAATATTATCAGGATGCTTGTAGGACTTTTCAAGCCGGAGTCCGCTCCAACCCTCTGGTGCATCGCCGTCAATTCGCAAAACGGCCCCTTCTATGCCACGGACGGCCAGATGATAGCGAGCGGGAAGGACCGGGATATCGTCTACCCTTGGGCGCGCAAACATACCGACCGAGACAAGCCCGCGAAGGCCCGCATAAGATTCCGCCGGCTGCGTCCCCAGGAAAATGGCTTCTGCTGCAAGCTCAAACCGCAGAAGCCCTTGACCGAGTACTTGAGCCAGTTGCTGCATCTCTTTGCTGACGCGCAGCTTATCCACCAGCTCTGCACCCAACGATGCTGCACTTTCCGATACCTCGAGTTCGCCAATATCGTGGTCAGCGCACAGCTTGTTCCAACGCGCAACGTTCTCGCTCTCACCACCTTCTCTCAATCCGGCAAGCGCATTCATTGCGCGAATCCAAAACTGCGCGCCCTTGGGAGGCAACTGCGGCGGCATAAGAAGATCAGGGTGCAGTTCTCGCGTGCCGGTCACAAGAGCGTGGAATGGCTCGCCGAACAGAGCAGAGGCAAAATCAAGCAGCTCATCCTTGCGAGTAACATCGAGGCTGGCGCTTGTTCCAATGCACTGCACTTGCTGCTCTGCCATACCCAACCGGGTCTTCAGTTTCCGCAGAAGGAAAGCGATCTCGATTGCCTGCGCCCCGGCATAGGTATGCACCTCATCAAGAATGACAAACTGCAACGGCGCACCAGCAAATAACGGCGCGTTGCGCGGCAAGAGCAAAAGGTGCTCAAGCATGGCGTAGTTGGTAATCAAGATGTGCGGAGGACTGTCTAGCATCTCCTGGCGCGTGAGACGCCACGTTTTCGCAATCGAACCGCCGCCAGCAAGGCCCAATACTCGCACAAGGCTTTCAATCTTGAGTAATCGCTGTTGTTCGTTCTCCCGCTTTGCGTCGGAGGCTATTTGACCAGTGAATCGCCCAAAGGTGATCCCGGGATTTCCAAGCTGGTTTAGCAACAGCGGCGCGATACGGTAATACAGTTGATCGTTGGCGAGCGCATTGGTCGGGTACACTAGCACGGCCCGCACACCGGGCTTGTCCAGATTGCCCTCCGCCAGCAAGCGATTAACCACCGGATACAAAAAGCACTCAGTCTTTCCCGAACCTGTGCCAGTCGCAACCAAGTAGTTTTTACTGGCAATCGCCGCCCGTATGGCCTCAACCTGATGACTGTGAAGCAACCGATCATAGAGCTGCTCATGACCGCACTGGGGGATTCGCGCCCATTCGGAATGGAGCACTCCCTCCTCCACCATCCCGCGAATGGACATACTCTTGCGAAAGTCAGGAAGGCTTTCGAGAAATGGGCCGTTAACAAACTCCTCTTTTTCTAATGCTTGCGTAAATGCCTCCGCCAATCGGGGCTTACGAGCTGCCGAAATATGCATTGCCGTAGCAATATATCGGCCGACGTTCTTTTTCAGCGTATCCCGCAACTGCAGAGGGTTGAGTTCACTCATAAATGGAATCTCCACCGATGGCCAGCTCCCAAAGGAGAAGATAAAATGCGAAAAGCTCTGGCCCTAAACGTATGAGAAGACCGAACGTCCGAAGAATTTCGCTGTCCGATTTTTTGCAGCGAACTCCAAACTCACTTACGAAGTCCATAATCATTGCGCGGCGCAGAGTAACGTTCTTGTGTTCGCTGCTGCGCTGTTCGCCAAGAAATGCCACGCCCCCAGCACGACTGTATTTCGCCAGCAACGACAGAACCAGCGGGGCGTAAGCAAGAAGTTCACTGGGTTTCCCTGCGACATATAACAGTTCGGGACAGGGCAGATGCAAAGCACCGACGCCCTCAAATTGCGCCATTACAGGGGCTGCAAAGCGGCATACTTCCAACAAATCATCAATGCGGTGTTTATTATGCCCGGGAACGTGCACATTCCCCAGTCGCTCAGCATAGCGTTCACAGCACCAGCGATGATGCGCCAACGACAATCGGTCTTGCCGAGGTGTCCATAGCGACTCGCGCTCTTCAGGCACGGCAATTGCGAGTGCTTTTTCAAAACTACCGAACTTAAATCCACGCAAAGGTAGGTTTCGATTATCGTCGGCTTCGCGATGATTCTCGAACGACGCCAAGAACAGGCTATATATATTCTGTTCAAGCATGAAGTCGGCCAGAAACCTGCGCCGAGACGCAAATCGTTGAAGCCATGCAATATGATCGTTGCCGCGTCCATCATTATTGCCATCAAACGCGCCAAAGTACTCCAGTGGCGCAGAGAACAGGTATACAAACTCCTCAATTGGATGGTGAATTGGTACCCATGTGACTGATGCCTCAGCGTCCCAACCAGCCGCTGCAGCCCGCAGGAGGGTGCTCCAATCGACCGGCATTTCGCTCACAAGCGCTGCAATAGACTCTCTCCATAACGGCAATACAAACTTTTTGATGCTATCCCAAACCGGCAATGCAGCGCACCGCTGCATTACATCAGTTGCGCGCAAGAGGAGTCCTAGCGTTGTAAGCGAAACGTCGATTGCGATCTTGTTGTGCAACGAATGGTACACCGCCCACTCATAACGATCACGCCGCGCATTGGTCAGTGTTCTCCACCTACCATCGCCGAAGTCGACTTCGAGTGCGACGATGTACACGTCAGCACACGGCAACACAGCAGTAGACAAATTTACGGCAACAGAGTTGCCACCTTCGGCGCGAGACACGGTAAGGCCTGCACCACTTTCCAGAAGCGAAAACTCCTCACCAAAATGCAATCCGCGCCCGCTCAGCCGCAAGCGATGTGGCTCCGTCAGAAACTCTATCGTGACGGTAACCTCCCCGAGCGTTGCTGCCACCGCGAACTGCTTTACAGTCGCAACCGCCGCAATTTCGAGCAATTTAAGCCAACTGAACTGAATGGATTCCCGGTACAGTATTCCCAAATGTCCGGTGGGGCCGCTGCCAGAGCCAGCCAGTCCGGATGACTTCAATATTCGCCTGCCAAATCGATCGAACGAAACGGACTCGAGTACGCCCTTTACATCAAGCTCCGCCGAAGGCTGTGAAGTCCTTACAATGATTTCAGAGCCATCCTCGGGAGACAGAGCAAGCATCTGCCCATGCGGAAGTGGCCGCTCATTCCCGTTTGCTTCTCGAAAGATCAGAGAAACGCCGGGCGGAAAAAGCGTGAACTGGGCCAACGGATCACACTCACCAGCGTGGTCGCCGCTCGCATTGAACACAAGCCGAGCAACCAGATACGGAATCTGGTCGGCGGGCATAACCACCAATGCACCTGCTGCATTCGGCTTGATATGCAAGCTGCGTTTCTCATCAAAATTAACAGGGACTGAAGGCGCACTGAATATCGCACCATTTTTAAGGGACTTAAGTCCCGGCCAATGCCAAGCTTTTTCGCGGTAAAGCACCCGATCATTCCCCGGCTGCTTGAGCTCGAGCTTCAACATTCCGAATTCTCCAGTTTCGGGAAGTATGCCCGTCAAGTCAATCTGCAGTGTCGCGCGAGAAGACAGCTCGCGCGGTATCACGACAGGGGATTCAGAAAGTGACGGATGACTGGCGTGCAGCTCGATATGCGCATCACTAAGTTCGTGACTTGCAGGAAGTTCAACTTCCACGCCCCAAACACCCGCAAGAAGCAGCTCGTCCCCTGACCGACCAATGACGGAATCGGCTAGTACCTTAATAGAGGGCCGCTGACGCGGAACGAGCTCGATTTTATGAGTAGCCGACCTAAGTGTGATGGGTGCTTCAACAGTCGCGTAGAGTATGTAGGCCCCAATACCTGCGGCTTCACCGCTCTTTTCACCCAAAGTAAAAGGTTCCCGCGACACAACAGCAATTTCCCGGTAGGATATCGTCAAGGTCAACTGTGGAGAGTCAACTACGGCTATAGAACGGCCAGAAGCCGAATCGAAGAGAAGAAAACTCGTGCCGTCGCCAAGCACAGAGATAGTGCGGGCCGTAGAACGTTCTGCGTTCGACGCCCAGCATTCGACACTCCTCGGCCATG
>Ga0049084_10001387_pt1 | contig 9998 bp, 8 predicted proteins | sample GreLakmeON33MSRF_FD_66720 | JGI IMG/M metagenome (GOLD analysis project Ga0049084, IMG submission 66720) | Freshwater lentic microbial communities from great Laurentian Lakes, MI, USA - Great Lakes metaG ON33MSRF | ecosystem: Environmental > Aquatic > Freshwater > Lake | place: Great Lakes... | reverse complement strand
AGGTGCGAATATCAACTCTCAACTACCAAACAACCCCGGCGGGTATAACATTCAATCCCACATCAAACACCAAACCGAACAGAAAGACGATGCTACCCTAGCTGCGCAAGGGGCGCTGTAGCCCGCTTGGGTGACTTATCGCACTAGCTGCTAATGAGAACTGGCTTCCAATAGAAAGTTCTGACTACCTCTTTAAACCGTTTCGCTGGTAAATAGAACCCAGATTGTCACACCGACACACTGATTATCCCGCGGGTCACTGCTGATGAGGGCCAGCTGCGCGCCCCTCTATTTCATTATATGTGCGGCCCTACCACCCTAGGACGGCAAAATAAACCGCTATCGACCGAGTGCTTTGGCGCTGGACGTGAATTTTCGGGAACGCCTTTGGTGTCCCGACCCTAATTCTGCAGGGCGTCTCGGGAAATATTGCGCCTCATGCTGATTACGCTAGAGACACATCAAAAGCCGACGGCAACAGCCGAAAACTCGTTTTTGCAGCTGCCTCTGCCCTAGAGGGTCAGCCACTTCCAGCAACTCGCTTCGCACCTACAATAAGCGTTGCATCGCCGCCAACCTAGGCGCTTGAAACTACAAGCTATGTCATGCTTAGCAACAACCCACCAATAAAACTCTTGATGCCCCAATAGACTATGTCGATCCATCTAGAAGGCGCGGGGTTGGAGTCGGAAACAGCCTTTCCTACACAAACTCGTTTCAAGAACGGAAAACGCGCACTGCCGGCGCTTCCTAAACTAATCACTTGGCAGCAGCTGAATCTACAGCAAAGCAATTCGGACTCGAAAGTTTGCCGGCGCACGACTCATTAGACTCCACATGGAGCTTTACTCATATTTTTCGAATGGAACTACGTCAGCGTTTTAACACTATCCCATTGTCCGTGCATAGCGAAACCAGTGGTACGAAGGGCTATTTTGCAAAAGACACGGCTTATGGCGCGGGCTCTATAAATAGCAGCGGCAACCCTTTGCTCTTAATTGCCCTGAGAAACAAATCGCTGGTGCCGCGACGGGATAAATTGATTGGCAGTGCTGATTCCCAAAATTACAGTGTGACATTTGACCAACAAAGCAATATATGGCGGTAGAGAGAAAGTCGAATGATGTGCACTCCCTTGTCTCTCCGGCATCAAGACCGTTTTCCGCAAAGGTTTTTGCCGAAGCAGCACTATTGAGGACTACGGAAACAGCGCTGGTCACACGGTATGCAGATTACCACGCAAAGCTGGAAACTACCCGTTACAATCGGTTTTGGCGGAAAAGCAAACACCACCGCCCTTTAGGTACATAATAAGAATGCGGCACACTACTTAGACCCATATCCAGCTCGCCCGAACGGTTTCCGATTGTTCAAACCAAGCTAAACTGGTTGGAGAGACGAAATGAATCTCACACGACCTCGCTATGCGGAAAATCAAACTACTTCAAATGCATGCTGGATTCTTACCCAAAAACACGGCCCTCCACCCAGAGTGGAATCACCCAGAGCTCAAACACTACCACCAAAATAGCACACTGGCGCAGCCCTTATGTCATAAAGCCTAACCAAAACGGTCTTGTTCCACAATACCGACGTTGTAGCACGGCGTTTACCAAAAGTTCGCATTATATTTTCGCATCCTGCCAAACCCTATGAGCACGAAAGTGCAGCAGTACTTCGCAAACACGTGCCTGTATACGCAGTCGCAAGCGCCGTACAATATTGAAACATGCACTAATTTCATATCTTGATGCTTGTCCATTAATGTGGCGTATACGACAAAGTGCGGCCGGGAACTGACTTTCCAGCCGCCAACTTTGCAGATTAACACGCTGCATTACGGAACTTAACCCCAATACAAATCATATACTTTCTATCAGGGGAACAAAGTGTTTCCGTTATAAATCAAGATGCGCTCTTCCTCATGCAAAGCCCATTACCTATAATCCAAAGTTCTCCAGAAAGAACCTCGGCCTTGATTCTACGCCGGCAACAATGCCTATTTGCAACAGCGGCACAATAAATCCCGCATCGCAGAATAAACCTCGTCTAATTTACGGATATGTTTACTAGTCTCCTACTCATACTATAACTGTCACATATAAACTCAATAATATTCACAAAAGTGGTAGACAGACATCCTATGGACAAAATCTATCACCAACGGCAAAATACGCTTCGCTCCGACACACTGGTACTACTGCCAAATCGCAATCGAGCCATGCGGGAAAATATTAACCCGCTGCGCAGCAGTCGGCACGCAGGGGCAAAGCTCTATTGCCAGTTGATGCCTATAACAATTCACTCGATCCCTACCGCAAACAAACCAAGACGATGCACGATATTAACCATCCCTGTTGTGATTAGATGCGACAACGAATCAAGCGAGACAAAAGATATGGAGTAAGTTACATTCCGCCGAAAACCATATTTACCGAATAAGCATACGACAATGCCTAATACTCCCCAGGCCACCCCATCGCAGAAGCCCCGTCACTCTGGCACTTGCAGCATGGCGGCCTAGCTAACAAAATCCTTATCGGTGACCACAGCCTACCCAAAGGTAACCGGATGGGATTGCACGGATCGCAAGGGCCTACTCTTTCAACCTAGGATCGAATTCATCTCTTAAAGCATCACCCAATAAATTGAAGCCGAGCACCGCCAGCACAATTGCAAATCCCGGAAACACACTGACCCATGGCGCGAATTCAATGAAGATACGTCCATCGCTGAGCATTTTGCCCCAAGCGGGATCAGGAGGTTGCGTACCCAGACCCAGGTAACTCAGAGAAGCCTCCGTCAAGATAGCAGTGGACATCGACAATGTAGTTAACACAACAATCGGCGCCAAGCTGTTAGGGACAATGTGTTTTAGAACGATATGAAGGTGTCCTGCACCTGAAAGGCGAGCAGCCTCCATATATGCCTGATTCTTGACGGACAATACCGCGGCACGCGCAACCCGGGCATACGTTGGTGCATAAATTATGCCGATGGCAATCATCACATTTTGAATGCTAGGCCCTAGCAAACCGGCAATCACAATCGCCAGGACTAGCCCAGGGAAAGCAAACATTAAATCCACAAGCCGCATCGCCAGGTTGTCAAATGTGCCGCCTATATATCCAGACGTGAGGCCCAAAACACCACCCAGTACCAAAGCAAAACTAACCGCAATGATCCCAACTTGAAGTGAAATACGCGAACCATAAATTAGACGCGAGAACACATCCCTGCCCAGTTCATCGGTGCCAAAATAATTTTCGCTACTTGGCGGGTGCAGACGCTTAAATTTCTGCGCAGTGGGTTCGTACGGAGCAATCTGCCCAGCAAAACTTCCCATGACAATCACAACAGTGATCAGGAATATGCCTATCAAGCCTATTGGCTGGCGACGAAAAAAACGAAGAACCTTGCGCAGCATTACACAAATACCTTAATTGTCTTGCAGCGCACTAATCAGCAGGACAAAAAATTAAGAAGGTACAACTATGTCCGGACAACCAATGCAGTAGTTACTCGGCGGAACTCTCACTAGCTGTTTCATGGCCAATCCGTGGATCAAGAAAGCCATACAGGATATCCACAATCAAGTTCATTACAGCAAAAACAATGGCAAGAAATAACGCCGTAACTTGCACAACGGGATAATCGCGCCCTTGTATACCCTGCAGCAGATACCAACCCACCCCGGGCAGTCCAAAAATCTGTTCGATGATAACAGATCCACCTAGCAGACCACCCATTTGGATTCCAATCACTGTTATCAAAGGAATAAATGCGTTGCGCAACGCATGCTTGTAATTAACTGCGGTGCTTTCCAGTCCCTTTGCCAGGGCGGTTCGAACATAATCCTGACGCAAAACTTCAAGCATCGAGGTGCGCGCCATACGCATTTCTACCGCCATCAAAGCTACAGCCAACGAAAGAGCCGGAAAAAAGAATTGGACGAGATTTTTTGCGGGGTTGTCAAATATCGAGACATAAAATACCGACGGTATCCAGTGAAACAGGAGCGAAGTACCTAGCAAGAACAATGTTGCCAAAAAAAAATTGGGGAAAGCGAGCCCGATGAGTGCGGCAAAGCGCACCACAAAATCTACCGCACTATTGCGCCGAATTGCAGAGATTACTCCGAGCGGAACTGCAATGACAACTGACATGAACAACGCCATTAGAGCCAGTTCAATGGTAACTGGCAAAGCCCTTACTAGTTGCTCGGTTATGGGCTGCCGGGTACGATAGGATGTACCAAGATCACCCTGGCTAATTTGATAAACCCACTTAGCATATTGCACCGGTATGGGGTCATCTAGCCCAAATGCGCGGCGCAGTTCCGCCTTGGCCTCGGGAGTTACCTGATTGTCCATTCCTACAAGGGCATCCACAATATCGCCTGGCATCAGGCGCACCATTGTAAAAATTATGATGGACATGCCGATTAGCGTTGGCACCAACAGTGCCAACCGCCGAAGTATGTATTTGCCCACTTTAAAAATTAGTGGCGGGGAAAACTGGGCACACTTTGGTTTCCCCCGCCACTCAATGTGCTTTAGCTATCCAAGCCAAGCGGTGCGCAGACCACGATTGAAATCTGTGAAGTCTACATACATATCTTGCACCTCTTTTCTGACAGCCTGAAACTTGTAAGCCTGACAGAGAGTAAAGTGCGGATATTCATCGAGGGCAATCTCTTGAATGCGCCGCGCTTGCTTCTTGCGTTTTTCCATATCCGTAGTAGTAATCAGTGCCTCGAACAGCTCTGAGCATTCAGCGTTGCTCCAGCCTTCGCCTTTGTTAAACCAAATGGCAGCAGCAGCAGCAGTGGGGCGGCCATACTCATTGATGTAGCCGGTTATGTCGTGGCGCATGCCACGGGCCGTCGAACAGAAATCAAAATCCCCTGTGCCATTGCGTTTGGCAAATGGTCCGATCTCCTCAGCCTGTACGGTTACATTGATATTAATCTGCTTAAATTGCTCCTTTATGATTTCGGCAATTTGAGTAGTTGCCGGTGGTTTCGCGATAGAGTACAAGGTAATATCAAATCCCTTTGCAAAACCAGCGTCCGCCATTAGTTTCTTAGCACCCTCTACATCCACTTTATAAAAAGTGCTCGCCAGCTCTTCTGGGGTGATAAACCAGTCCCCGTAGCCGGGCGGAACCGGGCCGGACATCATGGCTTCGCCCGCAAACACCTTGTCGATTATTTCCTGGCGGTCAATCACTTTGTTCATCGCCTGCCGAACCTGTTTGTTGTTCCAAGGTTTTCCATCGCCTTTGATGGTGAGTTGCAACTGGTTAGGCGACGAGAAAAGGCCTTTGTTCACAACGATATTGGGGTCGCCGGCGAGCGTCCGGGCAGTATCCGGCGAAACTGTACAACCGTGAATCTCGCCGGAACGAAGAGCGGCCACAGCCGCCTGTTCGTCAGGCAGCACCTTCAATGTGAGATTGTTAAAATGGGGTTCCCCCTCACGCCAGAATGCCGTGTTGCGTTTATAAACTACTCGGTCATTCTGGATATATTCAACCAGCTGGAAGGGCCCGGTGCCAATCCCCGTAATAAGGGGGTTTAATTTTTTGTACATATCAACAGGCACAATCGAGCTATAGCGCGACCACGCAAAATAGCCGATGACTGTGGGGTCTGGCTTTGTCATATTGAGCTTGATGGTGTACGGATCAATTATCTCAATAGTGTCGATAGCAGGGTACTGGCCTACACGAATACCAGGATCTGGTGGTGCAGCCTGCATTTCTAGCGAGTACTTCACCGCATCTGCGGTGACTTCAGTTCCGTCATGAAACTTTACCCCCTTCTTAAGAGTAAAGACCCATGTCTTATCATCCGGGGCTTCCCACTTTTCAGCAAGCGCATCCTTTACATTGAGATCTTTATCCCATTGAATAAGCGAGTCATACATAAACTCTTTGCCCCAGTGGTTTGAGGTGGAGGTCCCGCCAAAGGGTATCAAACTGGTCGGGTCTTGGTTGATTGCCCATACGACATCGCCGCCGGCCTTGGGGTCAACAAACACTGCTGGAACAGTGGCAACTGGTGCCGCTGCAACCGGCGCTGCAGTTGGCGCGATCTCGGGTACTGCAGTTGCAGGAACAACTGCCGGTGCCGGGACTGCCGCAGGTGCGCAGGCCACCGCAACCGCACCAATAGCGGCCACACCAGCCGTTTGAAGAAAATCACGACGGGTAATGATTTTCTCTTGAGCAGCCTTAGTCAGCTGCTCCGCATTAGCGTCCGCCGCTTGGCGGTCAATCAGTCCGTTTTTCCGGTCCCCTTCTGTTTTATAAGGCCGCTTATTTTTCATCAGTTTTTTTCTCCTTCATCTAGTAAATATACGAGTCGACACAAGTAGCCAAAAAGAGATCTATAAGTTTTGCTTGCCTTCGCCTTCCGCAACGACGCAGTGTTAGTAATGTTATAAGTGTTGATCTTGGTCTCTAAATATCCACCCTGTATTTTTTTACAATCTCTTCGTTTAACTGCACACCCAAGCCGGGACCTTGCGGGATTGTCGCTTCGCCACTACGAACCACCACGTCAGTATACACCAATTCCCTCCGCAACGGAGACTCAGAAACAGTGTATTCAACAAATGGCAAGTCAGCACATATCGCCGCCATGTGCAATGTGGCAGCCACTAAAATCCCTGATTTCCATGCATGAAAAACACATAGTTTATTGTGGCGCGCTGCCATTGTTGCAATCCTTTTGCATTCCGTCAATCCCCCTGCCCGCGCTATATCTGGCTGGATGACATCCACCCCGCCCGCAGTCAAAAGCTGCTCAAACGCGGACAATGCTGACTCTTGTTCTCCCGCCGCTATGCGGATATCACCTGCTGCAAGCGCCAATGTCTTGTAACCAGATAAATCATCGCCTGCTAACGCTTCTTCAAACCAAAACGGCTTGAATTGGGCAAAAGCACGAACGCGCTGAATCGCATCACGCACCTTAAATGCGCATCCCGCATCGATCAATAGGTCAATATTGTCACCAATAGCGAGGCGCGCAGTCTCCACCAATTTCACATCGCCAGCCAGTGAACGCCCCATAGGGCCCCATCCAAATTTTGCAGCAGTGAAGCCTTCAGCCGCGTATTTCTTTCCCACTGCAGACATCTCGCCTGGATCTTCAGTAAACAACGTGCTCGCATAAACCCGCACGCTCGTACGATATTTAGACCCAAGCAGTTCATGAACAGGTTTATTTAGCGCCTTGCCCGCAATGTCCCACAAAGCGATATCGACAGCGGCCATGGCCTGCTGCGCGATACCGTTACGCCCCATCCAAGATGTGCCAATCCGCATTTTTTCCCAGCACATCTCAACATTTAGTGGATCCTCCCCCAGCAGAATGTCCTGTAGGCCACGCGAATGTGGCCACGAAGCCCACGCATCAACAATACTCTTAACCACCAGCGGCGTGGCATCGGCTTCGCCAACACCCGTTATACCCTCGTCGGTGTAGACTCGCACGATCACGTCATCTTGAATACCATCCGCAATGCTTGCATCTTGCATCGGAATTCGCAGTGGAATTGCTTCTATTTTAGTAATTCGCATAACTCAATAGTCTCTCCTGTCATGGCACCCGTTATGTCAACCGGAACAATATAAGTTCAAAATACAGTAAAGTACATTTCCAAAAATTGAGGGGAGCACATCAAATCGATGATCTCAACACACAGTTCTACGTCCGTAAAGTTTCAGCATATAGCTTCAGTTCCTTGATAAAAAGAAGGGGTACGCATAAGCAAATTCCCCAGTAATAGCCGCGACCCGATGCAATTGCCTCTCGAACTCGGCTGGAGGCAGGTAGCTGAGTCGGGGGAGCCCGTTTGTGAATGTACACGCCGTCTTAACACTAGCTGATCTGTCATACGCCGTTATTATAGTAGAAGCAATCACTCAAGTCAAGTTTCGCCCCCCTGGCAGTACGCGCGAGGCATTCCGCGTAGCCATTCGGAGTTGGTGCACCAACTTCCGCCATACTGATTTTTGCGCCGTGATCCCGCAGCAGCGCGGTATACACCAATGCAGCATATTGCAAGATTTGGTCGGAACGCTGAATCTCATAAAGATGCTGAACCAAAGCCTTCTGCAATGCGGTTTAAGACAACTTTTGGTCCAAGTCTGGGCTCCGGCCCAAGTGCCCGCTGCGAATACTGAGGTTGAATCCATCTATGTTGCCTGCCGGGTGCACAAAGCTATTCCGCATGCGCACATAGGTGATATCGGCCAGACAAACTTGGTTGGGATGCGAGATTGATAGATAGTGAAATAAGTTGGCGTGTTGTGGAAAGCTTTGGTCTCTATTGGTGGTTCGGCGCGGAAAGCGCTTGCTTTTGGCTTACAAGCCCAACTCGCCCAACAAGCGAGCCACGCGCTTCCAGTTAGCGTGCGGACCGCAGCCTTGCGGTTCAGCCAGGAAACAGAGGTGGCCGTAGTTCGGAAACTGTCCCGCCACCTGTCGGATCGCTGCCTTGAACATCTCATCGTCCCCTGGTTACGGCTGGTGATAATGCGTGAAGCGCAAGAAGTCCAATACCGCGCAGTCCGATTTCTTTGCATGGTTGCGCGTCATTTGATCACTCAGCCGGGGCATTTTTCCGGCCGAATACTCAAGAGCGCCGAGGCTTTTTATAGACTCCGTTTCCAGACTAAACTTGCCAGCCAAGAGTTCCGACTCGGCGATGCGGATTTGTTGCGGACTAGCCGATTCGCTGCGCTGGAAGACACTGGCGGCATTGGGCACAAACTGGGTTTTCCATTTCCACACCACGGCGACAGTCTTCTACCCGCAGATAATCTCCAGCACCACCTGAACCTTAAACTCTGCAGTAAGCTGACAATGTTTGGTCATAGCGGATAATTCCTTTTTTCGAAATACTAAGCTTAGATTGTTTTTTTGCGTCCAATGTTAGGGGCTCGTTATACCAATTTCCGACGCCCACCGGGGCACAGGGCAACATGCCAAACTGGTGCCACCCGCGGCGCTGTCTCGCTCGGAGATAACCACAGGTGCGAGCTTGCCTCAGATCGCCGTTCCCCATCTAGTAGAAAGCGTCGCCAAAGACCTCAATTTCTTCCCCGTGCAGCAGCGCATGCGCCTAGTTCACATCATGAACGTTCGCATCCGTCCCAACACCGGTGTGCACCAGTCTGGTACCCGCATCGACGCGGATGAGCGCCTTCATGTCAGAGAACAATCGTGTGCCTTTCTTCGTCTGATGCATCTCGGGGTCCCGCCTACCGGTACGGTTTCTCGTCAAACGCGGCAATAGAATAATGAAAGTACCAATAGCTGTCCTACGGCGAATGAGCAGGCCACACGCCTGCATCAAGACAACAATCGTCGCGAGAAAGTGCTGCGCCAAGCAAGACCTCTCGAGCAAGTGGCGAAATTGCGGGGTCGCGCCCCCGTCCGGGATCGCGCTTGACCCGTGATCCCGGACCGCAAATAGACTCTTCCGCGTCAGGTACACTTTGTCTTACCTATCCGATTCACTGAGGACATACCACTGGTGCATAAAGTACATCCGCAGCATCATAAGTTACGGGAACGCAGGGCAACCGGTCTCTGACAGCTGCGATCGCGGTGCAATAAAGACATCGAGGGAGTTCCACCGAATGGCGGCAAACATCGTGCCCGGAGACGTCGCGGTAAGTGTGTACATACGTGAGCATTAACAACTTAGTTCGACCTGCAACTGACCACATCCAGTCAAGGGGTCCCCCAACCGCTCAACAATCGAGGCTGTCACCGAAGTCAAACTCGCAAGCAAATCAACGATACTTCGGTAACCATCAAGGGTTTTAACCAGCACCAACACCCTGATGATCGTCTGCAAAGCTCCTATTTTAAATAAACTCGGCAGAGTTCAACCAGTCGCGAGCCGAGAACGAACATGAACTCTAGTTCTACTGCCGCCAAATGCTGCCACTATAGGGCTAAAACGAGACAATCTAAA
>Ga0049084_10001385_pt1 | contig 10003 bp, 7 predicted proteins | sample GreLakmeON33MSRF_FD_66720 | JGI IMG/M metagenome (GOLD analysis project Ga0049084, IMG submission 66720) | Freshwater lentic microbial communities from great Laurentian Lakes, MI, USA - Great Lakes metaG ON33MSRF | ecosystem: Environmental > Aquatic > Freshwater > Lake | place: Great Lakes... | reverse complement strand
CATACTTAGATAGGAAATTTAAAGGTGTTGTTACTGAGGTAGCCAACTCGGCAAGTGTGTCAGGTATTTCATCCGATCAGGTTACGAATTTTACAGTAAAAGTTCGTGTTATTTTTGATTCCTACAAGGATTTAATTCCTGCCAATGATGTTCATTATTCGCCCTTTCGTCCAGGTATGTCGGCTACTGTAGAGATACGCACAAATGTTGCCAGAAATGTAATTACCGCTCCCATTCAAGCAGTTGCCACACGCGAAGATACTTCTTCCTATGGTGTTTCGGAAAGAGGGAAGGGTGGCATTTCAATTCAAATAGGTTCGGGTGGAAACAGTTCAGCATCTACTGCAAAAGTAGATGATAAAGAAAAGGATAAGAAATTAAAATCTGATGAGTATGTTTTTGTATTGGACAATGGAAAAGCCAAGTTGAGAAAAGTGAAAACAGGTATACAAGATAATAATTATATTGAAATACTGAGTGGCTTGGAAAAAGGAACAGAGATTATATCGGGTCCTTACAGTGCAGTTGCAAAAATGTTGAAAAATAATACGCCGGTTGCAAAAACAGACAAGGGCAATTTGTTTGATAAGGTTAAAGAGGATTAATTTTTCCAGGTGGCAATTCTATTAAATATTGAAACAGCAACCACTGTTTGTTCTGTATCACTTAGTGAAAACAATAAGCTGCTTGCTTACAAAGAATTAAACAGTGGCTATGCACACGCTGAAAATTTAACTATTTTTATTCAAGATGTTTTAAAAGATTCAGGTATAGCAATAAGTAAAATTGATGCTATAGCAGTAAGTATGGGGCCGGGTTCTTATACTGGCTTACGAATTGGGTTTTCTGTTGCTAAAGGGTTATGTTATGCTTTAAATAAACCCATTATAGTAATTGACACATTGCAAGCCTTGGCGAGTAATTACAAAATGAAGTTGCTTGCTCAAAACATGTTGCTTTGCCCAATGATTGATGCACGCAGAATGGAAGTGTATTGTGGTATTTATAACAGTGAGTTAAAAATAATCGAAGCTGTTCGTGCCGAAATAGTGGATAAAAATTCATTCAAGAAACTATTGTTGAATAACAAAATTGTTTTTTTTGGTGATGGGGCGGAAAAGTGTAAAAATATTTTAGGAAATAATCTTAATGCGATGATAGTGGAAAATATATTTCCTTCGGCATTGGCAATGGTTGAATTGGCAAACGAAAAATTTGTAAAAAATCAATTTGAAAATTTAGCGTATTGCGAACCTTTTTATTTAAAAGAGTTTGCAGGTAGTTCAAAAACTAATTTGTAGCATAATTTCTGAGGTATTCAAATCGCGGCATAAGTTCACCATTTCTTGTTATGGAAGCCCTTTCTATCAAACCTTCTTTATCATTATTAAGTAACGATGGCAACACTTTTTCAATTAATTCTTTTCCAAAATCTTCTGAAGCATCACGCGGTAATTCACAGGGCAAATTGTCCACCGCCATTACTGTAATCGTATTATCAGCAAATGGCTCACCTTCATTTTCTGTTAGCGGATTGTATCCATAAAAGGGTTCGTCAATAGTAGAAGATCTCTGTGTAGATGGAATAGATCCATTTATGTCACATGTTACATCGGCAATAACACTTATTCTAAAATCGGGACTACTAATTTCATTTTTCGTAAAAAGTACTGGTGCTTTGGGATTCCAAAACGAGCAATGAATCAGTAAATCACAGTGTTTGGTATATTTTGAAAAGGTTGATCTGAATTGTTCTGGGTGAGAGTAGAAGTTACTTGTATTCCATTGTGAACCATCCAAGGGTTCATTATAATTGTTGGAGTGTAATTGTACGTAAGTAGCTTGTCGGTAGCTGTAATTGCTAAACTCGAATGGTGTTATCCTTCTGGTTTGCAACAAACCTAATAATTCAATAGCACCGTTGGCTACTCTTCCATTCCCGGTTACAATTATTTTTATGTTGGTGAGTTTTACTTTTTTTAGCTCTTCTGTAAGCTCCTTTAAATTGATGCATTGGTGAGCAGGTTTTAAATTAAATAATTGATATTTTTTTCCATACCCCAATACACCGTTATAGGCTCCAACAATTCCTGCATAATGTCCAAAACCAATTATGCGATTAAATTCTGGGTCAGTAAGACATTCATAATCTACTAGCTCAATTTTTTTATCTAGCGATGCCTTTATCAGTTTTTTATTGTGCGCTTGTTCTTTTATGGTATGTGAAAAAAAGCAATATTTTTTACCCGCTATAATGTCATTTATTGGGACTTCTTTTATTCCCATTAAGATATCGCAATCGGCAATATTCTCTTGTAGGGTAATACCCGCTTTTATGTATTCTTCATTGCTATAACTTCTCCAATCGCTTGGTTGAACTACTATTTTGGTGCCGTTAAAGTGCTTATTAATATAGTCACATTGTTCCGGTGTAAAGGGAACACGTTTGTCGCGGGGCATTTTTCCTTCTCGTAAAATTCCAATCTTCATTTTTGTTTTTTTAACGTTTGCAAAGCTATTGTTTTTTAATGTATAATAATAATTATGGCTACCTTTGTATTATTCAATGGGGTCGTTTTGGTTTTGACAGCGAGTGCGATTGAAAGGTAAGCAAGCCGAGTGTTGTGAATATAACTCGCTAAACATAATTCTCAAAATTTCAACTGGCGAGTATAACTACTCCCTTGCTGCTTAATACTAGGTATTAAATAGCAATGTCCTCCGAGAAGCCACTCCTGGCAGCGTTTCGGTAAGGGCATCACAAAAGTCGGGATAGTGTAAGTGAGCCTTGGGCTTATGCGAAAACAAAGAGGATAAGGTTACAGTTGGTTTGTGTTTATGCCTGCTGTTTCCCTACAATCAAATAAACACTAAGCTTTGTAGAAAGCCTCTTAATACCTTGTTTGGACGAGGGTTCGAGCCCCTCCGACTCCACTCCACGAGAAGGACCCGATTTTTTCGGGTTCTTCTTTTTTTTGCTCCCTTTGATGTATGTAGTCAAACCAAAGTGGACTTTTTTACGTTTTAACATTAAAAATTAAAGTACTACTTTTAATAAATAATGAAAAACATTAGTTTACATATTTTCAGTTTATTGCTATCGTTACTAGTAGCTTGCACAAACAGGAATCAACAAGACGAGCAATTACACACATTAAAAGTTTTAGCGGTAAAAGGATATGTTGTTCCCAAGGACAGCATGGCAAAACCAAAAATAATTTTTGTTGATGAGAGTAAACTAAAAAAAAATCCTTGCGGCAATCCAAAAATAGTTCTAGCAAACACCAACATACATTTAGCCATAGCCACTAATATACACAAAGCGGGTATTCCAAATATTTGTACACCTGGCACTGACACTTTTTTACTTCCTAAAATAGTACCTGCAATTGATAGCCCTTTTGTAGCCCAATCCCCTGAAATTATAATTGCAAAAGATGCATATACTAAAGACCAGAACCCACACAATTTTAGTTCTTTTAAAAAACTGCAAGGATTAAAAAGCGGCAATATAAATTGTTTACTACAAGACAAATCCGGAAATCTTTGGTTAGGGACTGACGCCGGAGTCTCTAAATATGACGGAAAATATTTCACTCATTTTACCAAGTCGGAAGGACTGAGCAATGATGTTGTTAAAAGTATATTAGAAGATAAACACGGAAACATCTGGTTTGGTACTGATGGAGGTGTATCAAAATACGATGGAAAAAAATTTACTCATTTTACCAAGTCGGAAGGACTGAGCAATGATGTTGTTAAAAGTATTTTGGAAGATAAACACGGAAACATCTGGTTTGGTATTGAAGATGGTGGAGTTTCTAAATACGATGGAAAAAAATTTACTCATTTTACGGAGAAGGAAGGATTGAGTAATAATGTTGTTTTGTGTAGTTTAAAAGATAAACACGGAAACATCTGGTTTGGTACTAAAGGAGGTGTATCAAAATACAATGGAAAAAGTTTCACGCATTTTACAGTGAAGGAAGGATTGAGTAATAATGTTGTTAACTGTAGTTTAGAAGATAAACACGGAAACATCTGGTTTGGCACTGAAGGAGGTGTGTCAAAATACAATGGGGAAAGTTTTACTCATTTTACAGTGAAGGAAGGGCTGAGTAATGATTCTATTTTGTGTTGCTTAGAAGATAAACACGGAAACATCTGGTTCGGCACAAATGGTCGCGGAATAACAAAATACGACGGAAATAATTTTACTCATTTTACAGATAAAGAAGGGTTGAGTACTAATTTTGTTTTAAGTAGTTTAGAAGATAAATCTGGAAACCTTTGGTTCGGTAATTATGGTGGTGGGGTTTCTAAATATGATGGAAAAAGTTTTACTCACTTTACAGAAAAAGAAGGACTAAGCAATAATATTGTAATGAGCAGCTTAGAAGATAAAACTGGAAACATCTGGCTAAGCAATTATCGTGGTGGGGTATCTAAATACGACGGCAATAGCTTTACTCATTTTACAGAGCAAGAAGGACTGAGCAATAATTCTGTTTTTAGTAGCTTAGAAGATAAAAATGGAAACATTTGGTTCGGAACCTTGGGGGGGGGAGTTTCAAGATACGACGGCAAAAGCTTTATACATTTTACAGAGAAAGAAGGAATGAGTAATAATGCTGTTTTATGTAGCTTAGAAGATAAAGATGGAAACATATGGTTCGGAACTGAAGGAGGTGTTTCAAAATACAATGGAAATAGTTTTACACAGTTTACAGAGAAAAATGGACTTAGTAATAATGTTGTTTTCTGTAGCATAGAAGATAAACACGGAAATCTTTGGTTCGGTACTGAAGGCGGAGGAATATCGAAATACGATGGGAAGGGCTTTACCCAATTTACAGAGAAAGAAGGACTGCCTAATAATTTTGTATGTTGCAGCGTAGTAGATAAATATGAAAACATTTGGTTTGGTACCAATGGGGGCGGAGTTTTAAAATATGACGGAAAAATTTTTACACAATTTACAGAGAAAGAAGGATTGGGCAATAATTGTGTTTATAGTTGCTTAGAGGATAAATACGGAGACCTTTGGTTTGGCACTCGATTTGGATTAAGCAAACTAACGCTTTCCAATTTAGATGAAACTTTGAAAGTAGTCAAATCTAAAAGCTCAAAAAATACATCAGCTTTATTTAAAAACTACAGCTATGACGACGGTTTTTTAGGCATTGGTTGTACTTTAAATTCTATTTGCGAAACCAAAGATGGCACTATTTGGACTGGCACAAATGACAGGCTTAGTGTTTACCATAGTGAAGGGCAAATAACAGATACCGTTGCACCAAATATTCGATTAACTAGCATAGATTTATTTAATGAAAATATAAATTGGAAAAATTTAGAAAAGCAAAAAGACAGCACATTAACACTTAGTAATGGAGTTTCAATTAGTAATATTAAATTTAATGGAGTAAGCAAATGGTATAGCGTACCTGAAAATTTAAGTTTAGCATTCAATAATAATTACCTCACCTTTAATTATATTGGAATTACAATGGCTCATCCCAAAAAAGTAAAATACAAATACAAATTAGAAGGATTAGAAGAGAATTGGAATGCATTAACATCTAAAACAGAAGCATCTTATGGCAACTTGCCACAGGGAAGCTATACGTTTAAAGTAAAAGCAATGAATAGTGAAGGTTATTATAGCAATGAATTGAATTACTCATTTTCTATTCGCCCACCTTGGTGGAAAACTTGGTGGTTTAGAGTGCTCTTTGGTTTATTAATTATAAGTTCAATTGTATATTATATAAAATGGCGTGAGCGAACTTTAAAAGCCGAAAAATTAATATTGGAGCAAACTGTTGAAGAGAGAACTGCTGAAGTAATTGAACAAAAAAAACGAATTGAAGAGAAACACAAAGAAATTACTGATTCGATCAATTATGCGGAGAGAATTCAACGCAGTTTTCTTGCTACAAAAGAATTGCTGGATGAAAATCTGCAATCTTATTTTGTTTTCTTTCAGCCCAAAGACGTAGTAAGTGGGGATTTTTATTGGGCAACAAAACTTAGTAATGGAAATTTTGCTCTTGTTACAGCAGATAGTACTGGGCATGGAGTACCTGGCGCTATTATGAGCATATTAAATATATCCTGTTTAGAAAAAGCAATTGAAACATTAGTCCAACCATCTGCTATTTTTAATTCAACCCGTAAAACAATTATTGATCGTCTTAAAAAAGACGGCAGCACTCAAGGTGGAAAGGACGGAATGGATGCCAGTTTAATGTGCATTGATTTTTTAAATCATAAATTTGTTTATGCAGCTGCAAACAATCCTATTTGGATTGTACGCCAACACAAACTGATAGAACTAAAACCAGATAAAATGCCAGTAGGCAAACACGATAAGGATCAAATTCCTTTTACACAAAACGAATTTGATTTAGAAAAAGACGATGTAATATATACACTAACAGATGGTTTTCCTGATCAGTTTGGTGGACCTCATGGTAAAAAATTTATGCACAAACAATTAAAGGAATTACTTATTCGTATTGCTCCTTTGCCCATGACAGAGCAAAATGAAATTCTAAAATCAGCATTAAATAATTGGAAGGGCGATCTGGAGCAAATTGACGATGTGTGTTTAATTGGCGTCAGGGCATAATTCATATTGATCCCATTAATATTACAAACTGTCTTTTTAATAATTTTTTTAGAATAAATATTCAGAATATATTAGTCCTGTAGAGATAAAAATGGAATTAATCAGGTATATAAAACACTTAAATTTTACTAAGACTTAGTAAGAAAGTGCTTAATGGTAATCAAATTCTACAAATCAACTAGAAAAGAGTTCGGAAAATATCGGTGACTCCACTCCAAAGGTTTCTGAAACAGCAACCTTTGTTCATTTAATGGGATTCATCTTGCTCACACAAATGAGTGTAAATGCATTAAAATCATTCGGCAATCAACGTTTTTAAAAAACTCTGTACTCTTCTCTAAATTGATTTTGGATGCTTTTAGTTGTATTAGCTCCCAGTTTCTTTATCCGTCCCATCGTTCCAATTATTGTTGTTGCCTTTTGTTTAGAATCAACTAATTTATTGATGGCTTCAGTATAATCAATTTTATAACCCAAATTTTTTAAATCATCTAAAAACCAACAAATTTATCATACAACAAACCACTTTCATTAGCAATGTCAGTGACGTATTTCCTTTGATTTTCTTGTTTCTACATGACTTTGAACAAGTGGATGATGTATGTTTAATTTTGGGAAGGATATAAGTTTACTTTTAATTTACACTATTCCTTAACCTTTCTTCACGAACTTAGTAAGTATTACAATGACTTGATCGTTTATTTTCCCTTCAATTTGTTCAGTATTATCGTGAACTAATTTTATTTTTTTAACAACAGTTCCTTTTGAAGCTGAAAAATTTGTGCCCTTCACATTCAGTTGTTGTGTTAGTACTACAGTATCACCATTTGTAAGTTTGTTTCCAAAAGAATCTATGTGAACATCAGGGACTTCAAATGAGCTTAATGCCCATTGAATGGTGCTTTCATCTAGGTCAACTGAATTGATGAGGTTGCTTGCCCAAGTTTCCTCTTTGTATTTATTCAGAATTCTGTAACTTAATGCTTGTACACTGGTAAAGGGGCTCCAAATACTGCTTTCGATGCAACGCCAATGAAACCCTGAATCAACATTGTCCAATGCTTTTACACAAGTTTCACAGATTGCTACTTGATTCTCGATAGATTCATTATTTTTGGGACTTACCCTATATTCAATGCTTGCAATTTCTATATTGCACAATTCGCAAAGATCTTGATTTCTGTTTTTGAGCTCTTTGTTAATTCTCATTTTGTAAAATTTTAAAGAATAATTGATTGAAAAGTGTAAATTATAACTGCCGTAAAAGTATAAGTTATTTAGTAATAAAAGGGGCTTCATTCAATGGTTGTTTATACAACTTTATATTATAGGAAGTTTAACTATTTTGTTTATTTCACAAATAGATATTACCTTGTTCACCTAAAAAAAGAGCAAATGGCAACAACATCAGATATTTCTAAAAATTGTTTCATTCGACACGAAGGCTTGCTATTGAAGGTGCTTGAATACGATCACATTACCCCGGGAAAAGGAAATACTATTTATTCGGTGAAATGTCGCAATGTTGAAAATGGAAAGCAAAGCGAAGTTCGTTTTCGATCTGGTGAAAAAATAGATTTGGTGCGTGTTGACGTTATTGAGTTACAATACATTTATTCAGAAGGGGAAAATCTTGTTTGCATGAACCAAGAAACGTATGAGCAACTACACATACCAATCGTTATTTTCGGTGATCCTATCAGATTTCTTCAAGAAGGTATGGTACTTAAAATTCGTTTTGACGAGAATGAGAAACCACTGAACGGAGAGCTTCCAAAATACGTTGAATTGCTAGTGAAATATGCTGAAGATGGTCATAAAGGCAAATTGGTAAAATCTGTTGAAGTAGAAGGGGGAATTTCTATTCAAGTTCCTATGTTTGTCTCTACAGGTGACAAACTTAAAATTGACACTGAAATAGGTGAGTACGTTGAAAGGGTTATGAAATAGCACATGTTGAGAATACAATCTTCAACAAACTGTTACGTTCTATAACATCATTGTTTCATAAAAAAGCTATATTTGATGAGCGTAAACTAAAAATTGATTAACAATTAATATGTATTTCTAAATGGAATTTACAGCGAAACAAATTGCAGGGCTATTGCAAGGAACTGTTGAGGGGGATGAAAATATAACTGTATCAAGTCTTTCAAAAATTGAAGAAGGAAAAAAAGGGAGTTTATCTTTTTTGTCCAATCCTATTTATACCAATTTTATATACGAAACGGATGCTTCCATAGTTATATTAAACACCGATTTAGAATTGGATAAAACTGTAAAAAACAGCTGCACACTTATTCGAGTTCAAAATTCGTATGAGAGTTTTGCGAAACTATTAGAGATATATAGCCAAAGCAGAGAGAAAAAGAGAGGCATAGAACAACCTTGTTTTATTTCTACAAGCGCTAAATATGGTAACGATTGTTACATAGGTGCATTTGCTTATTTGGGAGAAAATGTGCGTATGGGAAATAATGTGAAAATATTCCCGCATTGTTATATTGGTGACAATGTAACGCTAGGAGATAATTGTATTTTGTACTCGGGCGTAAAAGTATATCACGATTGTGTTATAGGAAATGATTGTACTATTCATGCAAGTAGTGTAGTGGGGAGTGATGGTTTTGGTTTTGCTCCGAATGCGGAAAATAACTACAAAAAAATTCAACATATAGGCAATGTAATTATTGAAGATTTTGTTGAAATAGGTTCTAACACTTCAATCGATAGAGCTACAATAGGCTCCACAATTATACGTAAAGGTGTTAAGTTAGATAACTTGATTCAAATTGCACACAATGTTGAAGTGGGAGAAAATACTGTGATGGCAGGTGGTGTATTCATTGCTGGCTCTACCATAATTGGTAAAAATGTGATGATAGGCGGACAAGCAGGTGTTATTGGGCACCTTAAAATTGCCGATGGTGTAAAGATTGCAGGTCAATCCGGTGTAGGCTCTAATATTGAAAAAGAAGGAGAAATTGTGCAAGGCTCACCTGCCTTTGCTATTGGAGAGTATAAACGCAGTTATGTGCTTTTCAGGAGTTTACAGAAATTAAATGAAAGAATAAGAAATCTGGAGTTGAAATTAAAAGATTAAACGGCCTCCGCAACAACCTCCTTTACTTCTGGAATCAATCGTTTTAAAACACTTTCAATTCCGGCTTTTAAAGTAATTGTGGAAGATGGGCATCCACTACAAGAACCTTGCAATTGAACAGTTACAGTTCCATTCTTAAATGATTTAAAAGTAATAGCACCACCATCTTGTTCTACCGCGGGACGAATATATTCCTCCAATACGTTGGCAATTTTAATGTCAATTTCTGCACTTGTTTTTTCGCCCACTTCTTCTTTATTTTCAAC
>Ga0049084_10001379_pt1 | contig 10035 bp, 7 predicted proteins | sample GreLakmeON33MSRF_FD_66720 | JGI IMG/M metagenome (GOLD analysis project Ga0049084, IMG submission 66720) | Freshwater lentic microbial communities from great Laurentian Lakes, MI, USA - Great Lakes metaG ON33MSRF | ecosystem: Environmental > Aquatic > Freshwater > Lake | place: Great Lakes... | reverse complement strand
TCCAACCGACCACCATGCTGCAAGCCTGCCAGCTCGCCGCGAAGGAAGTGCCGCATTATTGCTATCATCCGAAGCTGCCGATCGCCGGCAACTGCCGCATGTGTCTCGTTGAATTCGGCCTGCCCGCGATGGGGCCGGATCGCAAGCCGCTGCTCAACGAGGACGGCACGCCGAAAATCACGAAGCAGGTTCTGCCCTACGAACCGCAGACGCCGCGCGGCGCCATCGCCTGCGCCACACCAATTTCCCCGGGCATGGAAATTTATCCCAGCTCGCCCGCGACGAAACAGATGCGCGAGGGCATTCTCGAATCGCTGCTCATCAATCATCCGCTCGACTGCCCGATCTGCGACCAGGCCGGCGAATGCAAGCTGCAGGAGTATTCTGTCGAACACGGCCTGGCCACTAGCCGCTTTGTCGAGGCGAAGGTTCACAAGCCGAAGGCCGTTGATCTCGGCCCCCGCATCATGCTCGACGACGAGCGCTGCATTCTTTGCACGCGCTGCATCCGTTTCACCAAGGACATCGTGGGCGACGATAAGCTCGGCGTCGTGAATCGCGGCAGCTACAATTCCATCGCGGCTTTTCCGGGCACGACATTCGACAACAATTACACGCTGAACACGGTGGACATCTGCCCGGTTGGCGCGCTCACCTCGAAGGATTTTCGTTTCCAGATGCGCGTCTGGTTTCTCAAGGAGAGCAAGAGCCTGTGCACCAGTTGCGGCACCGGCTGCAACCTCACCGTCGGCTCGCGCGAAGATAAAATTTACCGTTACGAACCCCGCGAAAACAACGCGGTCAACGGCCCGTGGATGTGCGACGCGGGACGCTTGAATTACAAATGGGCGGGCCGCGCGGATCGCCTCACCGAAGTTCTGGTACGCGGGCAGAAGTCGAATTGGACAACAGCCACGCAGGAAATTACCAGTAAACTTGCCAAGGCGGCGGCGGGTTCCATCGCCATCGTCGCCTCGGCACGACAGACGAATGAAGAACTATTCCTGCTGGGCAAGCTTGCCAAAAAACTTGGCGCGCTCACCGACTCCGTCCCGCGCGAAGGCGAGCCGGACAAGTTGCTCGTCAGTGCCGACCGAAACCCGAACAGCAACGGCGCGCGTCTCAACGGTCTTTGCTTCACCGAAATGGGCATCCACCTGCCGAAGATCGCCGACGGCATCAAGGCCGGGAAAATTAAAACGCTCATCGTCTTCGGCGAGGACGTGACGAAGCACGGGTTCGGCCCGGATTTGCTGGGCAGACTCGACACGCTCATCGTCAGCGACATTTTGCCCAACGCGACAACGCGGCTCGCGCATTATCTGCTGCCCGGCTGCGCGCACGCCGAGAAGCGGGGCACCTTTGTGAACGTGAAGGGCCGGCTGCAGAAGTTCATCAAGGCCGTCGAGCCGAGGGGCGACGCGCGGCCCGAATGGGAATTCCTGCACGAACTCGTTCACCATGTCACCGGACATAATGGTTTTGTGAGCATCGAAGGATTGTTCAACCAGATGGCGCACGAAGTCCCGGCGTTTCACGGCCTAGAGTGGGCGAAAATCGGCGACACCGGCGTGACCGTGCAAATCTAATTCAACATGGACTGGTTCAACCATCTCAACCCCGATTTGCAGTTCGTGCTTCTGAGCGCGGTGAAAGTTCTGGCCGTGCTCTTCCTCGCGCTGCTGCCGATGGTCGCCTACTCGGTGCTAGCCGAGCGCAAAATTTCCGCGTGGATTCAGGATCGCGTCGGCCCGAATCGCGTCGCGCTGCCGTTGCTCAGCGGCATTCCGTTTCTCGGTTCGTTTCTTACGCGCCTCGGCATCTGGCAGCCGATTGCCGACGGGGTGAAATCGTTTCTCAAGGAGGACTTCACGCCGGATCACGTCCGCAAAATTTATTTCTGGCTCGCCCCGGCCATCACGCTCATCCCGGCGTTTCTTACCGTGGCGGTGATCCCGTTCGGCTCCAACCTCGGCGCCCAGAAAATGGTCATCGCGGATTTGAACGTCGGCATTCTCTACTCGTTCGGCATCGTGTCGCTGGGTGTTTACGGAATTGTGCTGGCGGGTTACGCGAGCAATTCCAAGTATCCGTTCCTCGGTGGTGTCCGTTCGAGCGCGCAGATGATTTCGTACGAAATTGCGATGGGCATGAGCGTGGTGTCGGTCTTCATGCTCGTCGGCGACTTGAACCTGAGCAAGGTCATCGAGTATCAGGCGGGGACGACGCTGGGCTTCATCCCGAATTGGCTTGTCTTCAAACAGCCGGTTGCGTTCGTCATCTTTCTCGTCGCGGCCTTCGCGGAAACGAACCGCCTGCCATTCGACCTGCCCGAGTCCGAGACCGAACTCGTCGGTGGCTACAACACCGAATACAGCTCGATGAAGTTCGCGCTCTTCTTCATGGGCGAATACGCGAATATGATCGTCTCGTCGGCCATGATGGTGACGCTGTTTTTCGGCGGGTGGACGCTGCCGTTCTTCGGTCTCGACCAGCGGGCGGAATCCGCGCAATGGCTGACCGGCCTGGCGCACATCGGGATTTTCGTGGCGAAGATGCTGGTCTTGATGGTGGTGTTCATCTGGGTGCGCTGGATGCTGCCGCGCTTCCGCTACGACCAGTTGATGGATTTGGGCTGGCGGCGGTTCATTCCGCTGGCGCTGGCGAACATTTTGGCCACGGCGGTCGTGCTGTTTCTGCTGAACAAATGACGCACCTGAAAAAATCCCCCCCATGATCGTCAAACGTGAAAAACTTAATTTCTGGGAGCGGCTTTACCTGCCGGCGCTGGCGGGCGGGTTGAAAGTCACCGCCACCCATCTCGTCAACACGCTCTTCAAGCGCGGGGCCGTGACGATGGAATATCCCGAACAAAAGTGGACCGTGCCCGAAGGTTATCGCGGCGCGCCCTACCTCGTGAAGGACCAGGACGGCGCGACCAAATGCGTTTCCTGCCAGCTTTGTGAATTTGTCTGCCCGCCCAAGGCCATCAAGATCACGCCGCCCGGCCCGGCCGGCCAGACCGCCGACCGCGCCAACGCCGAGAAAATGCCCCTGGAATTCGAGATCAACATGCTTCGCTGCATCTTCTGCGGCTTCTGCCAGGAAGTTTGCCCGGAGGAGGCGATTTTCCTGATGAAAGACTATTCGCTCACCGGCACGAACCGCGCGGAGATGATATACAACAAGGAAAAACTGCTTGAGCTAGGCGGCGTCCACCACGACCAGATCAAAAAGTGGGAGCACAAGCTGGATGAGGCGAAGGAGCAGAAAATGTTTCCGGTCAAAGATTGATTCGCTCACATGCAGGACATTCTTTTTTACATTTTTGCGGCGCTGACTTTGTTCTTCGGCTTTCTGGTCGTGGCGAATCCGTTCAGCCGCAACCCGGTCACCAGCGCGATGTTTCTCGTGCTGACCATCGCCTCGCTGGCGGGGCTGTTCGTGCTGCTCAACGCCTTCTTCCTCGCCGCCGTGCAAATCCTCGTCTATGCCGGCGCGGTCATGGTGCTGTTTCTCTTTGTCATCATGCTGATGGACATCAAGGAGGAGGAGCGCCGCCGCTTCAAAAAATTCGGCGTGGCGATGGGCCTGGCGGCGGTTGCCGGGCTGTTCGGCATTGTGGCGAAAACGATCACCGAGTCCGGCGTTGGAGCCGGATTGAAGCCGGCGTTCGAGGGCGACACGAAAACCCTGGGCACGGCGTTGTTCAGCAGCGGCCAGTTTCTGCTCCCGTTTGAAATCGTCTCCATCCTCCTGCTCGTGGCGATGGTGGGTGTGATTTTATTGAGCAAAAAAGATTTGAAATGAAACAACCACGAATAAACACCAAAGCACACGAGTTGAATTCCGCTTCGTGTCCATTGGTGTCCATTCGTGGTTAAAATTATGAACGTCGGACTGGAACATTATTTGTTGGTGAGCGCGGCGCTCTTCAGCCTCGGGCTGCTGGGCGTGATCATGCGGCGCAACCTCCTCGTCATTTACATGTCGCTCGAGCTGATGCTGAACGCGGCCAATCTCGCGCTCGTCGCCTTCTCGCGCTTCAACAACAACCTCGACGGCCAGGTCATGGTGTTCTTCATCATCACCGTGGCGGCGGCGGAAGTCTCCGTCGGCCTCGCGCTCATCGTCGCGCTCTACCGCAAACGTGCCTCGGCCCACGTCGAGGACCTGACCACGATGAAACTTTAAGCCCGGATGAACCTCGAAGATTATTCCTGGATCGTTTTGCTGCTGCCGCTCGCGGCGGCGGCGGTCATCACCCTGTTTACGCAGCGGCACGGCAAACTGAGCGCGCAAATCTCCATTGCGGCGGTGGCGACCTCCTTTTTATTGAGCCTCTTCCTGCTCATCACGCTGCGGGAAACATCCCACGCGATTTCTGCCATCAACTGGCTGGCCATTGGAAATCTCAAAGTGGAAATCGGCCTGCACCTCGATCATTTGAGCCTGCTCATGCTCCTCATCGTCACTGGCGTGGGCGGGGCGATTCACGTTTATTCCTGGGGCTACATGCAGGCGGATCGCTGCGTCTCTCGTTACTTCGCGAGCCTCAGCCTGTTCACCTTCTCCATGCTTGGCATCGTGCTGGCGAACAATTTTGTGATGATGTTCATCTTCTGGGAACTGGTCGGCGTCTCCAGTTATTTGCTCATCGGCTTCTGGTACGAAAAAGCCTCCGCCGCCGATGCCGCGAAAAAAGCCTTCATCACGAATCGGCTCGGCGACTTCGGATTTTTGCTCGGCATCATCTTGATCTGGGCCACGCTCGGCTCGGTGGAATTCGACGCGCTCAAGACCACGCTCGCCGCGCATCCCGCCGCGCTCGGCTCGATGGCGGGCGTCGCCGGCCTGCTGATTTTCTGCGGTTGCATGGGCAAATCCGCGCAATTCCCGCTTCACGTCTGGCTCCCGGACGCGATGGAAGGCCCCACGCCGGTCAGCGCGCTCATCCACGCGGCGACGATGGTGGCGGCGGGCGTTTACATGCTCTGCCGCGTCTTCTTCCTCTACGAAGCGACGCCCGCCTGGCCGGAATGTCTGGCGTTCCTCAACGGAATCACCGCGCTCAACATCATCAGTTGGATCGGCGGATTCACCGCGCTGCTGGCCGCGCTCATCGCCGTTCAGCAAAATGACATCAAGCGCATCCTCGCTTACTCCACCCTTTCTCAGCTCGGCTCCATGGTCATGGCCGTCGGCCTCGCCGCGCCGGGAGCGGGCATGTTCCATCTGACCACGCACGCCTTCTTCAAGGCGCTGCTCTTCCTCGGCGCCGGCTCGGTCATCCACGCGCTGCACCACGCGCAGGACATTTGGAAGATGGGCGGTCTGAAAAAGAAAATGCCCGTGACCTTCTGGACATTTCTTGTCGGCACGCTGGCGCTCTGCGGCGTGCCGCCGTTCAGCGGCTTCTACAGCAAGGACGCCATTCTCGCGGCGGCGGCGGATCCCGTTCACGGCAACGTCGGCCTGTTCATTCTCGCCGTGCTGGTGGCCGCACTGACCACCTTCTACATGTTCCGGCTCATCTTCGTCGCCTTCCTCGGCCCGGTGAAAGACCACGCCGTCGATCACGCGCTCGAATCGCCCGGCATCATGATCTGGCCGTTGCGCCTGCTCGCGGTGCCGTCGGTGCTGGCCGGTTTCTGGGGCCTCGAACAGTTCATCGGTGGAGCCTTCGGCGAAACGGCCCACGCCCTGTCCTGGCACGAGGAAATTTTCGCGCCGCTCAACCACTCGCCGCTGGCCGCGCTGTTCGGTCTGTTCGCCACGATGGTCGGTCTCGGCGCCGCCTGGCAGCTCTACGCGAAGGCGGTGAAAGATCCGCTGCCGGAAAAGCTCGGCCTGCTCGCGCGCGCCATGCGGAACCGGTTTTACTTCGATGAAATTTACCGCGTGCTCATTGCCATTACGCACGAACTGCTTTCGCGGCTGGCGAACTGGTTCGACCGCTGGATCGTCGCCGGGCTGATGGTGCGCGGCACGCACGGCACGACCGAGCTGTTCGGTCGCGCGCTGCGCCTGGCGCAGACGGGCAATTTACAAACCTACGCCTTTCTGTTCGCAGCCGGCGTGGTGCTGGTGCTGTGGTTCGTGCTGGGACGCTGAAAACTGGATCATGAATTTCCCAAACAACTAGATGTCACCGCTCACTTACATTTTAGGCTGGCCGCTGCTGGCCGCGCTGGTCGTGCTGGTCATCCCGCGCAACTACCGGTTCGTCATCCGCTCGGTCGCGCTGCTAGCCACGCTGGCTTCGCTGCTGGTGGCGGTGAAAATGTTCTGCCAGTTCGATGCCGCTCCGGCGGTGGACGGCTACCGGTTCGGGCAAATCATTCCCTGGGTCGCCTCGCTCGGCATCAGCTACCACGTCGGCGTGGACGGCATCAACGTGGGCCTCATTCTGATGGGCGCGATCGTGGCCTTCGCGGCGGCCTGCGTTTCGCGCGAGATCAAAACCTTCGAAAAGGAATTTTACCTCCTGCTGCTGGTGATGACCGGCGGCATCCTCGGCGCGTTCGCGTCGCTCGACCTGTTCTGCTTCTATTTTTTCCACGAACTTGCGCTGGTGCCGACCTTCATCATGATCGGCGTCTGGGGCCGGGGCGAACGCAAGAACTACGCGACCTTCCAGATCACGATCTATCTCAGCATCGGCGCGCTCCTCGCGCTGGTCGGCCTGATCGCGCTCTACCTGCAAATGCCCGCCGGCAGCCGCACTTTCGACATTGTTGAAATCACCCGGTATTTCAACGGCCATCCGATGGCTCTCGCCTCGCAGCAGTTCATTTTTCCGCTGCTCCTGTTCGGCTTCGGCATCCTCGTTTCGCTCTGGCCGTTTCACACCTGGGCGCCGCTCGGCTACGGCGCCGCGCCCGCCGCCACCGCGATGCTGCACGCGGGTGTGCTGAAAAAATTCGGCCTCTACGGTTTGATCCGCATCGCGCTGCCGCTGATGCCGGCGGGCGCGCAACAATGGATGCACGTCCTCGCGCTGCTCTGCCTTGGCAACATTCTCTACTGCGGCTGGGTCGCGATGCGCCAAAAAGATTTGAACCTGCTCATCGGTAATTCCAGCGTGGCGCACATGGGCTTTTGTTTTCTCGGCCTCGCCAGCTTGAGCCTGCTCGGCGTGACCGGCTGCGTGGTGGTGATGATCGCGCACGGACTGCTGGCGGCGCTGACGTTTGGCTTGAGCGGCTGGCTCCGCGAGCAGACCGGCACGCTGGAAATTGAAAAGCTCGGCGGCCTCCTGCGCCGGATGCCGTTCATCGGGGCGGTGCTGATCATGGCGATGATGGCGGGTTGCGGGCTGCCCGGCTTCGCGAATTTCGTCGGCGAACTGGCCGTGATGTTTGGCGCGTGGAAATCTCTTTCACCGTTCGTCGTCGTGGCGGCCTGGGGCGCGCTGGTGGTCGGCGCGATCTACATGCTGCGCGCGGTGCGGAACGTCCTGCACGGCCCGCTGGATCCGGTGTGGGCCGAGACCCGCGACGCCACGAGCCTCTGGCGCAAGCTGCCGTTCGCGCTGCTGCTGGTCGCGCTGCTGGTGTTCGGATTTTTCCCGCGCCTGCTGACCAACAAGATCAACCCCAGCGCCGAGATCATCGTGGAGGCGGCGACCGCCACGCCCGTGGGAAAAATCGCTGCGCGGCCGGCGCAATGAATTTGAACCGCATACTTTGATGAACGCCTCGTTGATGATTTTGGAAATTGCGGTGCTGGTGCTCGGCATCGCGCTCCTGCTGCTCGACCTCTGGACGCCGCCCGCCCGCAAACGCCGGCTCGGCTATGGCGCGGCGGTCGCGCTGGTGGTGGTGCTCGCCTATAGCTTCAAGCTTACGGGCGAAACCGGCTTCGCCTTCGGCCAGGCCTATGCGTTCGACGGCCTGGCGCTGTTCTTCAAACGCTTCTTTCTGCTCGCGGCCATTCTCGTGCTGGTGATGGCGGCGGAATTTTCCGACCGCATCGCTTCGGGCATCTCGGAGTTTTACTCGCTCATTTTGTTCGCACTGGCCGGGATGATGTTTGCCGCCTCGGCCAACAGTTTTCCGATGCTCTTCGTCTCGCTGGAACTGATCACGGTGACGTTTTATGTGCTGACCAGTTTTCAGCGCAACCGACTGGCCTCGCTGGAGGCCGGCGTGAAATATCTGATCCTCGGCGCGCTCTCCTCGGCGTTTCTGGTCTATGGCATCGCGCTCGTCTACGGCGCGAGCGGGACGATGGACTTCGCGGAGCTGGCTGGAAAATCGGCGGCGCTGAAGGACCACCCGCTCTTTCTGCTCGGTCTCCTGCTGGTGCTGGCCGGGCTGGGCTTCAAGATCGCGGCCTTCCCGTTTCAAATCTGGGCGCCGGACGTTTATCAAGGCTCGCCCGCGCCGGCCACGGCATTTCTGGCGGTCGGCTCGAAGGCTGCCGGGTTCGTGCTCCTGCTGCGGCTGTTCAACACCGTGGGGCTGGACGTGACCTGGCACTGGGAAAAACTGCTCATGGTCATGGCCGCCGTCACGATTCTCTACGGCAATCTCTGCGCGATTCCGCAGCGCAACTTGAAGCGGCTCCTCGGCTATTCGAGCATCGCCAACGCCGGTTATCTTCTGCTCGGCGTGGCCGCCATGACCACCGCCGGCTCGACGGCGGTGTTGTATTATCTGGCCGGCTATCTCTTCACCGTGCTCGCGGCCTTCTCGGTGCTCGCGATCATCATCCGCAAAACCGACATCGAAGACGTGAGCGGGCTGGCCGGATTGAACCAGCGCTCGCCCTTGCTGGCGGCCACGCTGACCCTGGCGATGGTCTCGCTGGCGGGCGTGCCACCACTCGCCGGGTTCTTCGGAAAATTTCTCCTCCTCAAATCGGTCGTGGAACAGGGGGGATCCTATCACGCCTACTATTGGCTCACGGCGGTGGCGCTGGCCGGCGTGGTCATTTCGTTCTGGTATTATTTCGGCGTCATCCGGGCGATCTACTGGTCGAAAGACCCGGCGGATCTTTCGCCGATTGAAGTCTCGCTGCCGGCCAGAATCTCCCTCTACGCCTGCATCGCCGGCATGTTGTTCCTCGGCCTGTTTCCCAACCGGCTCGTCGAAAACGCCCGCGCCGCTGTGCAGCCACCGCCGCCAGCGAAGATTGCGGAGAAAACCGCCGTGGCCGTGGCTTCTCCGGCATCAATTAAGTAATCCATCCGGCGGTGCGCGGAACCGTTTCATCGGCTGGCACGCCGAGGCGTATCGGCGGTGAGTCTCCCCTTTCCAGATGCCCGCCTGCTGAACGCCGCCGAGGGCTGGCTGGAGCTTGGCGACTGGCAATCGGCCAATGACGAGTTGGAGAACATCACGCCGACACTCCGTGCCCACCCCGACGTTCTGAAGATGCGGGTGGCTGTTTATCTGGCGGCGAAACATTGGGAACTGGCCTTGGCCGTTGCGGAAACGGTGGTGAAACTTTTGCCGGGCGATCTCTACGGCTGGATTCATCGTTCGTTCGCCTTGCACGAGTTGAAGCGCACCGCCGAGGCACGAGAGAAGCTCAAGCCAGCAGCCAAGAAGTTCCCCAAGCAACATTTGGTTTTCTACAACCTTGCCTGCTACGCCTGCCAGCTTGGCGACTTGAAGGAAGCGTTGAGGCAGCTAGGCAAAGCGATTCATCTGGCGGGCCAAAGAGACATTCGCCTGCTGGCGTTGGAAAACCCCGATCTGGAGCCGTTGTGGCAGGATATTGCGGAGGTTTGGGGGGGGCGTCACGCACTGTTTCGGCTGGCGCACATCGTTGTTTTAGATTGCGACCACCCCGGGCCGCAGTCACGGTGCACACTTCATGGCCGAACTGCGCGAATGCTATCGCCTGCTGGAAGTGGAACCGGGAGCTTCCCCGGAGGAGGTGAAGCGCGCCTACCGGGAACTGGTTAAAATCTGGCATCCTGATCGCTTCAGCCACGATCCGAATCTGCAATGGAGAGCCACGGAGAAATTGAAGCTCATCAATCTTGCCTATGAGCAAATCTCCAAAGCTGGTTTCAGGGTGCCG
>Ga0049084_10001377_pt1 | contig 10052 bp, 12 predicted proteins | sample GreLakmeON33MSRF_FD_66720 | JGI IMG/M metagenome (GOLD analysis project Ga0049084, IMG submission 66720) | Freshwater lentic microbial communities from great Laurentian Lakes, MI, USA - Great Lakes metaG ON33MSRF | ecosystem: Environmental > Aquatic > Freshwater > Lake | place: Great Lakes... | reverse complement strand
CCAAACCCAAAATGGAAATACCTATTATTTCTGTTATGATTATGGATTTCTATTCTTAAATAAAGATGAAATACTAATAGTGAAAAAAATGGAAAAGCAATGAATACTATAAAATGGCAAGCCAAGCTGATTAAGCATGATCGCGTTGGCAGAATTGCGGTATATTTTGAAAATAGCCAAGAATTAATTGGCCGAATAAGAAAAATTGAAGGTGCACAATGGAGTCAGCAAAACAAAGTTTGGCACCTCCCAGATACTGAAGAAAACAGAAAGCGCTTTAAAATAGCCCCTAGCTCCAATTACCTGCCGTCTGAAGAAGGAATTGCTCAAATAGAAAAATTCAAGCATTGGCTACGATCAAAACGTTATAGCGAAAGCACCCTTAAAACTTATAGTGAAGCTTTAAAATCATTTTTGACTTTTTGCAATACAAAAGCAATTAAAGACATCACTAATGATGACGTTATAGGATATAATAACGAATACATTTTAAAAAATAATCTTTCTTCTTCCTACCAAAATCAATTAGTGAATGCCATTAAATTATTTTTTAAAATTATAAAAGATACCACCATTGAAATAGATAAAATACACAGACCAAAACGCGAAAAAGTATTGCCTAACGTGTTAAGCAAGGAAGAAGTAAAAGCTATTTTAGAAGCTCATAGAAATCTTAAACACAAAACAATGCTTTCACTGATCTACAGTTGTGGGTTACGCTGTGGCGAATTATTAGATTTAAAGCCTGTTCACATAGATTCAAAAAGAAACATTGTACTATTAAAAAACGCAAAAGGTAAAAAAGATAGGATTGTACCCTTGAGCCCCAAAATATTAGAAATGTTGAGAGAATATTATAAAATATACAAACCACAAATCTATTTATTTGAGGGACAAACAATTGGTATGCCTTATGATGCCCGAAGCTTACAATTAATTCTAAAACAAGCCTTAAAAAAAACCGGTATTACAAAACCAGCCACCTTGCACTGGCTAAGACATAGCTATGCTACTCATCTTTTAGAAAGCGGTACCGATTTGCGCTACATACAAGAGTTATTGGGACACAATAGCAGCAAAACAACCGAAATATATACCCATGTTAGTACAAAAAGCTTACAACAAATTAAGAGTCCATTTGATGATTTGTAAGAATATAAACGATATATTGACGTTTAATAAAAACGAAAGAAAATTTCGCCATTGCCGTTGCAATTGGGTGTATAAGCGAAGGTTTGTTTCGGGTATAAATGAGTTACAAGCAAGCATGACTAAACAATGCATTATAAAGATTTACTGCAGCAGAAAAATAAATGGTCTATTTTGATTTGCAACGAATAAACATTACTTTCGATGCATATTTTGCAACGAATGAGCGTTTATATACATCAGAAAAAGGATTGGCCTAATTTCAAATGGGATTCTGAAGACATTGTCAATTTGCTAAGCGAGGCAAGAAACCTTCAAGGAAGACTACAAGGAAAAATGGAAGCACTAGGTTTTGAACTCAGAAATGAGGCATTACTCGATACATTGACACTAGATGTTCTCAAAACCTCTGAGATTGAAGGAGAGCTATTAAATCACGATCAAGTTCGCTCATCAATCGCAAGAAAGCTAGGGATGGAAATTGCAGGTTCAGTTGAATCTGATAGAAATGTTGATGGTGTTGTTGAAATGATGCTAGATGCAACACAAAATTGTTTCAAACCTCTAACAAAAACTAGATTATTCGATTGGCACGCTGCCTTATTTCCAACTGGCAGAAATGGTATGTACAAAATAATCGTTGGGGATTGGAGAAAAGATACCACGGAACCAATGCAAGTTATATCAGGACCTATGGGAAAAGAAAAAGTACATTTCGAAGCTCCCAATTCAGATTTGCTTGAAAAAGAAATGAGTAGCCTCTTGAATTGGTTTAGTCAAAACAACAAAATTGACTTAGTATTAAAAGCCTCAATAGCGCATCTTTGGTTTGTTACTATTCACCCATTTGATGATGGAAATGGACGTATAACAAGAGCTTTAACAGATATGTTATTAGCACAGGCTGATAAGAGTAACCAAAGATTCTATAGCATGTCTGCTCAAATGAGAATCGAACGAAAACAATACTATGATATTCTTGAAAAAACCCAGAAAGGTGATTTAAATATTACAAATTGGATAGAATGGTTTTTACAGTGTTTAATCAATGCGCTTAATTCAACAGAAGAAGTTCTTGTTAAGGTTTTATTTAAAGGTAATTTCTGGCAAATACATTCAAAGACTATTATCAATGAAAGACAGAAGAAGCTAATTAATAAACTCTTAGACAGTTTTGATGGCAAATTAACATCATCTAAATGGGCTAAAATTGCTAAATGCTCAAAAGATACCGCTATTCGAGATATAAATGACTTAATTGAGAAAGAAATACTGCGCAAGGAAGAAGCTGGAGGAAGAAGTACAAATTATGAATTAAATAGAAATGTCAGCAGGTAACAGCGTACAGCCGCCATTGAAAAAACGGGGGCTGTGCGCGAAACGTTAACACTAATGCTAAAAAAACAGACGACACAGCAAAATAATGACTAAAAAGGGATTCTACATAAAGACTATATCGACCATGCGGACAGACTTTCAAACTGACCGTGTTTTGCTTTTGTGACAGGTGACAGAAAAGGAAGAAAAATCCCGCCCTTCGGGTAGCCTCCGAAAGTTACCGCTCATTTTAAAACAACACTCGACAAACATCTAACAAATAGGAGAAATAATATTGGCAAAATATTTTATACCATTAGCACTATACTTTGGATTAACGACCTTCAATTTATTTGGACAAAACTTGCCTTCAATTCAACTAGACAGACCCGACCAAACGGAGTGCCCTTTTATAACACCTAAAAAATATATTCAAATTGAAAATGGATTTACCGTTGAGAATTTTGACAAAACCCAAAAATCTTACAATTATCCTTCTACGCTTTGGAAATATGGAATCAATAAAAAGTTTGAACTAAGATTAATTACAGAATTGGTTTCAGAAAAAACAAATGGAAATACAATTACAGGGTTTGTGCCCATTACGATTGGATTTAAAATTTCACTTTTTGAAGAAAAAGGGGTATTTCCAAAAACTTCATTCATTGGACATATTACAACTCCAAAAATTGGAAGTAAAGAATTCCAAACAAACGATATTGCTCCATCATTTAGGTTTACAATGCAACACACATTGACAAAAAAAATATCAGTTGCTTATAATTTAGGTGCAGAATGGAATGGCGAAAATGCTGAACATAGTTATATCTATACCTTAACAACAGGTTTTAGTTTGACCGAAAAAATTGGATTTTACACAGAATTATATGGATTTTTACCATCCAAGACTAGAGCTGACCATAGATCTGACTGCGGTTTGACCTATTTAGTTAATAACGACTTAATGGTTGATATTTCAGGCGGTTTTGGTTTAACAGAAAATGCCCCCGAAAACTATATTTCACTTGGACTATCATACAGATTTAAACTAATAAAATAAAAAACATCAAACTACTAAAATCGGTTTGTCAATATAGCGTCTGAAGCAATTCTAATAAAAATTTGTGCTAACTAACACAAACATTTGGACCTTTTAGTTCTAAAAATCCACCACTTAACCAAGCCCCTAACCGGTAAACCCAATCCTGAAAAAACGAAAACCAAGGATTTATAAAGCCAATTGAAAAAAGATCAAAAAGTTTGTAGCAAAACTCGGAGTTGACGTAAAAACCGGTTCGACATCATAGAACTTCTCGGATAGTAATTTTAAATAGTATTTTAAAAACAGAAATAAATGTAGTTACTTTGTAATTACACTTGAAACATAGACTATGAACATTTCAGTAATACCAATTGGAAACTCTAAGGGAATACGACTTGGAAAATCGTTGCTTGAAAAATATAATATCAAAGACGCCGTTGAAATTATACTTGAAAAAGATTATATCATTATAAAGCCAACTAGTTCACCAAGAAAAGGCTGGGATAAAGCGTTTAAGAAAATGCATGAAAACGGAGACGACAAAGCATTAATGACAGACATTTTTGATGATGAAAATCTTGAAGAATGGAATTAAAGCAATATCAAATTGTATTGGTCAATTTAGACCCAACAATTGGCAGTGAAATGAAAAAGACTCGCCCTTGTCTTATAATTTCTCCGAATGAAATGAATAAATATTTGCAGACAATTGTTATAGCACCAATGACAAGCAATTCAAAGTCATATCCAACTAGAGTTGAAGTAAAACATAACAAAACTAAAGGTTGGGTTGTTCTTGATCAAATTAGAATAATTGATAGACAAAGAGTGGTTAAATGTTTCGACTCTTTAACTGAAAAAGAAATTATGAAAATTAAGACAACCATTCAAGAAACCTATGTCGCATAAATACGAAATTTAATCTTCCTTGAAATAAGGTTCAGCTGCTAACAGCACCTTTCCGCTCTGCTTACATTTTAGTACATCAGTCTATAGATTTGTGTTTAAGCATTTTACTAAAAAGACAAATGCTTCTTCCAAATCGCCACCTTCGGCAAGCCCGAAACCGTTATAGGTAACCCTATGATGACATGCAAACCCAAAAGTTCGTACTAAAACGAACGACCGCCACGACCAAACAACTCGTAAATTGACAATTTTTTCATAGGAAAACTTGCTAATCAAATCTTTATCGTAATATTGCAATATAATTATTAAAAATGGGAGCTAGCAAGACAGAACACTTTACAGACGAACAAAACGCTATTGCGACACTTTCAAAGGCCTTAGGACACCCTGCAAGGGTTGCCATTATGGAGTATTTAATGAAAGTGGACACTTGCATTTGTGGCGACATTGTTAATAAATTGCCTTTAGCACAGCCCACAGTTTCACAGCACTTAAAGGAACTTAAAAACGCTGGACTTATTAAAGGTAGCATTGAGGGTAACGCCATTTGTTACTGTATTGACGAAAAAGAATTAACTAAACTTCAAAGCTATTTCGCAAACATTTCGGACAAGTTAGAAAAGAAAAAAAGTAATTGTTGCTAAAAAAAATCAAACAAAATGAAACTATCAACTTTCAAACAACACTTGGACAATTTAAAAGCTGTAAACTTTGTTCAAACAAACGGGACATTTGTTCCAAGACATTTTCATGTTACAGAAGCGGGGCTAATAACCAAAAACTTTATTGACTGCGGTGGGACAGCAAGAGAAGAAAAAGTAATCAACTTTCAAGTTTGGGTTGCAGGCGACACCAACCACAGATTAGAACCCAAAAAACTTCTTGCAATTATTGCACTCTCTCAAAAACTATTTGGCAACCAAGACTTAGACATTGAAGTAGAGTATCAATCAGACACAATTGGCAAATACGGCTTGGACTTTCAAGGCGAAAACTTTTTGCTTACAGCAAAACAAACCGACTGTTTAGCCAAAGACAATTGTGGAATACCGCAAGAACTAAAATTTGCCGAATTGGAAACAAGCCAAGGATGTTGCACGCCAGGAGGAGGTTGCTGCTAAACTTATGAAAGCGTTTATCATTAAATATCGTAAACCAATAGTTATAACTATTGGCATTACAATCTTAAATATTGCCTTCGGTTTTGACGCAAGGTTCACAATCATAAATTTACTCTGGTTAACCGTATGAAAAAAGTATTAGTTCTATGCACGGGCAACAGTTGCCGAAGCCAAATTGCCGAAGGTTACTTGCGACATTTTGCAGGCGATAAAGCAGAAGTTTATAGTGCAGGTGTTGAAACTCACGGAGTAAATCCAAGAGCAATTACCACAATGAAAGAGGACGGCATTGACATTTCGCAACACACATCAAACAACATTGACGAATATTTCAACATTGATTTTGATTTTGTAATTACCGTTTGCGACAATGCCAAAGAACGCTGTCCGTACTTTCCAACTAAAGCCAAAAAGTTTCATCAAAACTTTCCCGACCCTGCAAAATCAACTGGGACAGAAGAAGAAATTTTAGAGCAGTTTCAACACGTTAGACAATTGATAAAAAGCTATTCGCAACAGTTTGTAACCGACAATTTAAACGACTGACCAATGAACGGAGTAAAAAGAGCTAACGATAACAGCCATTAACGGCAATTGCTAAGTTTTTGGCAAATGTACTCTTTTTCATATTTAGTGTTTTAACTTTAAGACATTTGGCCTTCTAAACAGTCGGGTTTTTAGGAGGGGTTACACAAAAAGCTTAAAAAATATAAAAAGATGAACATACATGATTTATTCAAACAGGTAAGGAAGTTGGTAGCTAATGAAAATACTCATGACCTAAACAAACTACAGCTTACCAAACCCGAATACTTCAATTGGGTGCAGGAAGTGTTTTACGAGATGAACGTAAAATGCTACCCCAACAGCCAAGCTCTTATTTGGCGATACAACGAGATGGAAAGGATCTATACCTTTAAAAATATTTATGAACAGGCTAACCAATTTCTAAATTTCTTGAGAAGCCATGGTGTAAAAAAAGGTAATAGCATCTTTTCACAGATTTCTTTAGACCCTGCAAATTGGATTAGTTTATTAGGAGCCATCAAGGGTGGATTTATCCTTATTCCATCTTCAACTAATTTGACCGAGAAAGACATTGCCTATCGTTTCAAAACAGTATTCCCTGAAGTTGCAATTGCTGATTTAGCCAATGCAGAAAAGATTGATGCTGCTGAAGAATTGGTAAACAGACCCATTAAGCTTAAAATTATTGTGGATGGAACAAGGAAAGGTTGGCATACCATGGATGAGATTTTTGAAAAAGAAAAAGTAGCCGATGCAGCCCATACTCGTTCTGATGATGCCTTGTTTTATTTTTTCACATCTGGAACAACGGGGCTTCCTAAAATTGTAACCCACACGCATTTCACGCTTCCCTTTGGGCATTTGACTACATCAGCATGGATAGGTCTGCGCTATGGAGATATTCATTATAATATTTCGGCTCCAGGTTGGGCAAAGTTTGCCTACAGCAGTTTTTTTGGTCCCTGGAATATGGGTGCCACACTATTAGCTTACCAGGTAGACAAGTTCATTGCTAAAGAGCAATTGGCCACGATGGAACAATATGGAGTAACTACTTTTTGTGCCCCTCCTACTGTTTTACGTTTGATGATTCAGGAAGATTTAACAGCATATACATTCAGAATAAGACAGTGTGTGGCCGCAGGAGAGCCACTTAACCCAGAAATCATTGAAAAATGGAAAAAAGGAACGGGCCTCACTGTTAGGGATGGCTATGGACAAACTGAAAGCAGCCTTCTTGCAGGAAATATGCCCGATAGCATTATAAAATATGGTTCAATGGGTAAGCCGACATTTCTTTATGACATCGTAATTGCAGATGATGAAGGTGTAGAAATTCCTCCATTCGAAGAAGGTAATATCTGTGTAAAAATGCATGAAAACAAAGCCAATGGGATATTTACTGGATATTTAGGAGAGCCTGAAAGAAATGATAAGGTCTTTAGACATAACTTGTATTACACTGGCGACAAGGCTTACAAAGATGAAGAAGGATACATCTGGTTTGTGGGCAGAGATGATGATGTTATCAAAGCCTCGGATTATAGAATTGGACCTTTTGAAGTGGAAAGCATATTAATTGAACATGAAGCAGTGGTAGAGGCAGCCGTAGTTAGTAGTCCGCATGAAATAAGAGGGTTTGCTGTAAAAGCCTTTGTACTTTTACGGAAAGGAGAGGTGCCTAGTAAAGCGCTGGCCGAAGATTTGTTTAACTATTGTAATAAAAATCTTGCTACTTATAAAATACCAAGAATTATAGAGTTTGTTGAGAGTTTACCCAAAACAATAAGTGGTAAAATTAGGCGAGTAGAATTGAGGGTTGCCGAAGCACATAGCAAAAGTCAAAAAGAGATTAGGGCCAATGAATATTTCCACTCCAAATATTAAATCTTGCTTTAGCAAGTATAAAAACAAGACATGAAAAGACCATGGAATATTATTGATTGTCCGGTTTATAGCCTTGCTACCTATTTTGAAGGTAAGGTAAATATGAATATCTGCACCTATGTGAGCGCTATAAGCATGGAGCCCAAAATCTATGCGATTGCTATTTACAATAACACCAAAACATTGCAAAACATGTTTCAAACCGATAGGGCAATCTTGCAATTCCTTCATCCTGAGCACTATAAGCTGGTTAGGAATTTGGGCCAGCGATCTGGATTGCACTTTGATAAGTATCAGTATCTCAAGAAAAATGATTTATTGGAAAGCTGGAATGGTATGGATGTCTTAAAAAACACATCAGCACGCATTTTACTTGAAAAAATCGACTTTAAACAAACCGGAGATCATGTTTTATTTACGTTCAAAGCTGAAAAATACAAGAGCTATCATTCTGAAGTTTTAACTTCGGAAATCTTAAGAGTTAAAAAAATCATAAGGGCATGACCGAAGCAGAAACAGACCGTATCATTGAAATGGCATGGGAAGACAGAACCCCATTTGAAGCAATAAAAATTCAATTTGGCTTTACCGAGTCAGACGTGATTTCGCTGATGAGAAAAGAACTAAAAAGAAACAGTTTTAACTTATGGCGAAAACGTGTCAATAGTGGGGTGAGCCAAAAGCATCTACATAAACGAACCGATGAGATTAACCGGTTTAAGTGCACTTTACAACGCAGCATCAGTATGAATAAAATCAGCAAGCGCTGAGATGAAAACAGTCAAAAAAGAAAACCTGCCCGTTAAAATTTGTATAGTGTGTGAAAGGCCCTTTAGCTGGCGAAAAAAATGGGCAAAGGTTTGGCATGATGTAAAGTACTGTAGCGAGAAATGCAGAAAATTAAAGCACCTCAATGAGTAAATCTGATAAAGTCTTCCTATTAAGTAAAGCAAAACAAATACCTGTTTTATTCTATTTTCTAAAATGGTTATTCCTTTCTACTTTAGTTGGTGTTCTGGCAGGATCTACCTCCGCATTCTTTTTAATTTTTTTAGATTGGGTAACAGAATGGCGAGAGAATCACCTTTGGATAATTGCTTTTTTACCTCTAGCCGGGCTGATTATTGGTCTGGCATACCACTATTGGGGAACAGAAGTGGTCAATGGGAACAACGTATTACTAGAGGAATTTCATAGTCCGAAAAAGATAATCCCCTTAATAATGGCTCCGCTTGTTTTATTCGGCACCCTAATTACTCATCTTTTTGGAGGTTCAGCAGGTCGTGAAGGAACAGCAGTTCAAATGGGGGCAGCTATTTCAGATCAGTTCAGCAAATTGTTCAGCTTAAATGAAAACGATCGTAAAATCCTGATAATTATCGGTATTAGTGCAGGTTTTGCTGCAGTATTTGGCACTCCCCTTGCCGGAGCTGTATTTGCATTAGAAGTGATGTTTTTTGGCAAAATAAAATCAGAAGCCTTGTTACCAAGCCTGATCACCGCTTTTATTGCTGATTTTACATGCACTGCATGGAATGTTTCACACACCCAATATAGTATTCCAACTGTACCTGATATCGATATAATAAACCTTCTTTGGGCGGCGCTTACAGGTATAATTTTTGGACTAAGCTCCTGGTTATTTTCAAAATCTTTGCATTTCTGGATCAAACTATTTAAATCAATCATCAAATATGCCCCATTCAGACCATTGATTGGAGGTATTTTTTTAGCCATTGCCATTTACCTGATGGGAACTACCAAATATATCGGATTAGGAATTCCAGTTATTATAAGTGCTTTCAGTGAAGATCTGAATTCTTATGACTTTCTACTCAAAATCCTATTTACAACATTTACCATTGGTGCTGGTTTTAAAGGCGGTGAAGTTACTCCACTTTTCTTTATTGGAGCAACACTTGGAAATGCATTGGTGTGGTTTGTGCCCTTACCTGTAGCCTTACTTGCAGGAATGGGTTTTGCTGCTGTATTCTCAGGGGCTAGCAACACCCCTATTGCCTGCACCTTGATGGGAATAGAATTATTTGGGATTGAAAGCGCAATTTTTATAGGTATAGCCTGTTTAATTTCATACTTTT
>Ga0049084_10001374_pt1 | contig 10062 bp, 9 predicted proteins | sample GreLakmeON33MSRF_FD_66720 | JGI IMG/M metagenome (GOLD analysis project Ga0049084, IMG submission 66720) | Freshwater lentic microbial communities from great Laurentian Lakes, MI, USA - Great Lakes metaG ON33MSRF | ecosystem: Environmental > Aquatic > Freshwater > Lake | place: Great Lakes... | reverse complement strand
CCGCCGTCGCGGCGACCGGCGAACGCGCCGAGATCGTGGCGTTCTCCGCCAAGATCGAAGCCGAGCTGTCGGAGCTCCCGCCCGAAGAGCGGAGCGAGTTCCTCGCCTCGCTCGGCATCGAAACGGCCGGTCTCGACCGACTCATTCAGGGTGGCTACCACCTACTTGGCCTGCAGACGTACTTCACGGCAGGTGAGCAGGAAGTACGCGCCTGGACGATCCATCATGGTGACACCGCGCCCAAGGCCGCGGCCGTCATCCATACCGATTTCGAGAAAGGCTTCATTCGCGCCGAGACGGTGTCCTACCAGGACTTCATCACGCACGGCGGATGGAAGAGCGCGCGCGAGAAGGGGGCGGTGCGCTCGGAAGGGAAGGAATACGTGGTGCACGACGGCGACGTGCTGCTGTTCCGCTTCAACGTTTAAGCGACCCTTTTGTCTGGACATGGGTAGCAGGTCGCCATGAGGATCATCTCGATAATGTCGGCGCTGATAGCCGCGGTGGTGCTCGCGAGCGGTTCGCCCCCGCTCGCCGCTCAATTGCCGGACACAGCGGGCAATCGCGCCGTGCGCCGACTCCCCGCCAACGCGGTGTCGGTGCCGTTCAAGGTTGGTGAACGGCTCGAGTACGAGGTGCGCTTCGGGTCGCTCAAGGTGGGCACTGGCAGCATGGAGGTTCGCGAGATCGCCGAGATTCGCGGCCGTCCGGCGTGGCACACCGTGTTCACGATCAGCGGCGGCATTCCGCTGTACCGGGTGAACGATTTGTACGAGTCGTGGTTCGATGTCACGACGCTCAATTCCCTGCGCTACCATCAGGATGTCGACGAGGGCAGCTACGAGCGCAGGCGTCGCTACGAAATCTTCCCTGAGCGCGGCGTGTTCAGAGAGAACGACCGTCCCGAAGAGCCCACGGTGTCGAATCCGCTCGACGATGGGTCGTTCCTGTACTTCATACGCACGGTCCCGCTCGAAGTGGGCCAGTCGTACGAATACGCGCGCTACTTCAAGGCCGCCGGCAATCCGGTGCGCATTCGCGTGGTTCGCAAAGAAACGATCACGGTGCCCGGCGGCACGTTCAAGACCGTCGTGCTACAGCCCACGTTTCAGACGAAAGGCATCTTCAGCAAGAATGGCAAAGCCGAGGTGTGGATCACCGACGATGATCGCCGTCTGATGGTGCAGATGAAGTCCAAGCTCAGCTTCGGTTCACTCAACCTGTACCTGCGCGGGTCAACCGGCACGCGGTAGCTGCCGGAGCCGTGGTTAGTCGTCGAAGAACTGCTCGCTGCGGTGCGCGTCCGCGCGCACCAGCGGGATTGCGCACTGCGGGTCGTCGTTTCGGGTGGCGTTCACCCACGTCTTCACCTGATAGGCATGCAGCGGTCCCTCGTACGGGCGCAGCAGTCGCGCCGCATCGGCGGGTGTGGTCTGGGGGTCAAGCCAGGCCTCGACGTCACGGAGCGGCAGGATGACCGGCATGCGATGGTGAATGGGCTCCATCGTCGCATTCGCCTCGGTCGTGACGACACAGCAGGTGAGCACCGGGTCGGCGATGGGATCATGCTTGGGCTGCCACCGATCCCACAGGGCGGCCATCACGAAGGGCTCGTCGTCGGGCAGCCGAATGCACCACGGCTGCTTCCCCTGATGCCCGGGGACCACCTGCCATTCGTAGAAGAGGTCGGCCGGCATGAGGCCCCGCTGCGTCTTGAAGGCGGCGCGAAACGCCGGCTTGGACGCGATCCCGTCCGCGCGGGCGTTGGCGAGCTTGTGTCCGATCCCCGGGTCGTCGGCCCAAAACGGGATCAGCCCCCACTTGGCCAGGCGGAGCTCGCGCGCCTGGCCCTCCGGCAGCACCAGCGGCACCGCCTGTGACGGCGCCACGTTGTAGCGGGGAGCGAGCGCGGGGAAGGTGACGCCCAGAGGGAGCGTCCCAAGCCGCGCGGGGTTACCGAATCCGTATCTGCCACACATATGCCCGCAATGTACGGCAGGCCTCCCTTCCCTTCCATCCCCGCTCGGGCTAGGCTTTAAGGCTCATCTGGAACGGATCACCGTTCCTCTGACCCTCCTCCCGCGGATCGGCACTTCGGGGGGCACCTTAGACCACAGGGAGGATTGCCGAGTGGCAAAGCTTAAAATCCGCCGCAACCCTACGCGGCAGTACGAAGCCGTGTACATCATCGATAGTGCGATCGAAGATGCGGCCATTCTGGAAAAGTTGGAGAAGCTGCAGAGCCTTCTGAATCTCGCCACACCGGCTGAGATCGAGCATTGGGGCCGTCGCCAGCTCGCGTACAAGATCGGTCGCCACGACACCGGCTACTACGCGATCGCCCGCTTTGAAACGGCCCCCGCCGTGCTTCCCGAGTTCGAGCGTGCGCTCAAGCTCGACGAAGGGATCATCCGCTATCTCATCTCGCTGGCCGAGCATGAGCTGGGTGCCCCGAAGCTCAGCGATGAAGAGCTCGCTTCGCGCCGTCGCGCGGGCGATGACGACGACGACGACGAGGATTAAATCATGCGCCGCCAAAAGAAGCCGTGCCCGATCACAGAAGCGGGCATCCGCTACGTCGACTACAAAGATGACCGTCTCCTCGCCCGTTTCATCACGGACTACGGCAAGATTCTGCCGAGCCGCCTGAGCGGTGTCGACGCGCGTCACCAGCGTCAGCTCTCGAAGGCCGTCAAGAAAGCGCGTTTCCTGGCGCTCCTGCCGTACGTGAAGGGACAGACGGGCTGAGGATGACCGGAGCGGTCGCGTCGGAGCTCGCCGCGACCGCTCCGCAGGAGCGCGGGTGGCGGTGGTTCGTGTTGGCGCTGGTGTTGATGGTGCTCGTCACCGCGGCACCGGCCTGGCCCGCCTCACTGTCACTCCTCGCCGGAGCAATCCGGCTGCTCCTGCCGATTGAACAGTTCGCCCTGCTCGTGCTCGTCGCGATCGCGTCCTGCGCGATCATCGGCTGGTGGTCAGGTGGTCGGCTCGTCATGGCGCTGCTCTGGGCCGCGGGCGCCGGCTACGTGATCTGGAAAGTACCGCTTCCCTTTGAGGGCTACGGTGCCTTCGGACGCGGATGGGCGCTCTCACTGGGCGCGTCGTTCGGACTCGTGTGTCTGGTGTCGCCCCGTCGGGCGCTCCTGCTTCGGGCCCTCGGTGCGATTGGAGTGGCGACCATGATCACGGCCGCCGGTTTGACCACCCGCACCAGCAGCGGCAGTACCCTGTTCGACGGACCGGCGCAGATGCTCTCGCAGGAGTATCAGCGCCGACTCGGGGAGTCGTTGGAAAACTGGCGCAGTCGGTCGGAGTCGGAGTCGTGGCGCGCGTTCGCGCAGCGCTTCCCTCAGGCGGCCGAACGCGCCACGCGGATGGAAAACCTGCTGGTCGCCGGGGCAGCCCCGCTCTCCGGAGTGGGCTCGGCACGAGGACTGATCCCGGCTCCGCTGGTGGCGATCGCGCCGGCGCTCTTGGCGCTCGAATCGTTGGTGGCGTTGGCGTTAGGGTGGGCCGCATATCACCGCTTGTCGAGGGTGCGTATTGGCCCGCCGCTGAGTGCGCTGCGCGACGTGCGGTTCAACGATCAGCTGGTCTGGGGGTTGGTGGTCGGTGTGACCGTGCTGCTGTTGCCGACGCTCGCCGAGTGGCGAACGGTCGGTGCGAATCTGGTCTGTTTTTTCGGGTCGCTGTATGCCTTTCGGGGCGCCGGCGTACTCATCTGGTGGATCCCCGACCGACTCGCCGTTCCGGCGTGGCTCGCGTTGGTGGTGTTGGTCCCGATCCTGGGTCCAGTCTGGGTCGTGATCGCCACGCTGGCGGTCACCTGCAGTCTGGGCCTAGGGGATACCTGGCGTAACTTTCGAGCCGGCGCGCCACCGCGCCGCTCGTTGCCACGCTGATTTCACACACCCTTATCGCAGGACCCGGAGCTCCCATGGAAGTCATCCTTCGCAACGCCGTCGACAAGCTCGGACATCCTGGCGACATCGTCTCCGTGTCCGCCGGCTTCGCCCGTAACTTCTTGATTCCCCGCGGCTTCGCCTTCGAAGCCACGACGGGCAATCGCAAGCGCATTTCCCTCGAGAAGGGTCGTCTCGAGGCGCTCGAGGCCGAGCGCGTTGCCGCCGCCCAAACCATCGCCGACAAGCTGGCCGAGGTCTCCGTGACCTTCGCCGCGCGCGTCGGAGAAGAGGGCAAGCTGTTCGGTTCCGTCACCACGGCCGACATCGCGCACCAGCTGGAAGTGCAGGGCTTCCACATCGAGAAGCGCCAGATCGAACTCAACGAGCCCATCAAGACCCTCGGCGTCTACCGAGTCGGCATCCGCCTGCACGCCGACGTGAAGCCCGAAATCAAGGTCTGGATCATCAAGCAGTAATCGGCACCACTCTGCCGGCATGGGGGGAGTCCAGACTCGGACTCCCCCTTTTTTGCCCCTGTCCGAGTCGCTGTCCAATGCGCAACCTTCAGTCACACGATGGGGTACCGCAAAACGACGGTCACTGTCCATCACTCGCATTCTCCCAACTCCATACATGGCAGAACGTCCGCCAAGCCCCGGCGAATCCATTGCGCGCCGAGCCGCCGCCCTCGCTAGTGACATGAAGGCCAACGATATCCTCGTCCTCGATTTGCGTGGAGTGACGGATATGACCGACTTTTTTGTTATTGCCAGTGGGACATCCGACACACACGTCCGCGCCGTCGCGGAGCACATCCAGGCAGGGTTAAAGGAGGGTGGCGTGTCTACCACGATGAGCGAAGGTCTTTCGCAGGGACGATGGGCACTGCTCGACTACGCGCACACCGTCATCCATGTCTTTCATCCGACGTTGCGTCAGTACTACCAGCTGGAACGGCTATGGGGCGATGCCACGCCGGTCCCGCTGGACACCGCAGCCATGCAGGGAGCACGGTAAATGCCGCAGGCGCAGCGCTGGACACGATGGGGAGCGGCTCTGGTGTTCGCGATCATCGCGATCGCCTCGCCGCTTCACGCCCAGTACTTCGGGCAGAATCAGGTCCAGTACGATCGGCTGCGCTGGCGTGTGATCGAGACCGAACACTTCCAGATTCACTATTATCCGCAAATCGCCGATGTGGCGCCCGATGCCGCACGCATGGCCGAACGGTCGTACGCGCGGCTCTCGCGCCTCATGGCACACCAGTTCCGCGAGAAGAAGCCCGTGCTCATCTTCGGCTCGTCGGGCGACTTTGCGCAAAGCAATGTGTTCGGCGATCTGGGTGAAGGCACCGGCGGTGTGACCGACCCACTGCGCCAGCGCATGGCGCAGTTTTTCAGTGGCGACTGGGCCAGCTTCGAACACGTGCTCATGCACGAAATGGTGCATGTGTTCCAGTTTGACATCTTCTCGCGCGGGCGCGCTGGCGCGGGGTTGCAGAATCTGGCGATGGTCAATCCGCCACTCTGGTTCATGGAAGGGCTCGCCGAGTATTTCTCGATCGGACCCGAGCACCCCTGGACCGATGCGTGGGTCCGCGACGCCGTCACCAACAACGCGCTGCCCACCATCGCGCAGATGACCGAGCGCCCGGACAAGTATTTCCCGTATCGCTACGGGTTGTCGGTGTGGCAGTACGTGGGTGCCCGGTGGGGCGACGAGGTCATCGGCGAGATCATGAACGCGGTGCCCAGCGTCGGCATCGATCGTGCCTTCCGTCGTGAAATCGGCATGTCACTCGATGAGCTCAGCGCCGAGTGGAAGCAGGCCATGCAGAACAAGTATCTGCCCATCGTGGCCGAGCTGCAGCGCCCGCGCAGCTTCGCCGAGCCCTTGCTCTCGCAGAAGCGCTCCGGCAGCATCGCCAGCCTCTTCGTGGCCCCGGCGCTCTCCGATGACGGTAAGCTCATCACCTACATCGCCTACGGCAGCTTCCTGCGCGGGGAAGTGTTCCCCGAGATGTATCTCGCCAACGCCGAGACGGGCAAGCGGATCACGCGCCTGGTCAAGACGACGTTGAATCCTGACTTCGAACAGCTGCGCTACGTCTACTCGCAGCCCTCTTTTTCGCCCGACGCCAAGATGCTCGCCTTCACCGGACAGAGCGGCGGACGCGACGTGCTGTACGTGATGGACGTGAAGAGTCGCAGAATCCTGCGGAAGTTCGATTTCGAGCTCGATCAGGTGTTGAGCCCAAGCTTCTCGCCCGACGGGCGTCGCATCGTGTTCAGCGGCATGCGGCGTGGCTCCAGCGATCTCTACATCGCGTCGCTCGACGCCGACGGGTACACGCAGGTCACGAAGGATCCCTACGGCGATCTCCAGCCGCAGTGGTCGCCCGACGGACGCACGATCGCGTTCACCAGTGAACGTGGCGACGACACCGACCTCGATATCCTCAAGATCGGCAAGTGGAAGCTGGCACTGCTCGACCTCGAGACGCAGAAGGTCACGGTCATCAACGACCAGGGCGGACGCAGTCTCAATCCGCAGTGGGCGCCCGACGGCAAGTCGCTGGCCTACATCACCGATCGCTCCGGCGTCGCCAACATCTTCCTGTACGATCTCGAGGCGAAGCAGCACTACCAGCTCACGAACGTACTGGGCGCGGTAACGGCCGTGGCCGAACAGTCGCCCGCGATCACCTGGGCGCGCGGCGCCGACGTGCTGGCCTTCGTGTACTACGAAAAAACCGACCACGCGATCTGGAAGATCAAGAATCCGCGGTCGCTCAAGAAGGAACCGTATCGCGATCCCGTCGTCGTGGCCCAAGGGGGCGCGCTCAGCGGCGCGCCGACCAAGCCCGCCGCCCCGGTCACCCCGATCGCCCCGGTCAAGGTCGATCCCACGGCGCATCTGAATCGCGCCACACTCACCGACACCGCGGCCGCCCGGCAGTCGTTCTATCGCCCCACCGTCGGCGCGAAGGCGCGAGCGTCGGATGACTTGCCCGCTTCGGTTGCGTCGCGCCTGTCGGAGGCGGTCAGCGTGCGAGCGCTGCTGGACAGCTTTGACTTCAATCTTCCCGACTCCACCAAGCTGCGCGATTACCGTTATCGCGCGCGACTCACGCCCGAATATGTGGCGCAGCCGTCCATCGGCTATCAGCAGGGCGGATTCGGTCAGGGCACCTTCGGCGGCACCACGGTCGTCCTCAGCGATCTGCTCGGCGACCGCCGACTCGCGCTGTCTGGCGCGATCAATGGGCAGCTCAGCGACGCGCAAGTGTTCGTGGGCTACACCAGCCTCGGGAACCGCCTGCAGTACACCACGGGCGTGATTCAACAGCCGATCTACCTGCTGTCGAATTACATCCAGGAGCCGCTCGGCAACGACCAGTTCTCGGAGTCGCAGGAGATTACGCGACTGGTGGTGCGGCAGGTGTTCGCCGCCGGCCTGTATCCACTCAATCGCTTCACGCGATTCGAGCTCGGCGCGCGCTTCCAGAACATCGATCAGCAGGTCTTCCCGTTCACGCGACTGGTCGACTACCAACAGGGCTACGCCAGCGGCTTCGAGCGCGGTCCTACGCGGAACGTGGCGTCGGCCAACACGATCTCGCCGTATCTGGCGTTCGTGACCGACAACACGCTCTACGGGTACACCGGACCGATCTCGGGGCGCCGCCTGCGCCTTGAGGTGGAGCCGAGCGTGGGCACGTGGAAGTGGACCGAGTATTTGGCCGACGTGCGTGGCTACTACCCGATCCTGTTCAACTACATCACGTTGGCCACCCGCTTCACGACCAGCATGTCGGTAGGTCGCGACGAGCTGCGTTTCCCGAAGTGGATCGGTCGTCCCGACTTCATTCGCGGCTACAACCGCGAGGACCTTGGTTCGATTACGTGTACCGGCCTGCCCACCGACGACGGCACGTCCTGCAATTCCGTGGAGCTGATCGGTAGCCGGGTCGCCTTCGCGAACGCCGAACTCCGCTTCCCGATTATCCGGAGCTTCGCCGCCGCTCGCCTGCCCATCGGACTCCCGCCCATCGACGGCCTCTTTTTCTACGACGCCGGCGTGGCCTGGTCGAAAAACCAGCAGGTCGTGGGCAGCCGCCCCGCGGGATACGATTTCTCGCGTGAGCGGGCGTTGCTCCAGAGCTACGGCTTCGGCGTGCGCATGAACCTGTTCGGCATCGCGATCGTACGCTGGGACTGGGCGGTCCCGGTGAGCCGTCCCGGCACGAAAGGGTTCGGGACCTGGTTCTTCGGCGCCAGCTACTAAGCCACCTCCCCGATCCAAACCAGGGTTGAGAACACGGGGGAGCGATAGGGGATTTCCCCTGCCGTCCCCCCTCCCTGCTCCTGCCTCTGGCAGGTACGTTTCTTAGGTGCGCACGCCCTTTGTGACGGCGCTCGTGCTCCTCGCGTGCGGTGTTGCCAGCGGCTGTGCCGATCGCTCGTCCCGCCCCCCCGGAGCCGACGCCACACCCAGTATTCCTGGTGGTCCGGACCCGATCGTGTTGCGCGTCTCGCGCGACGGCGGTGTCATGAGCGCTACCCGCTATCCGGATCTCGAATCCACGCTGTGGCGATCGAGCGCCAGGGTGCCAGCCCTCGCTCGAATCATCGCGTTCGGCGCTGAAGACGGATACCTCGCGGCGGTCGACACCAGCGGTGCCCCGGTCCGCATTGATATCCGCCTTGGCACGGTCACGACCTCGCGAGACGACACCGTGGCCGTGGCCTCGTCGGCCGACGGTGGCGCGATCTACGCGCTCACCACCCACGGCGAGATCACCCGATACACACCAAGCGGCGGCGACTGGCGCTTCACGCCCACGCTGCCGGCCCACGCGTTGTATGCACAGACCGATGGCTCACTCATCGTAGCCGGTGCGAAAGGTGATCGCGCGATCGTGTGGCGCGTGCGCCCTCCCGGGCAGGACGTCACCGACAGTCTGTCGTTCGACATCGGCGGCAACGAGGCCACGCTGCGCAAGTCTCTCGTCGCCACCGCCGGCGCCGTTGGTGATCGGGTGTTTTTCGGCGGCAACGAAGAAGTCATTGCCGTCCGCACGCGCGATCTCGCCAAGGCGCTGGAAGTGGACATCGGCGATCCCGTCACGGCGATCACGGCGACACCAAGCGGCGACCGCCTGTTCGTGGCGATCGAGAACGAAGAGTTGCTGCGGGTCGTCGATCGCTTCGAAGAAGGGGTGAAGGGGAAGATCACCCTGCCCGGCGTGCCACGGGCCTTGCGCATGGACCCGTTGGGTCGCGTGCTGCTGGCGCGTGGCGGCGCCGACTCAGTGTATGTGATCAGCCTCGGCAGCGATGCCGTGATCGGCGTAGTGCGCAGCGCATGGCGCGGTGATCTGCCGCTGGTCTTGCCCGACGGCGCGATCGCCACCACGCGTGGCGAGGACGTCGTGCTCGCGCATCCGACTTCACTGAAGGACATGCGCACCGTGGTCGGCGGCGCCCGTCAGTTCTGGTATACGCTACGCTGGAACGGCTTCCGCCCACGCGCCTCCGGTCTCGATCAGCCCGTACAGTTCCGCACCAGTGCACCGCGCGACTCGATGGACTACGCCGACAGCGCCGCGGCGCGCGACCTCGCACGCGACAGCACGCGCCGTGACACGGCCACAACGTCGTCGTTCACCGTATCGTTCGCGGCCGTACTTGACGAGAAGCAAGCGCGTCAGGTCGCGTCACGCATTCGCGTGGACGGAGAAACACCGCGCATCACGACGTCCGATCGTGCCGGAACAACCTTGTATCGCGTCGTGCTCGGCCCGTACCCGACACGCGCCGACGCCGATCGCATCGGCAAAGCGTCAGGACAGAGCTACTGGATCTTCGAGGGGGCACCGTGACGCTGCCCAACTTGACGGAATCGTGGGAGATGGAGGGTCGCCGCTTAGCGCCTCTGCTCGACGGAATGTACGCCGTGGTGGTCGCCGCGACCGACGCCGCCCTGGCGACGTCGATGGCCCTTGGCGTCGCGCGGGCACAGGGACAGCGCCGACGCGTGGCCGTGGCCGACTTGATCGGCGAAGCCCCAGCCATCGAAGCGCTGCTCACCGGCGATGATCCCCACGGCATCTCCGACAGCTTTCTGTACGGCGTGTCGCTCAACAAGATCGCAC
>Ga0049084_10001372_pt1 | contig 10078 bp, 9 predicted proteins | sample GreLakmeON33MSRF_FD_66720 | JGI IMG/M metagenome (GOLD analysis project Ga0049084, IMG submission 66720) | Freshwater lentic microbial communities from great Laurentian Lakes, MI, USA - Great Lakes metaG ON33MSRF | ecosystem: Environmental > Aquatic > Freshwater > Lake | place: Great Lakes... | reverse complement strand
GGGCGCTGTTCCATATTTTAATTGTGTTGTTGCAGGGCTTTATTTTCATGATGCTGACGCTAGTGTACATCGGTCAGGCTCACGAAGGGCATTAAGTGAAGGGTACCGTTGCTTGCTTAAACAAGTGAGCGGTGCAAAAAAGGCTTATTTGATTTTTCGTTTTTATTCATTTTTTGATTCTTAGATACTAACAAGGAGTTGTCATGTCCAACGTCGCTCTCGTTGCTCTCGCTTGCGGTTTAATCATTGGTTTAGGTGCGTTAGGCGCCTGCATCGGCATCGGAATGATGGGTGGCAAGTACCTCGAATCTGCTGCACGTCAGCCAGAGTTGATGAATGCCCTCCAGACCAAAATGTTCTTGCTGGCTGGTCTGATCGACGCGGCATTTTTGATCGGCGTGGGTATTGCCATGTTGTTTGCGTTTGCAAACCCGTTCGGTAACTAATTGCTGCACGTGTCGGCTTCTAGCCAGGCCGGCGAACCCACCGTTCTCAAGGTTGTTAGCGGTGGCTCATTGATCTGTACTCTTAGACATACCGTCAAAAGAGTTCAAGTTGTAATAGGGAAACGACCGTGAATCTGAACGCGACGATCTTTTTCCAGATGATCGTGTTCTTTGTCTTGGCATGGGTCACGATGAAATTCATCTGGCCCCCTTTGACAAAGGCAATTGACGAGCGACGCCAAAAAATCGCCGAAGGCTTGGCTGCTGCCGAAAAAGGCAAAGCAGACTTGGCTCAGGCTCAGGCGCGCGTCAGTTTGATCGAGGCATCTGCAAAGTCTGATTTACATGCCCGTATGACGGATGCTGAAAAGAATGCATCGCAGATCATCGAGCAGGCACGTGCTGAAGCTGAAGTCGAGCGGGCACGCATTTTGGCGCAGGCCAAACAAGACGCTGCACAAGAAGTCAGTCGCGCTCGCGATGCCCTGCGCAACGATGTTGCGAACCTGGCCGTAAAAGGCGCAGAGCAAATTCTTAAGCGTGAAGTCAACGCAAGCGCCCACGCCGAGCTGCTCACGCAGCTCAAAGCCCAGCTTTAAAACCGAGGACGTCATGGCAGAACTTTCCACCATCGCTCGGCCTTACTCTGAGGCCTTGTTTGCAGTCGCCAAGGCCAGCAAAGGCGGCTTAGCCGTCTGGGCTGATCAAGCACAAAGTCTTGCCTATGTTGCTACGAATGGTGACGTGCGTTCGGCCATGTCGGATCCACGCCTGAGTGATGCTCAGCGGGCAAGTATTTTCTTAAGTCTGGTCTCGCCGGCCGTTGATAAGCAATTCGAAAACTTCGTTGAGCTTCTCATTGCGAACGACCGCTTGCTACTGTTGCCGCAAATTGCTGAGCAGTTTCAAGAACTCAAAGATGAGGCTGAAGGGGTCGCGCAAGCGAACATCACCAGCGCATTCCCGATGTCTGAAGATCAAGTCTCGCAGCTTATTGCGCTGCTAGAACCGAAATTCGGACTCAAGTTAAAGCCCCACGTAACCGTTGATGCCACCTTAATTGGTGGTGTTCGCGTGCTCGTGGGTGATCACGTACTCGATACATCCGTGCAAGCCCAGTTGGTACGCATGCGCGACACGCTGGCGGCTTAACGTCAGTCTAAAGATTCCAGGAGTCTGAACATGCAACTCAATCCGTCAGAGATTAGCGAACTACTAAAAAGCCGTATCGAAGGTCTGGGCACCTCGTCCGACATTCGAACACAGGGCACGGTTGTTTCCGTGACCGACGGTATTACCCGCATCCATGGTCTTTCAGATGCTATGCAGGGCGAAATGCTCGAGTTTCCAAACAACGTGTTTGGCTTGGCGTTGAACCTTGAGCGTGATTCTGTTGGCGCTGTAGTGTTGGGCGACTACACAGGCATTTCTGAAGGTGATCCAGTTAAAACGACGGGTCGTATTCTTGAAGTGCCGGTCGGCCCAGAACTTCTTGGCCGTGTCGTGAATGCGTTGGGCGTGCCAATTGATGGCAAAGGCCCGATCAATGCCAAAGAAACCGACATTATCGAAAAAGTTGCTCCTGGCGTGATCGCCCGACAATCGGTTTCGCAACCCATGCAAACTGGTCTGAAGTCGATCGATGCGATGGTGCCAATTGGACGCGGTCAGCGCGAACTGATTATTGGCGATCGCCAAACTGGTAAGACCGCTGTGGCTGTTGATGCGATCATCAACCAAAAAGGCAAGGGCGTAAAGTGTATTTACGTTGCAATTGGCCAAAAAGCCTCAACGGTCAACAACGTTTTGCGTAAGCTCGAAGAGCATGGCGCCATGGAGTACACCACCATCGTTGCTGCGACAGCGTCTGACTCGGCTGCGATGCAGTACTTGTCAGCCTATGCTGGTTGCACCATGGGCGAATACTTCCGCGATCGCGGTGAAGACGCTTTGATTGTGTATGACGATTTAACTAAGCAAGCTTTTGCTTATCGCCAAGTGTCGCTGCTGTTACGCCGTCCACCCGGTCGCGAAGCTTACCCGGGCGACGTGTTCTATCTGCACTCGCGTCTGCTTGAGCGTGCCGCTCGTGTAAACGAAAATTACGTCGAGAAATTCACCAAGGGTGCTGTAAAAGGCAAAACTGGCTCTTTGACGGCACTGCCAATCATTGAAACCCAGGCAGGAGACGTTTCGGCCTTCGTGCCAACCAACGTTATCTCGATTACCGACGGACAGATTTTTCTTGAAACCGACCTGTTTAATGCTGGCGTCCGTCCCGCAATTAACGCGGGTATTTCGGTTTCGCGTGTGGGCGGTGCGGCACAAACGAAGATTATTAAAAAGCTGTCGGGTGGTATTCGTACCGATTTGGCGCAGTACCGTGAGTTGGCGGCATTTGCCCAGTTTGCCTCTGATCTAGACGATGCAACCCGTCGTCAACTTGAGCGTGGTAAGCGCGTGGTTGAGCTCTTAAAGCAGCCGCAGTACCAGCCTTTGCAGGTTTGGGAGCTTGGTGTCATTTTGTTTGCCGCGAATAATGGTTACCTTGACGATGTCGAAGTCTCAAGCGTACTGTCTTTTGAGAAAGGTCTGAAAGACCACCTCAAAAATAAAAACGCTGCAATGGTTGAGCGCATCGAAAGCTCAAAAGAGTTGTCTAAAGACGATGAGACTGAGTTGGTTGCTGCGTTGGTTGAGTTCAAAAAGCACGGTACGTTTTAACGAACCCGCTATCGCGTCACCTCGGGCTGTTGCTCGAGGTCGCGCTAAGCAGATGGTCTGATACCTGAAAACAGGTCTGACACAGGAAGCGAAATGGCAGGAATTAAAGAGATTCGAAACAAGATCAAGAGCGTACAAAATACGCGCAAGATCACTAAGGCCATGGAGATGGTGGCCGCATCCAAAATGCGTAAAGCGCAAGAGCGGATGCGTGCGGGCCGTCCGTATGCGACTAAAGTGCACGACATGGCAGCACGGTTGATGCAAGCCAACCCTGACTACACTCACCCTTACTTGATCGAGCGCAGCGAGATCAAGGCGGTCGGTATTGTTGTTGTATCAACAGACAAAGGCCTGTGCGGTGGCTTAAATACCAACATCATGCGCTTGGTGTTGTCGCGCACGCGCGACTTCAACGACAAAAAGATTCGTACTCAGTTTACGGCCTTTGGTAACAAGAGCCTGGGCGTGTTGACGCGCATGCGCGCAGAGGTCGTCTCGCAGGCTGTTGGGTTAGGTGATAGGCCCGAACTCGACCGGTTGATCGGCGCGATGAAGGTTCAGCTCGACGATTTTCTGGCGGGTCGTATCGATGCGGTCTATATCGCGACCAATCGTTTTTTGAATACGATGAAGCAAGAACCAACTTTTATTCGCCTGCTGCCTTTGCCGGGCAAGCTGGTTGATCCCTATAACTTGGCCTCGGTCTCTGCCGCTGTGAATCCCGAAAGCACAACAGCAGACCATGGCTGGGATTACATCTACGAACCCGATACACAAACCGTCATCGACGAGCTGCTACAACGCTACGTCGAAGGCCTTGTATACCAAGGTGTCGCAGAAAGTATGGCCTCAGAGCAATCTGCCCGTATGGTGGCGATGAAAGCCGCTTCGGACAATGCGAAGAAGGTGATCGGTGACCTGCAACTTATCTTTAACAAGACTCGTCAGGCTGCTATTACCAAAGAAATTTCAGAAATCGTGGGGGGCGCCGCGGCCGTCTAGTTGTTTAGATTGCTTCCCGGTATCCCATCAGAATTTACAAAGTAAGGATCAGACATGAACAACGGAACCATCGTTCAGTGCATCGGCGCAGTGGTGGATATTCAGTTTCCCCGCGATCACATGCCCAATATCTATGAGGCGCTTCGCCTGACAGATGAGTCGTCAGCATTTGCTGAAAAAGGCTTAACCTTCGAGGTGCAGCAGCAACTTGGTGACGGCGTTGTCCGTACCATTGCGCTCGGACCGAGCGACGGCTTGCGCCGCGGAATGGCAGTGGCCAAAACCGGCGCGCCAATTTCTGTGCCAGTTGGTGTGGGCACCTTGGGTCGCATTATGGACGTGCTTGGCCGTCCAATCGACGATGCCGGCCCAATCGACAGCAAAGAATTGCGTGCAATTCATCAAAACGCACCTAAGTTTGATGAGTTGTCTCCTTCGGTTGAATTGCTTGAAACTGGTATCAAAGTGATTGACTTGGTTTGCCCGTTTGCTAAAGGCGGTAAAGTTGGTCTGTTTGGTGGCGCCGGCGTGGGCAAAACAGTGAATATGATGGAACTCATCAATAACATCGCCAAGCAACACAGTGGTTTGTCTGTGTTTGCTGGTGTGGGTGAGCGTACGCGTGAGGGTAATGACTTCTACCACGAGATGGAAGAGTCGAACGTGCTTGATAAAGTGGCCATGGTGTTTGGTCAGATGAACGAACCACCGGGTAACCGTTTGCGCGTGGCTCTGACCGGTCTGACGATGGCAGAGAAGTTTCGTGACGAAGGTCGCGACATCCTGTTCTTCGTTGATAATATTTATCGCTACACCTTGGCAGGTACTGAAGTATCCGCTTTGCTAGGCCGTATGCCGTCGGCTGTGGGTTATCAACCAACACTGGCTGAAGAAATGGGTAAGCTTCAAGAGCGTATTACTTCAACCAAGCAAGGTTCGATTACTTCGGTACAAGCGGTTTATGTGCCTGCCGATGACTTGACTGACCCATCGCCTGCAACGACCTTCCAGCATTTGGATTCAACGGTTGTGTTGTCGCGTGATATTGCAGCGCTTGGTATTTATCCAGCGGTTGACCCGCTCGATTCAACGAGCCGCCAGCTCGACCCGCATGTGGTGGGTGAAGAGCACTACAACGTGGCGCGTGGTGTGCAACAAACGCTGCAACGTTATAAAGAACTGCGCGACATTATTGCGATTTTGGGTATGGATGAGTTGTCACCCGAAGACAAACAGGCAGTTGCTCGCGCGCGTAAGATTCAGCGTTTCTTGTCACAGCCTTTCCATGTGGCCGAAGTGTTTACGGGCTCGCCTGGTAAGTATGTCCCACTGTCCGAGACCATTCGCGGTTTCCGTATGATCGTTGAGGGTGAGTGCGATGCATTGCCTGAGCAGGCATTCTATATGGTCGGTTCGATCGACGAAGCCTTCGAGAAAGCCAAGAAACTCCAATAAGGATCTATCATGGCTACCATCAAAGTCGATGTCGTCAGTGCAGAGAAATCTCTGTACTCTGGCGATGCTAAGTTTGTAGTACTGCCGGGTGAAGCAGGTGAGTTGGGTATTTTGCCCGGCCACACACCGCTGATCTCGCGCATTCGGCCAGGTTTGGTGCGTATTGTTCTTGAAGACAATTCTGAAGAGAGCATTTTCGTGGCAGGTGGTTTGTTAGAAGTGCAACCGGGACACGTCACCGTGCTGTCCGACACTGCAATTCGTGGCGGAGATCTTGACGAAGAGAAAGCCGAAGCCGCGCGCCAGGCTGCCCAAGAGGCCTTGCGCAACGCCAAAGATCAGGCGAGCATGGATGTCGTGAAAGCAGAGCTCGATATGTTGGCCGCTCAGGCTGTGGCCGCTCGCCGTATTCGTGAGCTGACGAACAAGCATTAACTGGTTATTGCTTTCCCTCTGTACTTGTTTTTGTGCAGCGGTGACTTCGTACAGCAGGTTGACTGAATAAAAAAACACGCTCGGGCGTGTTTTTTTATGATTGTTAGTCGAGCGCTACGTCTTCGATCCCAGCGTTCTCATTTTGCGTGAGCGCTTACACACAGCTGCGGGCTTCACGGGGCGTGAAAGCCCTCTTGCGTAAACTCCGACTATCCCTAGTTGGGCTTGAGCTCTAGCCTAGCGTCTTTTGCTCGGAGTGAAAAGATGCGACAACAAATCGATTGCGCGGTGCTCAGGTTAGAGGCCCACAGAGTCTGGCTTGAAGAGGTTCTACTGCACGCTGCTCCCGCCTTAGCCCGTGTCAGACTCCATCAGCTCGAGTGGGAGGCCGGTCAAGATCTCGAGATCCGCGCGGGCGAGCTCGTGACCTTGCCAGTACACGCACTCGCGCAAGCCGGTGTGAGTCTTAGGCGCTTTGATCTTTGTCTGGTTCCGGTTTCGCTCGATACGCTTGCTTGGACGCGCCAAGCGCTTGCGCTGATTCCGCGTGGTCCTTTTTTACCACTTGTAGGGATTTTTCAAGAGCTCAAATCAGCAGCGATGCAAGATTTGCTTGAGCTCGGGATTGCAGACTTTGTACGCTTGCCATTGTGCCCTGACGAGTTTCGTGCACGGGTACTGACAACCGTGGCTAGAGTGCCACGCCCAGGCACCCTGCGCGAACCTGAAGCCGCGTATGCCGATTCGGCGTGGGGCACAGCTCAGTCGAAGATGCCCACGCACTCTGTTGCAAACGCGAACATGCCAGCCAAGCAGGCCCTCAAGCCAACACAGCATGGCGCACAAGCGCTGCATTCTGCGTTTAGTCACAGCATGACAAAGCTTAAATCGAATGGTGTCACGCAACGGCATAACCGCCTGGCAGCGTTAGCTTCAAATCTGCAAGAAAGTCGCGCGGTCGCACCCGGGTCCTTTCGCGAGGCCAAGTCGCTGCTCGTGAGTCAGTTTGAGCGCGACTACATTACCCATGCGTTAGATAAACACAATGGCAATATTGCTATGGCCGCGCGCGCCTCTCAAAAGCACCGCAGGGCGTTTTGGGCGCTCATGCGTAAATATGACATCGAAGCGCAAGCCTATCGGCCAGACGACGAGCAAGAGTAAAATAGTGCCTCGTACGCCGCTTGCACAAGGCCTTCAGTCAACTCGCCTGTTGAGAAAACTCTTTAGGTCAAGTGGCGCGTATTTTGCTTAAAAAGGATTGCTGTGCCCGTCACTCCGCTCAAGAACGATATATTTTTGCGTGCCCTTAAGCGCGAATCAGTCCCTTATACGCCTACTTGGCTCATGAGGCAGGCGGGTCGTTATTTGCCCGAGTACAACGCCACGCGTGCCCGTGCAGGTTCATTTATGGGACTCGCGCAAAATCCAGCCTACGCAGCCGCAGTCACGCTCCAGCCTCTTGAACGTTTTAGGCTCGACGCAGCGATTTTGTTTTCTGATATTTTGACGGTGCCCGATGCCATGGGTTTAGGCCTGTCCTTTGCGCAAGGCGAGGGGCCGCGCTTTGCGCGCCCTCTTCGAACCGAACAAGAGGTGAACAAACTCGAGGTACCCGATCTCAGCAAGTTGCAATATGTATTTGATGCGGTCAGTCTGATCCGCACTGAGCTTGACGGTCGCGTGCCCTTAATCGGCTTCGCTGGCAGCCCTTTCACGGTCGCCTGCTATATGGTCGAAGGGCAGGGCAGTACTGACTATCGCTTAGTTAAAAGCATGCTCTATGCGCGCCCCGAGTTGCTGCACCGTATCTTAGAAATCAATGCCCAAACAACTGCGTTGTATTTGAATGCGCAAATCGAAGCGGGTGCACAAGCAGTCATGCTTTTTGATAGTTGGGGTGGCGTCTTGGCCGATGGGCTGTTTCAACAGTTCTCTTTGCACTACACGCGTCAGGTAGTGCAGCAGTTAACCCGCGAGCGCGAGGGTCGCTCTGTGCCTGTTATCGTGTTTACCAAGGGCGGTGGCCAATGGCTTGAGCAAATCGCGGCTTGTGGCGCTGATGCCGTTGGGCTGGATTGGACGGTCGATTTGGCTGCCGCGCGTAGGCGCGTTTCGGACTCTGTTGCCTTTCAAGGAAATCTTGACCCGATCGCCTTGTTTGGCGGTGAGCCCGCCATTCGCTCGGAGGTCCGTCGCGTGCTTGATGCTTTTGGTGCGGTCGGGTCTGGTGGCCACGTTTTCAACTTAGGGCACGGAATTTCCCAATTTACGCCGCCAGAAGCCGTTGGCGTGTTGGTTGACGAAGTTCGCTCGTACAGCCCGCAGTTTCACGGTGGTACTTAGTAAACCCAATAACCACGCGGGTGTTAAGGCATAAAGGCTTGCAAGTACTCATAAATTCTTTAAATTTTTTTGAGTTATACACAAAATATGCGAAATTTCATAAAAGCAAATGATTTAATTTTTTACTTTAAAAACAATTATAAGTAGCTGATTAGTATGAAGATATATTCGAATTAGCAAAAAACCATTGCTGCAACGCACTGCTAAAAAAATGCAACTCTTGCTCAAAGCGAGTGAGTTCTCCCCAAAGTTATCCACAAGCACTCGTTGTATTTTTTTAAGACACGGCGCTTCAGGGTATTAGAGCCAAAATCAAGAAACCACATTAACTTCATGGCTGACCTTGTTCCAACCGTATGTGCCAATGCCAGCGCCAGTAAACAATGGGTCAGGGTTGCGTTAGATGTTCCGTTGCCCGGACCCTACGACTACTGGACAGCATCGCCCGCCCAGCTAGGTGACAGGGTAATTGTTGTATTTGGCCGCCGACAAATGATTGGCGTTGTGGTTGCTCTACCTCAAGAACCAAGCTTCGACCCTCTTAAAGTAAAAGAGGTGCAGGTGGTTTTGAAGGATATTGAACCCTTCACCCAAAGCTGGCTGCGCTTTGCCAGTTTTGCAGCCGACTACTATCAGCGTCCGTTGGGCGAGGTTCTTTTGCCGGCGTTGCCTATGCCGCTGCGCAGCGTCTCCTCTTACCAAGGTAAGCGTTCAGGAGACGGCCCCGTTTCGCGCTTAAGTAAGCGTCGTACGGCCAGTCAGCAGGCGACCTCTGAGTCGGTGGTCCCAACACTGAACAGTGCTCAAGAGCAAGCGGTTGTGGCCATCACACAAGCAACGAGTTTCAAAACGTTTTTACTGTATGGCGTGACTGGCAGCGGTAAAACCGAGGTCTATCTTCATGCCGCCGCACAAACCTTAGCGCGCGGTCAACGCGTCTTGATGCTGGTGCCTGAAATCAATCTGACACCTCAGTTTGAGCAATCTTTGCGCGCTCGCCTCGAGCCCGTAGCAGGGATTCATGGTGTGGCAGTGTTGCACAGCGCCTTATCAGACACCGAACGGTTGCGTGCCTGGTTGCGCGTGCAAAGCGGCGAGGCGCGCATCGTGCTCGGTACGCGACTGGCGATCTTTGCGCCGCTCGATGATGTGGGCCTGATCGTCGTAGACGAAGAGCACGATCCGTCTTACAAACAACAGGATGGTCTACGCTACTCGGCTCGAGATTTGGCTGTTTGGCGCGCGCATGATTTAGGGATTCCGATTGTTTTGGGCTCGGCGACGCCGTCGCTTGAAAGTTGGGCAAATGCTGAAAAATCAACCTATCAAAGACTGGATTTACCTGCGCGCGCACGAGCAGTGACGCTGCCCTCTGTACGTCTGGTCGATACGCGCCGCTTACAACTCGAGCAAGGTTTGTCGCCCCAGTTACTCCAAGCCATGCGTGCGCGGCTGGCCAACAAAGAGCAGGTGTTGATTTTTTTAAATCGACGTGGCTATGCACCCGCTTTGCACTGCAGTTCGTGCGGTTGGGTGAGTCAGTGCACGCGATGCACAACCTTTACGGTTTTACACCGTAGCACTGCCCGACGGGCCCAGCTGCAGTGCCATCACTGCGGCGTGCAGCAGCCCGCGCCAAAGGCTTGCCCAGACTGTGGCGACCAAGA
>Ga0049084_10001366_pt1 | contig 10092 bp, 10 predicted proteins | sample GreLakmeON33MSRF_FD_66720 | JGI IMG/M metagenome (GOLD analysis project Ga0049084, IMG submission 66720) | Freshwater lentic microbial communities from great Laurentian Lakes, MI, USA - Great Lakes metaG ON33MSRF | ecosystem: Environmental > Aquatic > Freshwater > Lake | place: Great Lakes... | reverse complement strand
TATTGCGGCTCAACCTCGACGATCTGTCGCGTTATGTGTGGACCATCTACGCGATTCTGGTGGCGTCGGTGGGGGCCGTCTTGGTGCTCGGCGCGTCTGCCCGTGGATCCACTCGCTGGATCGAACTCGGCCCGGTGCGTGTGCAGCCGTCAGAGCTCGGCAAGGTGGTGATCGCGTTCGTGCTTGCCGTCGTCGTGGTGGAACGGCTGAAGGCGATCGATCCGGCCCGGCTGTCGTGGATGGTGCTTGGTCTCACGATGCTGCCCGCGGTCATCGTGTTTCTGCAGCCCGACCTCGGAACCGCCCTTGTGTACGTGGCAATCGCCGTGGCCATTCTCTGGGTGGCTGGGCAGCCCATCACGCACTTCATCGTTGCAGGCGCGGTCATCGTGGCGGCGGCGGGAATGATCCTCTATGTGCTTCCGGCGGCGGGGCTGGACGTTTTGCGTCCGTATCAGGTGGATCGACTCACGTCGTTCGTTGATTCGGGCGGCGATCGCACGCAGTCGGGGTACCAGTTGGAGCAGAGCAAGGTGGCCATCGGTTCGGGTGGGGCATTTGGCAAGGGCCCCTCCGGTGCCACTCAGACCATCAACGACTTTCTGCCCGAGCACCACACCGACTTCATCTTCGCTGTGGTGGCCGAGATGTTCGGATTTCTGGGGGGCGGCCTCCTCATCGCGGCCTACTTCATCATCATCTGGCGGGCCATCGTGATCATGCGATTGGCACCCACCGAACTCGAGCGACTGGTGGTGGCGGGTATCGCTGCAATGCTGGCGTTCGAGGTGTTCGTTAACATCGGCATGAACGTGGGGATCATGCCGATCACGGGAATCCCGCTGCCATTGATGTCGTATGGCGGGAGCCACACACTGACAAACCTTGTCGCCGTCGGCGTCCTCCTTCGCATCGGCATGCGCGGTCGCGCCGCTCAGGCCGCCGGAGCCGCATAGATGGGCGCCATCACCACGCTGGCCAAGCGAGTCACCCGCGTGGCCAAGGACACCCGCGAGCATCACGAGCAGGCCCTTGACGGCGGCGTGATGGCGATCCTGCCGACGAGCCCCGTACTGGGTGGCCGGCTGTCGGGGATGCTCGGCGTACCGGTTGGCGACCGGACTGCAGCCACCCTGCTGGTTATCCCGCTGGGCGCCGGTGACGATGTCCGTGCCGCCGCCCTCGAAGTTGCCGCCAGGTCTCGGCAGAACCATCGCACGCTCGTTCTCATCGTGTGCGCTCTGCATGAGCGTGGCCGTATCGAGCGCGAGTTGCTCGCCGAGGACGACGTCACGATCGGCGATCTGGCGTTCGTGCCCGATCTGGAGTCCGATTCGTCTGTGAGTGCGGTGATGCAGGCCATCATCCGCTCGCTCGGCACCGGCATGGTGCCCGCTGCCAGGCGCTACCCGGCGTTACGGGACCCGGTGCATCGCCACCTGGTCGACGTGGCCGCACGGGAGTCGGCAATTGCCGGTGCGCTCAACTGGTTCTCGGGCAGCGCGGCTGCCCAGCACGCAATGGTGGTGCGAATGGGGTCTGCCGAGGGGCAGGGCCTTTCCGCCAAGCGCATTCCCGAGGTGGTCGCAGCGACCGCAACGGGTATCGCCGTGGGCATCGTCGCCCGCGGCGCATCACGTATCGTGCCCGCACCCAGCTGGATGGTGCGAGGCGCTGTCGCATGGGCCTCGACCGTGGCACTTGCCGCGGCGACGGAGCGTATTTCGCGCCGGCTCGGCGATGATATGAACATCGATCCGAAGGACGCCGTCAAGGCGTTCATCCGCGCCCGTCTGGGGCGCAAGGGGAAGAACTGATCAAGCAGATCCTGGTGTCAATCGATCGCGCCGAGACGCGCGTGGCCATCCTTGAGGATGGGCGCGTTGCGGAGGTGCAGATTGAGCGTCGTGGCAAGGGCTCAGTTGTGGGCCACATCTGGAAGGGCCGCGTGGAGAGCGTGCTTGCCGGTATGGAGGCCTCATTCATCGAGGTCGGCATCGGCAAGAACGGCTTCCTCCACGTGGATGACGTGGTGGCCGAGGGCGTGCCCAAGAAGAAGCGCCTGATCGCCGACATGCTCAAGAAGGGCGATGAGGTCATCGTGCAGGCCGTCAAGGACCCGATGGGGACCAAGGGCGCACGACTCACTATGCAGTTATCGCTGGCTGGCCGGTTTCTTGTGTACGTGCCATTCGGTGACGGCATCGGTATCTCAAAGCGCCTTGATGACGATGAGCGCCACCGCCTGCGTGACATCTGCAAGAAGCTGCCGCGCGATGGGGGAGGCCTGATCGTGCGTACTGCGGCGGCGGGCGCCTCGGCCACTGAACTCGCGCGCGACCTTGCATCGCTCAACCTGCTGTGGAAGGCCATCCGTGAGCGGTCAGCACAGGTGCCGCTTCCGTCGCTGCTCTATAGCGAAGCCGACTCGTCGCTTAAGGTCATCCGCGACATCCTCAACGACAGCGTTGATGAGGTGCTCGTTGATGATGCCCGCCAGCACGAGCGCATCGTGGGGTTCCTAAGACGCACGTCCCCGGAACTCGCCGATCGCGTGAAGGTGTGGGACGGCGAGGGGCAGTTGCTGAAGCACTTCGGGGTGGAGGACGCCATCCGGTCCACCCTCAACCGCCGTGTGCCACTGGCATCCGGTGGGTCACTGGTGATTGATGACACCGAGGCCATGACGGTGATCGATGTCAACTCGGGCAAGAACGTGGGGCGTGGCAACACCCATCTGGAAGACACCATCACCCGTACCAATCTTGAGGCGGCCACCGAGGTCGTGCGTCAGCTGCGGCTGCGCGACATCGGCGGCATCATCGTTATCGACTTCATCGACATGGATAACGCGAAGAACCGCCGGGCGGTGACCCAGGCGCTCAATGACGCACTCGCACACGATCGCACCCGCACCTTCGTGGTGGAGATCTCGCCGCTCGGCCTGGTGCAGATGACGCGTCAGAACATCAGTGACGGTGCCCGCGAGATCATGACCAACCACTGCCCCACATGCGGGGGGCAGGGATTCGTTGTGAGCGCCGAGACCCACGCCATTGACGCCGAGCGCCAGATCCGCATGGCGCTTACCGGCACATCTGAGTCGCCCGTTGCCGTGAGTGTTCACCCGGAGGTCATGGGGTTCCTCACCGCAGACGACAGCGCGGTGCTGGCGGCGATTGAGGAGGACCTCGGCATCTCGATCACGCTGGAGTCGGATGCCTCGTTGGCACCGGGGAGTGCGCGGGTTGGTGGTGGGGCCGCGGGGAGCGGTGCGAGCCGTTCGCGTACCCGCACCACTCGCAGCCGGTCCGCCGTGAAGCCCGCCGGGGCCTAGCGCGCGCGGTCGCTCCCGCCCGCGGGCTGCAGCGATCCGAGCAGTACTCCAAGCACGGGGTTCACCGTCACACCGGACACACCGGGTGCGGTGACCTCCGTTGCGACGGGGGTGGCGACCGGCACCACACGGCCGTCGGCAACCGCGCTGGCATCCACCTGTGCCCATGCCGAATCGCGCGCGGTGCCGAGGACCGCGTTGGCGGCTGATCGGGCGCGCGATCGAAGGGCAGCATCGCCGGAGATAGCGGGTATCGGTGGGGTGGCGGGCGTGCCCGGAGCGGTGGTGCCCAGTAGCTGCGCATAGGCATCTGATCCATCTGGGAGCGTCTGAGTCCACATGGCGGTGGCAATCGCGGCACGCGGCGCGGCGCGACCGAGGCCCGAGTTCCTTGGCAGTGCCTTCACGATTGGGACGAGACCAATCTTCGAAAGCGCGTCACGCACGGCCGGGGCGATGGCGCGCTCTGCGGATCCGGTTCCCATCCAGAGCGTGACCGCGGTGCCGGTGGCCCTCGCCCCGGACACCAGTGCCCGTGCGGTGCGCAGGTCGGGCGCTCGGGTTTCCTCACGGTTGCCGGGGGTGCCGGGCGGAATCATGCGGCTGGCCGCACGGGCCCCGGTGGTGATCGCCGCCGCCGCGACGGACCGATCGAGAGCCAGCCCAACGGCACGCCGCACACCAGGGTCTGTGAACGGGGCCTTGGATGGGTCGATTGCCACGTACGCCGTGGCCGAATCGGTGACGGCATTGGCGGTGGCACCGGCCGCATAGCCACCGCGACGTGTGGCCGACCGGGCAATTGGCATTACCGAGTAGTCGGCGTCGCCGGCTGCGACGTGCGCCGCAGCAGCTCGCGGTGTGAGGCCGAGGCCGATGGTGATGCCGGCTGCATGGCCAGCGGGCAGGCCGTCCCGTGCCACGTAGCCCGGGTTGGCCGTGAGAACAATGCGCCGGTCGGGGTCGAAGGCCGAGATGGCGTACGGCCCCAGGCCCGCCGGTGGGTCAACGGTTTGATCGACCGCCCGGGTGCCTTTGGGAACAACCGATGCAAATGGGAGCGCGAGCGCCTGCACCAGCGTTGGATCCCGTCGCGTGAGGCTGATAGTGACGGTACGTGCGGCGTCGTTGGCCACGACGCCGGACAGCTGTCGGGTGCGCCCCGCGATTACGGCCGGTGCGCCATCGATCGCGGTGTAGAGCGCGGTGCCACGGGAGTCGAGGATGAGCATGCGCTCGAGGCTGCTCTTCACGTCGCTTGGCAGCGCAACGCGCGAGGCGGGCGGGCCAAACCGCACATCATCCCTCAGCGTGAAGGTGAGCGTCAGACCGTTGGGCGAGACGACCGGAAGGGCTGCGGCGAGGTCTGGCACCACGGTGGTTCCCGGAGTGCCTCCGGCACGCCGGAACGCCACCAGACCGCCCTGCGTGGCTCCCATTATCTGCCACGCGAGCGGGTCCCGGGCCAGTGCAGGGTCGAGGAAGTCCGGGTTGCCCCCGGCCTCCACGCGTAGCTCACCGCTGGCCCCGAGGGCCTGCGAGGTGCCCGAAATCGCGATCAGGAGCCCGATACCGGCGATACGTGCGATGCGTGGGTGCGAGATTTCCCCTTCGGTGTGGTACTTCGGGTCCGGTGTCGCTACCATGCGCGATCGCGTCCGGAGACGGGCGTCCCGTCGTCAGTAGTGGAGATGTCCGTGGCTGAGTATGCCGTGATCGCCCTCGGGGGCAAGCAATACAGGGTGCGTGAAGGTGAGCGTATCGTCGTGGACCGCATTGCGGCCGAGCCCGGTGAGTCCATCTCGCCCAGGGTTCTCGCAACGGGGAGCGCCGATGGCATCACCGATGGGGGCACCGTGACCGCGGAGGTCGAGGAGCACGTTCTCGGACCGAAGATCACGGTTTTCACCTACCGCGCCAAGAAGGACAGCAAGCGCAAGATGGGTCACCGCTCGCACCTTTCGCGGGTGCGCATCACGGCAATCGGGGGCTGAGCAATGGCACATAAGAAGGGTGGCGGCTCCAGCCGCAACGGTCGCGATTCGAACTCCAAGCGCCTCGGCGTGAAGGTATTCGCCGGCCAGGTCATTCCGGCCGGTTCGATCATCGTCCGCCAGCGCGGCACGGTGTTCAAGCCTGCCAACGGGACGGGCATCGGTCGTGACCACACCATCTTCGCCACCGTGAGTGGCCGGGTGGAGTTCACGAATGGCATCAAGGGTCGGCGCGTCTTCGTGCACCCGGTGGAGGCCCCGGCGTCCTGAGCCGGGGCGGGGCCTGAGGCTCCGCACCATGTCATTTACCGATCGGGCCCAGATCCACGTCCAGGCGGGGCGCGGGGGCAACGGTTGCCTCTCGTTCCGTCGTGAGGCGCATTCGCCCAAGGGCGGCCCCGATGGGGGGAACGGCGGACGTGGCGGCGATGTCGTGCTGGTCGCCGACGAGCAGATGATCGACCTGACGCAGTTCCGCCACGCGGTGCACCACAAGGCAACCGTTGGCGGTGACGGCGAGGGACGCAATAAGCACGGCAGGAATGGCGGCGACCTCGAGGTGAGCGTTCCCCCCGGTACCCGGGTGTTCCGCGACGACGAGGAGATTGCCGTACTCGGTGCGGTGGGCGATCGCGTGTCGGTGGCGCGTGGCGGCGGTGGTGGCGTGGGCAACCGCGCCTTCCGGTCATCCACGCAGCGCGCCCCCCGCATTACCGTGCCGGGCGAGGATGGCGAGGGCACGTGGCTTGTGCTGGAGATGCGCCTGCCGGTTGATGTGGCCATCGTGGGTATGCCGAACTCGGGCAAGACCTCGCTGCTCAATGCCATCACCGGTGCGAGCGCAACGGTCGCCCCGTACCCGCACACCACGAAGGAGCCGGCACTCGGCCCGCTGGACGATGGCTTTGGTGAACCCCACCTGGTGGCCGATCTTCCGGGGCTTGCCGCCGACGGCAGCGAGCGCAACGGTGCCGCACTCGGACAGTTGGAGCGGGCCAAGGTCATCCTGCACTGCGTTGATGCATCTGACCCGTGGGATGCCGACGAGCGCATCGCCCTCGTTCGCGCCGGTATCGCGCCGTACGCCCCCGAGCGCGCCCGCCAGGTGATCGTCGCCACCAAGTGCGATCTCGAGGACCCGCCGGACGGCGTCGACTTCGTCACCTCTGCGGAAACCGCGGAGGGCATTCCCGAACTCCGCGACGCGCTGATCGAGTGGATCGCGTGACCGACGTCATTGTCATCAAGATCGGCTCATCCACGCTGGTGGACGAGCAGGGCGTGCTGCGCGAGGACGTGCTCGTGGCGCGAGTGGCCGAGATCGCTGCACTGCGCGATGCCGGCATGAATCCTGTGCTGGTGTCGAGCGGCGCCATCGCGTGCGGGCTGGGTGTCCTCGGTATTGCCAGCCGTCCTGACGCTCTTCCCGACCTGCAGGCGGCATCCGCAGTGGGGCAAGGGGCGTTGTTCGCGCGGTACATCACAGCCTTCGCCGCGCACGGGGTGGTGCCCGCGCAGGTGCTGCTCACCTCGGCCGACCTTGAGCACCGCACCTCGTATGTCAACGCACAGAACACGCTTGAGCGCCTTGTGGCATTGGGCACGGTTCCGGTGATCAACGAGAACGACACCACCGCGACTGATGAGCTCACCTTTGGCGACAACGACGTACTGGCCGCCCAGGTGGCGATCCTGCTTCGCGCCCGGGTACTGCTGCTGCTCACCGACCGTGATGGGCTGTATGCACCGGGGACGAGCGGACCTGAACTGATCGGTGAGGTGGCTGTTGGTACCGACCCGCGTGAGGTCGAGTTGGCGGTGCTCCCCGGGTCGGGGATCGGCTGTGGTGGCATCGAAAGCAAACTGGCATCGGCCGGGATCGCCGCCGGATGCGGTGTTACCTGCGTGATCGCCAGTGGTCGTGACGCAGGTGTTATCCCTGCCGCGGCGGCCGGCGAGGCGGTGGGCACACGGTTTCCCGCCTCCGGGCGCCCACAGGCCTCCTTCAAGATGTGGCTCCGTCACGCCAAGCCCAGTATGGGAACGATCACGGTTGATGCTGGGGCCGTACGCGCCCTCGTCGAGAAGGGCACATCGCTGCTGCCGGTGGGTGTCACCGCCTGCGACGGCACCTTCCGTGCAGGGGATGCCGTGGTGGTTGCCGGCCCGGACGGCACCGAGGTGGGCAAGGGCATTACGGAGCTCTCTGCGGATGAGGTGCGTCGGGTAATCGGTATGCGGTCCGACCAGGCCGCAGGCGTGCTGCCCGGTGCGCCGAGCGAGATCGTGCACCGCGATCGCTTTGTGCTGGCCGGGTCCGATGGATACGTGCGATAGCGTGACCACCTGATGAGCGCCACGACCTCATTGAACGATCGCCTCGCGGCCGCACGGTCGGCCAGTCGCACACTGGCCGTGATGAGCCCCGGCGACAAGGTGGACGCGCTGGAGGCCATGGCGCGGGCCCTCGCCTCGCGATCGGCCGAGATCATCGCCGAGAATGCCGAGGATGTGCAGGCGGCCCGGCAGGCCAATGCCCCCACCGCGATGGTTGACCGCCTGCTGCTTGACGACTCGCGGCTGGATGCCATGGCACAGGGCATCCGCGCAGTTGCCGCCTTGCCCGACCCCGTTGGCATCGTGGACGCGGGATGGCGGGTGTCCAATGGGCTCGAGATCCTCGAGACGCGTGTGCCGCTGGGCGTGATCGGGGTCATCTACGAGGGCCGGCCCAACGTCACGACCGATGCCGCCGCGCTGGCCCTGAAGAGCGGCAATGCAATCGTGCTTCGTGGTAGCAGCATCGCCGCCCGCTCCAACGGCATCCTCGGTGATGTGGTGATGGCCGCGCTCGCAGGCGCGGGCGTGCCGGATGGCGCCATCACGATGCTGGGCACCGATCGCGATGAGATGCTCGAGATGATCCGCGCCGAGGGTCAGGTTGATCTGGTCATCCCACGCGGAGGCGAGGAGCTCAAGGCCTATCTCATCGAGCACGCCCGGGTGCCGGTCATCTACGCCGCATCGGGCAATTGCCACGTGTACGTCGATTCGTCAGCCGATCTGAACGATGCCCTCGCGATCATCGTAAATGCCAAGTGCCAGCGGCCAGGCGTGTGCAACGCGGCCGAGTCGCTGCTGGTGCACCGCGATGTGGCGGCGGAGTTCCTGCCACGCGCCGCCGAGGCGCTCATCGCCCAGGGTGTGGAACTGCGTGTGTCCGACGAGGCCCGGGCAGCCATCGGACCTTCTGCGGCTGACCTGCCTGCCGCCACCGACGACGACTTCGCCCGTGAGTTCCTGTCGCTCATCCTTTCGGTCGGCGTGGTTGGCTCGGTTGACGAGGCAATTGACCACATCAACCGGTTCGGGTCGGGGCACAGCGAATCGATCATCACGGCATCGCTTGAAGCCGCGCAGGCATTTCAGTTGCGCGTGGACGCGGCATGCGTGTACGTCAACGCATCAACCCGGTTTACTGATGGTGGCGAGTTCGGAATGGGCGCGGAGATTGGGATCTCGACGCAGAAACTGCACGCCCGCGGGCCCATCGGCCTGTCTCACCTGACCACGGTGAAGTACCTCATCACCGGTACCGGTCAGATCCGCTGACCCGATGAGAATCGGCATGCTGGGCGGCAGCTTCGATCCGCTGCACAATGGCCACATCGTGCTTGCCCAGGAGGCTGCCCGCCAACTGCACCTCGATCGCGTGCTTCTGGTTGTGGCCGGGGCGCCCCCGCACAAGCCTGATGGAGCAACGATGTCAGCCGTGCGCAGGTTGGCGCTCGTGGAGGCCGCCGTGGCCGATGATCCGCTTCTCGAGGCCAGCGACCTCGAACTCGATCGCGATGGCCCGACATTCACCGCCGAGACGCTCGAGGAGATCGCAGCGCAGTATCCGGGAGCGGATCTGTGGTTTGTGATGGGGGTTGACCAGCTGGCTGGCTTCGCATCCTGGCGCCGCCCCGAGGACATCGTGGCGCTGGCCCGCATCGCGGTGGCCATGCGTCCCGGTGCCGATGCGAGCGCGGCGGGTGACGTCGCCCGCGGCATCGCCGTTGGCCGCGTCGATCTGGTGGAGATGCCCGAGGTGCCGGTGTCGTCCACTCTGGTTCGCGAGTACCTGGCGCAGGGCGATTCGATCCGTCATCTGGTGCCGGCGGCGGTTGCGGATTTGCTGGAGTCTGCCCCGGCGTCTTGATGGGGGGCCGCACCCCGACTAGCCTCGCAGGGATTCGTCGTTCCGATTGAGGAGACCCCTCGAATACCGAGGAAATTGCCCGTATCGCCGCAGAGCTCGCCGACGCAAAGAAGGCGGAGGACATTGTGATCCTCGACATGCGCGGCATCGTGGACTACACCGACTACCTGGTCATCTGCACCGGGCGCACCCCGCGTCAGACCAAGGCCATCGCCGCCGAGATCCGTGGAGTGCTCAAAAAGGAGCACGGCGTGGAGATCCGCCGCGTCGAAGGCGAAAAAGAGGCTGACTGGATCCTGGTGGACGCACTCGACGTGGTCGTGCACGTGTTCACGCCGGAAGCCCGCGACTTCTACCGCCTTGATCGCCTGTGGCGGGAGGCGCCAACAGAGCGGTTCGAGAGCACTCCCGCCTAGCCCGCGGGCCGTCTATACTCGGACGCATTCCCGGGGGATTAGCTCAGCTGGGAGAGCGCTACGCTGGCAGCGTAGAGGTCGTCGGTTCGATCCCGTCATCCTCCACTTCACACGAAAGGTCCGTTCCGACGGGCCTTTCGC
>Ga0049084_10001363_pt1 | contig 10109 bp, 9 predicted proteins | sample GreLakmeON33MSRF_FD_66720 | JGI IMG/M metagenome (GOLD analysis project Ga0049084, IMG submission 66720) | Freshwater lentic microbial communities from great Laurentian Lakes, MI, USA - Great Lakes metaG ON33MSRF | ecosystem: Environmental > Aquatic > Freshwater > Lake | place: Great Lakes... | reverse complement strand
CCCGGCGCCGGCGGCTCCGTCGCCCTCCATGTCATGCAACATCCCACCCTGCAGGACCAGGTGATCTGGGGCCCGCTGCCGCCGCCGTCCGTCAGCGTGAAGGTCACGCCAACAACCGGCGTGACCGAGGACGGCCCGAATACGCTCACCTACGAGTTCACTGCATCGCCCGCGCCGACGGCAGACATCACCGTCAACTACCGGATCGGTGGCTCCGCAACGGCGGGCAGCGACTTTACTACAGTGCTGCCACCGGGAGCGACCACCGGGACGATCACGATTCGCGCCGGCTCGACGTCCCCGGTGACCCTCAGGATAGTCCCCACGGCCGACACCGAGATCGAGCGTGACGAGACAGTCGTGATCACGCTCCAGAACGGCACCGGCTATGCACCTGGCACGAGCGTCGCCACCGGCACGATCCTCAATGACGACCTGCCCGGAACTGTAACCGGCCGCGGCTGGTTCGACGTCAACGACGATGGCTCCTACAGCGCGTCTGAATCTCCACTGAGCGGAATCGTCGTAAATCTGTTCAACAGTCTCGGCTCCCCGGCATTGGATGCCTCCCTGCGACCGGTGGCCCCCACCACCATCGACGCTGGAGCGACGTACCGGTTTCCCAACCTTCGCCCGGGCTCCTACACCGTCTCGTTCACAGATACCGTGGGCTATCTCGGCCCGGGCACGGCCGGTGCGGTCTATGCCGGCATCGCGACTGTCCAGCTGGCACAGGCGGCGATCGTGGATCTGCTCTTCTCGCAGATCGTCATCCCGGAAGAACCGCCGGCGCCTCCCGCGCCGCCGACGGCTGATACGCTGACGTGGGACGATTTTCAGCCAGCGGACCAAAGGCGAGACGCGAAACAGGAACTCGATGCCGAGACGTCTTACGGCCGCTTCTTGGCGGAGCAGCAAGTGTTGACCAGGACCCTCAAAGTAGTGCCACAGGGAGGGCTGGTCCAGGCGACGGCGCGAGCAACGCTAGTAGGCAAGCCGAATGCTGGCGTGACCTTTGATTCCACCAAATCCTGGGTGCTCACAACGCTGCCAGACGACGAGTCCAAGGCGGCCCTGCTCGAGCACGAGCGACTGCACCTGCGAATCGGGGAATACATCGCCACGAAGGTCGCGATGAACTTCCCTGCCGACATGACCGGAAACGGTGTTGCCACCGCCGCCGACAAGGCAGAAGCTATGAAAGCCGCCCGAAAAAATGCGAGTGAGGACCTCCAAACCAAGAGGTTGGCCTTTGTGAAGACAGTGTGGCAACCCATAGACGAGAATGTTCAAGAGGGGCGTTACGATAAGGAGACTGATCACGGCTCAAAGCCGGACGAGCAGGCCAACTGGGCTCGGGCATGGCAGGCATTCGTCGATGATGAATTACAGAAGCAGGGCTGGAAAGTGCAGTGATTTTTTCCAACCGTACACAGGAGTTGATTCGTGTGCCGCATGATCGCTTTCGCCCTGCTGGCCCTGGCTCTTGCCGCTCAATCCCCGGCCGATGACAAAGCCACCGAAAAAATGCTTCTTCCCGACATCGTGCTAAGGGCGGAACCTGTCGAAATCACGATCGGCGGAACGTGTCGGCTCGTGTCCGTGATTCCGGATCGCTTCGCCATCGGAAAAATCATTTCGTACTCGTTGCATCATGTCGGCCTCGCGGCCCGGTTCGACCCAGAGGAACAGCGGATGGTGGATAACGGCCGCCGTCAGGACCCTATTGACCCTTTTCCGATCGACAAGTTCTCGGCCTTGCCGATTCGCTCGCCCGGCCCCCATACCCCGGCGTTTAACGTACGCGATCCGGACACCAAAGGCTTCGCGCTGGATGTGAAGCCGAGATTTGTCGGCTGCTATCTGCTGACCGTGGATTGGACCGTAGTGGACGATCCCCAGCGGCCCTTGGAGACTGTGCGGACCTTGAAGAGCCAGCCCGTGATCCTCACCGTGCGGCCGCCGAAGGACGATCGTGGACGGCCGATCATCAAGCCGGAGTGGCTGCCCACGACCGCGCGATTGTATGGGCAGGCAGTCGAGGACTCGGGGGACTACACATCGCCCTTTCCAGAAGACCAGCAGATTACTGACACCTCCGACCCGCTGTCCCTTGAGCACGCGGCGGAATTGGCAGCCGAGCAATCTACGCTCTTCTTAGAAGTCAAGAAACTGACGCCCGAGGTTGCTCGCGTGTTGACCACGAGGGCGAACAACCAATTCCCCGTGTACCTGAGCGGCATCATCGCCTTGGAAGGCCCCGATGCCGTCGCCGTCGCCGAGGCGTTGGCGAGCACCCCCGCGCCCGTGGTCATCAAGCATCTCCAAAGAATTTCGGCTCCCGCCCTCGCCGCACTGCGAAAGAAGGCGACGATCACGATCCCGCCCGACGAGAAGCTGACGATCGTTCCGTAGCCGCCGTGTCATCGCGGCCGACAAGCCGCGCGAACAAGGCATCACGTCGAAAAAGCCGGTGGTATTTCCTTCCTGGGGATAATCCGGGACGGGAGCCGATTTGCCCCCGCCCGCGCCTCTACCGCCTCTTTCGGCACCCACGCAGATGGTGACCGGCAGTGCGGACATGATCTCCGGACGCGTGGCTGATCCCGCCGGGGATCGCGTCGATGCGATCCATGTCTACCGCGACCTCAACGGCAACGGCGGCCTCGATCTCGGCATCGACGAGCTGCTCCATGCAGACACGACGCCCGCGGACGGGTACGCCTTCGATGCCGGGTCGCTCCCGAGCGGCAGGCACGTCTTGCACGTCGCCGCGATCAAGGACGGCGCGGTGGCGGGCAGCTCCACCACCACGCTGGCGGCGGCAAAGTGGTGGAGCGTCTCGATCAGCAGCCGCATCCACGGCGAGGCGTGGTTCCCGACCACCGGCAAAGTGGTCGCCAATCTCGCCCCCATCGAGCTGACCCTGGGGGGCGAACGACTCGAACCCCGGCTGGCGCCGGCGGTCAACTTCGCTGACGCCGGTCTCGGAGCCCCTCTACGCAGTAACGTGATTTCGCTGGTGGGTGGCGGGTTCGCCTGCTGCCCCGGTATCTCAGCTTGAGTCTGAGACCCTGCGATGGGTTCCCGATGGCATGGGGTTGGATTGGGCCTGAACCCCGGCAGCATTCAACGCAACTCTACTTTCAGCCGGCAGTTGAGCGCTGTCGCAGCCTTCTCGAGCGTGCCGATCGTCACCGATGGGTTGTCTGGGTCGAGCAGACGATCAAGTGCAGCCCGGCTCGTCTTCATACGGGTCGCCATGGCAACTTTCGTCAGCCGCCGCCGCTTCATCTCCTTGGCGATCTGATGCGCGATGACTCGCTTCGTTGCCGTGGCGGTCGCCGTTTCGAGGAGACGTTCTGTCTGCAGGAAATCATCGAAACTGCTACCTAGGTGCTTCTTTTTCATGCGTTACTCCGATCGTAGTTGAGCGAGCCTTCGCTTTGCCGTCATAATGTCATTCGGCGCGCCAAAACCGGCCACTCATCGGCGCCCAAAACCGGCCACCATGTGGGGGGTATTGGGTGGAAGAATCGTCTTATTCGGTCCTGTTGGCAAGGGGCATGATCAAGTTGTAGCGGTCTGATTGGTTGCGTCGTCGGCGTCTTTGGCTGGTTTCGGCCGTCGATTCCCGGTCGGCGCGCTGGCCGGTTTTGAACCGTCGGCCGGCCTGGATCCGGTCTTCGGATCATCACCGAGTCGGTTCCGTAGTCGGTAGCTTCGGCCTTGGAAGGTGACGATTTCGGTGTGGTGAAGGAAGCGGTCGAGGATGGCCGAGGCGCTCGGCACGTCGCCCAGGAGTTTGCCCCAGTCTTCGAGCGGTCGGTTGCTGGTCATGACGGTGCTTCTGGTTTGGTGGCGGCGCATGATGATCTCGAACAGGTATTCGCCGCTCCGCTTGGGCAGCTGTTTCATTCCCATGTCGTCGATGATCAGGAGATCGGGGCGGAGGTAGCGGGCGAGCGTGGCGTCGTCATCGCCGAGGGCTTCTTCGTGAAGGAAGTCTCGTACGACGTCGAAGACGGAGCGATAGAGGACGGTGCGGCCCTGCTTGATGGCGGCATAGCCGATGGCCTGGGCGAGATGGGTCTTGCCGGTGCCTGGCGGTCCCATGAGGAGGATGTCTCGGGCGTCGTCTAAGAACCTGCAGGTGGCCAGCTCGAAGAGTTGCTTGCGTGGGAGCGAGGTGTTGAACTCCCAATCGAACTGATCGAGGGTCTTGAGATCCCGGAAGCCGGCGAACTTGGTGCGGCGGTCGATCCGGCGATGGTCACGGACGGCGACTTCGTCTTGGAGGATGAGTTCGAGGAACTCGAGGTGGCTCAGGCGGCTGGCCTGGGCTTCTTGAATCCGGACGTCGAGTGAGGCCGCGAGCCCGGAGAGCCGGAGCAGGCGAAGGATGGAGCGGAGGTGGTCGTGCATGGCAGGTGGTTCCTGGGCCGAGAGGGAAACAGAACAACCCCGATCCGTCACGCGGATGGATCGGGAGCTACGCTTGGCGTGTCCGGTGAACAGGAGTCGGGCTCTGCTGAGGAGCAACCCGACGAGCGATACCCGGACCACAGGCATCCGTCGCCCCGTGGGTTCACGCCTGCGGGGCGACGGTCTTGGTTGTCAGCGTCGATGCCTGTGCCATGGCTCCCAAAACCTTCGCCCATGGATGGGCGACTCTGGCGGCGATGGATCGCCCGAGCGACCACGGCGGCATAGTCATCGAGCGGCCGGATGATCGGGTGCTCGGCGAGGAACTCGAGTGGCTGCTGCTTGTCGGCCTGCCGCGCGATCAGCTGTCGCAGCAGCCGGAGGCGATAGCATTGGTTGGCGAGGGCTGTTTCGCAGGCTCGTTCGAGCTCCGCGCAGGTGTGCTTGCGGGTGAGCGACAGGAGTCCTTGCACCACCCGATGGCCTTCGATGCCCCGGGCATCGACGACGGCCTCGGCCCAGGCATGCGTCTGGTGTCCGATCGACCGCACCTTGCCCAGCAGATAGGCGATGCCGCGTTCGAGGCCGTTGATCTTCGTGGGGTCGAGGTGCTGGGGGTCGGTGCTGTAGCGGCCGTGATCCCGCTTGGCATGGATCGCGATCTGCTGCATCCGGTCGTTGAACACCCGGACGCTGCGGCCATTCCAGCGGACCCAGACTTCCCTGCCGAGGTATTCAGGGGGCACCGAGTAGAACGCCTTGGCGACCTCGACATGGCCGTCGCGGCTGACCTTCCGCCTGGCCTCGCGGAAGTTCTCGAAGCGGGTCGGTGGCAACGGCAGGAGGGCTGCCCGTTCCGCTTCGTTGAAGTGGGCCAGCACCTGCTTCTTCGTGGTCCCGTGGATCCTGGTGTCGGCGGTGCGATTCTCCCACTCCTGGAGATGCTGGTTCTCTGCCTCGAGGCTGGGGAACGTCCGCCCCTTGAGGGCGTTCTCCTGCACGTAATCGACGCCCCGCTCGACCTTGCCCTTGTGCCGTGGCGTTCTCGGCTTCGTGGGGAGCACGGTCGTGCCGTAGTGACGGCAGAAGTCTTCGAGCTTCGGATTGAGTTCCGGGTCGAACCAGTCGGCCTTGAGCACACCGGCCTTGAGGTTGTCGATGACGATCGTGCGGGGCACGCCACCGAAATGCTCGAAGGCGTTCTCCAGGCACTGGATGAAATCGTCCGTTGACTGCGTGAAGACGGCCTCGCTATAGCCTCGGCGGGAGTGCGAGAGAACGACCCGGATCACATGCGTCTTGCGTCGTCTGCCATCGGGCCCGATGACCGGAGCGCCAGTGCCGAAGTCGACCTGGGCCTCGAACCCCGGCGGGCTCTCCATCCGCCGGAACGGCACGGGCCTGGCGGCCCCGTGCTTCTTGAGCAGCCGCCGCACGCTGTCGTAGCTGACCGCGGCGGCGGCAGGATGTTCAACCAGGAGATCCTGGTGAATCCGCTTGGCTGACAGCCCTCGCTCCCGCTGCTCGAGAAGCCACGCGAGCCAAGGGCTCGCGGCGCTTGCCTGACTCCGCGGCGAGCCGGTCGGCGGCTCAAAACCGGCCACCCCCGGGCCGGGCGGCGCGCCAAAACCGGCCACGCCCGCAAGTTGCCGGCTGCGACGCCGGAAGTGGCGTTGCGCTGCTGGGCCTGGAAGAAGCCGTTATCGGCGTAGTTGATCAGCACTTTCATTGTCGAGACCAAAGTTGATCGACTTCCGCCGCTGGTAGACGGCCTCGTCGTGGGCGTACATCTCGGGAGCGTCGTTTTTCCTGTGGAGCGAATCGTCCGGAGCGTGATAGCCGATCCAGTCGTGCCTGATGATCACCTGGCTGCTGTACACCACCTTGTCGAGCATCCGGCACACGTCGGTGAACTCGTTGTCGCAGAACACGGACTTGTACCCAGGATAGTAGAGGTAGCCGAATCGCCGCAGATACCTGCCGCCCACGATCACGAGCGTGATCAGCCGCTCCTTCCCGGAAAACCCGTCGTTGAAGTGCAGCACGCCGTTGGTGTCGGGGAAGTGCCGCGCCATGCCCTGGGCGATGACTTCGTCGTATCCCGGCACCACGGGAACCATGTCGTCGGAAGCAAGCACGACGACGTCGGGGTCGATGTCGTGCACCTTGTCCAGGTCGGCGTTGATCGCCGACACCTTGGTGGTGGAACTGCCGCAGAGCGGATGGACCATGCCCGGCCGCCCGCGACACACTTCGGCCAGGTGCGAGGCGATCGCGCCGTTGTTCATCGTCTCGTCGTCCTCGTCGAACGAAATGACGAAATGCACCTCGTGCCTTCCCGAGAGCAGCCGCATGTACCGCTCAAGCTGGGAGGTGAACGTCGCGGGCCTGCCACGGGTCGGATACTTCACGACGATCTTCACGACAACTCTGCCCAGTCGGACGGTGGTTCACGCGCCGGAGCGTCCACTCCGGTCGCTACGGATGGCCAGCTCGGATGCCACGTCGCCCGACACTCGGGTGTGCTTCATGACCCGTGGTTCACGATGATCGAAAGGACGCGCACGGTGCAAAACGCACCGATTGTCCCACACCACGACATCGCCGGGACGCCATGCATGCATGTACGTGCGCGGCGGTTGACACGCGAACGTGACGAGACTGTCGAGCAACTGTTCCGATTCTTCAGGTGCCAGACCGGGGATGCCGTAGGCATGGCTGCCGATAAAGAGCGACTTCCGACCTGTCACCGGATGGATCTTTACCAAAGGGCGCAGCGGTGGATCGTCGGCGTAAAATCCATAGCACGATCCGACCGCGACCTCGTGGCCGATGCGGCCCTGCAAATAGTACAGTGAGTGATGGGCAGAGAGCGTGGTAATCCGCGTTTTGGCCGCCTCGTCGAGCGCGTCGTAGGCGGCGCGCATGTCCGCCCACTCGGTCTGCCCGCCAGCGGACGGCACGACATGCGCCGATAGCACGGTGGCCTTTGCCGCCAAAGGCATGTAGGAGCTGTCGGTATGCCAGCGTTCGGTGCCGCGCATGAGCTGCATGCTGAACGCGTCGTCTTTCAGCAGCGAGCCATCGTCGCGCTGGTTGCTGATGGGAACGATGTCATGGTCAGACACCAACTGTTCGATCGGGCCAAAACGGCGGCCAAAGTCGATCTGCGCGGTCTCGTTGAGATGCTGTCCAGGGAAGATCAGCACGGCGTGGGCAAGGAACGCGCTCTCGATTTCGGTCCATGTGCCGTCGTCGAGGTTTGTGAGATCGACGCCAGTGACGATCGCGCCAAGCGTGGCTCCACTTGGTGTCAGCGTGAGTGCCATGAGTCTTTTTTCAAGGATAGGACTTGGATGAGCATGGCCCAACTGGTTGGCAGTCCCCGCGCCGGAGCGAGTGGCATCGGCTCGCCGAGTTGCGTGAGGATCCTGCGGATCAGGATGGGGTCTTGATTTCGTCCCCCGTAGTCACGGCCAAGCGTACGACTTTCTGCGCGGCCTGAACGAGCGGCACTTCAAAGCGTTTACCACGGGCCACGGCGGCGGTGTTTTCGGGGCCGCTTGCTAACAGTGACCCGTCCCCGTCGTTTCTGCAATGCCGGAGGTGGGACTTGAACCCACACGCCCTTGCGGGCAACGGATTTTGAGATCGTCCGCATCTGAAACCGAAAATACCGACCGATCAGCGGTTTGTCGAGTTTCGCACGGGAAAGAGTGTGGTTTCAGCGAAAGTCGGGCAAGCTCGGAATCGTCTCGGAATCGTTCACTTTCCGTTTCCTTTTGCCCGTTATGGGTTCGAACCCATAACGCCTGAGGTGTAGATGTCGGGGTGGCAGGCGAGCCCACCACCCCGGCACCCCACCAGCAGTCACTCCACCGCGTAGAGCGGCTCCGAGACCGGCGTCAGGGTGTTCACCGACACCGCGAGGTCGCTGACATCGGTCCGGCCAGCGCGTCGCATCTTCGGCAGCTCGCCGATCAGGTCCCGCTTAACGGCCGCCACCGCCTCGGCCACATCGTCCATTTTGCTCTTGATGCCCGGCGACTCGCCGGTCGGCGGAGCGGCCTGTGCCGGCATACGTTGAGGACGAACTCCGCGGCTATCTTGGGTGCGGGCTCCTCTGCTTCGGATTCGCTCGTGCTCGCTGCACGGGCTGCGGCCAGGGGTTCGTCGTGGCCTTCTCCTGCAAGGGCCGCGGCGTCTGCCCGTCCTGCAACGGCCGCCACATGGCCCAGACGGCCACGCATCTTGTCGATCACGTCATCCCGCCGGTGCCCGTGCGGCAGTGGGTGATCTCCGTGCCCAAGCGATTGCGGGGCATGCTTGCCGACCGACCCCGAGCCGTCGCGGCGCTCACGAGGATCTTCCTTGACGAGATCGAGCGACTGCTGTGCGCTGCCGCAGGTGTCACCGCTGCTGCCGCCACGCCGAGTGCTTCCCGCCCGAGGCTCGGCGGCATCTCCTTCCTCCACCGCTTCGGCTCGGCGCTCAACCACCACGTGCATCTCCACGCCTGCGTGACCGACGGCGTCTTCGTGCCGGCTGCTGCCGAAGCAGGCACTGACGCACCGCCGACGTTCCTGCCGGCCCGGCCAGTCACCGCCGCAGACTTGGCCGCACTGACCGAGCGAGTCCGCCGCCGCGTGATCCGATGGTTCCGGCTCGCTCGCCTGCTCGACACCGCGGCCGCCACCGACATGCTCGCCTGGGAGAACAGCGGGTTTTCCGTCGATGCCAGTGTCCGGATCGCACTCATCGACCGCGACGTGCCGAGCTATTTTCAGAGTCTCGAACATCTGCTGCGGTATTGTGCCCGGCCACCCTTCGCGCTCGAGCGGCTCTCCGTGATCCGCGGCCCAGACGGCCGCGCAACCAGAGTCCGCTACGTGCTGCCGCGGCACAAAGCCGCCACCTGGGTCGGCCCCGGTCGTAGCCGCAAGTCCACGCGGCCCGGTGCCAATGGTGTCGTCGAGCTCACGCCGTTTGAGTTTCTCGATCGTTTGGCGGACCTCGTGCCGCCGCCGCGGAAGCACCGGCATCGCTATCACGGAGTATTCGCGCCGAACCACCGGCTGCGAAAAGCCGTCACGGCGCTGGCGATTGGCAACGTTGGCACGCAACGCGAGGCCACGGCCAGCGGGGATGGAAACGACGGTCACGCCACGGGAGGCTGCCGTGACGCGAATCCGAATCAAAAGCCCCGCTCGCATGACACCTCGCGGATTGCGTGGGCGAAACTGATGGCGCGGGTCGGGGAGGAGTTTCCGCTCGAGTGCCCAGCGTGCGGCGGCGACATCCGGCTGATCTCCTTCATCACCGAGCCCGGACCGATCCGGAAGATTCTCACGCACCTCGGCGAACCGCTCGAACCGCCGCCGATCTCCCCTGCTCGCGGGCCGCCCACCGACTGGGGCGAGCTTGTCCAGGTCTACGACGACCGCGACGTCTTTCAATCGTCGCCTGACGAGCTCCCCGCGATCGACATCCACAAGCTCTGAGCGATGCCGGACGTGAGGCATCAAGGCCCTGGACGGTTACTCGGGAGACGGTCTGCGCCGAGGCGAGAAACTCGCCACTCCGGGGGCGGGTAGCCGGCCATTCTGGAGAGTGCTTTTTGGGGCCGGGAGCCGAAAACACGAAACACGCGGCTCACGAGCCGCTCATCAGACGGGGAGCCCCTC
>Ga0049084_10001362_pt1 | contig 10111 bp, 3 predicted proteins | sample GreLakmeON33MSRF_FD_66720 | JGI IMG/M metagenome (GOLD analysis project Ga0049084, IMG submission 66720) | Freshwater lentic microbial communities from great Laurentian Lakes, MI, USA - Great Lakes metaG ON33MSRF | ecosystem: Environmental > Aquatic > Freshwater > Lake | place: Great Lakes... | reverse complement strand
ACGGTTTAGGAAACCGCTGCTCTATCCAGTTGAGCTACGGGGACTCATGTAAGATTTGCGTGATCTCCAATCAATCAAAACACTCCGATTTTCATCGTTCCGTGTAAACTGTATTGTTCACTCGCTCCGCCGGAGGGCCTGCCCACCGCCCCCTTCGAGCGCGCTGATGCGCCCGCCGGCTTCTCCTTGGTCCCCTGCTTCCACCCCTCGGCTTGCGCCGGCGCCGTGGCCGCAGCGATCGCGCCCGATGACCGACGCCCGATGACCGATGACGTTCCTCCTCATTACGTCCTGCCGTTTGGCTTACTGGCGTTGCGCACGGTGCTGATTCCAAATCGCTTTCAAGTTGAGTCCAGCGGACCCGAGGGACGGGCCTGCCTTCAGGCGATTCAGGATGTAAAAATCGCCCGCAAGCAGGCTCCTACCTCCAAGCCGCTGAAGCTGATCTTGAACGCAACGTCGAATGCGATGGTGAGGGCGAGGAGTTGGTCGATGGCGCGGCGGTGCCGGCGAGGTCTCGGCCGAGCAATTCGAAGAGCGGGTCGAGGAACGTGTGGTCAGTGTGCTCGGTCTCCTTGTGGTCGGAATCGGGGCGGAATCGACGGCTTGGCCGCAGGTATGGCCGCGTTCGCGGAGGCTCGCAGGGATCGGCATGGCGTGGGCCGATGGGAGGGCTCGCACGTGGGGACGCGGCGCGAAAGGCGTCGGTCGAGGACGGGGTCAACGTCGTTATCCCGATCTTGCTCGTTCCTCTTGCTCTTTCGACAGGGTTTGCCGACGGGAGAGAACGATGAGGAGACAGAGGGCCGAGAACGATGACTCGGAACGAAAGCGATTTGAACACGGACCCGGGCGTCGGTCCCCTGTGCGGCCTACTCCGCGCGATTCGCGCGGCCGATGCCGGCGGCGGCACCGCTGGCCACGGTGGCGGGCGTGGAGCGGGTGAAAATCGAAGTCCAGACGCGACCCATGAATTCGCGCAGGTCGTCGAGCAACGCGTAGAAGAGCGGGACGATGACGAGGGTGAGCAGCGTCGCGGCGAGGAGGCCGCCGATCATCGTGCGGCCGAGCGGTGCGTAGGCCATGCCGACGACTCTCGAGGTGCCGAGCGCCATCGGGATCAGGCCGCACACCGTAGTGAGCGTCGTCATCATGATCGGACGGAAACGGTGGCGGCCGGCTTCGATCAACGCATCGTAGCGCGTCTTGCCTTGTGCCCGCAGGCGGTTGGCCATGTCGACCAGCACGATGGCATTGTTCACGACGACGCCGACCAGGATCACGATGCCGATGCGCGCCATCATATCGAGCGGTGTCTCGGTGAGGTAGAGCGTCCAGACGACGCCGAGGTAGGCGAACGGCACGGCGGTGATCACGGCGAGCGGCAGCACGAACGATTCGAAGAGCAGGCCCATCAGCAGAAAGACAAACGTGATGGCGAGACCACCCGCGAACATCATCGCTTTTTCTTGCTCGCCGGCCTCGCGGTATTCGCGGCCTTTGTCCCAGCGGTAACCACGGGGCATTTCGAAATCGGCCATCGCTTTGTCCACGGCTTCGAAGAGGCGGCGGGAGTCGGCGCGCGGGGCTTTGGCGGTGATTTGCAGCATGGTCTGCCGGCCCTCACGTCGGATTTGGCCGAGCGTGCGGGAGACGCGGAGGTCGGCGAGCGTTTCGAGCGGGACCTCGACGCCGGTCTCGGTGCGAAAGGTCATGCCGCGCACATCGTCGAGGCCGGTGCGGTCGGCTTCGCCGAGTTGGGCGAAGATTCGAAGATCGCGGCCGTCGGCCCCGGGGAAGCGGCCGACCTCCTGACCACGCATGGTGTATCCGATGCCGCTGGACACGGCGCGGGGATCGATGCCGAGACGGCGGGAGCGGTCGCGGTCGATTTGGACCTGGAGTTCCTGGCCGCCGCGCTCGGTGTCAATGTCCACGGCGAGGAGGCCGGGGATACCGCGGAGGCGGCGCACGGCTTCTTCGGCAATTTGGAGGAGGGTGCCGGTGTCTTCTCCGTAGAGGTTCATCGACATGCCGGGGTCGATGATGCCGCCGCCCATGGAGCGACCGAGTTGCGTGATGCCGGCGGGCATTTTGAATTTTTCGCGGAAGTCGGCCTCGATGTCACTGCGGTCCATGGGGGCGGGCGTCGGTTGGATATTAAAGAGACCCTGCACGCGGCGGGCCACGTCGGTGCGGACGAAGGAATCCCACGCGCTGATGAACCATTGTTTGCTCGTGTCGTCGCGCAGGCGGATCTGGATCCGGCCGTTGTTGTAGGCGAAGCGCGTCTCCATGCGGTCGAAGTTATAGCGCGTCGCGTTGGCGGTGAGGAAGGCTTCGACCTGAGTGAAAAATGCGTCGGCGCGCTCCAGGGTGCCGCCGGTCGGAAGATTGAAGTAGAGATAGAGCGTCGTCTCGCCGGTGCCGCCGCCCATGCCGCCGGTGGGCATCCGGATTTTGCTTTGCGCGAAGGGGAGGGTCCACATCGCGGCGACGACGACGAGGAGCGACTCGATGCGGTGATTGAGCACCCAGTGGAGCGCGGCGACGTAGCGTTCGCGCACCCAGACGACAGCGCGGAGCTCGGGGTGTTGGGTCCCGCGCGTGAGGCGCTGGGCGGCAAGGGGCACGAAGATCAGGGCGATCAGGAGCGAGGCGAGGAGCGAAGCGATGACGGGAAGACCGAGGCGGAGCATCCAAAAAGAAAAATCGCCGCCGCCCTTCATCAGAATCAACGGCAGAAATACGACGATAGAGGTGAAGGTGGACATCACGACGGCGAGGCCGACTTCGCCGGCGCCGACGATGGAGGCTTGCGTGGCGTCGGCGCCCTCCTGCCGGAGGCGATAGATGTTTTCGACGATGACGATGGAGTTATCCACGACCATGCCGACGGCGAGGAGGAGGCCCATCATGGTGGCCATGTTGAGCGACCAGCCGGTGAAAAACAGCACGACGATGGTGCAGAGCAGCGAGAGCGGGATCGAGAGCGTGAGAATCGCGGTCATGCGCGGCGCGCGCAGGAACAGGTAGATGATGAGCGCGGCGAAGATGCCGCCCCAAAGGCCGGACTCGGCGAGGTTGTCGATGGACTGCTTCACCTGCACTCCCTGGTCGAAGAAAATATTGAAATTAACGCCCTTGAGCTGCGGGAGTTTTTGCAACTCGAGGAGCGTGGCGCGGACCTCGCGGCTAATGCGCTCGATGTTGCCGGTGGAATCGCGAGTAACCTGGATGCCGATGGCGGGCTGACCGTCGACGCGGTAGACGTATTCGCGGCGCGGCGGGCGGAAGCGCACGAGGGCGACGTCGCTGAGACGGAGGCGGCGCTCGTTGTCGACGATGATGGCGGCGATGTCTTCGAGGGTGTTAAAGCGGCCCATTGAGCGGACGTAGATTTTGCGACCGCCGTCGATCACGTAGCCGCCGGAGATGGCGAAGTTCTGGTTGCGCAGCGTGCCGAGCATGGTGCCCACGTCGATCCGATGGCTACGGAGACGGTCGTCGATGAGTTCGATCTGCACCTCGCGGATCGAAGTGCCGTAGATGTCGACGTTGCCCACGCCTTCGATGCGTTGGAGCGCAGGCTTGACGAAATTTTCCAGACGGTAAGCCGCGTCGTCGATGGTGGGCGGGACGGACGCGATGATGTTCATCATGGGCGCGTCGGTCTGCGCGTAGCGGCGGACATCGATGCGGTCGACGTCGGTGGGCAGGAGCGGTTTTACGCGGTCCATGCGGTCCGTGATCAAGGCGTAGGTCTCGCGCAGGCTGGTGCCGGTTTGGAGTTCGACGCGGACGGACGAGGAGCCGTTGCTGGAGTAGCTCGTGAGGCGCTTGATGTTGGGGACCGTGCCAAGGATGTCCTCGATCTTGCGGGTAACTTTTTCCTCTACGTCGCGCGGGGAAGCGTTGGGGTAACGCGCGGAGATGTAGAGCTGGTTGCTCTCGTAGCCCTCGGGGAAGAGGGCGAGCGGGATGCGGTCGAGGGCGATGAGGCCGACGACGAGAATCGTCGCGAGGATCATTAAGATCGTGACGGGGCGCGAGACGGCGAAGCGCGGGATGGCGTAGGCGAGGGGCTCGCGCGGGGCGCGCGGCGGATCTTCGTCGGCGCTCATTTCACGAGGAGTGCGGTGCTCTCGGTGGCGTGAGCGGTGGCGGCGGTGGCGGCGGCTTCGATGGAGGTGATGCCGCGACTTCCGGGGAACATGTAATACAGCGTTGGGATCACGACCAGGGTCAAAAGAGTGGAGACGCTGAGGCCGACGATCACCGTGATGGCCATGGGGGCGCGGATTTCAGCGCCTTCACCGATGCCGAACGCCATCGGGATCAGGCCGACGACGGTCGTGCCGGCGGTCATCAAAATGGGGCGCAGGCGGGCGCGGCCGGCTTCGGCGATGGCGATGGAAAGCTCAAGGCCGCGATCGCGCAGAGTGTTGATGTAGTCGATGAGGACGATGGCGTTGTTGACCACGATACCGGCGAGGATGATGAGGCCCAAGAAAACCATAATGCTAATAGGGATACCGCCGAGCCAGAGCGTGAGGGCGACGCCGATGAGGGCGAGGGGCACCGTCACCATAATGAGGAGCGGCTGGAGCAACGACTCGAACTGGCTCGCCATGACGATGTAGACGAGGAAGAGCGCGAGGCCGAAGGCGAGGAGCAGGCTGTTGAGGGAGGTCTGCATTTCCTTGTTCTGACCGGCGACGACGTAGGTGAAGCCGGCGGGGAACGCCATGGTGTCGAGCGCAGTGACGATGTCGCGTGAGACCGTGGCGAGGTCGGCCTCGCGGAGATTCGCGGTGATGAGGGCGGTGCGCTGTTGGTCGACGCGGCGGATTTCGCTCGGGCCCTCGTTGATGGTGAGATCGGCAACGACGGAGAGCGGGATGGGCACGGCCCCGTTGGGGTTAATGATGAGGCCGCGCAGCTCCGCGATCCCGAAGCGGTCCTGCTCGCGGAGCCGCACGACGATATCGATCATCTGGTCTTCCTTGCGGAACTCGGTGGCGATGCGGCCCTGGACTTTGTTGCGCACGAGATCGGCGACGGTGCGGAGGTTGAGGCCGTATTCGGCCAGGCGGTCGCGTTTGTAGACGACTTGGATTTCGGGGTGACCGCTCTGGAGCGTCGAGCGCACATCGGCGAGGCCGGGGACGGTTTCGGTGAGGAGCGTTTCGGCCTCGCGGCTGAGGCGTTTGAGGGTGGCGAGATCGTGGCCGCGAATCTCGACTTCGACGGGACTCTTAAAACTGAAGAGCGTGGGGTAGGAAATTTCGAGCTTGGCGGCGGGCAGAGTGCGGAAGCGGTCGCGGATGCGCTCGATGAGGCGCGGCTCGGAGAAAGCCGGGAGGCCGGCTTTGAGTTTGATGGTGAGGCGGGCGGTGTGTTCGCCGGCGGAGATGGAGGTACTGGCGCCTTCCTCGGCGCCGACGGTGAGGGCGGTGCGCTCGACTTCGGGCTCGGCTTGCACGGCGGTGTCGATCTGCGCGGCGACATCGGCGGTGCGTTCGAGCGGCGTGCCGATGGGGAGAGTGACGTCGAGGTTGAACTCACCCTGGCTGACCTGCGGGATGAGTTCCCGGCCGATCCGCGGCACGATGACGAACCAGCAGATGAGAAACGCCACGGTGCAGCCGCCGAGGACCGCGTAGCGATGGCGAAGGGAAGCGGTGATGAGCGCGGGATAGCCGCGCTGCAACGTTTGGTAGCCGCGCTCGAACCATTCGAGGCCGCGGCCGACCACGCCGCCACCGACGGAGGCCACGCTGCGCCACAAGCTGAGCGCGGACATGCCGAGCGCCAACAGGACCGTGAGGGTCACGGTGCCGGCGAGCCGCAGCACGATCTCTAAGGCGGCGCGGGCGACGCCGAAGACGAGCGGCACCACGCCGGGTACGAAGAGCAAGACGAGCCACCACCACGGTTGCACCACGAACCAATGCCACACGACGAGGTGCAGTGGCTTCAGTGGCGCGAGGATCGAGGACGAGCCGCCGAACGTCGGGGCGATTGCAGGCACGGTGACCCCGCGCGAGAACCAGAGCACGGCGGCGACGGCCAGCGCGGGGAGGACGAACAGACCGAGCCAGCGCCAGCGGCGTGTACTGATCCAGGACCAGCCGCGCACGTGGCCCTGGCCGAGCGTCTCAGGCGCGACAAAGCAGAGGAGTCCGGGCCAGACGCGCGCGGCTTCGAGGCGGCCGAGGCGATCGGCGTTCGACCAGGCCACGAAGGGTGTCCACGCGTTGCCGATCTTTTTCCACGTGACGCGCGAGAGCAGCCAGAGGAGCGGCCACAGCACGATGAAGAGCGCGACGGCGACCGCCTTGATCGCGACGGCGACGAGCATGACGCCGGCCCAAGCCAAGCGCTGCACGGCGAGCACGAAGAGGGCCAGAGGGCCGGTTGCGCCCTCGGTCGGGAAGCGGAGGTAGTCGCTCGTGCGGGCATCGACGCCGAGGGGAGATTCGAAGCGGCGCGAGGCCAGCATCGGAATCAAGAACAGCGCGGCGATGAGCGAGGCGACTTGGGAGAAGACGACGGTGAGCGCCATGTCGCCGAACATCTGGCCGGCCACGCCCTCGACGAAGACGATGGGGAAAAACACGGCGACGGTGGTGAACGTGGAGGCGATGACGGGCATGCCGACTTCGCTGGTGCCGCGGACGACGGCGGTGACGTGATCGTCGCCCTCCTCGCGGCAGCGAAAGACGCTTTCGAGCACGACGATGGCGTTGTCGACGAGGTTGCCGATGCCGAGGGCGAGACCGCCGAGCGAGATGATGTTGAGCGAGACATCGGCCATGTACATCGGGGCAAACGTCGCGAGGACGGAGATCGGGATGCAGAGGCTGACGATGAGGGTTTGGGTGACGTTGCGGAGGAAGAGATAGAGGACGGCGATGGCGATGAGCGCGCCCGAGATGCCGTTTTCTTTCACCTCGTTGATCGAGTTTTTGATGAAGACGGATTGGTCGGCGAGGAGCTCGACCGTGGCGCCGGGCGGGAGCTGTTGGCCGATAAAATTTGTCATCGCCCGGCGCGTGATGACCTCTTGGGCGGCGGCGCGTTGTTTCGCGGCCTCGGCCTGGGTGGCGACGAGGGCGACGCGCCGGGCTTCGTTTTGCGCTTCGGTGCGTTGTTTTTCGGTCGTGGCTTTATCGGCTTTCTTTTTGTCGGTGACCGTGCGTTTGGCGTCGGTGTTTTTTCCGGAGGCGACGGCTTTCGTGTCGAAGAACGAACTGGAGGAGGAGCGTTTTTCGGGCGCGGGGGTGGCAGCGGGTTTCTCGCCGGATTTTTCGCGGGTAACGTAGGCCTGTTGTGCGGGTGTGCCGAAGAGGGCGTGCCGCACGGTCTCGGCGACGACGAGGATGTTGGCATCGGCCTCCTTGAAAATTTCGATTTCAACGCTCTCGCGGCCGTTGACGCGGGTGATGACGTCGCGGTCTTTGTGGAAGCGCGTGACGGTGGCGATGTCGCGGAGGCGGATATCGACGGCGTTGTTGGTGCGGGAGACGATGAGGGCACCGATTTCCTCGATGGATTTAAATTCGTTGAGGGTGCGGATGACGTATTCGGTCTGGCCCTCGCGGAGGTTGCCGCCGGGCATGTTGACGTTGCCGGCCGCGAGGCGTTGGCCGATCTGGGTGATGTCGAGGCGGAGTTGGGAGAGTTTGCTCTCGTCGATGGCGACGAGGAATTCCTCCTCGAGGCCGCCCTTGACCTGCACGGCGGCGACACCGTTGAGGGATTCGAGCCGGCGTTTCACATCGTGCTCGGCGATGTGGCGGAGTTCGAAGAGTGACTGCGGGCCGGCGAGGCCGACGCGGAGAATTGGATCGAGGGACGGATCGAAATGGAGGAGGAGCGGACGTTGCGCGCCCTCGGGAAGACGGAGGCGATCGATTTTTTCGCGGACCTCCTGAGAGACGAGGTCCATGTCGGTTTTCCATTGGAACTCGAGGGTGACGTCGCTCTGGCCGGCTTTGGAAACGGAGCTGATGGAGACGAGCTTCGGGATGACGCCGAGCTGCTGTTCGAGCGGGCGGGAGACGACGCTCTCCATTTCCTCGGGGGCAGTGCCGGGATAAACCGTGCGCACCGTGAGGGTGGGGTAGCTCATGTTGGGCATGAGCGTGAGGGCGAGGCGCTGGAGGGAGACCCAGCCGAACACCACGACGGCCATCACCACCATCAAAATGGAGACGGGGCGCTTGACGGTGAAGGCGTAGAACGAGTCGTCGGCCCGGAATTTCGGGGGGCGGTTGCTCATGCGGCGGGTGGAGGCGAGCAGGCGAGGCCGGCGGTGGGGGAACCGCGGGTCCGGGAGGCGGTGGCGGGCAGACTCACAATTTTCCGGGGGGAACAGGAGTCGACGTGGCGACGGGCGGCGTAGTCGGGCTCTTCGCGGCGGAGTCTTCGGGTGCCTGCGGGATCGGGGCGAGCGCGTTGACGGCGCGGACTGAAGCGCCGTCTTTCAGGCCGCTGTGGCCGACCACGATCACCTCGGCACCGGGCTCGATGCCGGAGACGGCTTCGATGTTTTGCGGGTCTTCGAAACCGGCGACGAGTTTGCGTTTGCTGGTGAGGTCGTTTGTGACGGTGAAGACGTAGCGCTCGCCGCCCTCGTAAACGACGGCGCGTTTCGGGATCAGCACGGCGCTCTCGCGGGTGGCCGTGATCACCCGGACACCGACGAAGAGCCCCGGGGGCAGTTCGGTGGGCTTGTCGCCGCGCACGCCGACGGTGACTTTGAAGGTGCCGCTCTTGGGATCGATGACGGGGCTGATGCGTTTGACCCAGCCTTTGAAGGATTTTTCGGGCAGGAATTCGGAGGTGACGACGGCGGGTTGGTCGGCGGCGACGATGGCGAGGTAGCGGCCGGGGACGAAGACGCGGGCGACGATATCGTCGAGTTTCACCATGGAGAACACCTTCGTGCCGGCGGCGACGCGGGAGCCGATCTGGGTCTCACGGGAGACGATCACGCCGTCGAACGGTGCGCGCACGGTGGCGTAAGCGTGGCGGAGCGTCGCGCGCTCGTAGCGGAGGCGGGCCTGATCGAACTGGAATTTTTGGGTCTCGTGATCCTGTTTATTGACGAGCTTGCGGTTGAAGAGGTCATCGCTGCGGCCGAAATTACGCTGGAGTTGCTCAAAGTTGACGCGGGATTCCTCGGCATCGAGGCGGAGCTCGCTGTCCTCGATTTTGAGGAGCGGGTCGCCGGCCTTGACGATGCGGCCTTCCTCGGCGAACAGGGTTTCTACTTGGCCGGTGGTCTGCGGGTAGATGTCGACGGCGGCTTCGGTTTCGAGGGTGGTATTGAACGAGAGAAACGAGGAGATGGGGCCACGCACGACCACGGCGGTTTCAACGGGGACCTTCTCGATGGCGTTTTGGCGGGCGCGATCTTTTTCAGACTGCCGGGCAGCGGTGGCGGCAGCGGTCGTCGCAGCGGGTGCAGCGGCGGCTGGGGCGGCGCCGGGAGGAGGCGTGGTGGCGACCGGAGCGGGGGCGCTCGCGGCCTTGGGGGCCGGAGCGGGCGGGGTGCGATCGCAACCAAGGTGCAGCAGAGCGATGCCGAGGGCTGCGACGAGGCTCCCGGTACGGCGGAGTGGAAAGCGGGAGGGCAGGCGGCGGTTAGCGGTGAGCGGCACGGGAAAAAGTGTAAGAGGGCGATGGTCGTGAGGCCGCTGGACGTTAGGGCGGAGTAACGGTTTCAAGTAACCGCGCAGATTCGTCAAGGAGGCAGGATTGGCTGCCTGAAATTGGGCGAAGTCCGGGGACGGGGGGGCCGCAGTTGGGTGTTCGGCAGAATGTACCGTTTCCCGCGCCGCCCCGCCGCTGCTACGGTAGTCGTGCGCGATGCGGTGGTCTGATTTTGATGGTCGCACCAGCCAGGGCGATCGACAGCACGGGATCGTGAACCGTGGGCTCGCCGACCTCAATCGAATGGAATCGGCGTGGTTGTGAAGCTCGCATCAGCCGCCCTGACAGATGCGAGTTTACATCGAAACCATCCTCCCGAGTTGCCTGACCTCACAGCCATTGCTGCAGGTCGTTCACGTCGGGCACCCGATCAGCTCACGAGACTGAA
>Ga0049084_10001361_pt1 | contig 10113 bp, 6 predicted proteins | sample GreLakmeON33MSRF_FD_66720 | JGI IMG/M metagenome (GOLD analysis project Ga0049084, IMG submission 66720) | Freshwater lentic microbial communities from great Laurentian Lakes, MI, USA - Great Lakes metaG ON33MSRF | ecosystem: Environmental > Aquatic > Freshwater > Lake | place: Great Lakes... | reverse complement strand
GTGTTCGGCCAGTCGGCCCACCTCTCGCATGAGGCGGGCCGAGCGCTCACGGAGAGCGAGGCCTGCGTGGCCCGAGCGAGGTACGTGCGCGGAGTGCTGGCAAACGAGGCCAGTATCGACCGGTAGGATCAGGTGAGGGGGCTCCAGACACTCGAGGACTGGATGAACGGTTACAACTTCACTGAGCGTGTGCGAAAAGTTCTGGCGATGGCGCGGGAGGAAGCCGCGCGCTTGCATCACGAGTACGTCGGCACAGAACACATCTTGCTTGGCCTGATCCGCGAAGGGGAGGGCGTCGCTGCGGCGGTGCTGCAGAACCTGAACGTCGATCTCGACGAGATCCAGCAAAAGATCGAAGAGATGGTGAAGAAGGGGAAAGCCGCGCAGGCAACCGGCCCCGACCTCCCGTATACCTCACGCGCGAAAAAGGTTCTCGAACTCGCCATGGGTGAGGCGCGAGAGCTCAATCACAGTTACGTTGGCACCGAACACCTGCTACTCGGCCTCCTCCGCGAGGAGAAAGGGATCGCGGCCCAGGTGCTCGCGGACGCCGGCGTGAACCTCGACACGGCGCGCGCCGAGACGCTTCGACTGCTCGGCACCGAAATGCCCCAGGGCGGCGGCTCCAGCGCGACCGGCCAGGCGGGCGGGGCCGCGGCGGTGCCTCAGGCGCCGACCAAGGCGGGAGAGAAAAAGTCCAAAACGCCCGCGCTGGACCATTTCTGCCGCGACCTGACCACGCTGGCGGCCGAAGGCCAGCTCGATCCAACCATTGGGCGCGCCAAGGAAATCGAGCGCGTCATGGAAGTCCTCACGCGCCGCAAGAAAAACAACCCGGTGCTCATCGGTGAACCCGGCGTCGGCAAGACCGCGATCGTCGAAGGGCTGGCCCAGCTCATCGCTAACGGTGACTGCCCCGATTCGCTGCGCGGCAATCGCGTGCTGTCGCTCGACATGGCGGCGGTGATCGCCGGGACGAAGTACCGCGGCCAGTTCGAGGAACGCCTCAAGGCGGTCATGAACGAGATCGCGCAGAACAAGAATGTCGTCCTGTTTATCGATGAACTGCACACGCTGGTTGGCGCCGGCGCGGCCGAAGGCGCGATTGACGCGAGCAACATGCTGAAGCCAGCCCTCGCGCGTGGTGAGCTGCAGTGTGTGGGGGCGTCGACGCTGAACGAGTACCGCAAGTACATCGAGAAGGACGGAGCGCTCGAGCGTCGGTTCCAGACCGTCGTGGTTGAGCCACCCTCGGTGGATGAAACAGTGGAGATTCTTCGCGGTCTCCGGAAACGCTATGAAGACCATCATCGGGTGACGATCCCTGACGAAACGCTCGCGCTGGCGGCGAAACTCTCGGAGCGGTACATCACCGATCGCTTCCTGCCGGACAAGGCGATTGATGTCATCGACGAGGCTGGAGCCCGTGCGCGGCTAGCGGCACAGGCGCCGCCGCCGGAGGTCGCGAGTCTCAAACTGAAACTCGAGGCCGTGAATGCCGAGAAGGATGCGGCCGTCCGTGATCAAAATTTCGAACGTGCCGCGGCGCTGCGGGATTCCGAACGCGAACTTCAGGGCGAGATTCGCACTCGACAGGAAGAATGGGACAAACACCGGCAGTCGCACCGTCCCGTTCTTGGCGAGCAAGAGATTTCGTTCATCATCAGTCGATGGACCGGAATCCCGGTGACACGCCTCCAGGAGGCCGAAACGGCTCGCCTGATGCGCATGGAAGACGAGCTGCACCAGTCGGTGGTGGCGCAGGATGAGGCCATTCGCGCCATCGCGAGGGCCATTCGCCGCGGGCGCGCGGGTCTCAAGGATCCCAAGCGTCCAATCGGTTCGTTCATCTTCTGTGGCCCGACCGGAGTAGGGAAGACCGAGCTGGCGAGAGCACTCGCGAAGTTCCTGTTCGCGGACGCGCAGGCGCTCATTCGGGTGGACATGAGCGAGTACATGGAGAAGTTCTCCGTGTCGAGGTTGATCGGCGCCCCTCCGGGGTACGTCGGCTACGAGGATTCGGGCGCGCTCACCAAGGCCGTTCGGCGCAAGCCGTACAGCGTCGTGCTTCTCGATGAAATCGAAAAGGCGCACCCTGACGTGTTCAATGTGCTGCTGCAGGTGCTCGACGAAGGCCACCTGACCGATAACTATGGACGTCGGATCGACTTCAAGAACACGGTCGTCATCATGACGTCAAACGTTGGCGCCAAGGACATCACCAAGAATCGCACACTTGGGTTTGGCGAGCGTGACTTGGGCGTGTCGTTCCCGCGCATGTCGGAGAAGATCCGCGAAGAACTCCAGCACGTGTTCAATCCGGAGTTTCTGAACCGGCTTGACGACACCATCATCTTCCATCCGCTCGAAAAGGAACATATCGCGCAGATCGTGACGATCCTGCTTCGCGATGTGTCGACGCGGTTGACCGACGAGGAGCTCACGCTGAAACTCACCGACGGCGCTGTCGAATTTCTCGTCAAGAACGGGTTCGACCCGAGCTATGGGGCCCGGCCGCTGAAGCGGGCCATTCAGCGGTTCATCGAAGACCCGCTTTCCGAGAAGATTCTCCTCGCCGAGTTCTCCAAGGGCGACGAAATCGATGTCGATGTCGCGGCGTCAGGTGACAAGCTGGATTTTAGGGTTTTGGCGAGTACGCCGAAGGCGTGACGGAAGCGAGCCCTGGGGTAGCGGGGGGCAGGCCGGAACTGAAGGGGCTGGAAGGGGTTAGACCCTTTTGGCCCCTTCACCTGTTATTATTGAAAGCTATGCGGAAATCCGCGCGCCTTTTGGCGCCCGTCCTGATCCCGGTGCTCACCTCCCTGCTTGCTGCGCCTCTCATGGCGCAGGACGGCGGTGGACGGTGCACCACACCCGATTCGATCCGCGTACTCGGCAACTCGCGGATCGCGGCGGCGACGGTCATCACCGACGCGAATCTCGCGCCGGCGATGCTCACGAATTTCACGACGATTCAGCGGGCTATTCGCGCCCTGTTCGAGACGGGACAGATCGACGAAGTCGCTGTCGAGTGCCTCCTCCTCGACGAGCCGGCCGCAAAGACGGTGTACCTGATTCGCGTGAAGGAACGGCCGATCCTCGATAACGTGGACGTCGCGGGGCCGAAGGCGATTTCGCTCAACAGCGTGCGGGACAAGGTCGATCTGCTCATTGGCCGTCCCCTGAGCCCGGCCAATGTCGCCGGCAACATCGCCCGAATCGATTCGGTGTACCGGGCGCAGGGCTACTGGGGCATGCAGGTCAGGCCGGAGACGACCACCACAGCACCAGACCATGTGTCGATTCTTTTCCGGGTAGACGAAGGGCGCAAGCTCGCCGTGTCGGGCGTCCGGATCGACGGGAGTTCCGCTGTCCCGGCCAAGGAAATCGTCAAACAACTGCAGGTCAAGCCCGAAGGACTTTTCTTCTGGCAGAAGGGGGAGTTCGACGCCGACAAGTATGCCCAGGACCTGGGCGAGCGTATCCCGAAGCTGTACGCCGATCGCGGGTACATCGATTTTCAGGTCGAGCGCGACACGCTCATCGTGGACCGTGAGCGTGGCAAAGGGTTGATCGAACTGAAGATTGCCGAAGGGCGCCAGTTCAGACTCGGCACCTTCGAAGTCACCGGCAATCGTCGCTACTCCTCGGTGGACATCGCCCGGTTCTACCCGTTCAGCGATAGCGCCGTCTCCCTTGCGCGGCGACTCAACGCCGCCGTGCGGGGGCGCCCGATCCGCACAGGTGTATTTAGCCAGAGCACGTGGGATGACGGAACCGAAAAGGTGCGCAACGCGTATGCGAACGACGGCTTCATCTACTCGCAGGTTCGCCCGATCGTGGACCGCCAGGTCGGCGCCGATTCGGTCGGCGTGGTCAATCTCCGATGGGATATCACAGAGGGGCAGCCGGCGATCATCAACCGGATTGAGATCCTCGGGAACGACTACACGACCGAGAGCTGTATCCGCGACCAGCTCGTCATCATCCCCGGTGACGTGTTCAGCCGCGACCGCCTCGTTCGCAGTTGGCAGAGCCTTGGAAACCTTGGGTTCTTCGAGACGCCTATCGCTGCTCCTGACACACGTCCGGCGAACGAACAGGGCGACGTGGATATCGTGTTCAAGGTCAAGGAAAAGCGCACCGGCAACGTGAACTTTGGCGCCTCCATGGGGCAAGGCACCGGACTGGGCGGTTTCATTGGCCTCGACCAGCCCAACCTGTTCGGTCGCTGCAAAAAGGCATCGCTCAACTGGCAGTTCGGTCGCTACATCAATGACTTTCAACTGTCGTACACCGATCCGTCGATCGAGCAATCACGGTTTTCTGGCACGGTGATCGCGTACCGGTCGCAGTCCCGCTACACCATTGCCGACCTCGGCCAGACGACCCGCACGGGTGGACAGGTCCGGGTCGGGTTCCCGCTCCTGAGCTCGCGATACACGCGTGTATTTGCCTCGTATGGCGCCGAGGCCGTCCGATACGGCGACTACGGTCTACTTGGCACCGTGACGACCAATCAGTGCGCCGGCTGCTTCAGATCCACCTTCGGCGTAGACGTCACCCGCGATACGCGCATTGAAGTGCCGTTCCCGACCGACGGGGTGCTGCAGTCGCTGAGCTCGCAGTTCAATGGCGGACCGCTCGGTGGTTCCGCGTCGTTCCAGCGGTACACGACTGAGTTCAAGGCGTACACGACACTCGCGGCGTTCGGCGATGGCCGAAGCGGCGAGAAGATGAAGATCGTGGCCGGCGTTTCGCAGAAGTCGGGGTTCGTGTTCGGGGATCCGGGACCGTTCTTCAGCTCGCAGGCATTCGCGCTCGGCGGCGTGCAGTACGGCGAAGCGCTGCGTGGCTACCCGGAGTTTTCGATCACGCCCATCGGTTTCAACGCAGGCACCAGTACCAACAACGCGGTGCGTAGTTCATTCGGCAACACCTACTTTACGTCAACGGCTGAGGTGGGCTTCCGCGTCAGTTCGCAGTTTTATCTCAACGCATTCTTCGAGGCTGGCAACCTGTGGTCGCGGCCGCGCGACTTCAACCCGACGCGGCTCTTCCGCGGCATGGGGGTCGGTGGGTCGGCCGTCACGCCGCTCGGTCCGCTCGGACTGGATTACGCGTATGGGTTCGATCGCGTGGATGCATATGGGCGTCCGGATCCGAAGTGGATGGTGCATTTTAGACTTGGCCAGTACTTCTACTAAATCGGGAGATTCAATGTTTTCGTTTGCTCGTTTCCGTGGTGCGATCCTGTTCCTTGCGCCGGCTTTCATCCTTGAGGCGCAGGGCACTGTTCAGGCCAAACTCGCGTATGTCGATAGTCGTTTTATCGTCAACGGGGCACCCGGCACGCCGATCGCGCAGGCGATCCTGCAACGTGACGGCGCGACCGCCGAAACGCAGGTCAAGCGCATGAGCGATTCGCTCGATGCGCTGACCGCGGCCTTCAGCAAGGAACAGGCAACGTTGACGGGTGAGAGGCGCGACGCACGCATCAAAGTCATCAACGACCGCCAAGGTGAGTACCAGCAACGGTATCAGTCGCTGCAACAGCAGCTCCAGGATCGCGAAGCTGAGGTCATGCAGCCGATCCTCGACCAGATCAAGCTGGCGCTCGAGGACATTCGGGTCGAGATGGGCCTGACGATGATTCTTGATATTTCGCAGAGCGGCGTGCTGGTCGCGGCAGACAAGAACCTCAACATCTCCGATCGTGTGCTCGCCAAGCTGCGCACGATGCCCGTACCGATGCTTGCTGAGAAAGCGGCCGCGCCGGCCAAGGCTGACGCGAAGGCGCCGGTCAAGGCAGCTCCACCGGTAGGCGCGCCGGTCCAGACTCCGGCCGGTATCGGTCGGCCGGGTGGCGTTGCGCCGGCGGCGCAGGTTCCGGAAAAGACGGACTCGGCGAAGAAGGCCGATTCGCTCAAGGTGAAGCGGCCGGATTCCACCGCGACGAAGAAGCCTGAGTAGCGGTAGCGATCCGCGTCTCCGTCCCGGCCGCGCCAACCCCAGATGGCTGCGCCCGTGATGAAGCCGATGACGGCTGCCGAGATCGCGGCTGCCGTCGGGGGCACGCTGGCTGGCGAATCCACGGTGGTGGTCAGCACGGTGGCGCCGCTCGACCGGGCCGGGGCGACTGACCTCAGCTTATTTGCGCATGCGAAGTATGCGCCGGCATTCGAGTCTTCGAATGCCGGCGTTGTGCTGGTGACTCCTGAACTCGCCGGCACTGCGGGGCGTTGCGCGGCGCGGGTCATCGTCGCCAAGCCCTACGACGCGCTCGTCGCGCTCCTTCCAAAGTTTTACGCCGCGCCAGTCATGGAGCCCGGCATCCACGCGACCGCCATCGTGGGCAATGGGGTGAGCCTTGGCCGCGACGTGCGCATCGATGCTTACGCGGTGATCGGCGCTGGTGCGTCGATTGGCGATCGAGTCTGGATCGGAGCAAGCGCCGTCATTGGCGACGGTGTGACGATCGGCGCGGATAGCCGGATCTTTCCGCAGGTGACGGCGTACCCCGGCACAGTGATAGGTGAGCGGTCGTTCATTCACGCAGGCGTCCGGCTCGGAAGCGATGGTTTCGGCTACGCGTTTCGCGATGGGGTTCACCACAAGATCCTGCATGTCGGACGCTGTCTGATCGGCAACGACGTCGAAATCGGAGCGAACAGCACGATTGATCGTGGCAGCATCGATGACACGGTCATCGGTGACGGCACGAAGATCGACAACCTCTGCCAAGTCGCGCACAACGTGCGCATCGGGCGCCTCTGTCTGCTGATGTCGCAGGTGGGAATCTCGGGCAGTACGCGCCTCGAAGACGGAGTGGTGTTTACGGGTCAGTCGGGTGCCGCCGGCCATCTTTCAATCGGCAAGGGCGCCATGGTTGGCGCGAAAAGCGCGGTCTGGAGTGATATCCCGGCGGGTGAGGTCTGGTCCGGCAGTCCGGCCCGGCCGCACCGTGAATCCCTCCGTGCGCATGCGGCAACGCTGAAACTTGCTGACTTCATGAAGCGCGTTGAGCGGTTCATTGCCGGGAAGGGCGCGTGAGCCGCCGCACGATTCGTGCGAGGGCGGCAGTTGACGGTATCGGGCTTCACTACGGCAAAGTCTGCCGGCTCGTGTTTGCTCCGGCTCCGTCCGGCCATGGCATCCAGTTCCGGCGAGTTGACCTGCCCGGCCAACCGGACATTCCGGCGCGCGTGGATGGGGCCGTGCTCAGCGAACGGCGGACGCAGATCGGCGATGGTGAACGAGCCTTGCATACGGTCGAGCACGTACTGGCCGCCGTGGCGGGTCTCGGCATCGACGATTTGTCGATCGAGATGGACGCCGCCGAGCCACCGATTCTCGATGGAAGTGCGCGGCTGTTTCACGAAGCGCTCGTGGCCGCTGGGATGGTCGAGCATGGCGGTGTTGTCGAGGTGCTGCGCCTCACCGATACGGTTCGCGTGGTGCATGGCGAATCGGTGTACGTCGCGACGCCGTCGGACTATCTCGACCTTGACGTGACGATCGATTATCCGCATCCCTTGATCGGCGCACAGGCCGGCACGTGGCGCGTAACGCCCGAGTCGTTTGCCGTCGAGTTGGCCGGTGCGCGGACGTTCGGATTCATGCACGAAGTCGACATGCTCCGCTCACAAGGACTGATTCAGGGCGCGTCAACACAGAATGCCATCGTGCTCGACGAACAGGGGGTCATGGAGAACACCCTGCGATGGCCGGATGAGTTCCTTCGGCACAAGGCCCTGGACGTGGTCGGCGATCTGGCGCTCGCCGGACGTCGAGTTCGCGCGCACATCAGCGCGCACAAGCCGAGTCATCGTGGTACCGTGACGCTCGTTCGCGAGCTGATCGCCAACGCCAAGCCAGAGCCGAAGGAGGCCCGCGTGATGGAAATCGACGAGATCATGAAGATCCTGCCGCATCGCTATCCGTTCCTGTTGGTGGACCGGATCCTCGAGATCGAGGTGATGAAGCGATGCGTGGGCATCAAGAACGTCACTGTGAACGAACCGTTCTTCCAGGGGCATTTCCCTGGACATCCGATCATGCCCGGCGTGCTGATCGTGGAAGCGATGGCGCAGGTCGGCGGGATGCTACTGATGGGGGCGGTGCCGGATCCGGGATCGAAGGTGGTGTATTTCATGTCGCTCGACAACGTCAAGTTCCGAAAGCCGGTCAAGCCGGGCGACCAGCTGCGGTTTGAGCTCGAGATGAAGCAGGTGCGCGGTACCGTCTGTCGCATGGCTGGCATCGCTAAGGTGGACGGTGTGGTGGTGTGCGAAGCCGAGATGGCGGCTATGGTGCGCGATAAATGATCACGACAATCCATCCAACCGCGATCGTCGACAAGAAGGCAGAGATCGGCGCTGGCGTCGAAATCGGCCCTTGGGCGTTCGTCGGGCCGCACTGTTCCGTTGGCACCGGATCAAAGCTTGCCATGCGGGTCACGCTGGAATCGCACGTCCGCCTTGGCGAGAACGTGACCGTTGGCATCGGCAGCGTGCTCGGCGGGCTGCCGCAAGACCTCAAGTTCAAGGGCGAGGAGACCTGGGTCGAGATTGGTGACGGTACGACAATTCGCGAGTATGCCACCGTCAACCGGGGGACGTCCGAGTCCTTCAAGACGACGGTTGGCAGACACTCGTTTCTCATGTCGTACGTGCATCTCGCCCACGACTGTCATGTCGGCGACCATGTGATCATTTCGAACGGGACGCAACTGGCCGGGCATGTCACCGTTGAGGACTATGCGGGCATCTCGGGCCTGTGCGCGGTGCACCAGTTTACGCGTATCGGGCAGCATGCGTACATCGGTGGCCATTCACGCGTTCCGAAGGACGTACCGCCCTTCGTGAAAGCGGTCGGCAATCCCATCAAGCTCTACGGGCTGAACAGTGTCGGACTGCAGCGGCGCGGCTTCTCAGCGGAAACGTTGACCGAATTGAAGAAGGCGTATCGGCTTTTTTTCCGCAGCGAACTCAACGTCACCCAGGCGATGGCGCGCGCGTCGACTGAGCTCACGCAGACTCCTGAGGTGAAAGCGCTGATCACCTTCCTGTCGGAGAGCGAACGCGGGGCGACGCTGTGAGCGCTGCCAGCGCATCGCCGCCACGGATTGGCGTGATCGGTGTGGGCAGTCTCGGCTACCATCATGCGCGCATTCTCCGTGAGGTGAAGACCGCAGTATGTATGGGGTTCTTCGAAGCGAACGCTGATCGCGCGGGCACGGTGTCCCGCGAGCTGGGAATCCGCGCATATCCGTCGATTGCCGAGTTGCTGGCCGATGTGGACGCCATCTCGGTGGTGGTCCCGACCAAGGCCCACTTCGACGTGGCTAAGGCTGCGCTGGTTGCCGGCAAACATGTGCTGATCGAAAAGCCGATGACCGCAACGCTTGAGGAAGCCGACGAACTGCTGTCGCTTGCCAAGGACAACGGCGTGATCGTGCAGATCGGCCACATCGAACGGTTTAATCGCGCGATTCGGGCAGCCGCTCCGTACATCGACCAGCCGCTCTTTCTCGACAGCGATCGTTTGGCGCCCTTCAGTCCACGTGGTGCCGACGTAGCCGTTGTGCTCGACTTGATGATCCACGACATCGACCTGCTGCTGTCGCTTGTCGGATCGAAAGTCCGCGACATCTCGGCGGCAGGTATTCCGGTACTGACGCCATCGGTGGACATCGCCAACGCGCGCATCGCGTTTGAAAACGGGGCGGTGGCAACGATCACGGCAAGCCGCGTGTCGAAGGACCGCATGCGCAAGCTCCGGATCTTTCAACGGAATGGCTATCTCTCGCTCGACTTGGCCGCCGGTACCGGCGAACTCTACCGACTCCGATCGGACGTGGACCTCGCGACGTTGGTGCATCAGGCGCAGCCGCTCGAGGCATTCGTCGAGCGCATGCCGCTCGAAGCCCCTGAAGGCGAGCCGCTCAAGCTCGAACTGGAAAACTTTGTTTCGGCTTTGCGGGGCGAGTCCAAGGTCGCCGTCTCAGGCGAGGAAGGGCGCGATGCGCTCGCGGTCGCGCTGCGGATCGTTCGCGACATCGAGCGAGCGCTGCCGGGGGTTCCCGCGTTGCGGACCGGCGTCGGTCCCGGT
>Ga0049084_10001360_pt1 | contig 10116 bp, 4 predicted proteins | sample GreLakmeON33MSRF_FD_66720 | JGI IMG/M metagenome (GOLD analysis project Ga0049084, IMG submission 66720) | Freshwater lentic microbial communities from great Laurentian Lakes, MI, USA - Great Lakes metaG ON33MSRF | ecosystem: Environmental > Aquatic > Freshwater > Lake | place: Great Lakes... | reverse complement strand
TTTTATGAGCGAAACTATCCCCGATAAACAAAATTTTCCAAAAAGAAATCGCATTGTGGCCGGAATATCCGATGCTACCATAGTAATAGAAGCCAGTATAAAAGGAGGTGCTTTAATCACCGCAAATATTGCAAACAGCTATAGCAGGGATGTATTTGCCGTTCCAGGAAAAATAAACGACACCTACTCTATAGGCTGTAATAAACTTATTAAAACAAATAAAGCAGCATTGCTTGAATCAGTAAAAGATTTAGAATACATTATGGGTTGGGAATTACAGCCCGGGAAGAAAAAAAAACAGACACAGCTTTTTGTAGAGTTAAATGCTGAAGAAAAAAAGATAACCGAAATACTTGAGCAAAGAGGTAAGCTAGACATTGATACTATTTCAATAGAGACAAAGCTGCCGACCGGAAAACTAGCAGGAATACTTCTTAATCTTGAATTTAGTGGTGTCTTGAACTCTTTGCCGGGTAAGGTGTATGAACTAATTTAGTTAGTGGTGATAATTGTTGGTATAAATCTATTGAGTTAAAAAAAGAGCGAAGTTTAATAAAAGGTTATAATACTTACACACTTCAATAAGGTAAAATTTGGCAAGTATGAGAATTTCAATTGTAGTACTTGCTTAGCCTAACAACACGCAACTATCAAACAACAACAGTATTATACGAACTTCTTATACCTTCTGCTATTTCTTGGATTTCCACCTTAGAATAACTCAATTTAGGCTTCGAAAAATTCATATCGTTTATGGTGTTCATAGGAATTAAATGAATGTGTGCATGAGGCACCTCGTCTCCAATTACTATCACGCCTATCCTTTTACAAGGGATAACTCTTTTTAGAGCAATTGCTACACTCTTTGAGAACAGGTGAAGCTCTTTGTAATCTTCATCATTTATATCAAATATGTAATCTATTTCCTTTTTTAAAACCACCAAGGTGTGTCCTTTCACTAAAGGATATATATCTAAAAAAGCAATATGATTATCGTCTTCTGCAACTATATAGGCGGGAATTTCACGCTGGATTATTCTCGTAAAAACAGACACCACAACTACCTAGAAATTTCAACTATTTCAAACTTCATTGTTCCCGATGGAACTTTAATATCAATAACCTCTCCTACCTTTTTCCCCAACAATCCTTTTGCTATAGGTGATTCAATGGATATTTTTCCCAACTTTAAATCTGCCTCATTTTCAGGAACAAGTGAATAGCTCATCACTGCTTTATTTGCAATATTCTTTATTTTAACGATTGACAAAATGAATACCTTTGAGTTATCCATATTGGTATCATTGATAATGCGAGAGTTTATTAAACTCTCCTCCATCTTGGAAATTTTCAATTCCAGCAAGCCTTGAGCTTCCTTTGCAGCATCATATTCCGCATTTTCCGACAAATCTCCCTTGTCTCTTGCTTCAGCAATTTGTCTTGAAATTGCAGGGCGTTGAACCGATTTTAAATTCTTTAATTCATCCTTAAATGACTTTAAGCCTTCTTCCGTAAAGTATACAATTTGACTCATAGTATATTGTTTTGATATTAGAAAAAAAAAGAATCCCGAATAATATCGGGACTCCCTTCACAATAAAATTTATTTTATTTTATAAAGTAAGCTTCACACCAATGGTATGGCAACCTGCAAACGGATTTGTAAATCTATACCCATAATCCAATCCAAATGCTGTTCCTTTCTCTTTGTTTAAAGGCAGCTCAACAGTAAACCCTGCAGTTGGTCCTGTTAAAGCATTCACTTTTATACCATCTTTTTTTGATTCGTAAGCATACCCCACTCTTCCCATAAACATCGATTTGTATGCATATTCAACACCAAAACAAAATTGATCTTTAATAAAGGAGTTAGAGGTAAAATTCATACAGCCCGTAACGCGGTGCTTTTCTTCCATTAAATAATAATCGTAAGCACCACCAATGTTAATCAATGCTGGCAATTCAAATTTCGTTGATCGCTGTTCAACTGTTAAACTTGTACCTGTTAATGGTAAGGTTGCTCTTGTAGAAAGTCCATCACCACTAAAACTCAATGGTGGGCCTACATTTCGCAATGCAATACCAAATTTTACGTTCTTAATCTTTTGTTCTTTTGCTTTTGCACCAATCGTTGTATGATACTGTATTCCAGCATCAAAAGCAACACCTTGCGATTTTAAATCGGCAATGGATTCAGAAATGATTTTCACATTCACACCCCCATAAATACTGTTCGAAAATTCCTTTGCGAATCCGATTCCCATATTCATAAAACGTGGCGAAAACTTACCAATGCCACCTTCAGGAAGTTCTGTTGTGGTAATATCAATATCCCCAAAATTCATCGACATAATTGATACCGCCAATACGCCACCATCTTTCCCTAATTTTTGACTAAAGCCAAAAGCATTCATTTTTATATCGGTTCCTCTTAGCCAAGAAGTGTTGGCGAACATCATTTCTGTTTTTTTGGTGAATGCTAATCCCGCAATATTTAAGCCCATTGACTCCAGTCCTCTGACATTTGCTGTATTCGCATTTGCCCAGCCGGAAGTACGCCCCCACGGGTTTATTAATAATTCATTTGCTCCCGCTTGACCTGAACGATCATCGTTACCGGCATAAACGTTATAAAAAGAAATGGTTGACATTAAAATAACTAAACTTGCTGCCTTTAGTAGTTGTTTCATAAGCTAAATATATTAATTCAAATATTTTTTCTGTTTTATTTTTTAATATGAGTCTAAATCCACCGGACGCATAGCACCAAACCACTTAATGGTCTTCTCACCTACATCGGGAACTTTTACGTGTATAATGTAAAGTCCACTACCAATTGGAACTCCTGCCTGGTTTTTCAAGTCCCAATCCAATGAAGTTTTTGCTTCATCTTTTGAAAAAGATCGTATCAACTTCCCATTTACAGTATAAATATCTACAGTACACACATCAGGTAAATTAACCACCTTTACTCTGTTATCAACCTGATCTACTTCATAGGCAGAATATGCATAATACGGATTCGGCACAACATTTATTAACTGCAAAGCATTTTCGGCAGTTAATTTATCGCCTTTAATAGTCATTAAATCCTTTGTACTGAAATAATACAATGGATTGTTGTCATTTCTCGGAGAAGCCGCTTGCGGATTTGAAGGGTCAAAGGAAATATCCTGTCCAGGAATTTGGTATGCTTGCCCTGCATAAAACTTCTCGTAAGGCTTTCCTATTCTTACTTTAATAGTTACATCACAAGCAAGGAAATCTAAGCGAGAATCAGTAAGTGGCAAATAAACCCACATAGCATCCTTGTAAACAGATCTTCTTCCAATATCTGTGCCCAACGATAATTGATTATACAAATACTGCCCAGCATCGTAAGCAGGCATATCATCGGCATCGTTTCCATTGTGACCAAATACATATACATAATGCTTTCCGCCTAATAAAACTTGACCCAAATTGGTAGTTGTATTACCAGTAGGATTCCACTTCATATCACGACCATTTTCACTGCTTAACCAACTATCTTCTCCAAAAGCCATATTCAAACGCTCTCCTGTTTCAAGATTTACAGCATAACCGGGGAACCAACTCATACCGTTACCTGAACCATCATCCAATCCATCCTTGCCCAAAGATTTACCTTTTCGCAAATCCATCTTCTTGGCAGCCCCTTCAGACTGGGTAGGATACTCGCAGGTTTCAATAACAGGGCATCGCGTCCATTTGCTTTTGTCTGATGTAACAACAATATCCACACTGTTGATATTAATTATTTTGTTTTGAACTGTACCGCTATTGTTTGGATTTATTGCCATAACTTGCGCATCACTCCAAGCGGGGCCATCTGTTTCTAGTTCGGATGCAGTACACTTATATGGGGCAACTATACCACTGGCAATTCCTTCGAAGTATTGATTCGCGTCAATACTCGTATTTACAGCATCACAAGTTGTAAACTGATCTAGGTAAAAAGGGGCTGTGGTGCGTTGTGGGTCTGCTATCATATGAGTACCAGAGCGTATCCAATTAAAACTTGAGTTTCCGTCAATATCCGGCATACCAAATAACCACAATTTATCCGGATTAGAAAAAATAAAATCCGAACTCAAAACAGGGTTAGGAGGTGTTTTATTGAAACAATTAGTATTAAAATCAAGCCATTGTTCAATAGTTATGGATAATCCCCAATCGGAAAGAATTTGTTCATTCCCAACCTTAATGCCCATATCCGAATTAACTACGGTACCTGAAGTAATATTGGTAATCACCCACATACAAGTATCTAATTCTTTGGATTTATTATTCGCTGCCTGATTTGGAACAGCAATTAACTTAATTTCAAATTCCGCATCTGGCACGTTTAATGGGTCAATTACTTTTATATTAACTGGCCCGTGCGATTTTTCATACACGGGGTTAATAGATTTTCCGTTGGCAAGAATTTCATCTACTGTTTCCTTTGTAAAATCCAATACATTACCACCATTCCCTTGCCCCTCGATACGTTTAATGTTTGGTCCCATACCATATAATGATTGGATACCTGAACCACCTGCTTCAGGACCCGGTATGTGCGGAATACATGAGTATACTTTCACATTTCTTCGTCCCGGTTTGTAAGGTAATTTTTGACCATCCAGAGCCAAAGGGTTTCCCTGATCATATTTTTTGTAACCATTATACGCATAAGAAACCGCCATATAATGATAGGTCTTATGGTTCACCAAACGTGGTGTTCCTTGAGCAAATAAATCTTCCGTTATTTTGAAAGAGTGCTTAATTCCTTCATCACCTCCACTTACCTTTTCTTTTGGTATACTACCACCCAATGCTGGGTCGAATATATAATTTACCAATTGTGTAACTCCATCTTTTTTATCGCATTGGAAAACCAAACGTGCCAAATCAATATTGTCCAATTCCGTTGCCGATACAGTTGCATTTTTTAATTGAAACACTTGGTATCCTTGGAAACGATAATATCTTTCACTAAGCGGCACAGGCACAAATACCTGGATATCTGAACTGGATACTACTTGTTGAGGAATCAATGGGTCTAACTCATTGTACAACTCATTTACGTTGTTGGTAAGCGCAGCAGTTTTTTTATTGGTAAGTGCAAAAAGTAACTCCTTGTCTAACTCCTGAAAAGTTACATCGGGTGCATCGGGACCGTTTAATATTTTGAAACAATTATCGAAAAGTGATTGGGCTTTGTCATCGGCATCTTTCAATAATTTAACCGATTGAAAAGGTCCGCCTTGACTGGTTCTAGCATACACTGCACCCGTAGTAACATAATTTACTGCACCCGGTTTCAAGGTAAATACACCCGAACTTTGAACAAATCTTCTATCACCATATGTATTCCCACTACTAGCCTCTGTCCAAGGAAAAGCAGGATCAGCTAAAAAAGCATTGTCTGTATTTTCTGAAAACATAAAATCGGTTGCGCTCGATCCACTCTTACCCGTTCCTCCATATGTCATTGGTGTATTGTCTAACCAATAACCGCGTAAATAATTGTAATAATTGCTGGCAGAAAATGGATTTCCTTGAGTACCGCCCGTATTATTATAATACAAGAATTTAGACATAATAATTTGTTCGTCCTGAAAACCAGGAACAACCGAATCATCATCTTCATCAACTAAGCCATCTCTATCATTGTCTAAACCATCCAAATGGTCAGCCAATGGACCTTGAAAAAAATCCAATCCGGCTGCAGGAGGATTTATACCGTAAGTCTGACCTGAACCGTTTCCGTCTGAGGCATCACCATTGTAAATATACCCCAAGCCTCTTCCTACGTCACAACCAACAAAATCATCTGAAGCGTCTCCTAAGTCTGCATCTGTCCACCATCCAAAATAGGTATTGGTAAGGGTTAAACTGGAACGGTTAATGACTTGGTATTTATAAAAAGTCATATTATTAATATCATCACTGGTTTGAAAACCAAAAGCTTGCGCTCTTATTTCCAAACCAATTTGTTCTCCACCCGACTCAGAGTGAATATTTCCTTTGTCGTTAAATACCCACCAAAGTGTTTTATCACCATAAATATAATTATTACAAGTAACGGAAGTTGAAATATTTTGAAGGTCGTAACCGGGATAATCTCCATCGTTCGGGTCGTATATACCATCACCGTTCTTATCATAAAAGGGCGCTAAGTAAGGATCATTATTTTTAGCCAAATCACCATTCCCCGGCCAAGATAAAATAGCAGGAGTTGCCGCTATTACACCTGCCGAAAATTTTTCAACATCCGCGCGGTTCATTACAAAATGCTTATCGAATAATTTACAAGTTGCCTTATCAATAGAGGCATTGGTTACATCCAATGGTCCGGGCCAAAAGTCGTTACCTGATTGACGGTAAGTCATAGCCGCTACTTTTAATTGTCCACCCGGGTCAAGTCCGCCTATCCAAATACAAGCAGCAAAAAGGGCCATTTTACCGGAACCTTTCGGTATTTCATATTTAGGAAAGTTATTCGGTTGATCCCACCACATATCGCCTGCATTGAATATTTTTGCACGTACGTTGTTCACATCCAAATCGGTTTGTGCCGTTGCGGGTTCGCAATCTCCGGAAAGGGTATTCAAGTGAGGATTTTGAAGTTTACCAGCATTCCCGTTTCCATTGTTTCCGCCACCTGGTACTACTCCAATTACCTCTTTTGACTGTGCAGTGACAGACAGCACTAATACTGCTGAAACAACTGCTAATTTGAAAGATTGTATATTCATAAAAATAATTTATCCTTAATTAAAAGTTCATTTGCATACCTATTCTTATTCTTCTTGGTAAGCTGTAATTACCCGGGTTATTGACGTTCACATAGTACAAGTCGCGGTAAGAAGCCTCATTTGTTTGAGCAGCTACGGCAGCTTGTGTTTGTGGAGATGTTAGGTATCCATTGTCTTCAGCAGAACCTGTGTAACGGTAAACAGCAAGAATATTTTGAGTATTTAATATATTTAATACTTGTAGATATACATTCATATTTCCCAATTTCCGTTCCCCACCTTCTTTTTTCTTGCCTAGCTTTAATGGAAGCTCTTTGCTTACTCTTAAATCCATACGGTAACTCCAAGGAAGATTAGAACCGTTGATACTGCCTTTTAATGTGCTTTTCTCAACATTTGAAGAACTGCTATATGGCGTTCCTGAGCCGGCTCTAAAAGTCAAGTTAGCTCCAGCATTTGCAAATACTTGTTTATCAAACCAAACGGGGCCATTATAAGCAACTCCCGATTTGTATCGATAATCCACCACCGCTACAATAGAGTGACGTTGATCGTAATCAAGCGGTTTTGGTGTTCTTAAGTTTGGCTGACCTGCAGCAATTAGATTAACACCGGAACCAGAACCAGAACCAGTACCATCGGCAAATTGCAAGGTGTAATTCAGCGTAACGCTTACGTTATTTGTTTCACGTAAATCATACACAAAAGTAAAACCCTTTACAGTACCAAAGTCGATATTGCCATAGGTATTATAAGTTAAAGGATAGGCTTGATTCACTCTTATTACTTGCTCCATATCTTTCATTTGACGATAAAAGGAAGAAATGCGTATTACCGAGTTTCCTGTTTCGTTTAATAATTGCTCAAAACCTAATTCGTAATCGGTAGTTTTTTGCGGACGTAAATTCGGATTTGCAATAACTGCTCCACTGTTATTTTCCATAAAATAATAGCTGAATGGGTCTAATCGAACTGCACTGGGACGTTGCGTTAGCACATCGTAGTGTGCAAATAAATTAGCCACATCGGAAATAGGGAAAGAGAATGCAATACGCGGCATTAAATTCACAGACGGCTTATAATCCTTAAAGGATTCTGATGGAACAAAATCTTCTGATTTAATAGTTACATCAGGGTCTGTTAAGTATGGAGTAATTTTACCTGTCGCTGAATTTTGGGCTATTTTCAATGGATCGGCCTCTTCAATACCCAATGAGTTGTACCAAGTATCTCCATTTCTATAACCTAAAATTGCTGATGGATTATTTAAGTCGTTTACATACACAACATAATCTTCGCCCATATTGGAAGGATGCGCAACAGACCTCCCCGCTAATTCTGTTACTTCCCCTAATTTTTTGGTTTCATATAAGGAGTATGGATCATTTAGTACACGTTGGTTTGCATCAAAACGATCGACACGTAAACCAACTTTAAACTTTAAATCCTTAAAATCGAAGTTGTCTTGTATATAACCTGAAATATAAATAGGTTGGAAAGCAGGAATAACCCTCGTGAAGAATTCATCGTTATCATCCTTTTTAGTAAAGAAATCGTCAAAAGAAGTGTTTCCTTTTAATTTATTCCCTTTATAATCATAACCGTTATAAAACACCAATTGGTTTCCATCGTTAGTGATTAAGTCATCAGCACTGAACAAATCAAGTGAAAATTTACTTCTATCCATATTGTCAATATCAATCCACTCTGTTTTACCAAAACCTTCTTGCTCTCTTAAGCTTTTAGAAAACTGACGCTCACTGTCTTCAACATACAATCTGTCGTAGTTTACAGTATCCTGAAAAACACCGTTGGCATCCATTACCAAAATCGGATTCGTTTTATCTAACTCATTGATGTGCAAGTTTGCTAATTGTCTCATTCTAGCATATAAACCAATAGGTAATATTGTCCAAGAAGCTTCATTTCTTTGATCGTACTCAAAACCAACTTGTATGGCGTGATTTTTAACATCGGCAGAAAAGGCAGTATTTACGTTGAATTGAGTATTGTTTGTTTCTGAATAACCACCGTACTGACGGCCGGTATTGTACCACATACCATACACATCAAGGGGACGATTTCCGTTTAACAAGCCTCCGCCATCGGTAATTTGCGTTGTGTTTTGATAATTACCTTGTAAGTTAGGGTTACGTGTATCGTTGTACAATAAATCACCGGCATCACCAATAATATTATAGTATTGGGTTGTCCAATTAGCTGCCTCAGGGTTCAATTCTGTATTTGGCTGAAATGACACCAATGTGTCGCGAAAGCCATTGTTTACAAATACATTTTGATAACCTGCAGCATTTCCATATTCATAGGTTTTGGCTTTATATGTTTTAAACTTTCCATAGTAGCCGTAATCAAAAAAATTCGTTTTATGATTATCGTCTTGTTGTATGTTGTGGACTTTTGCATACGACACATTTAATGTATAAAAAGCATTTTTTACAGTAGTAGCAGACTTCTCATCCTTTGCGTCTCCTTTTTCAGGTTCTGCCGATCCAAATTTCTGTTGCACTCTACCGTATACTCTCCAAGTATTATCAATACTTTGTGGATTGTTTACTGGATTAAACAATGCATAACCATAAACAAAATCATGACGTTTATTATAGTTGTAATTTCCCCCAAGGGTAAATGTTAAATTTTTGGTGGGCTTGTAACTAATTTTACCAGTTATTGAAGCTGTGTTCGTACGAATGTTTTGTCGCGCATCTATTTTCTCCAAATCATTTAAGGTAATATACTCAGTATTTCTTTTAGTACCGGAACTATTAGGTGATTTACGCAACGGATTTTGTTCCAAATGCGTTAGTACACTGTCCTTTACTTTATAAAAACCAATGGAAGAAGGGCTTGCATCTTTCTCGGTAGTAAATTGAGCACCAATAGAGAAACCAAGTACCGAAGTTTTATCTCCAGTGGCTGTATCCTTTTTGAACAAAATAGGACCTGTAGCACTTAATATTAATGAGTTATAACCAAATTTATCTGTAAGCTGTGAACTGATAGCCTCTACACCATAACCGTATGTACTCGCAGGACCACGTGTTGTTAAATTTACACCACCACCCGTTAAGTCACCCAAGGAAGCAGGAACACCACCCGTAACAACCGTAATTTGTTCAATTTCCGATTGTGGAATATTTACAGAACCAATTGCTCTAATACCATCTACAAAATAAACAGTAGACGACTCACGACCGCCACGCATATTTAATCCCTTTCCTTCATCTGCCTGAAAAACCCCAGCAGTTGTTGCAGCAACGGCATTGATATCTTTCGTTGCCATATTTTCATACTCCTTTTTGGTTACAGTACCTCCCGAACTTCCATTCTTTTCAAT
>Ga0049084_10001358_pt1 | contig 10118 bp, 6 predicted proteins | sample GreLakmeON33MSRF_FD_66720 | JGI IMG/M metagenome (GOLD analysis project Ga0049084, IMG submission 66720) | Freshwater lentic microbial communities from great Laurentian Lakes, MI, USA - Great Lakes metaG ON33MSRF | ecosystem: Environmental > Aquatic > Freshwater > Lake | place: Great Lakes... | reverse complement strand
GGGATTGCACAGCACGATTTTACTAAAATGTTTACAATAGCCATACAGTTTGGCGCTATACTATCGGTATTTGTAATTTACTGGAGACGTTTTTTTAAGAGTGTTGATTTTTATTTGAAGTTACTAGTGGCTTTTATCCCCGCAGCATTATTAGGTAAATTATTGAATGAATACATCGACTCTTTATTGGAAAATATAATTGCAGTTGCCATCTCTTTATTGGCAGGAGGCATAATTTTATTATTTGTGGATAATTGGTTTAAGGCAAATGAAAGAAATAGGCGAGAGAAAAAAATAGATTACCCCACTGCATTCAAAATAGGATTATTTCAGTGTATTGCAATGGTGCCTGGTGTATCTCGCTCTGCAGCTACCATCATTGGGGGCTTGAGTCAACAATTAAACCGTAAAGCGGCTGCCGAGTTTTCTTTTTTTTTAGCAGTGCCCACTATGCTTGCTGCAACAATTTACAAAATGTATAAGTATTATAACGTAGGAGGAGGCTTTAGTGCAGATGATATTAATGTACTTATTGTGGGCAATGTTGTTGCTTTTACTTTAGCCATACTTGCCATTCGCGGTTTTATAGCCTATTTGTCAAAGTACGGATTTAAATTTTTTGGTTATTATCGTATTGCTCTAGGATTACTTATTATTATACTCTATTTCCTTAAAATCCCCTTAACCATTTCTTCTTAAATGGAGTTAGGCGACATTCAAAAAGGGGTTGTTTTGCTAGTAAATAAACCGCTTACCTGGACTTCCTTTGATGTGGTGAATTACATTCGAAAAATGCTGAACGTTAAAGTTGGTCACGCTGGTACTTTGGACCCTCTTGCAACAGGCTTGCTGATATTGTGCACGGGAGCAATGACGAAAAAAATTGATACTTATCAAGCTCAAGAAAAGCAATATACAGGTATTATAAAAATTGGAGCAACTACACCCTCGTTCGATTTAGAAACCACAATTGATGAAGTTTTCCCAATAACTCATATTTCGGACGAAAGTATTTTTAATGCCGCCGCATCTCTTACTGGATTAATAAAACAACAGCCCCCTTTGTATTCTGCAAAAAAAATAAAAGGTGAAAGAGCCTATTTAATTGCTCGAAGAGGTGACACTATTGAGATTGAAAGCCGTGACGTTGAAATTTCTCAATTTAAAATTACGTCCATTGCCAGAAAAGAGGATTTTATCAATGTTCATTTCGATATTATTTGTAGCAAAGGAACGTACATTCGGGCAATCGCTCGTGATATGGGTAAAGTGATACAAAGTGGCTCTCATTTGATTGAATTGTGTCGAATTCGTATTGGGGATTTCAACCTATCGGAAGCAATGACCATGGAGGAGATTAAAAAAATGAGACCAAATTCGGAGGATAAAATTAAAACAGTCGGATAAATTCACTAAATTTTCAGAAAATTATTACCTTTGCAGCCCTTTATAAGTGTTTATTAATATTAAATAATTAAAATCCCGTAAGATGAAATTATCTCAATTTACTTTTAACTTGCCAAAGGAGCTTTTGGCCGAACACCCAGCAAAAAATCGTGACGAATCAAAACTGATGGTCATACACCGTAAAACGGGAAAAATAGAACACAAAAAATTCAAGGACATTTTAAAATATTTTGACGATGAGGATGTGATGATTCTTAACGACACTAAAGTTTTTCCTGCGCGTATGTATGGAAATAAGGAAAAAACAGGTGCTAAGATAGAAGTGTTTTTGTTAAGAGAGCTAAACAAGGAAAGTCGTTTGTGGGATGTGTTAGTTGACCCTGCGCGTAAAATAAGAATAGGAAATAAGTTGTATTTTGGTGATGATGACAGCTTGGTTGCTGAAGTAATTGACAATACTACATCTCGTGGTAGAACCCTGCGATTTTTGTTTGATGGTGATTACGATCAATTCAGAGCAACATTGAGGACATTGGGTCAAACACCACTTCCAAAATACATTAAAAGAAAACCTGAGCTAGAAGATGAAGAACGATACCAAACTGTTTTTGCGAAGAACGAAGGCGCTGTTGCAGCTCCAACTGCAGGATTACACTTTAGTAAAGAGTTAATGAAACGCTTAGAGATAAAAGGAGTAAATTTTGCGAATGTTACTTTGCACGTTGGTTTGGGAACATTCAGAACCGTTGAGGTGGAGGATCTTACCAAACATAAAATGGATTCAGAACAAATTATTATCACACAAGCACAAGCGGATCTTGTAAACTCAGCAAAAGAAAAAAAGAAAAGAATATGCGCTGTAGGTACAACCACAATGCGTGCTATTGAAACGTCTGTTTCTTCTATTCATACCTTGAAGCCATACGATGGTTGGACAAATAAATTTATATTTCCTCCTTACGATTTTAGTATTGCAAATTGTATGGTAACTAATTTCCATATGCCGGAATCGACTTTGTTAATGATGGTTTCGGCCTTTACCGGACATGATCTTTTGATGGAAGCATACAAAACAGCCATTAAAGAAAAGTATAATTTTTATAGTTATGGCGATGCAATGCTTATTCTATAATTACTAATAGTTTAAATAATGAGGAATGTGATATAGCTACATTCCTCATTTTTATATAAATGAAACGGTACGCGATTATATTAGCAGGTGGTAATGGCAGCAGAATGAATGCTGGCATCCCAAAACAATTTATGTTGTTGAAGGGCTTACCTATATTAATGCACACTATAAATCGTTTTTATGATTTTGATTCGAATATACATATCATTTTAGCTCTTCCACAATCGCATATTGTTGTTTGGGAGAAACTTTGTAAGGCACACACCTTTAAAATAAAGCATCAAGTTGTATCCGGAGGTGAAACACGTTTCCATTCTGTAAAAAATGGACTGGATGCAATAACAGAAACTAATGTTGTTGTAGGAATTCACGATGGTGTTCGCCCTTTTGTATCAAATGAAACATTAATTTCCTGTTTTGAAGTAGCTCAAAAATTGGGTAATGCAGTGCCTTCTATTTCAGTGTCGGAATCAATGCGTAAGGTGGAAAACTCAGAAAATACATGCCTTGACCGCAATCAAGTAAAAGTTATTCAAACGCCACAATGTTTTCAAATTGGATTGCTAAAGAAAGCATTTTTACAAACCTATTTATATTCTTTTACAGACGATGCAACAGTATTGGAAGCTATTGGAGAAAAAATAAATTTAGTAGAAGGGAATGCTGCTAACATTAAAATCACTACTCCACACGACCTTAAAATTGCTGAGGTAATACTATCTTCTTTATAAATATCCGTACCAGTACGTACCTTAAAATGCCCATTAATACGGATTGATTCATCCTTTGTTCCTATGCACTTTTGTATGGTAAACCACATACATCAAATAAAATGGAAACAACAGGTAATTATGGAAGTATCGCAGGTACTTCACTTTAGTAATTAGCATCAAACGCTCTGCAGTATTTTTATTGCAGTGCGTTTTTGTTTAAATTTCAAAGAAAAAATATTTTTCAGGTATTGCAAAGAAAATCACTATTAGAATAGCGGGGTGGCCCGAACAAAGGGCGGGCGTGTGTAGCTGTGTGTGTTGGCAGCTTCCTTTGTTCTTGATTTTTTGTTTCTTTTGTATCAAGACAAAAGAAAATGCCCAGCGGCACAGAGCGAAAACAACAATAAAGAAAATTGGGATATTCGAATAAAAATCAGGCAATTATTATCACTAATACCTTTTAAATTTTTTCCGATAGTTCTAACCAGCGCAATGATTTTTCATCAATCAATTGTATTACTTCGCCAATACGTTTGGTGCAATTTGTTAGTTCTTGATGGTCTGTAATATTGCTCTCCAATTTTTTTTCAAGTAATCTTTTCTCTTCTTCTAATTCCGGGATTTCTTTTTGCAAAGCATCGTGTTCAAATTTTTCTTTGAACGTAAGTTTCTCTTTTTTGTCTGTTATTGGTTCTGCTTTAGCTACTACAACCGGAGCTTCTTTTTTGGGAATAGCACGTTTAATTTCCTTTTCCTGTTCAATCATCTTATCGCGATAGTCGTTGTAACTGCCATTAAAGTCGCTGATGATACCATCACCTTCAAAAATAAATAAATGGTCAACAAGCTTGTCCATAAAATACCTGTCGTGCGATACAATAACCAAGCAGCCTTTGAAATTTGACAAGAAGTCTTCCAATATCCCTAAGGTCAACAAATCCAAATCGTTTGTGGGTTCATCCAGAATTAAAAAATTCGGATTTTTCATCAATACGGTAAGCAAGTATAGTCTGCGCTTTTCTCCACCACTTAATTTTGAAACGTAAGTGTACTGTATATCGGGTGGGAATTTAAAAAGCTGTAAAAATTGGGATGCATTCACCTTTGAACCATCGCTCAGTGGAATTACGTCTGCAATATCTTTTACCACTTCCATTACACGCTTGTCTTCTTTTAGCTCTAATCCTTTTTGTGAGTAATAACCAAACACAACTGTTTCACCAACATTTATTTTTCCTGAGTCAGCTTGTTCTAAGCCCATTAGCATGTTTAAGAAAGTTGATTTTCCTATTCCGTTTTTCCCTACAATACCAATTCGTTCACCGGTTTTAAATGTGTAGTCGAAACCTTTTACTATGGCAATATCACCAAAACTTTTGTACACTTTTTTAAGTTCTATTATTTTTCCTCCTATGCGACTCATTTTCACATTTAGCTCCATTTCAGTCTGAACTTTTTTTCCTGTAGCTTTTTCCTCCAAGTCGTAGAAAGCATCAATGCGCGATTTCGATTTTGTGGTTCGTGCTTTTGGCATTTTTCGAATCCACTCCAGTTCTTTACGCATAAGGTTTTGCGCTTTGTCAACTTCACGTCCTTCGTTAAATTCTCGTTCCGCTTTCTTTTCCATAAAGTAAGAGAAGTTGCCCTTGTAACGGTATAGTTGTCCGTTTTCCAATTCCAAAATTTCATCGCATATCCTGTCTAAAAAATAACGGTCGTGCGTTACAAGCAATAAGGTTGTATCTTTTGAAATTAAATACTCCTCTAACCACTCAATCATTTCTACATCCAAATGGTTGGTTGGTTCATCCAGTATTAAAAAATCAGGATCATCAATAAGTACCTTGCTAAGTGCTACACGTTTTAATTGTCCGCCCGATAAGGTTGAAACAGGTTGTAATAAATTAGTGATTTGAAGCTTCGACAAAATTTGTTTCACCTTGCTTTCGTAATCCCAAGCATTTAATTCGTCTATTTTTTCAATAGCATTCGTTAGTAAATCGGAATTTTTTTCAGTTGGGTCTTTTTCACATTGCTCTAAGGCAAATTCGTATTCTTTTACAGCAATAATGGATGGATTTAATCCACTTAAAGCAGCCTCCAATACGCTGTTGCTTTTGTCAAAAACAGGCTCTTGCCCAAGAAACGCGACACTAATTCCGTTTCGCATAACCACATTGCCACTGTCCGAAATATCGTTACCCGTAAGTATCTTTAACAAACTTGATTTACCGGCTCCGTTGCGCGCGAGCAATCCTATTTTTTGTCCCTGATCTAGTCCAAAACTAATGTTCTTGAAGAGCACTTTTGTGCCATAGCTTTTGCTAACATTCTCAACCGAAAGTATATTCATATCGGGTGCAAATGTACTAGTATTTGTGTTTAAATTGTATTCTTAATTTATGTTAATATCCTTGAGGTATTTAAAAGCATTTATACATTTGTTTAAAAAATAATAAAAATGAGAACCAACCACGAAATTGATTACAAAATAATGGGGGAAGAAATGCAATGCATCGAGATTGAACTCGACCCTCAAGAAACCGTCATTGCTGAGTCAGGCAGCTTTATGATGATGGAGAACGAAATACAAATGGAGACCATATTTGGCGATGGTTCTAAAAGTAGCGGAGGGTTTATGGACAAACTTTTTTCTGCGGGAAAAAGACTCCTTACAGGTGAAAGTTTGTTTATGACAGCCTATACACATATGGGTTTAGGGAAAAAGAAAGTAACTTTTGCTGCACCCTATCCCGGTAAAATTATTCCAATGGATTTAAGCATTATGCAGGGTAAAGTGGTTTGTCAGAAGGATGCTTTTTTGTGTGCAGCCAAAGGTGTAAGTGTTGGAATTGAATTTCAAAAGAAATTGGGAGTGGGTTTGTTTGGTGGTGAGGGTTTTATTATGCAAAAACTGGAAGGTGATGGAATGGCTTTTGTACACGCAGGTGGTACTGTTATTGAAAAAACCTTATTGCCGGGCGATATGTTAAAAGTGGATACAGGCTGTATTGTTGCCTTTACAAGTACTGTAGAGTACGATATTCAATTTGTGGGTGGAATAAAAAATACCTTTTTTGGTGGTGAAGGAGTATTCTTTGCAACCTTGCGAGGTCCAGGAAAAGTTTGGATACAATCACTTCCTATTAGTCGTTTAGCAAGTAGAATTATCAGTTATGGAAGTGTTGGAGGAAGAAAAGAAGAAGGTGGAATATTGGGCGGATTGGGTAATTTGATTGATGGAGACGGAATGTAAGTTGTACATTTAGTTAAAATGAAAAAGTGTCTATTCCCTTTTGTCTTTTATATAAGTGTAAATAATGTCATCGATGGATCAAACAGAAATCAGGATTACTATTATTTCTGCCGAACGGACTTTCAAAGTATCCTGCTAATATTGTAAGGCCTATTTCGGCTTTATCGTTTAAAGCAATTACTTTGGCATTGAGATTTGTACTTATTGCAACAAATTTTTTGTTCGAAATTTTACGACACCTTACTCCAATTCGTTTTTTCTTTGTTCAGTGTAAGCAAGTGGTCTGCTATGGGTTTATTAATGGGCTGTAAAAGTGTTGGGTCCTCTTCCAGTATTTTTTGTGCTACATCTCTCGACAGTTGAACCAAAGGCGAATCTTTACTAAGGTCGGCTAACTTTAAGTCGAGCACTCCACTTTGCTGTGTGCCTGCAATGTCACCAGGGCCACGCAAACGAAGGTCTGTTTCGGCAATTTCAAAACCATCGTTGGTGCGTACCATTGTATCCAAACGTGTTTTAGAATCGTTACCCAAATTGTTTGAAGTCATTAAAATACAATATGATTGATCGGCACCACGACCAACCCTGCCACGCAATTGGTGCAGCTGTGATAATCCAAAACGCTCGGCACTTTCAATTACCATAATGCTGGCATTGGGAATATTTACGCCTACTTCAATCACCGTTGTGGCAACCATAATTTGTGCTTGTTTTTTTACAAAGCGTTGTATTTCATAGTCCTTGTCGGCAGCTTTCATTTGTCCGTGTACAATACTAACATTGTATTCAGGTAAAGGGAAATCGCGCTGAATGTTAAAAAATCCGTCCATCAAATTTTTGTAATCCATCTTTTCCGACTCTTTAATCAACGGATATACTAAATACACTTGTCGACCTAATTTTATTTGCTGTCGCATAAAACCAAAAACTGCCAATCGTGACGATTCATAACGGTGTGTGGTAATAATTGGTTTTCGTCCGGGGGGCATTTCATCAATTACCGAAATGTCCAAGTCGCCATACAGGGTCATTGCCAATGTACGCGGAATGGGTGTTGCAGTCATTACTAATACGTGTGGCGGTATGGTGTTTTTTGCCCATAATTTATAACGCTGTTGCACACCGAATCGATGTTGTTCATCTATTACTACCAAGCCTAAATTTTGGAACTGAACTTTGTCTTCAATCAAGGCGTGTGTTCCAATTAGAATATGCAATTCGCCCGATTCTAATTTTTCATGAATTTCTCTTCGTTGTTTTGCCTTGCTTGAACCGGTGAGCAGTGCAACATTCAGTCCAAGCGGTGTTAACAATGGTAAGAGTGTTTCGTAATGTTGGTTCGCCAATATTTCGGTGGGTGCCATCATACAAGCTTGTAATTTATTGTCGATTGCAATGAGCATTACCATCAAGGCTACCAATGTTTTTCCGCTTCCCACATCGCCCTGTAACATTCGGTTCATTTGTTTGCCCGAGCCCATATCGATGCGTATTTCTTTGATTACTCTTTTTTGTGCACCCGTTAATTCAAAGGGAAGATATTGCTTATAGAAGCTGTTGAATTTTTCACCTACCGTAGCACAAATGGAACCTTTCACTGTTGCATTTCGAGTGCTTTTTATTTTTTGCATTTTTAATTGCAGAAAAAAAAGTTCTTCAAATTTCAATCTCAATTCAGCTTTTTTTAAAGCTTCTATTCCCGATGGAATATGAATGCTCGTCAATGCTTTTTCGCGTGAAATCAACTTTACCTTTTCAATAATTTCAGCCGAAAGATTTTCGGGAATATTATTGTGAATGAGCGGAAGCAATGTACGTTGCAGTTTCATAATCCCTTTGCTATCCATTCCTCTTTTCTTGGTATGTTCGTTTGAAGAATACATTGCCTGCAAAGAACTATTCAACAATGGGTTTGATTCTTTGCTGTATTCTAATTCAGGATGCGCAATATTGTAATGCGATTTATACAAAGTTGGTTTTCCGAAAATGATACAGTCTTCGTTGAAGCGCAAGGTGTCTTTAATCCACTTGTGACCTTGAAACCAAACCAATTCAAGCGAACCTGTTCCGTCTGTAAAAGTGGCAACCAATCTTTTTGTTTTCATTTCACCTACAGTTTCTGCCGATACCAATTTGCCTTTTAATTGTACATAAGGTAAATCTTCACTTATTTCGTTTACGTGATAAAATTTTGTTCGGTCGATGTACCGGAAAGGGAAATAATAGAGTAGGTCGTGGTAGGTAAGTATACCCAATTCCTTTTTAAGGATGTCGGCCTTTTGAGGACCAACACCTTTTAAGTATTCAATGGGGGTATCAAGTAAACTGTTCGACACAAGGGTGGCAATGGTTCAGTGCAAATTTACATATTTAAGGGAAGGATAACAGCGAGTTAATTTTTTTTATTTGTAAATTCGTAGAGATTGAAAATTGATATGGAAACAGAAGAAATAGCAAAAACCTTGAATCTTACTGCTCAATTGATGGAGTTGCACAATGCCAATCCATTCAAAACAAAAACGATTGCCAATGCAGCATATCGACTAAAAAAATCGAGTATCGACTTGAGTGGTAAAAGCAAAGAAGAGCTCGAGAAGATAGAAGGAATAGGCAAGAGCATTGCGCAAAAAATATTCGAATTGCAGACTACCGGTGAGTTGGCTGAATTGAATGAATCACTTGCCATTACACCGATTGGTGTAGTAGAAATGATGGGAATAAAAGGCATTGGCCCGAAAAAGGTGGGACAATTGTGGCGTGAATTGGAGATAGAAAGCATAGGTGAATTATTGTATGCCTGCAACGAGAATCGCTTAATTACCTTGAAGGGATTTGGGGCGAAAACGCAGGAACAAGTGAAGAAGCAAATAGAGTTTTACCAGTCGAATATTGGTAAGTTTCATTATGCCTCGGTGGAAGAATTTGCCTTGAAATTGGTTGAGGTATTAAAGAAAAAATACAGCACAGAATTGATTTCTCTTACCGGAGCTATGCGCAGAAAATGTGAAATAATTGAGAAAATAGAAATTGTTATCGCTCACGAAGGTTTTGTTAATGTGGATGAAATTGAGAATAGAAGAAATGTAAAAGTGGAATTAATCAACTGTGCACCTGCTGATTTTCATAAAACTTTATTTGAAACAACGGCAACAAGTACTCATTTAGAAAAGCTTCCAACATACAACATACAACATCCAATATCTGAAAAAGAAATTTATGAGGGGCTAAATCTACAATTCATTGAACCCGAATTGCGCGAAGGTTTGAATGAAGTAGCATTGGCGAAAGAAAATAAGATTCCGAAATTAATTGAACTGTCGGATTTACGTGGAATATTGCACAATCATAGTACCTACAGCGATGGAATGAATACCTTAAAGGTAATGGCAGAGTATTGTAATGGATTGGGATATGAGTATTTAGGAATGTGCGATCATTCACAATCTGCTTTTTATGCGGATGGTTTGAAACCTGACAGAGTGTTCGACCAGCACTATGAAATAGGCGAACTGAATAAAAAGTTGGCTCCTTTTAAAATATTTAAAGGCATTGAAAGCGATATTTTAAACGATGGTTCCTTGGATTATGAGGAAGATATTTTGAAAACATT
>Ga0049084_10001357_pt1 | contig 10120 bp, 10 predicted proteins | sample GreLakmeON33MSRF_FD_66720 | JGI IMG/M metagenome (GOLD analysis project Ga0049084, IMG submission 66720) | Freshwater lentic microbial communities from great Laurentian Lakes, MI, USA - Great Lakes metaG ON33MSRF | ecosystem: Environmental > Aquatic > Freshwater > Lake | place: Great Lakes... | reverse complement strand
CCCACCAGGGCGCTCGTCTTCCACTGCGGGAACAGGTTGCCCTTGTAGAAAGCCAAGGCGCCAGGCGCGATCACCGGATCCCAGTAATAGCGCGGCTGCTCCATGCCCGGTTTCTCGACAATCGCCTCACCGATCTTCGTGCCGGGGTAGTTGATGCCGTGCACGATCACCGGCCAGCCGTAGTTCTTGCCCTTCTCGATCACATTCAGCTCGTCGCCACCCCTGGGGCCGTGCTCCGTTTCCCACAGCCGGCCGTCGGGCGCGAAGGTCAGCCCCTGCGGCGTCCGGTGGCCCATGGTCCACGTGCCCGGCAGGCCCAGTGATGGATTGCCCGGTGCCGGCTTGCCATCGGGCAGGATGTGAATCACCTTGCCGAGGTAGGTGTCGAGCTGCTGGGCCTGCAACGGCAGTGGATCGCCGGTCGAGCGATCGCCCACCGAGACAAAGAGCGTGCCGTCCTTCGGGTCGATGGCAATGCGCGAGCCCGACTGCGACACCGCGCGATTGGTGAACGGGGCGGCCTGGAAGATGGTGGTGACGTTCGAAATCGTGCCGGCAGTCTCGTCCAGGATCGCGCTGTCAACCGCGTGCGCGCAGTTCTGGGCGTCGATGTTCCGCAGGTAGACGAAGAAGATGCGATGGTTGGTGGCAAAGTCCTTGTCGAGCGCCACGTCGAGCAGGCCCGCCTGGCCGCGGAAGTACACCGGCGGCATGTTCGCCGTGATCGTGTGCAGCGAGGACCCGTCCTTGTTCAGGATCCGCAGCCGGCCCGCCTTCTCGGTGATGAGGAAGCGGCCACTCGGCAGCAACTCCACGGCCCACGGCATTTCGAGGCCGCTGGCGATGGTCGTGACCTCGACGTCCACCGTCTTGCGATAGGGCGCGCGGGTCTGGCCCGGAAACACCGGATGATCGGTGTCGAGCTCGGGCGCGCGACGATCGACCGGCTGCCCATCGACAGTGAACTTCTCAAACGTCCGGCGCGCCGCCGGAGCAGGCGTAGGGGCCGGCGGATTCTGGGCCAGCACGGCCGCGGGTAACACCGCAAGGCCGGCAATCGCGTAAGCGATGGCAATTCGTGTCATGTCAGTCTCCGTTGTACAACCAAGGTCATCCGTTCCGACGCTGCGCATATGAATTATAGCGGCTGCCGTGACCTGGTGACGTTCGAGACCGCGGACGATACCGTCCCACATCGCTCTGCTAGACTCTATTCGGTGTCTACCGGACCACGATCGCGCGCGCGGACACTCTTCTATCTCGGCCTGGTTGGTCTCGCGCTCTTCGAACTGGCGAAGGTCTATTTCATCATGCCCATGCCGGGCAGCCAGCGCATCAAGAGCCTCGACGCAGCGTACGCGCTGCACACCTGGCGCTGGGCGGTCCGCCTCGTGGCGCTCGTCGGCATTGGCGCTGGCATCCGCGCCGCTTTCACCCTGCGCGGTTGGTGGCGCGCGGTTCCCGTTCTCGTCCTGCTCGGCACCGCTGGTGTCGGCTACGCCGCCAACTACGTTCTCACGGCCGATCGGATGTTCAGGCAGCCCGAGCATCTCGTCCTCGCGCCGCGAAGCGCCAACCTCGTTGATGAAAACAGCGTCGTGGTCGGCGTCGCGCGGGACGGTGAAGCCAGGGCGTGGCCGATCCGGTTCATCCTCTATCACCATCAGGTGCAGGACACGATCGGCGGCAAGCCAATCCTCGTGACCTATTGCAACGTGTGCCGGACCGGCCGGGTCTTCGAGCCGATCGTCGGCGGACAGCACGAGACCTTCCGCCTGGTCGGCATGGACACGTTCAACGCGATGTTCGAGGACAGCCGCACCGGCAGCTGGTGGCGGCAGGCGACGGGTACCGCCGTGACCGGGCCGCTCAAGGGCACGAGCCTGGCCGAAGTCAGTTCCGTGCAGCTGACGCTGCGCCAGTTTCTCGCGCTGCACCCGAATGCCATGGTGATGCAGCCCGATCCAGCGTTTGTGTCCGATTACGACACCGAAGGACGCTTCGAGCGCGGCGAGAGCCGCGGCGATCTCACGCGGACGGATCGCGGCTCGTGGAACGACAAGTCGTGGGTCATCGGCATCGAGCGTGGCTTGGCGAGCAAGGCCTACGACTGGAACGATCTAAAAGCGCGCCACATCATCAACGACCGCGTCGGCGATACCCCGATTGTGCTGGCGCTGTCGGAAGACGGCCAGGGCTTCGTCGCCTTCGAACGCCCGGTCGATGTGCCCGCCTTCGCCATCGCTGGTCCCGTGCTCGTGGCCAACGGCCGCTCCTACGATTTCTCCGGCCATGAAGTCACCGGCGCCGCCCCTGCACTCACGCCGATTGCGGCGTCGCAGGAGTTCTGGCACAGCTGGCTCTCGTTCCACCCGGCCACGCAGAAAGGCGAACCCGCCGGCGCTGACCCGCGGGAGTGACGGTCAGGCCTCGCGTCTCTTGCGGTCGGGCCCCTGCATGCCGACGACCTGGCCCTGACGCTTGGTGCCGGCGTGCTGGTCCTGGCGGCTCTCGAATTGTTGCAGCCGCGCTGGCGCGCCCGGCTGCAGTCGCAATAAAATCGCCGCTCGTGATCTGATCAGAACCGGAAGAGCTTGTTGACCTTCACCACCAGCCCACGGTTCTGCAGGTCGTAGCGGGCAAAGGTATCTGACGTGTCGTGCGCATCAGAGTAGACGACGAACAACTCGCTACCGGGCGGTCGTCGATTCAGAGACAGCGGCGCCATTCTGCGGTTCCTGCTGGACAAACTCGGTAATCGAAGGCACCTTCGAGTAGACGGCTTCGTCGAGGCAGGGTCTGCGGTCATGACGTGGGGTCGTGAAAGCGAGAATACGAGCTTGCCCGCACCCGCACACTCCGGTGCTTGCGGTCGCATACAATGCGCCATGCCAACTGACCTGACGCGACGCGAACTGCTGGCTGGAGCCGGCGCCGGCGCCGCCGCTCTTCTCTTGCAGCCAGGTAGCCTCCAGGCGCAGCCCTCCACCGCACGAACGGTCGTCTTCGCCAACACCACCGTCGTCACCGTGGATGCGGTGCGCGATGAGGTCGCACTCGCGGTGACCGGTGACACGATTGTGGCGATCGGCCTGACCGATCAAGTGCTCAAGTCGTATCCCAATGCGGAGATCTACAACGGGCGTGGCAAGGCGTTGTTCCCCGGCCTAATCAACTGCCACGCGCACCTCGCGCAGACCCTGGGCCGCGGCTTCAATGAAGACTTCGGCTTCCCCAACTCGGCACGCCTGGCCGTGCAGCCGACCAGCCTGCTGCAGGGCGAAGAGGGCACGCTGATGGCCGTCATCGGCGCGCTCGAAGGCATTCGCACGGGAACGACGACGCTGGTCGAGAACACCGGCGGTATTGCCCGTAACGCCAGTGCGCTGGCGCAGACGGGACTGCGCTGGGTGTTCGCGGAATCGATCCGCGACAGCGAGAACGTCGCGGGTCCGATGTCGCCCGAGGGGTTGGCCAAGAGCGTGCCGCCGACCTTTTCGGCAAAGCTGCGAGACGAGGGCATGCAGCGCATCAACGATCTGTTCAGCAAGTGGCACGGTGCCAACCAGGGACGCATCAGCGTATTCCCCGCTGCCGCGCTCGCCGAGACGGCATCACCCGAGTTGTTGAAGGCCGTCCGCGCCTTCGCCGAGAAGCACAATCTCGGCTACACCATCCACCTGTCGCAGAGCCGAGCGGAAGTGGACTTCATGGTGAAGCATCACGGCGTGCGGCCGCCGGCGTTTCTCGATCGCCACGGCTTCCTCGGTCCGCGCCTGTTCGCCGCGCACTGCCGTTATGTGGATGCCGGCGATATTGCGCTGCTCGCGAAGTCAGGAACGATCGTCTCGCATCAGGCCGCGATGGCGGCCAATCGCGGCGTCATCCCGCCCATTCCCGCGCTGCGAGCCGCCGGCTGCCCCATCGCTAACGGCACCGACAACAACACCAACGACCTGTTCGAAGTGATGCGCATTGCGCTGCTGACCGAGCGCATTCGTCGCGACGACGAGTTCCCTGGTGTCCGGCCGCAGCCAGAAGACATTCTGGAAGACGCGACGCTTGGCGGCGCTCGCGCGGTGAATCAGCAGCAGATGATCGGCTCACTGGAGGTCGGCAAGAAGGCCGACTTGCTGGTCGTCGATACCGTGCGCGCCCACCTCGTCCCCTCCGGACGCATCGTCTCGACCTGGATCCACAACGGCCAGCCCAACGACATTGAGTCGGTGATGATCGACGGCCAGTTCGTGATGCGCGATCGCAAGATCACCACGGTGGACGAAGTCGCGCTGGTGGCCGAGGCCGACAAAGTGGGCCGTCGCATTTGGAACCAAGTGAAAGCCGCCGGTGCTGCAACCGGCGCTTAGCTGAGAAACTTCGCCGAGACTTTTGGGCGCTTCGCCTTCTTCGCGGTCTTCTTCTTGACTGCGGTGGCGCCTTCCAGGTCGTAGGCCTCTCGCAGCCAGTCGGTCAGCGGGGATTCGACCGCGTCGCGGTGGGCGATCTTCAGGATGTTGGCGACCTTCGCTTTCGAGCGTTGTTCGACGCGCTTGATGTGCGGCGACTTGAGGGCGCGCGAGAGGAACACCGACACTTCGAGAAAGCTGCGCCTGGGCCGCACGAAGCAGTAGACGGCTGCGCGCGCGAACATGATGCAGGTGCCAGACGCGTAGATGCGCTGATCGCCCAACTCGGTCAGGGTCCCGCGCAACCGCTGCCACGCATCGCGCAGGTCTTCAGACAGGTCCGCGGTCAGCGCCGCTTCGGTGGTGGTCCAGCAGTCGTGCGCGGTGCCTTCGTCGATCCATTGCTTGCAGTGGTGACACTCCCGGCCGGCCATCCCAATATTGTAACGACTGGGGGGCCGGTCGGAAGGCTCCTGGACGAGGGCTCTTACTTGATGACGCCGGCGGCGTCAGTGACGACAATGGTCACGTTCCACTTGTTCGTGCGCGCCTCGGCCTCGGCGGCATCGATGATCTGCACGGCCATCAGCATCAGGGCAGGCAATCGAACAAAGGTCGCGCGGGTCATTGAGGCTCCGAGCCCTTCAGATCACAAGACGGGTATCGACATCAAAGCATCAAGTTGTTAGCATCAAGTCATGAGAACGACCCTGAGCCTGGACAAGGATGTTGCCGCCCGCCTTGAGCAGGCGGTGAAGAAACGGCGGCTGCCCTTCAAGACCATCGTCAACGACGCACTGCGCGCCGGCCTGTCGGTGATCGACAAGCCTGCGGCCACCGCGGTGTTTCAGACCGTGGGCTTTAACCTTGGCCCGAGTCTGGTCGGCAGCCTGGACGATGTGCACGGTGTGCTGGCGCGGGTCGAGGGTGAGGAGCACAAGTGATCCTGGTCGACGCCAACCTCCTCCTGTACGCGGCGAATCAGGCGGCGCCCGAACATCGGCCTGCGCGCGAGTGGCTGGATTCCCGGCTCAGCGGAACGGCGCGAGTGGGACTGCCGTGGCCCGCGTTGCTCGCGTTCGTGCGGTTGGCGAGCAATCCGCTAGTGATGAGACAGCCAGTGCCGGTCGCGACGGCATGGCAGCAAGTCGAGCAGTGGCTCTCGGCGGGTCCGGCGTGGACCCCGCAGCCGACGACGCGGCATGCGGAGATTCTCGGCTCTTTGTTCGCACCCTCGGTGATGACATCGCGGCTCGTGCCAGATGCGCACCTTGCGGCCCTCGCGATTGAACATGGTTTGACGCTGTGTTCGACCGATGGCGACTTCGCCCGGTTTGCCGGATTGGATTGGCAGAACCCCCTGGCCTCGTGATCTCTTGATCTCCTGTTAACGTCCGAGCCACACTCCCCGCATGGCGAACATCACCCTGCGGGTGAACGGCAAGGCTCACACGGTTGACGTCGAGCCTTCCACTCCCCTCCTCTATGTCCTTCGCAACGACCTGAACCTGTCGGGCCCGCGCTTTGGCTGCGGCCTGGGCCAGTGCGGCGCGTGCACCGTGCTGCTCAAGGGCGAGGCGGTGCGCAGTTGCATCCGGCCCGTGTCGGCGGTGGGCAACGACGAGATCACCACGCTGGAGGGCCTGGCGCAGAACGGCAAGCTCCATCCCATTCAGCAGGCCTGGATCGACGAGCAGGTGCCGCAGTGCGGGTTCTGCCAGAACGGGCAGATTCTTACCGCCAAGGCGCTGCTCGACAAGACGCCGAATCCCACCGACGCGCAGATTCGCCAGGGCATGAACGGCACGCTGTGCCGCTGCATGACGTATTACCGAATCAACGCCGCGATCAAACGCGCTGCGAAGGTGATGGCATGAACCGCCGCGACTTCGTCAAAACCACCGGCGCCCTCGTCGTCGGCCTCGCGGCCAACGACTCACTTTTCGCCCGCCTCGCTCAACCGCCGGGACCGTACCCTGATCCTGACTTCCTGCAACTCGACTCGTGGATCGTCATCCGCGCCGACAACACCGCCACCTTCTTCGTCGGCAAGACCGACCTGGGCCAGGGCACCGGGACGGCGTTTCGGCAAATCATGTCGGACGAGCTCGACATTGCGTTCGACAAGACCAGCTGCGTGATGGGCAGCACGCACAACACCGTCGATCAAGGTGGCTCGGGTGGTTCCGACGCGTTGCAGACCGACGGCTATCCCATGCGCCGCGTCGCGGCTGAAGCGCGACGCGTGTTGCTGGAGATGGCCGCCAAGCAGCTGGGCGTGCCTGTCTCTCACCTCGCGGTCAGCGATGGTGTGGTCTCGGTGACCGAAGACAACACCACCGGTGTCGGCTCTCTCACTTACGGCGATCTGATTGGCGGCCGCCAGTTCAACGTCACCCTGTCCGGCAAGAACACCGACACCACTACCGGCATTGCCAAGCTGAAGCCGGTGCAGGAGATGAAGAACGTCGGCAAGTCGCCGCAGCGCCACGACATCCCTGGCAAGGTGGATGGCACCGTGAAGTGGGCGGTCGACATGACGGCGCCCGGCATGGTCCACGCGCGCAACGTCAAGCCGCCGGTGGCGGGCGCGACGCTGGTCAGCATAAACGAGGCGTCCATCCGCAACATCCCCGGCTTGGTGAAGGTCGTGAGCAAGGGCAACTACGTCGCGGTGGTATTCGAGCGCGAGGAGAACGCCATTCGCGCGGCGCGGCAGCTGAAGGTGGAGTGGAAAAAGCCGGCGACGGCGCCCTTCCCCTCGTCTGAGAATCTCTTCACCTACATGCGCACGGCCACACCGTCATCCACGGGCAAACCGGTCGAGACCGGCAACGTCGATGCCGCTCTAGCCAATGCATCCACGGTGATCGAGGCGGAGTACGACGTGCCGTTTCAGGGTCACACCTCGATTGGTCCCGCGCATGCGATGGCGGATCCGTCGAACGGGCAGATGACCATCTACACCAACGACATGAAGTCGTATGGCATGCGTAACGGCGTCGCGCAGTTCCTGGGCATGCCGCGCGACCAGGTGCGGGTGATCTGGATGGACGGCCCGCAGGGCTACGGCCGCACGGCGGCGGACGATGCGGGGTTTGAGGCGGCGTATCTTGCGAAGGAGATCGGCCGGCCGGTGAAGGTGCAGTGGAGCCGCGCGGAAGAGACCGCGTGGGACACCAAGGGTCCGGCCTATGCCGTCAAGATGCGCGGCGGCCTTGACGCGCAGGGGAATGTCGTTGCGCTGCATTACGACGCGTGCGCGGCGGATCACAATCATCTTGGTTACAACGAGCACGAGACGGTGCTGATCTCGCAGTTGATGGGCACGCGCAAGAGTCCGGTGTCGCAGGGCCGCGCCTCGCTGCCGTCGGACATGTATGCCATCGCCAACCGCAAGAGCACCACGCGCGTGGTGCCGCTGCCCATGCCGTTCGAGACGCCGCTTCGCACGGGCAACCTGCGCGACCCTGATGGCCCGCAAGTGCAGTTCGCGCTCGAGTCGTTCATCGACGAGCTCGCGCACAAGGCGAAGGCGGATCCGGTGGAGTTCCGCCTGCGGATGCTGCAGGCGAGCACCCAGGACGACAGCGGCTTCAAGCGCGCACGTTCTATTGCTTGTATAAAAGCCGCTGCGGAGAAGTTTGGTTGGGACCCTCGCCCCTCACCCCGTGGCGACAAACCTTCAGGTTCGTCGGGAGACATCCTCACCGGCCGCGGCATCGCCTACGCCTACCGCAGCCAAACCGTCGTCGCCACCATCGTCGAGGTGGAGGTCAACAAGCAGACCGGCCGCATCTGGGCCAAGCGCATCGTCGTGGCGCACGACTGCGGCCTGGTGATCAACCCCGAAGCGCTCGTCCGCGTGGTCGAAGCCGGCGCGCTCTACGGCCTCAGCCGCGCGCTGCATGAAGAGGTGAAGTTCGACGCCGAGAAGGTGACCAGTGTGGACTGGGTGACGCACCCGACGCTGCGGCACGAGGACACGCCGGAGCGGATTGACGTGGTGATCGTGAACGGCGACCCGAACCCGAATCGCCCTGACCTGCAGCACTATGGGGCGGGCGAGACGATGGTGAAGCCGATGCTGGCGGCGGTCGCGAATGCGGTGTTTGATGCGACGGGGGTGAGGATGCGAAGAGTACCGTTCGCGACTCGAGGAAGCCTTCGGCGATGAGCTGCTCGAACGCTTCCACCACCGTGCTGCGAGAGACGCCAAGCGCCGTGGCCAGGGCCCGCGTGGACGGCAGCGCATCGCCACCACCAAGATCACCTTTTCGAATCGCCAGCCGCAGGGCCGGCGCGAGTTGCTTGCCCAGGTTGCGGGATGCGCGATCGAGGGCTCAGGCGAATGGAAGACTGGCGATGACGGCGTGGCGGGCCATTAATTCTGGTCTGTCTAAATGTGCGTATTCTGACTCTATACATCAGACCAGTTCGAGGGCAGAATCTGGTGCGTGAGGGTGACCCGATGAGTGTGTTGACGTCTTCACTTCGGCTGCTCGTCGCCCCGGCGGCGGTGTTGATCACGATGCTCGCGATCGAAAGTGCGCCGAGCGCACAAAGCGGCGCCGACGCGGCGGGCTGGGATCCGAAGGCGGCGGCCGCCTACCTCGACGGACGGGCCACCTGGTGGACAACCTGGCCCAACGCCGCGCGCGACCGCGGCACCTACTGCATGTCGTGCCACACGACGTTGCCGTACGCCCTTGCCCGTCCCGAGCTGCGCGCCCTGCTGAACGAGCCGGCCCCGGCGGTGGCGGAAGACAAGATCGTGGGCAATCTCTTGACCCGCGCCCGGCAGTGGCACGACGTGGAGCCCTGGTATCCCGATCAGACGCGCGGCATTCCGAAGACCAGCGAGTCGCGCGCCATCGAGTCGGTGATGAACGCGCTGGTGCTGAGCCGGCGTGATGCCGTGGCCGGCACGCGTAGCGCCGATGCGAAGACCGCGCTCGACGTCATGTGGGCGCTGCAGATGAAGACCGGTCCCGAGGCCGGCGCGTGGACGTGGCTGAACTTCGGCATGGACCCGTGGGAGTCGCCGAAGTCGCCGTACTTCGGCGCCTCGCTGGCGGCGCTGGCCATCGGCTCGGCCCCCGGCGGCTACGTGGCGTCACCCGAGATCGCCGATCGCCTGCAGGCGCTTCGTACCTACTTCCAGCGGCAGCACGGCACGGTGTCGCTGCTCAACCAGCTGCACGGGCTGTGGGCCGACAGCCGGGTGCCCGGCCTGCTGACCGACGAACAACGTCGCGCCACCATTGATGCGGCGCTCGCCCTCCAGCAGCCGGATGGCGGATGGAGCACGGTGGCGCTCGGCGGCTATAAACGGATCGATAACAGCGACAGCGACACGCGCACCGACGGCTACGCCACCGCCGTGGCCACGCTGGGGCTGCAGGCGGCGGGCGTGCCGGCCTCGGACGCGCGCGTCGGCAAGGGCCTCGACTGGTTGCGCCGCAATCAGGACCGCGTCAGTGGCCGGTGGACGGCCGTCTCACCCAACAAGCAGCGCGATCCGGAATCGGACACCGGCAAGTTCATGAGCGACGCGGCCACCGCCTACGCGGTGCTGTCACTGACGCATCGCCACTAAGCGTGGATAACCCGGCTGAAGGGGTAACTTCGCTCTACTTCTTCGCCACGTAGCGCACGCCGGGCACGGTTGCGAAGTCGGCGTCCTGCGTCCAGAGCACGGCATCAGCTGCACG
>Ga0049084_10001356_pt1 | contig 10124 bp, 8 predicted proteins | sample GreLakmeON33MSRF_FD_66720 | JGI IMG/M metagenome (GOLD analysis project Ga0049084, IMG submission 66720) | Freshwater lentic microbial communities from great Laurentian Lakes, MI, USA - Great Lakes metaG ON33MSRF | ecosystem: Environmental > Aquatic > Freshwater > Lake | place: Great Lakes... | reverse complement strand
CCTTGTGCTTACCCTGGCCCTGGTTGCTGAACACCGTCATGAACAGGCTTTCGCCCGTCAGGATGCGCTTGCCGGCGCCGAGCAGCGCGTCCATCACGCCCTTCGACTGCTGCTGGCTGCCGTCGCCGAAGATGGTCTCCATCTGGATGCCGCTGGTCATGTACATCATCGCCCCCGCTTCGGCGACCGCGCCCTCACCCGGGTCGAGCGCGACCTCAACGAACTGCATCTCGTTGCCGTGGACTTCGAAGTCAATGTCGTGGGCCCGGCGACCAGGCGCCGGCGGCGGCGTGAAGGCGGCTTGGCCTGCCAAAGCGGCCCCGGGGCTCTTGACGAAGGCCGCGAAGGCGGCCACCTCCTTCACCTTCTGCCACGCCGTCATGCCGGCCGTGAAGACCAGCGTCTCGGCGTCGATGCTGCCGTTCTGCAGGTTGGAGATGATCTCGTGCTGCGCGACCGGTCCCACCTGATGGCCACCGATGGCCATGTACCACTGATTCGAGCCGTCCATGTCTTCTCCTTGTTAATCCGGCTAAAGCCGGACCTATTCCGTATCCGGCGACGCGTCGATCTTCGCCGTCGTCTCTGCTTCAGTCGCCGCCACCGTCGCCGGATCCAATCCTAAGCGGTGCGCGAGCTGCGCCAAGTAGATGCGTTCGCCGCCGGTCACCACTTCGTCCGCTCGCACAATCGTGAACGCGAGCATGTAAAACTCCTTGCCCGCCGCCGGGTCGGTGATGCCCTGGACGATCTCGGCCAGCGGCCGCGACGTCTGCGTCAGTTCAGGCTCGATGATCGCCTCGAGTCCAGCTGCCCTCGCCCGCGACAGGATCTGCTCACGCTCCAGCGCCGACAGCTCCCCGTCGGCGCGCGAGGCCGACACCGCCAGGCGAATCATCTGCAGCACCGGATTCGGCAGGTCCGCGGGCAGCACCGGAATAGGTGCCACCATGGCACCGCGTGGCACCTGAGGTAGGTCCTGTCTTTTGACGCTGTCATAAATGCCCCACGCCACGCCCGCGGCGGCCAGCACCGAGCTGGCGGTCAGGAAGCCACCGTCGCCGGTCAGGAACTTGGTGGCGCGCCGCGCGCGCTTGCGCCCAGAGCGCCCCATCGCGCCACGTAACACGACGGAAAGAATGTCAGCCGGATTGTTGAACACGTCGTTGGTCCCTCAGTGTTGAAAATACTGGCTGAACCGCGGAAAGGTTCCAATCCCGGGCGTCGACTAGATCTGCGTCGACGCCGGCTTGGCCGCCACCGGCTGTGGCGCCTCTGGCGTCCAATCTTCGCCGGGATTGATGAAGCGGTTAGTCTCCAGCTTGTACTGCTTGTCGTAAAGCTGACGGTAGCGGCCGTCGCGGGCCAGCAGTTCGTCGTGGGTGCCGCGCTCGACGATCTCGCCGCCCTCCATGACCAGGATCTGGTTGGCGCTGCGGATGGTCGACAGGCGGTGGGCAATCACGAACGTGGTGCGGCCGGTGCGGAGGCGATTCAATCCGTCCTGGATCATCTCTTCGCTCTCGCTGTCGAGGCTCGACGTCGCCTCGTCCAGAATCAGCACCTTCGGCGAGGCCAGGATGGCGCGGGCGATCGACACCCGCTGGCGCTGGCCGCCACTGAGCTTGATGCCGCGTTCGCCGACGATGGTGTCGTAGCCCTCGGGGAACTTGAGGATGAACTCCTCGCAGTGCGCCAGGCGGGCCGCGGCCGTGATCTCCGCCAACGACGCCCCCGGGGCGGCGTAGCCGATGTTCTGGGCGACGGTGCCGTCGAACAGAAAATTCTCCTGCAACACGGATGCGAGCTGCTCGCGGTAGTCGCGCAGGGGGATGTCCATCAGGTTCTTGCCATCCACTGAAATAGTACCCTTGAGCGGCCGGTTGAAAGCCATCACCAGGCTGATCAGCGTGCTCTTGCCAGAGCCGCTGGACCCGACGAGTGCCGTGGTCGTGCCCGGGGCCGCATGGAACGAGACGTTCTTCAGCACCGGCACACCCGGGTTGTACTCAAACCACACATCGTCGAAGCGAATGTCTCCCTCAATGGGACCCAGTGACGGCTTGCCGGCGTCGGCCTCGTCCTCGGTCTCCATGTTCATGATCTCGCGGATGCGGTCGAGGCCCGCGAAGGCCTCGGTAATCTGCGTGCCGATGCTGGCAATCGAGATCATCGGCGCCGCCAGCAGGCCGATGAAGAAGATATACATGACGAAGTCGCCGAGCGTCATCTTGTTCGCGAGGATGTCGTTGCCGCCCATCCAGATCATGATCACGCCGACCACGCCGATAATCACCGTGCTGCCAGAGGTCGTTGCCGACACGCCGGTCATCGACTGGGCGATGTTACGGAACAGCTTGTGAGCGCCGTGCGTGAAGACGATTTCCTCGCGCTTCTCGGCAGTGTAGCTCTTGACGATACGGATGCCACCGAGCGCCTCGGTGAGGCGGCCGGTGACCGCGGCCTGGATCTTGCCGCGTTCGCGGAACAGCGGACGCAACTGCTTGAAGGCGTATGCCATGCCACCGCCGAACATGGCCAACACGATGGCGGTGACCACCGTCATGTGCCAGTTCAGATACAGCAGCACGCCCAGGGCCATGATGGCGGTCAGGACACCGCCCACCAACTGCACCAGGCCCGTGCCGACGAGATTGCGAATGCCTTCGGCATCGCTCATGATGCGCGACAGCAGCACGCCGCTCTGCGTCGAGTCGAAGTAGCGCACCGGCAGGCGCATGATCTTGGCCTGCACCTTCTTGCGCATGTCGGTGATGGCCCGCTGCGCCGCCACGCCGAGTGTCTGCCCGAGGAAGAAACTGGTAAAAGCCTGCACTACGGTCGCGCCGCCGGCCGCCAGCGCGATCGGCACCAGCAGATCGTGTCTCCCCTTCCCAATCACATCGTCGATGACGTACTTGGACAGCGCCGGCAGGACGATACCCGACAAGCGGCTGATCATCATCAGTGTCAGGCCAATGGCCAGCCGCTGGCGGTGCACCCACACCAGCTCGCGGAACTCGCGCCACGCGGCGGCCGAGTCGATCTTCTTCTTGGCGGCTGACTTGACCGGATCCGTGCCGGTTGACGAGGCTCGGGCGCTGGAGCGCTCGGCTCGTCGCATGCTGGGGGCGCCGGATCGGAGGAGGGCCATGGGTGGTTAATTCAAGGCGTACGGAATCGCCAGGGTGAAGGGCGCGATGCGCGCCTCGAAGGTCTCACCCGACGGCGCCACCATGGTGTAGCTGCCGTGCATGGTGCCCACCGGCGTCTTCAGGTTGCAGAAACTGTTGTAGTCGTAACTGGCGCCTGGCGCCAGCACCGGCTGGTCGCCGACGACGCCCTCGCCGCGGACTTCTTCTTGCTCGCCCTCGCTGTTGGTGATCACCCAGTGGCGGCTCACCAGTTGCGCCGTCTCGGCGCCGTCATTCGAAATGCGAATGAAGTAGGCGAACCAGTACTCGCCGTCTCTTGCCGAACTGCGCTCAGGAAGGAACTTGGGTGTTACCTGCACGCGGATGCCGTTGGTCGTGGTGTCGCTCACCTGTTGATTATCCCATGGCCTAGTCCAGATGCCCGCGTTCGGAGTCGCCCATCTGGACCTTGCCGCCCGGGAAGTACTCAGCCCACCGGCTACTCACCTTCGATGCCACGTCGGGACGGCAGGTTACTTCGGCCGGATACCAGGGCTTCATGCGCGCATCGATAACCACCGGTGGCTCGTAGGTCAGGTGGTTGCGCACGACGCGTTGGCCCGCGGAGTGGATGTCGGCGGCCGGCTCGAAGCGCGTGAAGGTGGTCCACAGGAAGTTCATGTCGCTGCGCGTCGCGCGGTCAGGCTCGTCGCTGACCACCACCAGCGGCCATCCCGCGAAGGCCGGGTGGGCCGCGACGCGGCTCGGCGCCTGCGGATCGTCGGCGTAGCTGCGCGTGCCCACGACCAGGCAGCCACCACAAAACACCCGCACGTCGGTGACGTCGGACGGCGGCGGCGTCGCCGGCGCAAACGCTCGCGGCAGGTCGCGGAGCGGGTCGCCCAGCCCCAGCCAGACGCCCTTGGAGCCCTCGTTGACCACCGGACCGGTGTAGTCGAGCGTATCCATCGACAGGTTCGAGAACACGTAAAGGTCGGTCCGCGGGTCGGTGCGCGCCAGCACGTGCTCGAGCGTGGCACGGAAGTCCTTGAGATTGACCCGCTGGTCCGTGAGGAGGATGAACTTGGTCAGCGACAACTGCCCTTCGCCCAGAATCCGGAACGCACTGGCCATGGCCTCGCGCTTGTAGCGCTGCTTCACCACCGCCGCTGCGAGCGAGTGATAGCCGGTCTCGCCGTACGACCACAACTGTTCCACCGCCGGCATCACCAGCGGGAAGAGCGGTGAGAGCAGGTCCTGCAGCAAGTCGCCAATAAAGAAGTCTTCCTGGCGCGGCTTGCCGACGACAGTGGCCGGATAGATCGCGTCTTTGCGATGCGCGATCTGGCGGACGTCAAACACCGGGTAGTCGTGCTGCAACGAGTAATAGCCGTAGTGATCGCCGAAGGGCCCCTCGGGCCGGCGCACGCGCGGCGCGACCTGCCCCATCAACGCAAACTCGGCGCTGGCAATCAGCGGATGCGGATGGCCATTGGGCCCAGCGACTTGCGGTAACCGCTCGCCGGCGATCAGCGACGCCAGCATCAGCTCCGGCACGTTCTCGGGCAGCGGCGCAATCGCGGACAGGATCAGCGCCGGCGGTCCGCCCAGGAACACGGTGACGGGCAACGCCTCGTTACGCACCTCGGCGCGGGCATAGTGAAAGCCACCGCCCTTGCCAATCTGCCAGTGCATGCCGGTCGAGTTCTTGTCGTAGACCTGCAGGCGATACATGCCGAGGTTATGGCCCGGCTTCTCGGGATGCTCGGTATAGACGAGTGGGAACGTGACGAACGGGCCGCCGTCATCGGGCCAGCAGGTGATCACCGGCAGTTGATCGAGCCGCACGTCGGACGTCACCACTTCGCGGATGGGTCCGGTGGCCATCCGTTTCGTGCCAACTTTCAGCAGCTCGAGACCCAGGTCGCGGGCGTCCCACAGCTTGGCCGGCGTCGGCGGCAGCACGGTCTCCGCCAGGTGGACGACGCGCTTGATGAAGTCCAGCGGCCGCTTGCCAAACGCCAACTCCGCGCGCCGCGAGGTGCCAAACAGGTTGGTCGCCAGCGGAAACGCCGCGCCCTTGATGTTGGTGAACAGCAAAGCCGGTCCGCCGGCCGCGATCACGCGGCGATGGATTTCGGCAGCTTCGAGAGCGGGGTCGACTGGCGCGCTGATCTCGACCAGGTCGCGATCGCGTCGAAGTTGGTCCAGGAAAGCGCGCAGGTCAGAGAACATCGCTACTGATTATGGCCGGATGACGCCGGTATCGTGAACCGCCTGCCCGCCGACCATGGTCAGCAGGCTGGTGATCGCCGGAATCTGCTCGGCCGTGGCCGTGAACAGGTCCGTCGAGAGCACGGCAAGGTCCGCGAGCATCCCGACCGCCAATTGCCCTTTCTGGCGCTCGGTGAACTCCGCGAAGGCCGAGCCGCGGGTGTAGGCGATGACCGCCTGCTCGCGCGTCAGCGCCTGTGACGGGTTGGTCAGGTGCGTCGAGGCCCACCACACGTTCAGAAAGGGGTTCATCGGGCCGTCCGATCCGATCGCGAGCGGAATACCGCGGTCAAGCAGTGCCTTCAGCGGCTGCATCCAGGCCTTGCGGGCGGGACCAAAGCGGGCCAGGTAGACATCTGGGAACATGAAGTGGAACGGATTCACGGCCACCACGACGCCAAGGGCCTTGACGCGGGTCATTAGGTCGTCCGACAGCATGTCGCCATGTTCAATGCGCGGCCGCTTGGATCGCCAGACTTCGGGGCGACCGGTCTTCTCGAGCGCCGTGAGGTAGGCATCGAGGGCCGCGTCACCGATGGCATGCACCAGCAGCGGGTCCTCAGAGCCGTAGGCCCAGCCCACGAATTCGTCGAGACGACTTTGCGGCAGGTTCAATCGACCGCGCTCAGCGGGTGCATCTGCGTACGGCTCCCGCATATGGGCCAGCCGTTCGATCGGCGTGCCGTCGATAATCCACTTCATGCCGCGCAAGTCGATGCGCGCCGTTGGCTGTGGCGGCAGGGTGGGACGGCTGTCGATGGTCTCGCCGCCGGCCTCGCGCATCGGGAAGCGGTAGGCCCTCCAGCGGATCGGCGCATTTGCTTCGACCAGCCGCCTCCCGGTCTCAGCAATCGGCAGCGAGTCGGCGATCAGTTGAATAGTCGTGATGCCATACCCGAGCGCTTCGGTCGCCACGCCGCGATAACGCGCAACGGCGGCAGCCGGGCCCGCCTTGACCGCCAGCCGTCGCTCTGCCCACTCTCCCGCGGTTTCTTCGAGTCGCCCATTCAAGCGCCCGCGCTCGTCGCGAACGAATCGTCCGCCATCGACATCCTTGACGTTGTCGGTGATGTCGACCAGGACCAGCGCCGCACTGTTCAGCAACACGCCATGGCCGGTGGAGGCCGTCAGCCACACCGGGGTCGTCGGCGCGATGCGGTCCAGCCAGTCGCGCGAGCACACCGGATCGCCCCACGCGGTTTGCCCGATGATGCCGCGCAACAGGTGTCCCGCCGGCGCCGAGGCCAGGGCAGTCTTGATCGCCGCCTCAATCTGCGGGAGGGTCGGCTCGTCCGCCAGCACCAGGTCGGTGGCCGGCGGCGTGATCTCAATGTGCTGGTGGGCGTCGTTGAAGCCAGGAACGACCGTGCGGCCGCCTAGGTCAAGCCGTCGCGTGGCCGGCCCGACCAGTGCCTGGATGGTCACGCTGTCGCCCACCGCGATCACGCGGTCGCCCTTGATGGCCAGTGCCTGCGCCCACGGCTGCGCGTCGTTGGCGGTGAAGACCTTACCGTTGACCAGGACCGTGTCGGCCTGAATCGGCATGGCACGGCAGCCACCAAGGGCAAGCACCACCGCGACCGCAATCAGCCATCTCATTCTGGACACAGGTACGCGTACGCCACGCTGCTGACCGGACTTAGATGCAACCACGATCGGCGGCCCTCCAAGTGATCCTGTTCAACCCCGCGTGAGTCTCCGGTACTTGATGCGATGCGGCTGGTCGGCCTGCGTGCCGAGGCGGCGCTTGCGGTCGGCCTCGTAGTCCTGATAGTTGCCTTCGTACCACACCACCTGGCTGTCGCCTTCAAAGGCGAGGATGTGCGTGGCAATGCGGTCGAGAAACCAGCGATCGTGGCTGATGACGACCGCGCAGCCGGCGTAGTTGAGCAGCGCCTCTTCAAGTGCGCGCAGCGTGTCCACGTCCAGATCGTTGGTCGGCTCGTCCAGCAACAGCAGGTTGCTGCCTTTGCGCAGCAGCTTGGCCAGGTGGACGCGGTTGCGTTCACCACCAGAGAGCGTCCCCACCTTGCGCTGCTGCTGGCCGCCCTTGAAGTTGAACCACGAGACGTAGGCCCGCGACGCCACCGTCTTCTTGCCCATCTCGAGCTCGTCGAGGCCGTCGGTGATCTCGTCGTAGACCGACTTGTTCGGATCGAGCGCGTCGCGGGACTGATCCACGTATCCGACTTTCACCGTCGTGCCGAGCCGCAATGTCCCGCCGTCCGGTTGCTCCTGCCCCGTGATCAAGCGGAACGTGGTCGTCTTGCCGGCGCCGTTGGGACCGATCACGCCGACAATCCCGGCCGGCGGCAGCGTGAAATTGAGATCGTCGAACAGCACCGTCTCGCCGAACGCCTTCTTCAAACCGCGTGCTTCAACGACGATTTCGCCGAGGCGCGGACCGGGCGGGATGTAGATCTCCACCGTGTCGACCTTCTTGGCCGTGTCTTCGGCGAGCAGGTCTTCATAGGCGTTCAAGCGCGCCTTGCCCTTGGCTTGGCGGGCGCGCGGCGACATGCGGATCCAGTCCAGTTCTCGCTGGAGCGATCGCTGGCGCTTGCTCTCGGTCTTCTCTTCGACCTGCAGCCGGTTCGACTTCTGCTCGAGCCAGCCCGTGTAGTTGCCCTCGTAGGGAATGCCGCTGCCGCGGTCGAGTTCGAGAATCCAGCCGGCGACATTATCGAGAAAGTAGCGGTCGTGCGTAATCGCGACGACGGTTCCCGGGTAGTCCTTGAGGAACCGTTCGAGCCACGCCACCGACTCGGCGTCGAGGTGGTTGGTCGGTTCGTCGAGCAGCAGCAGGTCGGGCGACAGCAGCAGCAGCCGGCACAGCGCCACGCGACGGCGCTCGCCGCCAGACAGCGTGCTGACGTTGGCATCGGGCGGCGGGCAGCGCAAGGCTTCCATCGCCAGGTCGAGCCGCGAGTCGAGGTCCCAGGCGTTGGTCGCGTCAATGCGGTCCTGCAACCGCGACTGCTCGTCCATCACCTTGTCCATCTCTTCCGGCGACAGGTCTTCGCCCAGCTTGATGTTGACCGCGTCATAACGATCGAGCAGCGCCTTGATTTCGGCGACGCCCTCCTCGACGTTGCCGCGCACGTCCTTGTCGGGATTGAGGACCGGCTCCTGCGCCAGGTAGCCGATGCTCACGCCCTGGCCGGGGAACGCTTCGCCGACAAAGCTGGTTTCGACGCCGGCCATGATCTTCAGCAGCGTCGACTTGCCGGCACCGTTCAGGCCAAGCACGCCAATCTTGGCGCCGGGCAGAAACGACAGCCAGATGTCTTTAAGGACCTGAGCGTCGGGGGGATAAACCTTCCCGAGCCCCTTCATGGTGTAGACGAATTGAGGTGCCATCGGAACTAATGACTATAACAGACGGGATCCGGGGGCTGGCGTCCGGAATCCGGGGCCCGGGACCCGGGCCGTCAGGGAACCTGAATCAGCTCGATCGCCTCTCGGCTCGGGCCCGCGACTGCTGGTTCACTCCCGCGCGCGCGTCAGCGACTGCTCGAACGCACGCAGCAGCTCAGGCTCTTCCTTCAGCTCCGCAAACAACGCCCCGTATCGCCGAATCCGCTCGACCTCCAGGTCCGCCCCCTGCCTCCGGACGATGCCCTCGATATCCGCGACATCACGCGCGCGGCCGGCGACCAGCTTGTAGATCACAAGGTCCTCAGCCGAGCACGTCACGATGGCGGCCCCCGCTCCGATGTTCCAGGCCGACGATCGCTCGAGGATCTCGACCTCGAATGCGCTGCCAGCAAGTCCAATATCCGCGGCCACCCCGTTGGAAGACCGAATCAGCAACACGCGATTGGCGATCGCGAACGCGCGTGCGTCGGGCTGCCTGGGACTGAAGGTCGCGAGAAGTAAGTCCAACGGACGTTGCTCTTCGCCGATCGGTGCCAACACCGAGAAGTCGACATCCTGCGTGGCACGCGGCTCACCCCATCGCTGCACGGCCAGCCCGCCAATGACGCACGATCGGATTCCCCCGGCGGATAGCACGGCTTGGATCTCAACGGCCGCCTCAATCAGCGCCGGCTCGGTCATGCCCTGTCACGCCCGCGCAGGAGCGCAAAAGCTCGCTGCTGCAGCACGATCGCTTCCCCATCGTCGCCCGCAACGCCCGGCTGCCACAGGGCGAGCAAGTCGAGAGACTGCCGTCTCAAATCGTCTTCTGACGTCGCCAGCAAACGCGCCCATCGCTCCGCCTCCAGGATCGGCCCGACCACCTTCCAGTGATCGACCCACTGGCGCATCTCGGCTCTCGCCTCGGCAGTCGGCGACAGAGCCGATGGGCGAGCGTGCCCGCTGTCACTCATGGGCACAGTCTACCGTCGTCAGGCGCAACGCGATAGCATTCCCACACCCATGCCATCACCCGGCCGCAACGACCCCTGCCCCTGCGGCAGTGGACGCAAGTTCAAGCACTGTTGCGGCAACGCTGCCCAGCCGGTGACCGGTCTGCCAACTCCGGCCGACCGCACTGCCGGCTACGCCCTGCTCGACCGTCTGGCCGCCCTGCCCAGATTCGCCGAAGATATCCGCCTGGCGTTCAGCATGGTCTGGCGCGACCTGCCGGACGCCGATCTTGGCCGGTTGATGGAGACCCAGGCCCGCGATCTGTTTCTGGAGTGGCTCTGGTTCGATTATCAATTTCACACGGGGCAAACACTCGCCGAGTACGCCCTAACACGACACGCCGCT
>Ga0049084_10001353_pt1 | contig 10128 bp, 6 predicted proteins | sample GreLakmeON33MSRF_FD_66720 | JGI IMG/M metagenome (GOLD analysis project Ga0049084, IMG submission 66720) | Freshwater lentic microbial communities from great Laurentian Lakes, MI, USA - Great Lakes metaG ON33MSRF | ecosystem: Environmental > Aquatic > Freshwater > Lake | place: Great Lakes... | reverse complement strand
ACTCGTCCCCCAGCTTGGCGGACCGAGCGTGAACCCTTACTCGCCCTTCGACCTATGGCGTGAAGTCAGCCACTACGGCAGCTCGCCGGCGACCTCCCAGGTCTTCGTCCAAGATCACGGTGAGAAACTGTACCGCCGGTCGATGTATACTTATTGGAAACGCACGGCCCCGCCGGCCAATATGGTCACCTTCGATGCCCCCAACCGCGAGGTCTGCACCATCAGCCGCAGCAATACCACGACCCCGCTACAGGCACTCGTCACCTTGAACGACGTCCAGTTCGTCGAGGCCGCCCGCGGCTTCGCTCAACGCATCATCCACCAGAGCACCGTTGACTCCGCCCGCATCCGCTGGGCCTTCTTAGAGTCGCTCTCCCGTCCGCCGTCGGACAAGGAGCAGGCGCTCGTCGTCAAGACTCTCGCCCGCGAACGCAGCCGCTATGCGGCGGACAACGAGCGGGCCCTCAAAGTCCTCAGCCCTGGCGAATCTACGCGCGATACCACCATCCCGGCGGCGGAGCACGCCGCTTGGATGCAAGTGGCCACCCTTATTCTCAACCTCAGCGAAACCGTGACCCGCAACTAAAGCCATGAATCCTCAACACGAGTTTCAGAATCATCTCACGCGCCGCACCTTCATCGGGCAATCCGCCCGCGGGGTCGGTGGCCTGGCCCTCGGCTCGATGCTCTTCCCTGAGCTCCTGGCCGCCGGCACGAAGACCCGCGAAGGCGGCTTGGCGGGCCTTCCGCATTTCGCCCCCAAGGCCAAACGGGTCCTCTGCCTCTTCCAGTCCGGCGGCCTGTCCCACGTCGATCTGTTCGAGGACAAGCCCGCCTTACACGAGTTTGCGGGTAAAGATCTCCCTCCTTCGATCAAAGGCACCCAGCGTCTCACCGGGATGACTTCCGGACAAAAGGACTACCCTGTCCGACCCCCGCTCATGGACGGTAAGGCCTGCGGCAAGCATGGCACCTGGATCAGCAACCTCCTCCCGCACATCCAGACCATCGCGGATGATATCTGTATCATCAAGACCCTGAACACCGAGGCGATCAATCATGACCCGGCAATCACGTTCATGAACACCGGCAACCAGCAGCCTGGCTATGCCAGCATGGGCGCCTGGGCGAGCTATGGGCTCGGCACCGAGAACGCCAACCTGCCTGCATTCATTGCCATGGTCTCCCAAGGGACCGGCAAGAATCCCGGCCAGCCGGTCTTCTCCCGTCTCTGGGGCAGCGGCTTCCTTCCCTCCAATCACCAAGGGGTCGGCCTGCGCCCAGGCGCCAATCCGGTGCTCTACCTCCAGAACCCTCCGACCGTTGATGGCGCCCAGCGTCGTGAGTTGCTGGACGACCTGGCGACGCTGAACGAGGAACGCGCCCGCGAACTGGGTGACCCTGAGACCATCACGCGTATCAAAGCCTACGAGATGGCCTTCCGCATGCAGACGTCGGTCCCCGAGCTGGCCGATATCTCTCAGGAATCCAAAGCCACCCTAGACTCTTACGGACCCGAGGTGACCCGCCCTGGCTCGTACGCCGCCAACTGCCTGCTCGCCCGTCGACTGCTCGAACGCGACGTCCGCTTCGTCCAGCTGTTCCATCGCGGCTGGGATCAGCACGTCGCCCTGTCCCGCCAGCTCCCCAACCAGTGCCACGACATCGACCAACCCACCGCTGCCCTCATTAAAGACCTTAAGTCCCGCGGATTACTAGAGGACACCTTGGTCATCTTCGCCACCGAGTTCGGACGCACCGCTTTCACCCAAGGTGGCTTCGGCAATCCGGCCAGCGGACGCGACCACCACGGCCGTTGCTTCTCGGTGTTCCTGGCTGGTGGCGGCATCAAGCCCGGCTTCGAATACGGGGTGACCGATGACTTCGCGTACAATATCGCCAAGGACGGCGTGCATCTCCGCGACCTCCACGCGACCATCCTCCATTGCATGGGCATCGATCACGAGCGCTTCACCTACAAGTTCCGCGGCCTGAACGTGAAACTCACCGGCGTCGAAGAAGCCCACGTCGTCAAAGGCGTGCTGGCCTGAGCGGAGATGGCAGAATACGGAGTCTGACCGAACCCTGATTGAGGGTGAAACTAAAAACCCCCTAAAAAAGGCGAATCTAGTTTCGCCTCCGTTAGGGTACGGCCTGATCCCGTGGATGGTCCAACAATCAAGGCACCTTGACCGTGGGGAGGGTCTTCATGAGTAATAATTTTTATATAATTACCACGGTAGCGAGTATCGATAATTCTGTTGCAGGCTATCTACCCTACGTCGTCAGGATCCTCACCCAGCGGTTAGCCCTTAGGTGTCTCATCTGGAAATACCCCAGAATCTAAGGCGCTCTGGTTAGCCCAGAAAAGTTTAACCCCGCTTTCCGCCCTGTATAAAATCACCGTACAAGGACCGTTTTCGAGCCAAATAAAAACGCCCCCGCGAGGATCACCGGCAGAAATCTGCTTAACCCCCCACCCTGACACGGCCTCAATCTGCGATTTATTAAGATTATGCGGAAATCTTTCGTTTTTATGATGAAGCATAGTAAGTATTTATTAAATACAACCCCCGCTTTCAAACTTTTTAATCAAAAACCGAAATATCCACCCGGGTATGCCCTTAGCTCACTTCTTTTCCCGTTTCTCGGGCCCAAAGAGGTATCGATAATCCTGATGCAGGTGCTCGGTAATGGCTTAAATTGGCCCTAAACGCCGATTCATCCCACTCGGCACTGGGTACGGCCCTGCTGTAACTATCCCTGCTTAATTAATGCTAAAACCCACCTTCGTTGTGCCTTTTAAAGCCATCCGGGCCGACGTTTAACCACTTCGCTAAAATTTCTGGAACTCCGCCGGCATCTGGCTTACAAATCTCTTAGCCCCATGCGTAAGCCCCTGTTTGGACTATTCCTCCTCGCCGTCGTCGGTATCAGCGCCTGGCGCTACCTCGTCCCAGCACCTGCACCAAAGTCCCCGATTGATCGGATGAAGGCCGCTCTCCCGGTCGAAAAAATCAGTTACAAGTCCAGCCCATCTAAGACGGTCGCCCGCGCCGCCCCACCATCACCTAAGGTAGATATCGTCCGCATGAAAATGGAAGAACGCTTCACCGACCTCAAAGAAGAAGGTAGACGCATCCGCGACACGCTCATGGCCAGCGACCCGAAAGCCGCTCAAGCCATGGGAAATATGATTAAGCGTCCCGAGTACCGGGAGATTCTTGATCGACGCCATAAGATTGAAGCCGCTTGGCCCAGCGCCTCTGAGGGCGAACGCGAGGGAATGCTCGCTGAGATGAACAGCCTCCGCCAACAGGGAGTCGGCATGCTTATGATGGAGATTCAGCAGATGAATGGTCAGCCTTTAGCCGCCCCCGCTTCCGCGATCAAAGGCGCTCCGGAAGTCACGACCGCCCCCGCCGCACCCGCCGCGGAACCAGCTCCCCCGCCTTTTATTCAGTAAGCGGTTCCGTATCCCTCCGCTGCTGTCTGCTTGTCTCTGCCTATTCGCCATCGTTTTAGCTGAAGATAAGCCGAATTTACCCGGCGTCGAACTCCTCCCCTGACGACACTATTGTGACCAGGACCTACATTAAGTACCCGGCTAGTCCCGAACAGAACTCGGTGGTCAGTGTCCGGTTGAAGCTCAGCGAGACCGCCGCCCTGCTGAAGCGTTAACGCTTCACGGGCTGCTGGCCAGCGAGCGTGCGACCGTTGGGACGGTCGACGCCGACTTTTACCACATAGGTACCAGCCGCGAAGACCGGGGGGGCGTATTCCTTCACACCAGAGAGTCGTCGCACATAAATCGTCTCGCCAGTCTGCTCGTGAATAACTTGCACGACCGCTCGGTCACCTTCAGCGCTGAGGTCGATCGTTGGCAGAAAACCCGTGGGCTTACGTCCATCGTTATCGGCCAGCACAAAAGTCTGCGGCCAACCCGGGAACTGTTCGCCATCGCCCTTACGGGAGTCGCTGAAACGCGGCCAGCACTCGAAAGTAACGCTCTGATTGGCCATTTGAAAACGGGCGAGTCCGTAACCGTCGGAACGCTGGCGCTCGTCTTGGACGTCCCCAGGATTAGCGTAAGCCAGCACCGACATCCGATTTCCTAGTCCATCCAGGAAATCGCCGGTCCAGGGCAAGGGGCTTCCGACCACGGCATTCGGGCCGGCTTTCTCATCCTTCGGATGCCACCAGCGTCCGTAGATGGTGTTCACGAGCGCGGGACTGGTCAGGGAGTAAGGACCATCGCCGAAGGCTTCGATGCCATGCTTGACGGTGACGGCGAGATGCTGGTCGCCACAAAGGTGCACGGCCTGTACGCGACGCAAGGCGCGCAGGGCTTCGTTCCGGCCGGACTGTGGCCAGCCGTTACAATCGAGGTCAGCCAACAGACGGCTATCCTTACCGCCATGCATGTGGACCGCCCCACAGAAAGGCGAAGCGGACAGGACGGCCTTGTGACGCACGCCCACCCAGTCCTCGGACCACGCGGCGAGGAACTTCAGCTGACGATCTCCGAGAAGCTGCAGGCCGGGCAGGTCGATGGACTTCGGGTCGTATTTCTCGTCGGTGACGTGATCGGGACGCGGGCCTTGCGGAGGAATCTTGCCCAGCGGCCCTGACTTGAATTTACGGTCTTCCAAGATAGCGAAGTCCATGCCTCCGACCTTGAGGCGGGTGTAGTAGACGCTGATGCCGCGCTGGACCGGAGTCGGGTCATACGCATCCGGCAGGTGCCACGATTGCTGACGCTGGACCATGTTCACATAGGCGACTGGATAGAAATAGCCGCCGTCAGCCATGCCGGCGACGGTGGACAGCTTACCGCCCTCACCCCAGAGGTTTGGGTGGCCGACGTCATGGTCGTCCGGAATACAAATCGTCGGGCGATCCTTCATCACGTCGCGAAACTGCAGACCGAACTCGATCCAGCCGGCGGTGTGCTCGGTGTGGCGATAGGTCTGGTCGCCAGCGAAGAATAAGAGGTCCGGATTCTGGCGGATCAGGTTATCCAAGATTTCTGGGCGGGCGCCCGTCGTCCGACTTGAATTGCAGGACATGTTGGCGGTGACGATGACGTCCTTATCCGTCGGGTCGCGGCGCACGAGCCCTTCGAAGGTGGCCTTCTCACCATGGCGCACGCGATAGGCTAAGTCCTTGGAGCCGTCCCAGCCTTCGACCCGGAAGTGGGCGCTCCAACCTGGGAAGACCACCTCGGTCTTGGCCGCCTCGACCCAGCGTCCGTCGCGCTTAAATTCCAAACGCGCTTCCTTGGATTCGTCGGGGTAAAGAGGATAGAGCTGAGCGGACAGCTTCAGGACGCCCGCTTGCTGGGTGTAAAGAGCGAAGGCGATGACTTGGTCTCGCTCCACCACCATCGTCGGCGCGGCCGGACTGGCGGCGCCCTTCTTCTTGGCTTTGGCCGCGGGACGAGGCTCCGCCGCGGGGCGAGGCTCCCACCAGGCGCCGACCGCCAGCGAGTCGAGGCTCGGAAACTCCTCCCCGAAAGGCTTGACCGTGTGGGCCGGTGGAACGGGGGCTGCGAAAAGATAAGTAGCCAACAGGCAGAGCAAGAGACGCATAAGAAACGGGGTTGAGATAAGAGTATCCGTGGATTAATCGTCCTTGTGTGAATATCGACCCTAAACTGCGCCAGCGCCTCAACACGTGGGACTGGTTCGTGTTCGTCGTTGCAGTAGTCGCCTTGCTGCTAGTCCTCCTAGAGACCTTCCTGCACATCCCGGCCGGTATCCTTTCCGTCCTACGCACCGTCGACACCCTTTCCTGCCTAATCTTCCTGACGGATATCTTCGTGCGCTGGCGGCGTGAAAAGTGGGCGGCCGCATTTTGGCGCTGGGGTTGGTTCGATTTGCTCGCAAGCATCCCCTTCGATTCCGCGTTCCGCACCCTACAGGCGATTCGGATCTATCGTATCATCCGACTCATCCGCATCCTCAAGAAACTGCAGACGCTGACGGGCGGAACTAGCCTGAACGAAAAACTGATGGCGTTGCCGGCCATCGCCCTGGTGATGGTTTTCTTTAGCACTAATCTCATCCTAGAAGTCGAACGGCTAGATCCCAACTCCAATATCAAAACAGGGGGAGATGCCCTATGGTGGGCACTAACGACCGTCACCACCGTGGGTTATGGGGACACTTACCCCGTGACGACCGAAGGCCGCATTATCGCCGCGGTCCTGATGCTCATCGGCATCGCGCTCTTTGGTTCGATGTCCGCCATCATCACCTCCAAGCTCATCCTTCCCAAGGAGACCAAGGACCACGAAGAGTTGCGTCACGAGATACGCCAAATTCACACCGAAATCAAAGACCTCCGCGACGAATTAAAAAAGAAAAACTAAGGGTCTCAGGAGCCCCAGCTAAACCGCTCCGGCACCCAAGCATACTGATCGCCCTTGGGGACGACGGTACCGATGCCGGGCCAGGGTAAGTGAAACCCGAAGGCACGGGATTTATTGGCCACCATCCGCGTAAAGAGTTTCTGGCGAGTCTTGACCGCCGTTTCAGGGTCGTGGTCCATGGCGACCGTCCAACCAACATTATCAAACATAAGCACGTGGTGGTGGACGACGTCGCTAATGTGCACGAGCGATTCCTCACCTGAGCGGATCTCATAACACGCATGCCCATCCGTATGACCAGGGGCGGCGATGACTTCGACGGCATCGTGGAAAAGCTTTTGTCCGTCTTGGGCGATGACGAGCTGATCCTTAAGGATGTCGAAGTTCTTGCAAATCGTCTTCACCATCGCGGGTAAGGGTTTCTTATCGCGCTTTGATTTGGAGAAGTCAGGATTCGGGCCGCGCCAGAAATCATACTCTTCCTGCAAGAGGTAGATCTTGGCATTCGGGAAGGCCGGCTTGCCGTCGGCGACGAAACCATCGAGGTGGTCGGAGTGCGAGTGACTAAGGAAACCGGTGGTCACCTGCTCGGGCTTGATGCCCAGCTGGCGGAGACCTTCAGCCAACCAGCCGAAGTTTACGTTCGGATGACGTTCACCGAAGCCGGCATCAATCAACGCGACCTCGTCGCCGATCTTTAAGCCCATGATATTGATATAGAGCGGCAACGCATCGAGGCGCTCGCGGTTGAAGATTAAAGCCTCTTTCATCTTCGGCCGATCGGCCTCGGGCCACATGAGTTCCAGGCCCTGCTTAAAGAGCATATGACCGTCGCTGATGGAGAAGGCCTCAATCTTGCCGATGTTAAACTTGTAGACGTAGGGGTTGGGCGGGCGCTTCACCGGCACCTTGGGCGCGTCGGCGGCGCCGAGCCGTGAAACGGTGGCCAGGCCGGCAAGAGCGAAGGCGGCGGCACCGAGGAAATCTCGACGAGAAGACGGGTGGGATTCGGAGTCCATAAGGGTACCCCAAGGCTATCGTGCAACCCAACCTGCTCCAGCCCAAACCCAGACGGCTATGCCAATGAAAAGGGCGGCCAGATGGCCGCCCTTCAGTCACATTGATGACTACGACCTCAGCGGGTCACGCTCAGGTAGGCCAGGCAATCGTTATCCGCCGGCACGTACTTATGCGTCGTCGAAGTGACAGAAGTCACCGTAAACGTAACCGTTCCACGCGCACCTCGTTTGAAATTAGGCGAAGTGACAGTGACATTACCCATAATATCCGTTCGAACCTGGGTCTTCGGCGAGCTCGCCAACCCGCTGACGCTTACAGCCACCACTGCGCGGCGCAACGGATTGCCATACTGATCCTGAACCTGAATGGTCGCGGTGGCGGCATCCGAGATGGAATTGACCCGTTTGAACTCTGCGGAAATTGTCGCCAAGGAACAAGTTTTGGGCAACGGGGTGCCTGTCACGGTCACGGTCACGGTGGCGCTACCAGTGGCCCCCAGGTCGTCGGTGACGGTCAGGACCGGGCTATACACGCCAGGTGCATTGTAACGATGGGAGGCCAAGGCACCTGTTGCGGAACCGGGATACACATCGTTGAAGTTCCAGGACCAATTCGTGATGATCCCGTCCGGATCCGTAGATAGCAGACCGGTGAAATTAACGGACCCGCTGGAATCCGTGAAAGCGTAAGTCAGCGGAGCCGTACCGGTTGTCACGGCCACCGGTGGCTTATTGCCCGGAGCCACCCAAGATGCCGTGAGGCTGTAAATGCCAACGGAACCATACTCGGAATAACCCTCCGTCACGCCCGTGCCGTTCCCGATGCCGTCGATCTGGATGTAATGGACGCCCTCGGTGAGGGTAAGCGTGATCGGACTCGGAGCCATGCTGCCCGCGGAGCCCGACCCTTCGTAGGTCCCCAGCACGGTGCCGGTGGCGTTAAGAACCTTAATCTGGAGGCGCAGATTGGGGGCGAACAAAGCCACCTTGGAAGTGATGAGCAACTGGCCCCGGCCGGCGTTGATCTTGATCATGTCCACATCGGTGGTGGAGCTGATGACGCCTCCGCCGGTCAAGGAGACACCGGGGGCTAAAACAGCCAATGCCATCGTGTTGCCATGGTCGTCGGCCGCGAGCGGGATGCCGGATGATGCGGTGGTTATAGCGACGAGATCGTCCTGCGTAGAGTTGTTTGCATCAATATACTCACCCTTGGACCATTGATTCACCGGACGGAGGCCATTGCCCATGATCGGGGACCATGAAAGGGCGCCGCTGCCATGGCCGCCGAAATACGGGCCGTCACCGGGCGACTGACCATGGTGCATCAGGCTGACAGTATGTCCGACTTCATGGGAGGTCACTCCGGCGATTAGGGCGGCGGACCAGCTGGATTCGGCGAAAGTGAAACAAGGGGTGTCGATGTTGTCGGAGAACGAGTTGACGTAGGCGACGCCCGCGGCGCTGGTGGTGAAGGCCTTCGGGCCGATGACAACCCGGATGCCGTAAGCGAGGTCGCCGGTACTGGTCTTACGCAAGGACTCCACACCCGGGTCCTCGGTGGTTACGTCCACATTCCAGGGCGCGAAGTGTTCGGCGATGCGCCGGAATGATTCCTGGACGACGGCTTTCTCGGCGTCGCTGAAAGCAGGGTCCGCATCCAGGCTGAAAGGAGGCGTCGTCAAAGTGGCGCTTCGGCCGGCATTCCATTGCGTACCAATCGTAAGATGGCCGTCGAAATCCAGGTAGATTTTACGCGTCGCGGTCGGTCGGCTGTGCAGCAAGAAGGTCTGGGTAAGCGGATACGACGGCGTCGTCGTGATGGGAGTGGTGTCGGGCCCTACTTGGATCTGCATGGAACAGGCGTAGAGGGGTTTGCCCTTGGCGTCGAAATGAAGGTCGTGGTCGTGATTGCAGGCGGAACGGAAGGCCGCAGCGGTCTGCGGCGTCATCTCATCGCGGACCACGGCGGCTTCGATCTCCGCCTTGGAGACCGTAGATGCCCGACGCCACTGACCAGAGGCCCCGGCAAGTCCGGCATCCTTTGATGCATTAACCGGGGTCGGGGCCAGAGTCGGGGCGGCCGGCTGGGCATTCGCCGCCATCGGAGCGGAAGGCGCGGCCGCCGGAGACTTCGGAGACGTCGCGCGCGATGCATCCTCCAGCAAGGAGGAGACTCCGCTGAGCGAGACTGCAGAGACGGCGGAGGTCGCTGCTGCCGCGGGTGACACTGGCGCGGCGGCCGCGGGTGACACTGGCGCTGCTGCCGCGGGTGACACTGGCGCGGCGGCCGCGGCGGCCGGGGTAACCTGGACGGCAACATCGACCGGAGCGAACTCGACGTAACTTCCGCCAGTCGGCAGGAAGAAAAAGGCACCGGCGACAACCGTCGCCAGCAGATATAGGGTTACCTTGATTTGACGGGGGGACATAAAAAAATGCTGATATTTCCCTATCAATTGTCGAGCGGGTTTTTATTGCAAAAAAAGGGGGGCATTACCCAATTGTCGTTATGACTACACGATTCATGCGAATCATGTCGGCCTGCCTCGCCTCAGCCCTCTCGCTGGCCTGTTTTGCCGCCGAAACCACACCCGCCCGTCACCCGAACGTCATCGTCATCCTGGTCGATGACATGGGCCAGACCGACCTCTCCTGCTACGGCAGCAAGTTCTACGAGACTCCTCATATTGACCAGCTGGCCAAGGACGGGGTCCGCTTCGCCAACGGCTATTC
>Ga0049084_10001351_pt1 | contig 10137 bp, 17 predicted proteins | sample GreLakmeON33MSRF_FD_66720 | JGI IMG/M metagenome (GOLD analysis project Ga0049084, IMG submission 66720) | Freshwater lentic microbial communities from great Laurentian Lakes, MI, USA - Great Lakes metaG ON33MSRF | ecosystem: Environmental > Aquatic > Freshwater > Lake | place: Great Lakes... | reverse complement strand
TTTAGCAACATACTTAATTGGACCTACTTCTAACTCTACCTTCTTTTCTTCTTGAAGTAAAGCAGTTTTCTGATTTGATAAATCCTGAATGATGTTACTCGATTCATCTGTCGAAAGAGTAAGCTCTTTTCTCTCTGTTTTCTGAGAAGCTCTGAGCCTAACGGCATTGGATACTCTGTCATTTCCAATATACTTTTCGATGCTCGAGTCGAGCTGGCCAAGGACTTTGTTATTATCCTCTATTTTCTTATTTTCTCTTTCAATCTTTTGATCAATAAGAGAAATCTTTAGATCATTACCCAAGGTTGAGGCTGACTGTTCGAGGTGTGCCTTTGATAGATATCCAAAAATTCCAGTCGAGGTTATTACCATTAAGATTATAACAGAGAGGAGTAAGTATGACTTCAATACAAAGTTAGCTTTTTTCCAGTTCTTATATAGCCAAGAAGATACCACGATCTTTCCAAGTTCGAGAACAATGCCCATGATAACTATCTGAAGTTTGGCACCAGCAAATAATGCCGTAAGTCCAACAATTGAATACCATGCAGATATTCCCGATATCGCCAGGGCAGTAATTAGTGCAATATATTCCATTCTATACTCTTGTATAGCCTAGAATTTTATCGATCTGTGCCTGAATGATGCCCTTTCTGTGAGGCCAATGAATATACTCTTTCTCTGGATTCTCGAGTAGTTTCTTGAGTAGAGGAACGATGCATATCTCTACTTTCTCGAGTCTACCTAGAAGTTCCTTGACTTTCACTGACTCGAGCTGAGAATCGAATGATGTTTTGTCGATAGTCTTTTCGAGGATCAACTTAATGTCGGCAGAAAGAGAGTCAAGTCTTTCGAGGACATCGTCATTGGATTGTATTGTACCCACAACACCAGTAATCTCACTTGGATCATCCACTGCAGAAAAGCCAAAATCATTCTCGATAGCCATGTAGTTTCCTCCACTATGTAGATGATATAGTATTTATCATAGACAAGATATCGTAGAATCGTCACAAGTATAGTAGACAGTAGATATATTAAATGAAGAAATTGCTCTCTGGCACCCCGAGCATGGCTTTGCTAGTCCCCATATCATGTTCTTAGAATTATCGTGTTCTCTCTTTACTCTGCATATATAAAGAGAGCTTCGGGATACAGTTTCAAGAGAATACCTCTTCAGTGCATTCTTGATTGCATCGGTTTCTGAGTGTAAGAAAATTGCCTCTTCGTGGCGACAGAACTTAACCTGGAAGGGATGTGATTTTTTCTGATTTACACCAAGGGAAATAATTTCATTCTTATATACCAATGCTGCAGCAAGTCGAGCATTTGCAACAGGATATACATCCATTGCGATCTTACTCAAGATTCCCATAATCTTTATGTTTTTTACATTTGTCAAAGTCAAATTCCATTAGGTTATATATACATTGTACTATAAATAACCTACTAAGTAAAGCTAAATCCCCAAACATTATTATTTCAGGAGAACTAAAGGAAATGTTACTTGTCCATAAGCATTTAATTGTAAGAGCCGAAGTCCTAAATGCACCAAAGAATGAACATCTTATAAAAACTTGGTTTTCTGAATTGGTTGACAAGGTTGGAATGAAGATTATGATGGGGCCATTTGCTCAGTATTGTAATGTAAAGGGAAATCGTGGATTGACTTGTGTGGGAATTATCGAGACTTCGCACATTGCATTGCATACATGGGACGAGGTCGATCCCAATCTACTACAACTCGATGTCTATAGTTGTGGAGAGTTTAATGTTTCTGACATTGTCGATCACATCTCGCCATTCGGTCCAGTCAAGGTAGAGTATAAGTTTATTGATCGTGAAAATAATCTAACAACTCTGGATCAAAACATCATCAGAATGGTTCCAGAACACGATACTTCTCGTCAGCTCGATCTTAACTTTCCGAGATCTTTGGCTCTAGCGATAGAGCTACAATAGAAATCATCATTCCTGGGATTTGGCAATTGTTAAATTGAAATCTACGACGTTCTTCATTCCAGTAATTTCGTTGTACATCGTTAAGAACTTCTCAGAGGGTTCTACTGAGTATAGTACATGATCTGGAGAGATGATAATGTCGTCAGCGTCCGACTCTGCAATAAACTGATTCAGAACATACTTATTGTCTGAGATTTTTTTTATTGTAAATGGTTTATGTAAAGTCACTGAATGCTCATTCAATTCCTCGATATAGTTGATTCGACAAAAACAAATTACTTTCTCGCCAGTTATCAATTTTATAATTTGAATCATTAGCTTAATGTCTCAATGGCTAGATCATATAGATGCTCTCTTTCCTCGAGGCCATTAAACCCACCATTGATCGTCTTAGTGATGCCCTTAGTATCGCTGGCATCTGCCTTGACATTTAGTTTATTTCTATTCCAGAACCATGCTGCAGAACGAACTGCGCCATCAGGAGTTTCTAGATATTCTGGCGTTTTATTTAAATCTTCTCCAAGCGACTTTCCGCAAGATTCGTAATTACTTTTTCCAGTAACCTGGATCAGGCCTCTACCACGATACTTAAATCCATCACCAGAAGATTCATCACCGTTGCCCATGCGCGAGGCATAGACTTTATTGGCAATCTTTTCTGGGTTTCTGTCATACTTCTGGGCTTCCTCGAGAGTTGGGAAATATTTGCGAAATACCTTTGTAAGACTTTCTGCCTTGTAGTTTAGATTCTCACGAACGAAGTTGAGCTGACCACTCTCATGTCCGACCTGAGCAATGAACGCAGCCATTCTCTTGGGAGTATTGATTTCGAACTCCTCGAATGCTTTGTTAATTGGGTCGAGGTATAGCTCGATATTCTTCTGCGCTGCTTTGGGGAGACATTTTTTTAATTGTTCTGAAGTGAGCATTTACTTCTCCATTAGTTATAACCCAAGCTATTTAGTTTAGATTCCGATCCCAGTGTTCTATCATTTGCTGTAGCATGCTCTTGAATGTATATGTCGGTGTCCAAGAAAGTTCTTTCCGAGTGCGAAGAGAATCCCCACAGAGATACTTCAGTTCTTCTGCTCTCATGTACTTTGGATTTTGAATGACATAATCTTGATAGTTCATACCGAGTTCAGAGAATACGAACTCACACATTTCACGAACAGTATGACTTTCTCCCATCGATACAATCCAATCAGAAGGAGTGTCATGATTTACGATCTTGTACATTGCGCGGACATAGTCATATGCATGACCCCAATCACGAGAAGAGTCCATGTTACCGAGTTCGAGATTTTTCTTCAGACCCTTCTTGATCTGAACGGCAGTTTTGACAACCTTATTAGTGACGAAGTTTGTACCACGTCGAGGCGACTCATGATTGAATAGAATTCCGTTACATGCATGCATCTTATATGCAGCATTTCGATAGTGCCTTACTAGATTATACCCCATAACCTTAGAACAACCATAGGGCGAAACTGGGTTCATTGGAGTTGTCAATCTCTGAAACCCATCAGAATCAACAGAGTTCCCAAACATTTCAGAGGAAGATGCCTGGTAGAATTTAGCTTCGGGAACAATAGTTCGAACAGCTTCGAGAATATTCAGAACACCAAGAGAGTTAGTCTTGATTGTAAATGCAGGAATGTCGAATGAAATTCGAACATGCGACATAGCTGCGAGGTTATAGACTACATCGGGTTTGACTTCTTGAACAATTCTATATATCGAATGTTCGTCGAGCATGTCACCATAATATGTCGAGATCGAACTATTAGTGTGCAACAGTCGAGTAGACTGATCCTCAGCTACAGAATGCCTTCGAACGATACCATGAACATCATATCCCTTCTCGAGCAGGAGCTCTGTTAGGTATGAGCCATCTTGTCCAGAGACTCCAGAGATTAGTGCTTTTTTAGCCATGTAAGAAACTCCTCACTTGAGATATATCAGAATAATTATTACTTCCTCCCGTATCCTCATTTTCTTCGGGAATTTGATCCATCAGAATAATACCACGAGCAGCATCCTCAGGTGTCATGTAATAGTGCCAACCCATTCCATATTCATAGTTATCTGTCATGTATTCTACATCGAGATTTCTTCCATCATAACGTGCACGGCATAGATAATCATAATCTTCTTTTGAATCAGTCAGAATCATTCCACCCCTACCAATTGGAACTCTTTTCTTAATTTGAAAAGAAACCACATGAAGCCCTCCGATGTACATACCTTTGGTCCATCGAACAGCACCGTCCCAGATGTCATAGGGATATAGTTGATATATACCAGACCATTTTCTATCTTCAAATCCAACTTCAAATCCAGCATGGACAATCTGCATGGGAACAGAGACATAGGTTCTACTTGGAATGATGATCTTTTCTTTATGGATTGGTTTTATTTTTCTTTCCAATGCCTTTATTGCCAGAAACAATCCATGAGAACAGCAATCTATGGCAACTGCATATTTTGATCCAGAGAACTTGGCGACCTTTTCCTCGAACATCTTTACGACGTCACGCGGATCTTTCCAGTCATATCCAAGTGCTTTAATCTGATCTAGTTCTGGACGTTGAAACTCCTTGGGCAATTTCCCAACTGGCCAAGAATTATATACAATTTTATTTTCAGGATTCATTATCTAACTCCATATACCATTTGTGGTTTATCGCAACTGAAGGTTTAAATATGATGTTCATATATAGTCCTCCATTCTTTTTCCATCATTACACCACTTGTAGGCATAATCCTCTTTTTCAAGATTCGAAAACATCGGATGATAGTATGTTTCGGAATTCTCGAGAAAGTAATGAATTGCTTGTACTTTTCTTGACTTCTTGAATTCAGTAAAAGTTCCACCATGAAGCAAGTTAGCTTCCCAAATTAATGCCTGGCCTTTTTTTAAACAAATAGGAACAGCCTGAGCATTATTCTCTTTGACAAGACTAATGATGAACTCTTCATATTTTCTATAATTTTCTTTCTCTCCATCTACAATTGTATCTGGATGGGGAAGCCCAATACTCTGATAGTCATGTGTACTCCAAAGATGACTTCCTGGAACAATTGAAAGAGTACCATTGTCTGCGTTTGTATCTTCGAGAGCAACCCAAACACCACACATACGATTTTGAGGAATTGTATTAAAGTGAATGGTATCAGAATGGAGAGGCTGATTAGATGGTCCTGTGAAATTTATTGTCGAGAATGGAAAGCACTTTTCTCCATAAAGAAGTTCGATGGCATCGATAATATTCTTATTCTTACAAAGATTATAGATTGGTTTACTTTGTTTCCATGCCTCGAACAAACGAGGAAATTCTGTATATTGATAATTACTTTGAGTCTTTTTGTCCTCTATAGTAAGACACCGATCAACCTCAGAATTGATAAGATCAATATCGCTATCAATCAAATCAGTTTCAACTATAATATAACCATCTTCTATATACTTTTCAACATTCATATCCCAATTCCCTCGCATACTCAATCGCTTTATATTTAGGGCGAACTTTAACTGGCTTGGCTGGGCATCCCACATATATGGTCCATGGTTCTGTATTTTTGGTTAGAACAGAAGATGCACCAACAACAGAACCAACAGCCAATGTAACTCCCGGCATCACTACAGAATTTGTTCCAAGGCATGTGAACATTTCAAATATAACAGGAGCATCAATGGGCTCTCTATATTTAATAGGAACCTGAGGATTCATGAGTGCCCCAGAAGTAAAATCATCCCCAGAACAAATCACTCTTGCTCCAGCCGAAAGACCTGAAAAGTGACCCATCTTAAAGATCCCTTCCCTTCCTCCTATAACAGATGTATATGGAGCCAGGTGAACCCAATCCCCAATATCCATAATGACTGTTGAATAAAACCCCTTATCAATAGCAACATATTTACCAAACACACAATCAGTGAAATGTTTTATCGATACATCTTTATCCATAAACAATTCTGGATTAGGCATATAATCCCCCATTGATCTTTATAGTCGTACCAGAAATATACGGTGTCCTGATAATATATTCAATCGTGTTATAAAGTTCGGAAATAGTCCCGAGTCTTTTGGCTGGAATAGAAGAAATTATTCTTTCTTTTATATCTGATGAAATTCTATGAGTCAACCCACCATCAAAATATCCAAGCTCTATTCCTACGACATTCACCTTTCCCATATTTTCATGGGCAACTGTCTTAATATAAGATTCAATAAATCCCTTACATCCAGCATAAATGCTCGTTCCGAATTCTGGCTTCATTGCCAATACAGAAGAAAGAAGAATGATAGTTCCTCCCCCAGAACGCATATGCCTCAGAGCTGAAGATGTGACATTAATATTTCCAATAATATTGGTGTCTATTTGTCTCTTTACATTATCATCACTGACCTTGTGGGCAGCACTATCTATATTTCTAGCTGCAAAATTTATAACAACATCTGGTTCAATTCGATAAACTGCCTCATCAACTTCACAGGAATTGGTAATATCAATATCAGAAGTATTGACTGAACAATGATTCGTTGTCATATGAATTATCACTTCCTTGGCCAACCCAGACCGAGGACCGAAAATTAAATATTTCATGACTTCCATTCTATTAAAATAGTTCCGCCAGTCATTCCTGCACCAACTGCTGCCATCAAAATCAAATCACCATCATTAATTTGATCCTTGATCACATCAAGGGCCATGGGGATCGTAGCACCAGCAGTGTTTCCGAATTTATCAAGAGTAACAACAAACTTTGTGAATGGGATATTTGTCTTTTTAGATATCTCTCTTAGAATATGAATATTTGGTTGATGGGGAATTACCCACTTGATGTTATCGATATCTTCTCTAAAATATGATTCTATAGATCTTGATACTGCATCAACTGCATACTCATGGATCTTTCTCCCCTGCATTTTGAACTTATCATTTGCACTCTTAGTAGTAAAGTAATTGGAAAATTCACCATTTGTATAGAGGTGGCTTACAAATCTTGCTGAATTATTTTCAACAATTACTGCTCCAGCTCCATCGGCAAAATAAACACAATTTCTATCATTCCAATCTGTTATCATAGAATATTTCTCTGATGCAATAACTAGTATTTTCTTACAAGAATCATTCTCGAGAATATTCTTGGCCAAGTAGAGAGCATATACAAACCCAGAGCAAACGGCAGAAACATCGAAGGCAAAAGCATTCTTGGCTCCTAACTTTCCTTGAACAATAGATGCAGTTGAGGGAATCATCATATCTGGAGTTGATGTAGCGAGGATAATAACATCGATATCCTTTGCTTCTAGTTTGGCAGAAGCCAAGGCATTTTGTGCTGCACAAACAGCCATATCGCTTGTTTCTAAGACATACTCGATATGACGTTCATTCATACCAAGATTCTTTCGAACCCAGTCAGGGCTTGATGATATGTCTTCATTTCTTACAATTGTTGGCGGAAGGTACTTACCAACGCCTAAGAATCTAATCCCCATAACAGATCTCACTATCTATAGAAACTAATATTAGGAAACATCTCGACAAATAGTTCTAAATTTTTCCACTCTTCATCGGGAATCAATTTAGAATTATCAGATTTTTCTTTAGAAATAATAGTCAATTTTAAATTAGGATTGAGTGCACCTGCAAGTAGTGTAAATGTCGAATATCCTCCGAGTACAGCCTTGGCATTTAGAACTCTATACCAATCCTCTAATGTGTCTGTATTGGGATCGATCATTAATCTTTTACAGATATCAATATCTTCTGATATGGCGCTTTGACACATTCCAATAAAATCAAATCTTGATGGATTAAGAAATCTTTCTGGATTAACAAGGGCGCGATCTGTTCCGCGAATATGAGCAATAACTTCTTCTGTTTGTTCTGTGAGACGTTTAAGTTTAATATTTTTCATTATTTCAAACCAATGTTTTCTGAGAAGTGCTGCATTGGGATTCTTGAAAGGCAGTGTTTTGTTATTCCCACTCACAAGAATAATCTTAGGTATATTGACCGAATTGCAAAATTCCAGAATGTCATAGATAAAAATTCTATCCATATCCTTAATGATACTTTTGTCTTGGATATAATTACCGCCATTGAAAAACACAGTATCTACTGTTTCCTTATTCTCAATTGCAATTGCATAGCAGGTAAGAAAGGAAAAAATTTGAGTTCCGAGGCCACCCCGAATATTATAATCAGCCAAATTGCACCTTATCGTTTTCAATTCCAGTATATGGACCAGTTTTATATTCGTATACAACTGAATCTTCGAGGAAGAGGTAATTGTGTCCTCCCTCAAGAGTTATCGATACATCGCCAGGCAATAAGATGTCTTCGTCGACAATCGATAAATCAAGATCATAATATGTGACCTTGACCTTTCCTGAAATAACTACCCAAGACTCTTGAGCAATGCAAGAAATTGGAGAAGCTTTCCAGATGTGATGATGAGGTTTGAATGTCTTTCCCTCGGGCATCTTCAGAGCAGATAGCTGAAGGAAATTGTTGGGAGAGATCAGATCTTCTCTACCAGACTTCATTTCGTCGAGTCGATAGACGATGTGAAGGAGCTTATCTGGCTCTACTTTGGAGTATATTTTCTTCATTCAAAATTCCCATTACGAAATAAACATTAGTCAGTTCTTGGATCTACTAACCTATCTGCAATAGTATAATATAACATTGCCGCAGACTCATTACCGATTTTACTCTTATATAATTCCACAACGACAGCTTGCATTGCGCCAGCTACTAGAAGGAGGTCTCCCTTCTTATTCTGTTCTTCGAGAATCTCATCACCAATGATGTCATAAATCTTCCGTTTGATGATTTTGATTTTCTCGTCCTGTTGCTTTGTCGTTAACATCTGACTTCCTCTTACCAATATTATATTTCTGTTCTAACTTCCATTGACTCTTCTCCGAATATGGTAGAATCTTAAGCTGTTGAATAGCGACAGTCGGTGATGCAGTTCTAGACTTATCACAAAGATCGATCAATCCCCATTCCCCTAAAAGATTACATATAGTATTTCTTCGAGCAATGTCATCAGAAGAAAAGTTAGATGGTTTCCCGTCTAGAGCAAATAATTCTTTAAAATGTACTAGGTAATACTTACCCTTCTTATGAAGAATGTGACAAGACTGAAATAGAGTTTTTTCTTTTCGAGAGGCAACCCCAATCCTTGTAAGGGTTTCTTTTACCTTTAAAAAATCATCCTCTTGTTTGAGTTTTATCTCAATTAGATCTTGTACCATTCCTCTTGTCATGAGTAATACCACCTTTATACATTCTTTTTCTTATTTCTTCAATATCGGTGTCGGTTAATAGAACTGAATATTCCATAGATCTAGTAATGTTACACTCATAGTATTCAGAGATCAGCTCTAGCTTATCAATATCAAGAATATCTCTTTTAGCCCACTTCTTGTTGTATCTCTTCTGCGGTCTAATAGTATTTATATAATAATCATACTGAGGCTTCTTATCAAAGCCATGTCTAAGATTCATTTCATTGGAGAATAGTATGGTGTCTCTAAAATAAGATAGCGACCTATTGGTTAGAAATGGAGTATATTCCCTCTCGCAATCAGGATTCTGGTCGATTAAATTGATCTGTTCTTTAGAATTGATAGAAGTCACGAAGTCAAATGGGCTCATTTTTACCACTTATGTATTATATTAATGATTAAGAGGATAGCAGAGAGTATGTTTATGCCTACAATAACAGAACGAATCATAGCCACCGTATCTGCATCGGATTTATCTTCCGTTGCTTTTTGCCCAAGACTCATAGCCCAAAGTTTCCAAAACCTTTTCATTACTTAAATTTGGCTTCCATCATTATCGTGGCCAAACAGGCAACCATATTGATCTCCTGATCAGCAACAAATGCAGACTTATATTGATAGTCGGCGATGGTCGTCACGACCAGAGGGACGCACATTGGATCTAGGAACTCATAGGCATTGTTATAAATCTTTCGGAAAATATCCGACGAAGAAATGTCACTATTCTCTCCACACCACTTTCGAATAGAATCAAAGTCCTTCTTCTTGAGAAACTCGACCAAGGTAGAGATGGTAAAATCTTTTGTCGCAGAAGATGTTGATTCGTCGATCTTACCAGAGACAGAGTTTCTCTGAAGTTCATTTA
>Ga0049084_10001350_pt1 | contig 10140 bp, 10 predicted proteins | sample GreLakmeON33MSRF_FD_66720 | JGI IMG/M metagenome (GOLD analysis project Ga0049084, IMG submission 66720) | Freshwater lentic microbial communities from great Laurentian Lakes, MI, USA - Great Lakes metaG ON33MSRF | ecosystem: Environmental > Aquatic > Freshwater > Lake | place: Great Lakes... | reverse complement strand
AGCTTTTTTGTTGTCTAATTGCGACCTAGAGCTTTGGTCGCTTGTGACCAACCAACCTTTCGCTGATATTTTGCTGTCGAGTTTGTGAAGTATAATTTGCTTTTCTTCCTCAGTAAGCAATGCTGAGTCATTAATATTAAGCCGTATTTCTACTTTTGTAGAAACTTTGTTTACATTTTGCCCTCCCTTTCCACTACTTTTTGTGGCTTTAAATTCGACTTCTTTGTGAATATTTCGACTCGAAAATTGCATTTGTTTTTTTTAATGTGGATTGTAATTAGAGGAAACAAGGCATTTAGGGTTTTTCCATTTTTTTTGAATTTCGGGTAGGGGAATCTCTTTATCGTTACAATCAACAAATTGCCCAGTACTATTTTTTGCTATTATTTTCATAGCACCTTCCTGTATTTTTTTAATAACAATGAGTTTTATATCAACAGAATTTGCTTTTTTATTGGCTTCCCCAATTCGAATTCCCTGTTCATTATTGAATAAATCCATTGCGCAGCTTATCGAATCGGGTGTTTCACCGTCTTCTGTTAGGTTTTTGTCGAATAGTATTCTGTTCCCTTTTTCGTGCGCAAGTCCCAATTTTTTAGATTTTCTTTTTCCTATTTTTTGTGTTAGAACAGCCATCCAATAAGCGTGCCTAAATGCATCTAATTTCCCGCCAATATTTTCTTGGTCAAGCATTTGTTCTATTTTTACTTCAGTGCATATTTTAATTACTTTTTGAGTGACGTTATGTGTTTTTTTTGCTACAAATGGATGCTGTATTACCCAGCTTTTTTCAGAGTTACTTAAGTTTGCATAATTGTGTAAAAGGTTTTGTGAAAATACATTGTTATTGCATAATACTAAAAATATAAAAATAGCTAAAGAAAACTTCATTGGCGTAAAAATATTGAATAATATGATATACTGTATGTATCGTAAAAAACTAATAGTAACTTTGCTTACTAAATTACCTATCATTTCATTGTGTTTAAATTTATAATCAGTAAATCGTTTTTTAAACAGTTAGGAATTGCATTATTAACGCTAACCCTAATATTGTGGGTGACCTTTAAATGGATTTCAAATTATACATTGCATGGCGAAATGGTTGTTGTTCCTAATCTTGTAGGTTTAACTTTGTCTGAAATTAAAAATGTAATTGATGAAAAGTGTTTAAGGTTTGTAATTGTAGATTCTTTGTACGACAAAACAAGGAAAAAGGGGACTGCAATAGATCAAGACCCAATCGCCAATTTTAATGTAAAAAAGAACCGTACAATATATATAACGCTTTCTTCGTTTAATCCAGCAAAAGTTCAAATGCCCAGTTTAGTTGATGTATCCTTACGACAAGCAACCGCTATGCTTGAAACGTATGGACTACAAGTAGGTAAATTAAGTTACGTGCCCGATTTTGCAAAGAATGCTGTTATCGAACAATTCTATAATGGAAACATCATTAAACCGGGTCAAATGATTGTGAAAGAATCAAAAATTGATTTAGTATTGGGCGATGGATTAAAGGGCGACAAAGTATCTTTGCCAAATTTAATAGGACTTTCAAGAGCCGAAGCTATATCTCGAATAGTTGCTTCCTCATTAAACGTAGGTGTTATTCTTCACGATGCCAGTGTAAAAGATTCCTCCATAGCAAAGGTGTATAAACAAGTACCGGGCTATTCATCAGGTATAAATGTAAAAGCAGGAAAACAAATAGATATTTTTATTACCCAAGATGAGGCAAAAATGAATGGTACAAGTGACTCACTTCAATTAGGGCACGAATAATGAGAAAAATTGTATTGCTATATTCTGTTTTTTGTTTGTCAGCGAATTTGTTTGCTCAGGAAGCAATTTATGACCTTTCTGTGAACCCTATTATACAAGCTAGTTTTTGCGAAAGTGAAATTGTAAAACAAAAAAGTGTTGGGTATAAGGGCTCTGCCATACAAGTACAAATGTATATTCCTCATGCAAAGAAAGTGGGAGGAATAAACGATACAATTGACCCTAACGTTGGGGTAAACGGTTTTTTTGACGATTTTTCATTTTCTGTTTTCTCTAATCCCGATCCTTCTTTATGGATGGATACCAACGTTTTTATTAATTCAAATTATCCGGTAAACCAACCTACTATAGGCGTTGCTACGTTTGATGGCTTAAAGAAAAATGGAATGCCTTATAATTTTGCTCAACCCAACTCACAGGGATTAGCCGATTTTTTAACTTCAAAGTATATTTATATGGAGAATATGCAATTGAGTGATTCGGTATATTTGAGTTTTTATTATCAAGCACAAGGTAGAGGCAATGCACCTGAAGTGCAAGACTCATTGGTGTTAGAGTTTAAAGATTCACTGGATAATTGGCTTCATATATGGGCAAAGTCGGGCTATAGCATTGCTTCCGATAGTTCTTTCTTTAGGGTAATGATACCTATTTCTGCCTCTAAATGGTTTTACAATGGATTTCAGTTGAGGTTTAAAAATTATGCAACGCTATCGGGAAATTTAGACCATTGGAATTTAGACTATGTAAAGTTGAATGATTTTAGAAGTATTACAGACACTATTTTTGATGATATTGCTTTTGTTACTCCTATTCTTTCATTACTCAAGGAATACACATCGGTTCCTTGGAAACATTTCAATACTTCAATGATGGTGGCAAGTATTAGCAATAATTTTCGCAATTTATTTAGTACTAAAGTTGTTGATTTTAAATACAATGTATTTAGGTACAATGGAACAAGTTTACATAATCAAGGTATTGTAACTGATCTTTTTTTAAATGGCTTTAACAAATGTAATCAAGCTAATGGTATGATATCAGCACCAATTAGTTTTTCGTATGTTGATACTACAGCTTGTATCGATTATTTTGTGAAACAGAGTATAAAAGCTACTTCGGATGCCGTTCGTAATAACGATACGCTGCGATTTATACAACGGGTTGAGAATTATTTTTCTTACGATGACGGCTCTGCCGAAGCTGCGTATGGTTTAACACAACCGTATTCTTCATTGGCATATAAATTTATAATGACCGTTCCGGATACACTTACGGGAGTTAAGTTTCATTTTAATCCTGTAGTAAACGATGTAAGTTTAAAGCAATTCAAGCTTACTGTTTGGGATCATGATGTGATGAATAACCGTCCGCGAAATATTATTTATCAAAGTGACATAGTTTACAATCCTCAGTATACTTACTGTTACAATGGTTTCAGTGAATACCCTATTGATTCATTGTTTGAGATGAACGATGTTTTTTATGTTGGTTGGCAGCAAAATTCGGCCGATTTGTTGAATGTTGGCTTGGATAGAAATATTGACAATACTGCCAATATGTTTTATAATACAAATGGAAATTGGTTAAATACTCAATTCCCCGGTTCCTGGATGATACGCCCTGTGTTTGGCAAGTGTTATTTGCCTGCCGGTATTGAAAATAGTGAAGTTGAAAAGGATGTAATCTCTATGTATCCAAACCCTGCAAGTAATTTGCTTTACATAAAAGGACTTAATACAAATGATTGTATAGTGAATGTAATTGACATGTTAGGTAAAATCGTTATTAGTCAAGCTGTAAAAGAAAATGAAGGGATAGATATTTCAGAAATTTCGAATGGAATTTATTTACTAAGAATTGTATCCCCTTCAAATGCTTTATTTTACACAAGTAAAGTAATTATAAATAAATAGTCGCGATGAAAGACATAGTTGAAGGTGAGTTAGAAGATCAGGAGCAGGAACTCTTTGAACATTTTCGTTTTGTGATGGGCAAGGGGCAGGAGTTATTGCGTATCGATAAATACTTAATGAATCATATTAAGAGTGCAACCAGAACTAAGATTCAGCAAACAGCAGAGGCAGGAAATGTACTGGTAAATGACAAGTCTGTAAAATCAAATTACAGAGTAAAACCATTTGATGTAATTTCCATTGTATTAGCACATCCGCCAAGAGACAAAGAGATTAAACCCGAAAATATTCCTTTGAACATTGTATACGAAGATGACCAAGTGGTTGTTGTAAATAAATCGTCAAATATGGTGGTACACCCTGGTTTTGGTAATTATTCAGGAACCTTGGTGAATGCAATGATGTATCATTTGCAGGATTTACCCTTGTTTCATACCAATAATTTACGACCGGGTTTGGTGCATCGATTGGATAAAAATACAACCGGTATTATGATTATGGCTACTAACGAAGTAGCACTTGCACACTTAGCCAAACAGTTTTTTGAACGTACAACACAACGTAAATACGTTGCCCTTGTTTGGGGCGATATGTTGGATAACGAAGGAACCATAACAGGCAATGTTGGGCGTAACATAAAGGATAGAAAAAAGATGGATGTTTTTGAAGATGCATCCGAAGGCAAGCACGCTGTAACACACTATAAAGTATTGGAAAGATTTGGTTATGTTACCTTAGTTGAATGTAAATTAGAAACCGGGAGAACGCATCAAATACGGGTTCATTTTCAGCACATTGGGCACCCCTTGTTCAATGATTCACTTTATGGTGGAGATAGAATATTAAAGGGAACAACTTTCTCGAAATACAAGCAATTTATTCAAAACTGTTTTGATATTTTACCTCGACAAGCACTGCACGCGAAAGAATTGGGTTTTAAACATCCGAAGAGGGGCGATATGATGTTTTTTGATTCGGTACTTCCTGACGATATGACACAGGTACTTGAAAAATGGCGTATTTATTCTAAAAGCAGAACATTTGAAGACCCCAATGAATAACTGTTTTAAGTATTAGTCTTAATAAAAATAGTGTTCATCGCAAAAAAAAGACAGTTAAGCGTAACTTTTTTTTAAAGTGTTCGTATAAGTATTTAATAGTTCTAAATTGATTAGATACTGCCTATGAGACAATTAAAAATTACTAAACAAGTTACCAACCGTGAAACTGCATCCCTCGACAAATACCTTCAAGAAATAAGTCGTCTCGATTTAGTTACGGCCGATGAAGAAGTTGAATTGGCTAGAAGAATTAGAGCAGGTGATCAAGATGCATTAGATAAGCTTACAAAAGCAAATTTACGATTTGTAATATCGGTATCAAAACAATATCAAAATCAAGGACTAAGTTTACCTGATTTAATTAATGAGGGAAATTTAGGTCTTATAAAGGCGGCTCAACGTTTTGATGAGACACGTGGTTTTAAATTTATTTCGTATGCGGTTTGGTGGATACGGCAATCGATATTGCAAGCATTGGCTGAACAATCGAGAATTGTGAGGTTGCCGCTGAATAAAATTGGAGCACTCAATAAAATAAATAAAACATTTTCGCTATTGGAGCAGCAATTTGAAAGAGAGCCATCGGCCGAAGAAATTGCAAAAATTTTAGAAATAACAGAGGAAGATGTTAAGGATTCACAACGCAATATGGGTAAACATATATCTATGGATGCTCCCTTAAATATATCTGACGACAATACTGGTAGTCTTTACGATGTATTGCAGAGTGAAGATAGTCCTAGCCCGGAAAATGGTTTGATAGGTGATTCATTGCGTAGAGAAATTGAAAGAGCGCTTGGAACACTTACCAGTAGGGAGGCAGATGTAATTCGTTTTTATTTTGGTTTAAGTGGTGAACATTCAATGACATTAGAAGAAATTGGAGAAAAATTTGAACTCACCCGTGAAAGGGTTCGTCAAATAAAAGAAAAAGCTGTAAGGCGATTGAAAAACACTTCTCGATGCAAGCATTTGAAAGCATATTTAGGATAGTTGGATAAAAACATCTAAAAGAAAAGTTTTTCTTTTTAACTTTGTCGGCAATAATTCAATACTATGCAACCAATAATAGCACCCTCCATTCTTTCGGCCGATTTTGCTAACCTGCAACGAGATGTTGAAATGATTAATGCTAGTAATGCCGATTGGTTCCACGTGGATATAATGGACGGTGTATTTGTACCGAATATTTCTTTTGGATTTCCTGTAGTTAAAGCAATTAAAAAATATGCGAACAAACCACTGGATATACATTTAATGATTGTTGAGCCTGATAAATACATTCAAACTTTTTGCGATGCAGGTGCCAATATATTAACAGTTCATTTTGAGGCCTGTAATCATTTACACAGAACAGTGCAACATATAAAAAGTTTAGGTATGCAATCGGGTGTGGCTATTAATCCACATTCCGCTATCGATTTACTGAAAGATATTATTGCCGACATTGATTTGGTTTGTGTGATGTCGGTAAATCCCGGTTTTGGTGGACAGAAATTTATTGAAAATACGTATAGTAAAATAATTTCGTTGACCGAACTTATAAAATCGAAAAATTCGAAAGCAAAAATTGAAATTGATGGGGGGGTGGATTTGAAAAATGCCTTGCCCTTATTAAAAGCGGGTGCGAATGTATTGGTTGCAGGTAATACTGTATTTTCATCTCCAAATCCAAGCCAAACGATTGATCAATTGAAATCAATTCAGTTGTAAAAAAGTAGATAGCTTCGTTGCTCGCAATAACTCAAAACTGCATTATTTGCGAATTACACCAATTTATTCTCCACTGGGTATTTTATTTTCCATTTCTACAATTTTTTTGCATCGTTCCAATACACATCTATTTCAGTAAGACTCATATCTTGAAGATTTTTTCCGTTTTTTAGGGCTTGCACTTCCAAGTATTGAAAGCGTTTGATAAATTTAGTATTGGTTTTTTCCAGTGCATTTTCAGGGTTTACGTTAATAAAGCGAGCATAGTTAATAATGGAGAACAATACATCGCCAAATTCCTCTTCAATTTTTTCTTTGGAAGCATTCCCATCGATTTCATTTTTCAGTTCTTGTAACTCTTCATTTACTTTTCCCCACACTTGTTCTTTTTGTTCCCAGTCAAAACCTACGGCTTTAGCTTTTTCTTGTATACGACAAGCTTTTACAAGAGCCGGTAAACCTTTGGGTACACCACCCAATACAGATTTATTTCCTTCTTTTAATTTTAATTTTTCCCAATTTTCTTTTACTTGTTCTTCATTTTCCACTTTCACATCACCATAAATGTGTGGGTGTCGGTGTACTAATTTGTCGCACAATGAATTGATTACATCGGCAATGTTAAAATCATTTGCCTCAGATGCAATACGTGCATAAAACACAATGTGTAATAACACATCCCCCAATTCTTTTTGTATGTTTTTTAGGTCTTTTTCAAGTATGGCATCGGTAAGTTCGTAGCATTCTTCAATGGTTAAATGCCTCAGCGATTCCATTGTTTGCTTTTTATCCCAAGGACATTTTTCGCGCAACTCATCCATAATAACAAGCAAACGCTCAAAGGCTTTTAGTTTTTGTTCCATCAACCAAATGTAATTATTTTAATGGGAGTTAAGGAAATCCTACTAATTTTCTGGATGCAAACCGTCTTTGCGAGGGCTTTTTTGCCCGCGTCAATCTACAGAAAATAGTTTCATATTTTAAAAATTAAAATTAACGACAAGTAATATCTACTGCAATTTTGTAGGGTGTTCCAATATTTCCATGATTTGCATAATACAATGCATCAACATTTTTAAATTCGGCACGCACTTTAAATTCAGGCGTAATTGAAATGCTAAGTTGCCCGGCAATTGAAGAAATAAACCAGCCACTTCCTCCTTCAAACTGACTATAAGTAATTATTATACACGCAGTATCGCTTGATAAAGATGTATAGGATGATTTTAAGAAATAGGTTTTACCAACAGTAGGAGGTAAATTTCCAGGTAAAAAAATGTAGCAATGTATTATGTCTCCAAACGTAGTGGTTAATTGTGCATTCATCTGCCAATTAGCCCCATCAGGTTTCCATACTTTTGTGGTTGGATATTCTATGGTTCCATTATATGAAAACCAATCATCTGAGGGAGCTATACTGCTACCACTTATGGGTGTAGGAACGGGTATTACTTTAATGGTTTTTGTAATGCTATCGTTTTTTTTACCATTGTTTGAAGTACTTACCAGCGTAAAATTTTTTGTACCGCCTAGGTCATTAATATTTATAGGATAATCTAAATCTTTAAGGAAGTATTTTTTTTCATCGGGTGCAGTCCATAGTCAACTGTAGGCATTATCGGAAATACCTTTGCAATGAATGGTTTCGCCTGCAAAGTAGGTATCCTTGTCGGTAGTAAAATTAGCTTCGGGTTGTTTAGTACACGATGTGATGCTAAGTATAAGGATGACTATGAAAAGTATGTTTGCTGTATTTTTCATTGTGCAGTATTTTAGCAAAATATTAGTTCTTTCTATTATCTTCTCCTACAGCAATAACAAAGTTATAATTTTTTTACTTGTGTGCAAGAAAGAGTAGGGGTGATAAAAGCGAGATTAGAAACTGCGCTGAATTATAATTTTATTTCATCATCATTACCGTTTAAAAAGCGGTATTCAAGAATTTGGTAGGAGCTAACAGCATTAATCTTAATCCACTTTTTATACTTTATTCTCCATTTCATTTGAATGGAGTTAAACCAGCCCTTGGTTAAATAGGCTGCTAAATATGGATGTATGGAGAGTGATACTTTTTGTTCGTTTTGTTCTTTTAAAATATAACGCAGGTTGTTTTCGATTTCATCCACCAATAAAATGCTTGCTTGAATTTCGCCACTGCCACTACAAGTAGGACATTTTTCTACGGTAATCACATTCATTTCAGGGCGTACACGTTGACGCGTAATTTGTATAAGTCCAAATTTACTAGGTGGCAGAATATTGTGTTTTGCCCTGTCACTTTTCATTTCGTCACGCAATTTTTCGAATAGTATTTTTCTGTTTTCTTGATCATGTAAATCAATAAAATCTACTACAATAATACCCCCCATATCTCGCAAACGAAGTTGGCGTGCTACTTCAACGGCAGCATCAATATTTACTTCAAGTGCATTTTTTTCTTGTGTGTTCTCTGATTTTGCTCTGTGACCACTATTCACGTCAATAACGTGCATAGCCTCTGTATGCTCGATAATAAGATAAGCACCACTTTTAAAAGTTACTATTTTGCCAAAGGATGCCTTAATTTGTTTATCAACTCCAAAAAAATCAAAAATTGGTTCTTTGCCTTTGTATAATTTTAAGATATTTTCTTTGTCGGGCGCATTTGTATGAAGGTAAGTTTTCATTTCCTCCATCAATCCATCTTCGTTTACAGTGATGCTAATAAATGTAGAGTTGAGTATGTCTCTTAATATGGCAGAAGTTCTATCCAATTCACCCAATATTTTTTTAGGAGGAGTAGCTACTTTTAGTTCTTTATAACAGTCAGCCCATTTGCTAAGTAAATCATTTAAATCGGCTTCTAATTCGGTTACTTCTTTATTCTCGGCTACGGTGCGTATAATAACTCCCATGTTTTTTGGGCGAATACTTTGAATAAGCTTTTTTAATCTATCGCGCTCCTCAGATGTTTTGATTTTTTGTGATACAGATACTTTGTCATTGAATGGTACCAGTACTAAATATCTTCCTGCCATTGATATTTCGGCAGTAATACGCGGTCCTTTTGTTGAGATTGGTTCTTTTGCAATTTGAACCATTACAGTTTGACCAGATTGTATTATATTGTTTATTTTTCCGTTTTTGTTAATCTCGGCTTCAAGATGGAACTGTGATAAGGAACTATCGTTTTGCTTGTTTGATATAGTTCTTTTAACATAACTCATAAATGAGTTAAAGTGAGGACCTAAATCGAGATAATGTAAAAATGCGTCTTTTTCATAACCTACGTCTACAAATGCAGCATTAAGACCAGGCATCACCTTCTTGATTTTTGCTAAATAGATATCTCCTACAGAAAAATTGTTATTTCTTTTTTCTCGATGCAGTTCAATAAGTCGCCTGTCTTTCAACAAGGCAATTACCACCTCTGAAGGTGTAGAGTCTATTACTAATTCGTAGTTCAACGTAAAGTGTATTACACGGTGTATTGCTTGGGCAGTAATAAATACCTACTGCTTTGGCTTGAGTAAAATCTAAGAGTATTTAATGTTGTAACTATGCATATTCGAATATACGCAAAATGTACGACTTTAATTCTAATAAAATAATTACTTCTTTTTGTGTCTGTTTTTTCTTAGACGTTTCTTACGCTTGTGCGTTGCAATTTTATGTCTTTTTCTTTT
>Ga0049084_10001349_pt1 | contig 10142 bp, 7 predicted proteins | sample GreLakmeON33MSRF_FD_66720 | JGI IMG/M metagenome (GOLD analysis project Ga0049084, IMG submission 66720) | Freshwater lentic microbial communities from great Laurentian Lakes, MI, USA - Great Lakes metaG ON33MSRF | ecosystem: Environmental > Aquatic > Freshwater > Lake | place: Great Lakes... | reverse complement strand
CGAGTGCGGGATGATACGCGCCCCACTCGCCTTTCCACGCCGGCCCGGTGCGATGCAGGGGCGCGAGCAGGCGCACGGCGGCCTCGCGCGTGCCGGCGTTGGTGGACGAAGACGCCAGCGCGGCCAGCACCGCGACGAGTTTTGCATCGTAGGTTTCGCGCAACGCCAGAGCGGTGGCTTCACGGACACGAACGTTCGTGCTGCCCAGCCCTTCAGCAATCGTTCTCCAGGATTCCGTCCGGGCGCGCCCGATGACATTCAACGCTGTGAACGCCGCGAAGCGCGCGAAGACGTCTGATTGATCCAGGGCGGCGAGCAATGCGGGAATCGCGGACACCTCACCGATGCGGCCCAGTGCGGTCGCGGCCTGAAAACGCAGCGACGGGTCGGCGCTCGGATCGATGGCGACGGTGGCGAGGGCACGACCGGCTTCGGGGGCGCGGCGCAAACCAAGTTGCCGCATCGCCTGCCGGCGCAAGGCGGCATCCTTTTCACTCTGCACCAGCTCGATGACGGCCGCGCGCGCGCCGCGTCCTTCGTCGATGCCATCCAGCGCCCACAGCGCGTGCGAGCGGGCGCGGGTGGAGGCGGTCTGAGTTCGAAGCAGTTCCGTGAGTGCGGCACTGACCGGGGGCGACTTCCTCTCCGCCAGACGACGTTGCGCGGTGAGCCGAACATGGCGCGATGGATGATCCAAGGCCCGGAGCAAATCCGCGTCACTCGCCGTGAACTTGCGCCTCATCGCCGCCGGTTCATACCACGCGGGTTTCGGCAGGGCCACCGTGGCATTGGTGAAAGTGGCCTTCCACAAACGGCCGACTTTCACGTCTTCCTTGTTATCGCGATGCTGCCAGTCGCAGATGAGCAGACTGCGCCCATCGGCGGACCACGCGATGCCGACAGGGCGAAAACTCTCCGGCGGATTCGGAAACATCTCCTGGTGCTTCACCACGCGCCAGGTCGCGCCCTCGCGCTCCGTCTGCACACGCAGCACCTGGCGCTTGCCGAAGTCGGCGAGGAAAAGGTTCCCACGATACTCCGCCGGCAGCGCGTCATCGGTGTAACACTCGGCGCCGGTCGCCGCGCCGCCGCCGAAGTCGTGCATCATCCAGAGCGTGTAGGGCCGGCGCGGAACGAAGTCGTGCGGGTAACCATATTCGCCGCGTTCGACCATGTGCGTGAGCCGGCCCATCCAGTCGTGCTCGTCGGTGTTGTCGTAGGTGAAGAGTTCGTCCTCCTCATTCATCGCCACGTCGAGAATGTTGCGCACGCCGCGCGAAAAGATTTCCAGCCTCGTGCCATCCGGCCGGAGCCGGAGCATGCCGCCGCCCGGCAAATCCACGCGCGAACCATCGCGACCCACCGCTCCGTAGAGACCCTTGTCGCCGATGGCGACGTAAAAATAGCCGTCCATGCCGAGGCGGAAATTGGCCGGCACATGATCGTTCCAGTTCAGCGCCCAAGGCTTGGGGTTCGTCTGCTCGATCAAGTCCGCGCGCTCCCGGCCCACTCCATTGTCGTCGGTGAAGACGGAGAACTTCGGGTTGTGCAGGACGTAGAGTCTGCCTTCGAGATATTGCATCCCGAAAACCGCGTGGAGCTTTTCCGCGAAGACCGTGAGGCGTCCGTCGGGATGAAAGCAAAGGATGCGGCCCTCGGTCGCATCCGCGTGCCGCGTGCTGATGTCCATCGGATCCTCCGCGACGAAGATGCGTCCGTCCGGCGAAGTGCAGACGACCGACGGGTGATTGATGCGCGGCGCTTCCGCGACGAGTTCCATGCGCCACCCGGGCAGGGTCGCCGGCACCCCGGCGGCGAACGCGGACGAGGCGGCCGCCAGAAGGAGCGGAACGATCGTGCCCAACTTCATGATCACTTCGCGGAAAAACTGGCGGCCAGCGCGTTCAATTGTGTGGTGGGCAGGGCGCCGTCAAACGTCACCACGCGGTAGCGCAGCACGAGCGGTTTTCCGGCGGTGAGTTTCACTTCGCCCGGCGCGACGATGCACGGATTGATCATCCGCACGGCGCGGTGATTGTGCCAGAGCGTGGGCGGATTGGAGGGATGGTTGAACACGGCGGCGCCGATCTGTTTCCCATCAGGCAACGTCTGTTCGCAGGCATACCACGGCGCATCCGGCCAGTCGCTGGCCGGCTTGGTGTGAGCCGGGTTGGGCAGCTTTACCAGGCCGTCGGGCGAGGAGATGCGGATGTCGCCGTCCTTGCGCACCCGCAGACAGAAGCCGCTGAACGCCCAGCGCGCGAGCGTGAGGTCCGACTTCGGCGTGAGCCGGTAAGTCAGGTCGAGCAGGTTCACGCCGGCTTCAGCTTTGGCCGTGGCCGTGGCGACCAGTTCTTCCTCCACCATCACCGTGTCTTCCGCGATCCAGTCGTTGCGCGCCGTGAAGCCGTCCGGCTTCGTCGTCACCGAACGGTTCACGATGCGCCGATCCTTGATCGGCGCGTGCGCGCCCCAGCCCCAGAAGTCCGCGTCTTTCGGGCCGTGCATCTCGACCCACGCGAGAAACAGGCCACGATGATGCTTGTGATCGCTGGGCACAAAGTCCGTCACGACCGTGCCGCCGGGCGTGAGCAGCGGATGGAAGTAGCCCCCGGCCTCGACCGGCAAGCCGGAGTTTGGCGGTGGGCGCAGGTTGTAGGTGAAGACAGGCCGGCCGTCCTGCCGGGCCTGCACCATCGTGTCGTTGCGTTGTATTTCCACGCCGGGCAGGGTGACGCCGCCCGCCAGCAGTGTGGCCAAAAGAAAAAGGGACCAGGTTTGTTTCATATCAATCTGTGTTGAGTCATACCGGCGTTCCGCTGATGCGAACGTCCGAGCCTATGCGCGTGATGAGCGTTTTGTCGTCTACTTTTTGCGCTCGAATTCGTTCGTGTTCACGACGGGCACTTCGGCTTCCCACAACCGGATGGCTTCGCGCGAATCCGGATCGCGCGCCGCAGTGGCGTAGTTGCGGTAGAGCTTCGTGTTTCCACCCGGCGTCTTGTCGGCGAGCAGGTAGCGCACCTGCGGCTCGCGCCAGATGACGCTCTGCCAGTTACTGATAGGAATTTGGTTTCTGGACGCTGCGCGGTTCAGGCGTCAACCGGGCCAATCGCCTCAGTTCTGCTGGGTAGGCTGGGCGTTGGGCCAGAAGCACCATGATCCGTTTCAGACTGGATTTGCCGGTGGCATAAACTCGGGCATTCCGATGTGCTTCCAAAACGTCTGCAGTCATCCCTTAGAATATCTCCCGTGTCAACCCAGCCTATTCCATCTAAGCCCTTGAAAAAAGCACTCAGACTCATTCGCAAATGTACCCCACGTGGCACCCGTGATTGTGTCCACGGGGACGGGCCGACCTCAAAAGGACGACAATAACGCCTACGGATTAAAAATCTGCCGATAGGGAAAAACCTTTGCTCGCGCGCGGTGCGTCGCTGCTTCGACAAACGCGGATTCCTTGGCAAAGGCAGTACCGAGCCATTCAACCCGGACCTCGACACCTGCGATCCGGGGCAAGTCGAGTCGGTCACTGTCCCAGCAAGCCATCACCGTCGGAACCTCGGGAATCCGCCCTCCCGTGTGCGTGCGACAAGCTTTCTCCAATAGAATCACACCGTCCTCATCCATCGGGAGAAGCCCTTGCCGCGACAAATCCCTGACCAACACAGCAGCTCTAGCTCCATGCCTAGGATCGGCAAGATCATTTCGTCGGCAGGAGTCGTGCAGGACGGCAAAACTGCTTACGACATCCATCCGTATCTCAGGTGTTGATGCAGCCAATCGTAGGCCGTTCTCAAGAACCCGCGCCCAATGACCTGCTCCATGCAAACCTTCCCACCGTAACCGATATCGAAGTCGCACCGAATCGACACACCGCTTCAAAACCAAAGCCCAATGAGGATTGATTTCGGGGGCGGATTCGATGTGCTCCACGAGATTAAGGAAATCGGATTGAGGCACCAAAGTCCAGTCCTTTTGATTCAAGAAGAACCGTGCCAGCGCGGTTAGCACGGAGTTGAGGCTCAACTAAATTGTCCGCTGCACTACGGTAAGCACCGGTTGAAAAGGAAAAAATCAGTGCCATGAAATTTCTTTACGTCAACGAAGCGGTCCGCCGGTTTTTCCGCGAGCGCGGAGTGGCCCGGCTGGAACTGTTCGGCTCGGCGTTGCGCGATGATTTCAGCCCGGACAGCGACGTGGACTTGCTCTGCACCCTCACCACGGAAAAAGACGAGCACTGCAGCCTGTTGGAGTGGGTCGATATGCAGTTCAAGTTGCAGGAAATTTTTGGCCGCCCGGTGGATTTGGTCAGCCGTTGGGCCATTGAACGCAGCCGCAATCCCTATCGTCTTCACGCTATTCTTTCGACCGCGAAGCCAATCTATGTCGAAGGATAACGCGTATCTCGCCGACATTCTCGATCAGCGCACATCATTCAGCAGCACCTCGCAGGAATGAGTCGTGAACAATTCATCGCTGATCAGCGGACTCAGGATGCAGTCGTCCGCCGTTTTGAAATCATCGGCGAAGCCGCACGGCATCTTTCGCCTACTACGTTGAAAGCATTGCCGGACGTGCCGTGGAATTTAATGGTGGGCATGAGAAACCTCCTCGTCCACGACTACGATGACGTTGACCCGAAGCGCGTGTGGACGGACAGCCAGGAAGACCTCTCGCCATTGGTCGCCAAGCTGGAATCGTATCTGGCCGCTCAACCGAAAAATTCCGGCAACGATGGTTCGCCTTGATTCGCCTGCTTGAATTTTGCCCGGCTTGACGTTCCCGCCCCCAGCTGCAACCTTCCGCACGCTTGGCGTCTGACCATTCCACGACGGCGAATCTCTTCGCCACCGTCGCTCAAACTCCCGCTGTGCAGGCCCTCAAACGGCGCGTGGAGGCGGGCGGAGCGTTGTCCGGTGCGGCCGTTCCTCCAGCCGCCCGGCCGTTTTTCGCGGCGCTACTCCGGCAACTGTTTCCGCAACGACCGCTCGTCGTCGTCACCGACGGCTTGAAGACGCAGGAGAGTTTTCACCAGGACATCGGAACGTGGCGCGAAGAGATGCGGAGTGCGGAGTGCGGAGTGCGGAATGAGCATCTGCCTCAACCGCTCTTCTATCCCGCCTGGGAAATTCTGCCGCACGAATCCAAGCTCCCCCACGCCGATGTCATCAGCGAACGCCTCGAGACCCTTGTCGCGCTGTCTTCTCCCGCCCCCCGCCCCCCGCCCCCCGCCCCCCTCGTCGTCACCACCGTCACCGCCCTGCTGCAAAAAACTTTCCCCGCCGCCGCCATCGCCGCGCGCACCCGCGCGCTGCAACGCGGCGACCAGCTTGATCCGCTCGACCTCATCGAATGGCTCGAGGAGCAGGGTTACGAGCCGGAGGCGCAGGTCACGCACAAGGGCGAGATCGCGTTGCGCGGCGGCATTCTCGATCTGTTTCCGCTGACCAGCCCGTGGCCGGTGCGGCTAGAGTTTTTCGGCAACGAACTCGAATCGCTCCGCCACTTCGATCCCGCCACGCAAATCTCGAAGGAGGAAATTGCCAGCGTCACGATCCCGCCGGGCGGCGAGCTGGGGATTTTGAAACGTGAAGTGGAGCGAGGTCTCGCGATGGGCGGGGCCGCTTCAACTTCCCAAATGGAGGAGACGCCAAATCCTCTTAAATCATCCGGCCATCGTGCGGTGAAGCGGGCTGAAGCCCGCGCTCCTTTCGCCACGCTGCTCGATTATCTGCCGCGAGAAACGATCTTTTTGCTGTGCGAGCCGGACGCTCTCGAAACCCATGCGGCAACCTACGCCGGACAAATCCCCGCCAACGATCCGTTCTTCATTCCGTGGGAAGAATTCCTCGCACAACTTGAAGCGCGAAAAATGACCGTGCTGGAAATAGCGGAGGCGGAAGAGCCTGTTGGAGTTCAAGCTTTAGCTTGTTCCCCTGACAGGCAAAAGCCTGAACTCCAACTCGCCGAATCAGAGTTCGGCGCTCCGGTCTTTACTTCGCTTGACGCCTTCCGGCCCATCGTCGAGCGGGCGATGGAACCGCAGATTGCCGAGGCGCAGCGACGTGAATTTTTTTCGCAGCTCCACCGCTGGGTGCGGCAGGGCCAAACGGTTCATGTCTTTTGCAACAACGCCGGCGAGAGGCAGCGCTTCAACGAAATTTGGAAGGAGTATGGGTTCGACGATGCGGGGATCAATCTCGCCACCCACCTCGGCGCGCTCGCCCGCGGCTTCATTTACGAGGAGGCGAAACTGGTCGTCGTCACCGATGCGGAAATTTTCGGACGCTACAAAGTGCAGCGACCGCGCCGGCTCAAATCGCCGCACGCCGCCGCCACGCGGTCGGCGCTCGACATTGATTTTGCCGATCTGGAGGAGGGCGATTACGTCGTGCATTTGCAGCATGGCATCGGGCGTTATCTCGGCCTGAAAACGCTCACGCCCGGACGCGGCACCAAGCCCGGCCAAAATCTGCAATCGAAAATCCAGAATCCGCAATCGGCCGGCCCGGAATGTCTCGTCATCGAATACGCCTCCGCCGATCCGGACCAGCCCGCGCCCAAGCTATACGTGCCGGTGAGCGAGGCGCATCTCGTCAGCAAATATGTCGGCGCGGGCAAATTTCGTCCGCCGCTCAATACCCTCGGAGGCGCGCGTTGGGCGAAGACGAAAGCGCACGCGGAAAATGCCGTGCGCGATCTCGCGGCGGAACTGCTCGCCATCCAGGCCGCGCGCGAATCGAAGACCGGCCACAGTTTTCCCGAAGACAATCCCTGGCAGCGCGAGTTTGAAGCTTCGTTTCTCTTTGAGGAAACGCCCGACCAGATGCGCGCCATCGTCGAGACCAAGCGCGACCTGGAATCGCCGCGCCCGATGGACCGCCTCATTTGCGGCGACGTGGGCTACGGCAAGACGGAAGTGGCGATTCGCGCCGCGTTCAAGGCGGTGATGGGCGGCAAGCAGGTCGCCATCCTCGTGCCCACGACGGTGCTGGCGCAGCAGCATTTCAATACGTTTCGCGACCGCATGGCAGACTACCCGGTGCGCATCGAGCTGCTCTCGCGCTTCCGCACGGCGCGCGAGCAGAAGCGGGTGGTGGAGCAGCTCGCGACGGGCGGCGTGGACATCGTGATCGGTACGCACCGGCTGGTGCAAAACGACATTGCGTTCAATGATCTCGGCCTCGTGGTCATCGACGAGGAGCAGCGCTTCGGCGTGATGCACAAGGAGAAATTCAAGCTGCTCCGGCGCATGGTCGATGTGCTCACGCTCAGTGCGACGCCCATTCCGCGCACGCTTTATCTCGCGCTCACCGGCGCGCGCGACATGAGCACGATCGAGACGCCGCCGGCGGACCGGCTGCCGGTCGAAACCATCGTCGCGCAATACGACGAGCGGGTGATCCGCGACGCGATTCAGCGCGAGATCAACCGCGAGGGCCAGGTGTTTTACCTGCACAACCGCGTGTTCGACATTGACGCCGTGGCCGCGCGCCTCAAGGCGCTGGTACCGCATGCGCGCATCGTCGTCGGACACGGCCAGATGCACGCGGACGATCTCGAACGGGTGATGACGCAGTTCGTCAACGGCGAGGCCGACGTGCTGCTCTCGACGACGATCATCGAGAGCGGCCTCGATATTCCGAACGCAAACACGATCATCATCGACCGCGCGGACCGATTTGGTTTGAGCAATCTCTACCAGTTGCGCGGGCGCGTCGGCCGCTACAAGCATCAGGCCTTCGCCTATCTACTGTTGCCGCGTCACGCCGGCTTGTTGAGCGACGCGCGCAAACGGATGAGCGCGATCAAGCAATACTCGTCGCTCGGCAGCGGCTTCAAAATCGCCATGCGCGACTTGGAGATTCGCGGCGCAGGCAATCTGCTCGGCCCGCAGCAGAGCGGCCACATTACGGCGGTGGGCTTCGAGCTGTATTGCCAGTTGCTCAAGCAAAGCGTGAGTTCGCTCAAAGGCGAGAAGGTGAAACCGCGCATCGAAACCCAGGTGCGGCTCGACTTCATTGCCTTCGACGCGAGCGAAGAAAGGCCGGGGGAAAAGCGGAAGGCGGAAAGCGGAAAAGCGGAAACAGAGGAGCTGCGGATCAGCATCCCGCGCGATGTCGCCGTCTATTACGAAGAGGAACCCGAAGCAGACGCACCACGCACCACGCACCACGTTTCCCGCTCCCCGGCCTACGTGCCGTTCAACTACATCACCGATTCCCGCGCCCGCATCGAAGTCTATCGCAAGCTGGCGCAGGCGACGGACAAGGCGGCGCTGGAAAAACTTTCCCGCGAACTGCGCGACCGTTTCGGACCGCTGCCCAAAACGGTGGAACTGCTCCTGCAGATCGGCGAACTGAAACTGCTCGCCGCCGACCGCCACGTCACGGTCATCGAGACGCAGGGCGAGAAGCTCATGCTCACTCGCCACAGCGGCCTGCTGACGATGGACGGCAAGTTCCCGCGCCTGACGAAGAAGGAGGCGTCGGCAAAATTGAAGGAGATCAAGAGGCTCCTCCTGGCGCTTTGAGAATTGCAATTTTGATGGTTAGCTCTATCTTCCTGCGACCTACAAACCAACTGTGAAAACGAAAAAACCTTCGCGCGCACACCCACCCTTCAGCCTGGCCGGATTCGTGTTCGGGATGATTCTTCTGGCCGTCGCGCCGTCGGCCAGCGGCTTCAAAAAACCCGAACTCGCCGAGCTGCCGAATTTTGACCGGCGCGAGCCGGCCGGGCCGGACGTGGCGGCCGCGGCGCGGGAGCAGGCCGCGGCCCGGATCAAGGCCGCCGTGCCGGGTGTGAAGATCGAGCGGGACGCGCTGCTCGGCACGCCGAAAATTATTTCCTCGCCGCGCGGTTTTCTGAGCGGGCCGGACGGCGCGGGCGGCGGCGTGGCCAAGGCGGCGGCGGACGCGATGCCGGCGAACGATCCGCATCGCGCGGTGAAGGCGTTCCTCAACGACCACGCCGCGCTCGTCGGGCACGACGCGGCGGCGCTGGCCACGGCGCGCGTGGCGCGCGATTTCACGACCGCGCATAACGGCCTGCGCACCGTGATCTGGGTGCAGGAGCTGGAGGGCATTTCCGTTTTTGAAAGCGTGCTGGTCGGCCACATCACCAGGCGCGGCGAGTTGGTGAATCTTTCCAGCCGGCTGCTGCCCGACGTGGCCGCCGCCGCGCGGGCCGGCACACCGAACCGCGCACGGCTGCAACGGAATCCCGGCATCACGGCGGCGCAGGCGGCCGCGACGGCGGCGAATCTGATCGGTGAGAATTCGGCTCCGGGAGACTTCACGCCGGTGGAGGTGCAGCCGGAGGGAGCGGCGTTGCGGCGCGGTTTCAACGCGCCGATGCTGGGTGAACCGGCGCGGGTGCGGCTGGTCTGGCTGCCGATGAACCGCGACCGGATGCGGCTCTGCTGGGAAATCGTCCTGACCGGGCGCGCGCGCGGCGAGCGGTATCGGGTGCTGATCGACGCGGAAACGGGCGCGGCGCTGCTGCGGCATTGCCTCACCCATTACCTCAGCGACGCCAGTTACCGGGTGTTCATCAGCGACAGTCCCGCGCCGCTGTCGCCGGGACTCGCTGTTCCGCAAACGAACCAGCCGGCGCTCGCGGCGCGGGTGCTGGTGGTGACGAACGCGCTCAACACCAACGCGTCGCCCAACGGCTGGATCAACGACGGCGACAACGAAACGCGCGGCAACAACGTGGACGCGCATCTGGACTTGGACGCGAATAACATCGCCGACCTGCCGCGTCCGCAAGGCGCGCCGTTCCGCGTGTTTGATTTTCCGCTCGATCTCACGCAGCCGCCCAGCTCGAACCGGAACGCCGCCGTGGTGCAGCTTTTTTACTGGTGCAACTGGGCGCACGACAAACTTTACGAACTGGGTTTCACCGAGGCGGCGGGAAATTTTCAGGACGACAATTTCGGACGCGGCGGACTGGACAGCGACGCGGTGCAGGCCGACGCGCAGGACGGCAGCGCGTTTAACAATGCGAATTTTTCCGCTGGCACCGACGGTTCATCAGCCCGGATGCAGATGTATCTTTTCAACGGTCCGACGCCGGACCGCGACGCCTCCCTGGACGCGGAGATTATCCTCCACGAATACGTGCATGGCCTGAGC
>Ga0049084_10001346_pt1 | contig 10149 bp, 4 predicted proteins | sample GreLakmeON33MSRF_FD_66720 | JGI IMG/M metagenome (GOLD analysis project Ga0049084, IMG submission 66720) | Freshwater lentic microbial communities from great Laurentian Lakes, MI, USA - Great Lakes metaG ON33MSRF | ecosystem: Environmental > Aquatic > Freshwater > Lake | place: Great Lakes... | reverse complement strand
GCCAAGCGGAGGGCGGTTCGGCGGCCGCGATGGCGGCGGGCGCTCTGGTCACGATGGCCGGCGGCACGTTGCAACAAGCCGTCGCCGCCTCCTCGCTGGCGTTTCAGTCGATGCTCGGCCTCATCTGCGATCCCATTGCCAATCGCGTCGAGGCGCCGTGCCTCGGGAAGAACGTGATGGCCGCGAGCAACGCCGTGTCCTGCGCCAACATGGCCCTCGCCGATTTCGATCCGCTCATCCCGTTCGACGAAGTCGTCGACGCCGCGAAGAGCGTTTCCGCGATGATGCCCCGCGAACATCGCTGCACTTCCCTCGGCGGTCTCGCCATCACGCCCGCCTCGCTCGCGATCGAACGCCGTCTCGGCGAACGCAAAGCCCCATCATCCTGCGGCACTGGCTGCGGCACGTGCCGCTGAAAACTTTCCCCGTGAAACGAATCTCCCTTTTTCTCCTTTCCACCGCGTGGGCCCTCAGCACCTCAGCCGCAGATACTCCCACGCTCCCGACCGCGCTCCCGACGGCCCACACCACGCGCAACGTCGAGGGCTGGAATGTGCGCGTGGATGACCGCTTGCTCACCGGCGGGGGCGCAACCCTCGGAGAACGTGCGCTAAAACTGCTCAACGCCCGCCTCACCGCGATCACGTTCGTCGTGCCTGCGCCCGCGCTCGCGAAGTTGCGCACGGTGACCATCCAACTGGATCTCAACTACGGCGAGCTCCGCCCCATGCAGTATCACCCGAGCCGCGGCTGGTTGAAAGAGAAGGGCTACAGCGAAGCGCTCGCGAAGTGCGTCCACATTCCCTCCGTCGAAGATTTCCTCGCTCCCTTCGATATCCACCGCATGCCGTGGGTCGTGCTGCACGAACTCGCGCACGCCTACCACGATCAGGTCCTCGGCTTCGCGGAACCACGTCTCGTGGCGGCGTGGGAAAACTTTCGCGCGAGCGGAAAATATAAATCTGTCCTCACGAGTTATGGAGCGATGCGCGCGCACTACGGACTGAACAACGCGAAGGAATTTTTTGCCGAGATGACCGAGAGCTATTTCGGCTCAAATGATTTCTATCCCTTCGTTGCCGGAGAACTCAAACAAGCGGAGCCCGAAATTTTCGTCCTCCTCGCCGCCATCTGGGGGCCGCTGCCGAACAACGCCAAACCACGCCTCCCGCCCAAATCTCGCCGGCGGTCTTGCCCGCGAAAAACGCGCCACCCCATCCGGGGTATCACGACCGGATCGACGTGCCTTCGAACACGCGTTTCGCCGTTGCTTGCGCTGGTCGCAGTCACCTGCGCGGCGCAGGCCCTCGCCGCAGATTTTCCCCGCCTACGCGACCAGGTCGCCGCCCTCGGCAATCTGACCTCGCCACCCGCCGTTCACGCCGCCGAGGGCTTCGCGGCCACCGGCTCAATCAAGCCGATCTTCTTCGAAGGCCTCGCGTATCAGGGAAAACCTACGCGCGTTTTCGCGTGGCTCGGCCTGCCGAAGAACCCCAGCGGCAAAGTCCCCGGAGTCGTGCTGGTCCACGGCGGCGGCGGCACCGCCTTCAAAGAGTGGGTGCAGAAGTGGATCGAGCAGGGCTTCGCCGCGATCTCGATCGCCGTCGAAGGTCAGACCGATGAACGCATCCCCGGCGCCCCTCCCGGCGCACAGTGGCAGCGCCACGCCACCGCCGGCCCCGCGCGCCACGGCATCTACGGCGACTCTGCCGAGCCGCTGACCAACCAGTGGATGTATCATGCCGTCGCCGATACCGTGCTCGCCCATTCCTTGCTCCGCTCCTTGCCCGACGTGGACGCCTCGCGCGTCGGTGTCTGCGGCATTTCGTGGGGCGGCATTATCACCTCGACCGTCGTGGGCATCGATGCGCGTTTCGCGTTTGGCATTCCCATCTACGGCTGCGGCGCCCTCGACCGCGCAGCCGAAAACTACGTGCGCGCACTCCGCGAGAACACACTCTACCGCGAAGTCTGGGAGCCGCTGCTCCGCCTGCCGCGCGCCACCATGCCGTTGCTCTGGCTCACCGGCCCCCGCGACGCCCACTTTCCCCTCGACGTCCAGCAGGCCAGCTACCGCGCCGCCCCCGGCCCGCGCATGGTTTCAATTCCTTTCGACATGAAACACAGCCACCCCGCCGGCTGGAACCCGCCCGACAGTTACGCCTTCGCAAAATCGATCGTCGAAACCGGCCGACCGTGGGCGCGCGAGGTGTCGCAGGAAATCCGTGACGGCGTCGCCCGCGTCACTTTCGAGGTCACGTCTGCGGTGAGCGCCGCGACCCTCATCTCCAAACGTGACGCCGACTGGGAAAAGTCGCCGGCCCAGCTCGAAACGACTTCCGGCCGTGTCACGGCCTCCGCCCCCCTACCCGCCGGCACCACCGCTTACTATTTCAGTGTCGACGCCAGTGGCTTGACCGTCAGCTCGGAATATCAGCCCATAGCCCTCCCCTCCCCGAACCCCTGATCCGGCCCATCCCCTTTTCATGAATATCAGAAAACTCGCCTCCGCCCTCCTTGCCGTCCTGTGGCTTGCCTCCTCGGTTCACGCCGAGCCTTCCCTCGTCTACGAGGGCACCGCCGGCCCGGGCAAGGGCAAGCACATCGTTTTTCTCTCGGGCGATCACGAATATCGCTCGGAGGAAACCCTGCCCGCCCTCGCACGAATCTTGGCCCAGCATCAGGGCTTCAAGTGTACCGTACTGTTCAACGTCGATCCGCAGTCCGGCACCATCGTCCCCGGCAATTCCCGCTCACCCGGTCTCGAGGCACTCGCGACCGCTGATCTGGCGGTGATCTTTTTGCGTTTCCAAGATTTCCCGGCGGACCAGATGAAACACGTCGCCGCCTATCTCGATCGCGGCGGTCCGGTCATCGGACTGCGCACCGCGACGCATGCGTTCCAAATTCCCGCCACCGGCGAATTCAAAAAATACTCCTGGAACTACCAGGGCGGCGACTACGTCGGCGGCTTCGGCCACCAAGTGCTCGGACAGTCATGGGTCGGGCACTACGGCAAGAACCACACGCAGGGCACCCGCATCGACATCATCCCGGCCCTTGCCGCCCATCCGATTTTGCGCGGCGTGAAAGCCATCTGGGCCTACGAGGGCGGCTACGTGGGCAAACCCACCGACGGCGAGATTCTCACCATGGCCCAACCGCTCAACGGCATGACTCCCGATTCCCCGGCCGACGCCACCAAACCGCCAATGCCCTCCGAGTGGACCCGCACTTATAAGAGCGCCTCCGGCAAAACCGGCCGCGTCTTCACCTCTCTTTACGGTGCCTCCGAAGACCTCCTCAACGACGGCTACCGTCGCATGTTGGTGAACGCATCGTTCTGGGCGCTGGGCCTGGAGGCCGCCATCAAACCCGATCTCAACGTGGCACTCGTCGGCCCCTACAAACCGAGCACGTTCGGCAACCACCGCTACATCGCGTCCATCAAACCCTCGGCCTACGCCGGCTTCGCGAGCCCGATTCCCGCTCCCGGTTCTCCACCGCCAACGCCCCCAAACGCGAAAGCGAAAGCCAAACAAGCGGAGAAAACCGCTCCCGTCGTCGCGCCTGCACCCGTCGTCGCACCCACGCCCGAGGTAAAATCCGACGCTACGCCGCCCACCCAGGCCGAGGACGCCGCCAAGCAGAAAGCTCGCAAGCAGGCGCGGACCGCGCCGCCGGCGAAACCCGTCGATGCGCCCCACAGCATGAAAACCGAACCTGCCACCGCCACCGCCGCGCGTCCGCAAATCGTCGCGCCGCCGAGTAAGGGCGAGCGCATCGTTCTCATCGGCAACGGCCTCGCTGAGCGCGATGTTTACTACCACCGCATCGAGACGGAGCTGGCCCTGCGTTACCCGGAACACGATTTGTTTTTCCGCAATCTGGGTCATGTCGGCGACACGCCCGGCTTCCGTCCGCATCCCTCGCGCGCGTCGCAGTGGGCCTTCCCCGGCGCGGAGAAATTTAATCCCGGCCTCAACGTCCACAAGGGCCAGGGCTTCTTCCCCACGCCCGACCAATGGCTCACCCACCTCAAGGCCGACACCGTCTTCGCGTTCTTCGGCTACAACGAATCGTTCGACGGCCCGACCAAGGTCGCTAATTTCGAAGCCGAGCTCTCGGCCTGGGTGCAGCACACGTTAAGCAAAGCCTACAACGGCTCGGCCGCGCCCCGCATCGTGCTCGTCTCGCCGATCGCCTTCGAAAATCAGTCCGCGAAACGTGACCTGCCCAACGGCGAAAAAGAAAACGCCCACCTCGCCCTCTACTCCGCCGCCATCGCCTCCGTCGCGAAGAAACACGGCCTCACGTTCATCGATCTCTTCACCCCGACTCAGGCGCTCTACCGGACGGCCAAGGAACCGCTCACCACCGGCGGCTTCATCCCCAACGACGAGGGCTACCAACACGTCGCCAAACTTCTCGCGACCGGCGCATTTGGCGAGCAGGCCCGCGCCTCCAAGGCCGATCCTGCCCTCGTGCACGGCGCCGTAAAACAGAAGGATTACCACTGGAATAACGACTACCACCTCGTGAATGGCGTCCACGCCTACGGTCGACGCTACGGTCCCTACGGCCCGCAAAATTACCCCGATGAAGTCAAAAAGACCCGCGAGATGACCGCGCTCCGCGACCGCGTGATTCACGAAGTCACCCGCGCGAAGAAGACCGATCTCGTCGTCGACGACAGCCAAACCCACGTCCTGCCGCCGGTGCCGACGAACTACGCGCCGAGCATTAAAAACGGCACCACGAGTTATCTTCCCGCCGACGAGGGCGTCGCGGCGCTCACGGTCCCCGCCGGTTACAAAATCGAGCTCTTCGCCAGCGAGAAAGAGTTCCCGAACTTGGCGAATCCCATGCAGCTCTCCTTCGATAATCGGGGCCGTCTCTGGGTCGCCGTCATGCCGGCCTATCCCGCCTATCGCCCGGGCGATGCGCTGCCCAACGATAAGATTCTCATCTACGAAGACACCGACGGCGACGGCAAGGCCGACAAGGAAACCATCTTCGCCGACAAGCTCTACCTACCCATCGGCTTCGAGTTTGCCCCCGAGGGCGTCTATCTTTCCCAAGAGCCGAATCTCGTGCTCCTGCGCGACACCAACGGCGACGATAAAGCCGACCGCACCGAGATCATCCTCGGCGGCTTCGACACCCACGACACGCACCACGCCATCAGCGCCTACGCGGCCGATCCCAGCGGCGCCTTCATGCTGTGCGAGGGAGTTTTTCTGCACAGCAACGTCGAGACCTCCTACGGCCCCGTGCGCTGCGTTGATGGCGGCTTCTTCCGCTACAGTCCGCAGCGCGGGATGTTGGAGCGCACCATTCAGATGAGTATCCCCAATCCCTGGGGCTACACTTTTGACCGGTGGGGTCAGGACTTTTTCCTCTTCACCTCCGGCACGAACATGAACTGGGCCTTGCCCATGCAGGTAAAGCCCACCTTCGGCAGCAAAACCCCCGCCACCGTCGATCTTATCCCCGCCGCCGAAAAAGTGCGCCCCACGTCGGGGCTGGAGGTCGTCTCCTCCCGCCACTTCTCCGACGACGTCCAAGGCGATCTGATACTCTGTAACGCCATCGGTTTCCTCGGCATCAAGCAGCACCAGATCGAGGACGACGGCACGGGTTGGAAAACCACCTTCCGCCAAGACCTGCTCACGAGCACCGATCGCAATTTCCGTCCGGTCGATCTCGAATTCGCCCCTGACGGCTCCCTCTACGTGATCGATTGGCACAACGTCCTGATCGGGCACATGCAGCACAACGCCCGCGATCCGATGCGCGACCACAACCACGGCCGCATTTACCGCATCACGTATCCGAGCCGGCCGCTCGTGAAGCCAGCCGAGGTCGCCGGCGCGAGCATGGACACCTTGCTCAACAACTTGAAGGAGCCGGAGAGCCGCACCCGCTACCGCACCCGCCGCGAAATCCGCAACCACCCGGTCGCGACCGTACTCCCGGCCGTGAAAAAATGGGCCGCCGCGCAGACCGATACGCACGCGAAACTCGAAGCCCTCTGGACCACCTGGGGTATGAACGCGGTCGACGAACCCCTGCTGCGCGAACTCCTCGCCTCCTCGGATTTTCACGCCCGCGCCGCCGCCGTCCGCGTGCTGCGCTACAACACTCACCGTATCGCCGACCACGCTGCGTTGCTGGAAAAGGCCGCCGCCGATGAGCACGGTCGCGTGCGCTTGGAATCGGTCGTCGCCGCCTCGTGGTTACCCGATGTGCCGGCAGCGAAAAAGATCGTGGCCATCGGCGCCGGCCAGCCCCTCGACATCTGGAGCAAGGCCGTCGTGAAGACCGCCGCCGACCGCCTCGCCGGTATCGCCGAAGAGGAAAAGCCCGAGCACCCGCAGCTCCCCGCACCGCTCCACCTCAACACCGCGGGTCAGGAGCAATACCTCGCGGGTCAGCAGATTTTCCTGCGCGAGGGATATTGCGTGACCTGCCACCAAGCGAACGGCAAGGGACTCGATCCGGCCTTTCCTTCCCTCGCCGGCAGCCCGTGGGTCACAGCAGACTCCGAGCGGCTGATCAAACTCACTTTGTATGGTCTGACCGGGCCGCTGGAAGTGAACGGCAAGAAATACGACGGCCAAGTGCCCATGACGCCCTTCGGCGGAATGTTGAACGACAATGACGTCGCCGCCGTGCTCACGTTTGTCCGCAATAGTTTTGGCAACGATGCGGCCCCCATCAAAGCCGCCGACGTCCAGAAGGTGCGCGCGAAAAATCCCGGCCGCATGATGCTCTACACCACTGAGGAACTGCTCAAAGAGCACCCGCTAAAATAGGCGGCCGTTCGTCGGAGCGGCGGCTTTCCAGCCGCCGCCCACCTTACTCCCATGCGCGTTCAAGATGAGACCAACACCGGTTTTGTAGAAGCCTGCTTGCGGGCGATTTTACATTTCACCCACTGACCACCTCCTGAATCGCCTGCAAGCAGGCTCCTACCTCCAAGCAAATTAGTCTGCTATTAAAAGTGAATTGGAATGCCACTCTCATGAGACACCTCATCACTCTCTGCGTCGCCGCGCTCCTGAGTCTCGGCGCGGTTCGCCCCGCGCTCGCCGCCGCCGCCGCCGTTGCGTCGAACTTGAAGCCAGATCGTCTCATCCTCTATCGGACCATCGCTGGACTCGAATTGAAGCTGCACACCTTCGAGCCGTCGGGCCTCAAGCCCTCGGATCGCCGCTCGGCCATCGTGTTCTATTTCGGCGGCGGCTGGAGCGGCGGCGACGCGAAGCAGTTTTATCAACACGCCCGAGCGCTGGCCGATCAGGGGATGGTGGCCTTTTCCGCCGACTATCGGGTGAAGAGCCGCAACCAGACCACGCCGTTCGAGTGCGTGCAGGACGCGCGGGCCGCCATCCGCTGGGTGCGCGCCCACGCCGCCGAGTGGGGCATCGATCCCAACCAGATCGTCGCCTCCGGCGGTTCCGCGGGCGGTCACCTCGCGGCCTGCACGGCCGTGATCGTTGACGGCGACAAAGCGGTCGAGAACGCGACATTTAGCTCCGTGCCCAACGCGCTCGTCCTGTTTAATCCCGTGCTCGATACCACGGAAAAAGGCTACGGCGCGAAGAACTTCAAGGCTGAGCAGCAGACGACGCTCTCGCCGTGTCACCACGTGCGCCCAGGCCTCGTGCCCACGATTGTTTTCCACGGCACGGCGGACAAGACGGTGCCGTTTGAGAATGCGGAGCGCTTCACCCGGCTCATGCGCGCAGCGGGTAACACCTGCGTGCTCGTGCCCTTCGAGGGGAAGGACCACGGCTTCTTCAACGGGCCATTTTTCCGCCCGTCGAGCAACGGCACCGACTACGAGCTGACGATGCAGCGCACCGCCGAATTTCTGGCCGCGCAGGGTTTCCTCCGTGCCCAGCGTTGAAGTGCGTCCGCTGAATCCGCTGCGATGAAAAACACCTTCACCTTTTTGATCACGTTGCTGGGCGCCGCGCTCGCCCCGGCGCACGCCGCAGAAAAGTCCCGGCCCAACATCGTCGTCATCTACACCGACGACCAGGGCTACGGGGACATGAGCGCACTCAACCCGCAGGCGAAATTCCCCACGCCCCACCTCGATCGGCTCGCGCGTGAGGGGATCGTGTTCACCGACGGCCATAGCGCCGACACCGTCTGCACGCCTTCGCGTTACGCTCTGCTCACGGGACGCTACGCCTGGCGCACGTCGCTCAAGAGCGGCGTGCTCCACGCCGACGGCCCCTGCTTGATCGCGAAGGATCGCATGACGGTCGCGTCGCTGCTGAAGGGCCAAGGCTACCACACCGCCATCATCGGCAAGTGGCATCTCCAGATGAAATTTCCCGGCACGATCGGGCAACGCGATTGGACACAGCCCATCACCGAGGGTCCGACCGAGCGCGGCTTCGACTATTTCTTCGGCATCCCCGCCTCGATGAACTACGGCGTGCTGACCTACGTCGAGAACACGGGCGTCACGGATCCACCGTCGCTCTGGACCCGCAAAAAGCAGGACAAGGAGCGCAACACGTTTCGCTTCATGCCTCCCTACGAAGCCGAGCGGCAAGGGCCGGAGGACATCGAGATCGCGCCGTCGTTTCGCGACGATGCGTGCCTGCGCATCACCACGGAAAAAGCCGTGGCCTACCTGGCGGGCCGCGCCCCCACCGCCAAGGCCGGCACGCCGTTCTTCCTCTATCTCCCGCTCAACTCGCCGCACCTTCCGCACAGCGTCGCCCCCGAGTTCGTCGGCCAAAGCCGCGTCGGCGCGTATGGTGATTTCATGATCGAGACCGATCATCGCGTCGGCCAAGTGCTCGCGGCGCTCGACGAAAACGGTCTCACGCCCAACACGCTGGTGTTTCTCAGCAGCGACAACGGCGCCGAGACCGGCTACGCCCCGCGCCGCACGCAGTATCAACACGCCAGCAGCGGCGAATTTAAGGGCGGCAAGCGCGACATCTACGAGGGCGGCCACCGCGTGCCCTTCATCATGCGCTGGCCCGCCGTCATCAAGGGGGGCCGCACCTGCGACGAGCCGGTCGGCCAAGTCGATCTCCTCGCGACGTGCGCCGATCTCCTCGGCGTCGCGCTACCGCCCGACGCCGGCGAGGATAGTTCCAGTCTGCTGCCCGCGCTGCGCGGCGAGGATTTTTCGCGTCCGTTGCGCGGACCGCTCGTGCATCACTCCGCCAGCGGCCTGTTCGCGATCCGCGACGGCGCGTGGAAACTGAACCTATTTCGCGGCTCCGGCGGCAGCCTCGCGCCGGCTCGCCTCGTGCCGCAAACCGGCGAGCCGCCCTTCGAGCTCTACGACATGCAGCGCGACTGGCGCGAGACAACCAACGTCCACGACCAGCACCGCGACATCGTCGAGCGCCTCAAGGCGACCGCGACCACGCTCGTGCGCGACGGCCGCAGCACGCCCGGCAAAGCGCAGAAAAACGACGGGCCTGCCCTGTGGCCCGAGCTCGCGACCTGGATTCCCGAAGCCGCCACCGAAACGCCGAAAGCACGCGCCAAGGGCAAAAAGAAAAAGGCGCCCGGGGCCGACACCCTCGACCGGTGAGCAACAGTTGAGTCTGCGTATCCCCCACCCCACATCCCGAATACCATGAACCCCAGCCCAGCCTGCGTCCCCACGAGCCTTGTTTTCGCCGCGCTGTTGTGCGTCGCCCCTCCTGCCGCTGCCCAATCCGTCCTTGCTCCCACGGCACCTCCCATCACGGCCCCCTCCGCGAAATCCGCGCCCGCGTCGGACGAAGCCATCACGCTCTCCGTCTTCGAAGTCACCGCCACCACCGATGTCGGCTACGAGTCGTCCACCGCGATGAGCGGCACGCGCACCAACGAGTCGCTCGCCAATCTCCCCAACTCGATTTCCGTGCTCAACTCGGAGTTCATGGGCGACCTCGGGATCACCGACTTCTTCCAGGCCATGGAATTCGCCGTTGGCGCCGAAAACGTCTACAACGACAACATGCAGGTCGGCGCCGCGATCGGTGCCCGTTCGGGCAATCGGATCAACTTTCGCGGCCTGCCCTCCGGACGCCAGCTCAAGGACGGTTTCCCCACCTACGCCCCGATGGACACTTACAACCTGGAGCGGATGGAGATTTCGCGCGGGGCCGGCGGCATCTC
>Ga0049084_10001338_pt1 | contig 10163 bp, 7 predicted proteins | sample GreLakmeON33MSRF_FD_66720 | JGI IMG/M metagenome (GOLD analysis project Ga0049084, IMG submission 66720) | Freshwater lentic microbial communities from great Laurentian Lakes, MI, USA - Great Lakes metaG ON33MSRF | ecosystem: Environmental > Aquatic > Freshwater > Lake | place: Great Lakes... | reverse complement strand
CCGCACCAGGGGTACCAGTGGGCGATCGCACACGTCGTGCCGCGTGAGCTCGCCGTCGACGAAGTCATCGAGCTGCGCACGGACGAGCGAGCAGACGGCGGGGGACGCCGTCGGCGCGTCGGGAGGGAGATATCGTGCCAATATATGGAAACGCTGCATGTCCTGCCGCGAAAAGGCAAGGTGGCTAGACGAACCGTACGATACGCGCGTCGATTGCCCGCGCCTCGGCGGCTCGAACGACAAATTCGTCCGTTACACGGCGTTCCGCTTGTAAACGTGACTGTGGACACGTTAGCATCCTCCTGTGTCCTCTCTTATAGACGGCCGGCCCGCCCGCGCCACTGTTCTGGCTGAACCGACGCTGTCGCTGTCTGGCGATCCGCTCGACGCACGGCTCCCGCTGGCGCTACTCGAGGCGGTCAAGGCCATCGATACGCCCGAGGAGGAGCTCGATACCGAGTTGGTGCACGAGCTCCGCAATAAGCGGCTCGGCTTGAGTGACACGGTCTACCAACAGATCCGCCGCTACAGTGATGCGGTGCGCAACCGGCAGCGCGTCGCGTTCGATGAAGTGCTGGCGCTGGCCCGGCTGATCGGGCGTCGTCCCGATGCCGACCTGGCCTTCCGCGAGGCGGGACGTCGTTGGGCCCGCTCGTACGTCGGCACTGTCAGTGGCCTGCAGCGCAGTGCCGCGCGGTCGCTGCCGTCGCTGATCGGCCGGCCGATCGCCTTACGTCTGCTTCGCAAGCTCTCGCGGCGCTATCTGGATGGCGTGCTCGTGCGTCAGGGCAGCGCCTTGCTGCTCGACGTGGCATCGCCGGTGTCGGCCGATGCCGCCCCTCGTGCGGCCGGGTGCGGTCTGTACGAGGCGGCGTTCCGGGAAGCCCTGCTGTTGCTCGCCGACACCGACGGGGCGATCGAGCATGTCATGTGCCGCTCCCGCGGTGATCGCCACTGTCAGTGGCGCGCCGAGTGGCGCCGCCGCTGATTTGATGAGAGGCCCCGCCGAATCGTCGGCGGGGCGTTGCTGGTGCATTGGTCCTGACATCCCGACTGCCATGCTGAACCCAGAAATGCTGCCGCGCCTGCAGCAGTTGCTCGCCGACGCCGATCTCGACGGATGGTTGTTGTACGACTTCCGTGGTACGAACGCCATCGCGTCGGGGCTGCTGGGCTTCGAAGGCCTCGTGTCGCGTCGCGTGTTCGCGCTGATCCCGCGTACCGGGCTGCCCATCGGTATCGCCCACGCGATCGAACCGGGACCGTGGGCGCGCTGGCCGAAGGCGTGGCCGCTCCGCACCTACAGTGGTTGGCGCGCGCTCGAGGCCGAGGTCGCGTCGCTGGTGCAGGGCAAGCGCGTCGCGATGGAGTATTCGCCGGGCGATGCCATTCCGTATCTCGATCGCGTGCCCGCGGGCGTGCTCGAGATGGTGCGCGCGGCCGGCGCGACGGTGGTGTGCTCGGGTGATCTCGTGTCGCAGATCTACGCCACGTGGACCCCCGACCAGCTGCGCTCGCACGAACGCGCGGCTGAACGCATCATGCACATCGCGACGGACGCCATGGCGTACGCCGGCGAGATGGTCGCCGCGGGAACGCCCGTGACCGAGCATGAGCTGCAGGGCCGCATCCTCGACGCCTTTGAACGCGCCGGACTGGAGACGCATCATGGCCCCGATGTCGCCGCCAGCGAGAACGCGGCCAATCCGCATTACATGCCGTCGGCGTCCTCGCCGCGGCTGATTCAGCGCGGCGACACGCTGCTGATTGACCTGTGGGCGCGTGAACCGAACGGCGGCGTGTATGCCGATCAGACATGGATGGCGTCGTTGGGTGCGCCGAGCGCGCGGGTGGTCACGGTGTGGGAGGCGGTGCGCGATGCCCGTGATGCGGCGCTCACCTTGCTGCAGAGCCGGATCAGCGCCGGCCTTCCGGTTCGCGGTGGGGAGGCCGATGACGCGGCGCGTGCCGTGATCGAGGCGCGTGGTTTCGGTGCGCAGTTCTGGCATCGCACGGGGCACAGCATTGACTCGCGCGAATTGCACGGCTCAGGACCGCAGATCGACAATCTTGAATCGCGCGATGACCGTCTGCTCATACCCGGCGTCGGATTCTCGATCGAACCGGGCATCTACCTTCCCGGCGAGCTGGGCGTGCGTTCGGAAGTGAACGCGTATGTGGCCGAGGATTCGTTGCTGGTGACGCCGGGCGTGGTGCAGCGCGACCTGATCGTGGTTTGAGGGCTCGCGTGGACGGTCGGCGCGCGGTGATGCTGTTGGCGGCGCTGGTTGGGTGCGACGAGTCGCGCGCGACCGATGAAGCGAATGGGCGTATTGCCGATGTCGCGGTGACGCGCGGGGCGGATCCCGCGGCGGCCGGTCTGCGCGACAGCGGGGTGCTGTCGCTGGCGCGGGCGGCCGGTGGCGCGGATGGATTGCAATACACGGTGTCGGCGCCGGATAGCAGCGGCTCCATCGTGGGAAAGATCGGCGGGGGCGCACCGCGTGATACGAGCATCACCCCGACGCATGATCTGTCGGTGTGCCGCCCGTTCACGCAGTCGCTGGTGCCCAGCCGCGATGGCGGTGTGGGGAACAGCGTGGTGTGGCTGGTGGGCGTCGCCACTGGACCGCGTGACGACGCGCCGCGTCGCGTGCGTATTCTGCTCGACGGCTGCCGCCTCGAACCGCGCGTGCAGCGCGTGGCGGCGGGCGGTACGGTCATGCTTACGTCGCGCGATGCCATGATGACGCGCTTGCAATTCCTCGACGTCGGCCGCGTGTCGGCGTCACGCGGCACGGTCCTGTTCAACGATGCGGGGCAGGTGGTCCCCACCAGCGACGCGGCCAAGGTGCCGGGGCTCGTGCAGATCCGCGACGATCTCCATCCGTGGGTGCGCGCCTATCTGGCGGTCACGCCGCATCCCTTCGTGGCCGTCACCGCCGCCGACGGCGCGTTCCGTTTCGACAATCTCCCGCCGGGGCGCTACACGTTGGTCGTGTGGCACGAGCGCTTCGGTACCAAACAGCAGCGCGTGCGGGTCGACGCCCAGGTGGAAACACGGGTCGAGCTCACGTACTGAGCCGCTCGCACGATGCACCAGCTCCGCTTAGATCAACTCAGCTGATGCAACCGCGCAAACAATCCATTCTCACGCTGCAGCAGTTCGTCGTGACTGCCGGTCTCCACGATACGGCCCTGGTCGAGTACCACCACACGGTCGGCACGGCGCACGGTGCTGAGCCGGTGCGCGATGAGCAGCGTGGTGCGACCCTGCAGCAGTTGCTCGAGCGCTTGCTCGACAAACCGCTCGCTTTCGGTGTCGAGACTCGACGTAGCTTCGTCGAGAATCACCACGGCCGGGTCTTTCAAAAACACACGCGCGATCGCGATCCGCTGCCGCTGACCGCCGGAGAGTTTCACGCCACGCTCGCCGACGCGCGTGCTCCACTGTTCGGGGAGGCGTTCGATGAACTCCCACGCGTGGGCGGCCTGGGCGGCGCGCAGCACGTCGGCATCGCTGGCATCGGGGCGCGCATAGGCGATGTTCTCGCGGATGCTGCCGCTGAACAGCACGGGCTCCTGCGGTACGATCCCGATGGCGCCGCGCAGTGTGTCAAGCGAGAGCTCGCGGATGTCGAGGCCGTCGAGCGTAATTCGCCCCGCGGTGACATCCCAAAAGCGTGGCAGTAGGCTCGCGATCGTGGTCTTGCCGGCGCCCGAGCGCCCAACCAGCGCGACGACTTCACCCGGCGCGATGTCGAGCGAAATATCCTGTACCACGTCGGGCAGATCGGGCTGATACCGGAAGGCCACCGCTTCCAGCGTTACCGCGCCGCGTACCGGCTCGGTGAACCGACGCGGATGCTCCGGCTCGCGTACCGTGGGCTCGGCATCAAGCAGGTCGAACACGCGGCTCGCGGCGCCGATGGCTTCCTGAAAGTTGCCGAAGAGCGAGGCCAACGTTCCGACCGCCGCGGCGACGAACAGCGCGTAGAACAGAAACGCTACCAACGTACCCGCCGTGAGCTTGCCCTCGACCACCTGCGCGCCGCCCTGCCACAGCACGGCCGCCACCGAGCCAAAGGCAACGAAGCCGACCACGCCAAAGAAGAGGGCGCGAATGCGCGCGCGAGAGACCGCCACGCCCACGAGGTCGTGCAAAAGCGCGCTGAAGCGCTGGGTCTCGATCCCTTCACGCGTGAAACTCTGCACCGTGCGGATGGAGCCGAACGATTCATCCGCCATGCCCATCGCCTCGCCGATGCGGTCCTGCACGCTCGTGCTGGCTTTGCGCAGCGCACGACCAAACGTGAAGGCCGCGACGACCACCACGGGCACCACGGCGAGCGTGGTGAGCGTGAGGCGCGGGTTCGTCACGAACATCATCGCGATGCCGCCAATCAGAAACAGCGTCTGCCGCGATAGTTCGGAGATCCACGTGCTGAGCAGCGACTGCAGCAGGGCGAGGTCGCTGCTGAGTCGGCTGGTGAGCTCGCCCGTCCGACGCTCGGTGAAGAACGCCGGCGACAACCGGATGAGATGGGCAAACGTCTGTTCGCGCAGGGTGGCGACGATCCGCTCGGTGGAGGAGCTGAGCAGAAAGACCTGCACAAAGTTCGCCACGCCTTGCACCGCAAACACGCCGAGGAGGCCAAGCGCGATCCGGTCCAGCGCCCCGCGATCCTTCAGTTCGAAGGCCGCGTCGAGCAGATAACGCAGCACGGCGGGGAAGACCAGCCCCGCCGCGGCAGCGACCACCAAAAACAGGAACGCGACCACCAGTCGTGCAGTGTACGGCCGCACCAGTGGCGCGAGGCGCGCCAGCGGGCGCGGCGACATGGTTGTCCGTGATCCCATCCGCGCCGTCGCGGATCGTGGCGACGCGGGTTGGCTCACCGCCTGATCGCTCGATCGACCGCCATCGCGAGGAAGAGCAGGGCCAGATAAAGCAACGAGTACTTATAGACCCACCACGCCGGACCAGTCCAGGGCTTCGATGCGCGAGCGGCGAAGAGCACCTTGAGCACGCCGCCCATCAGCAACGCATTCAACACGATGGCGGAAAGGAGATACAGCGTGCCGAACGCTCCGTACAGCACCGGCAGCAGCGTGAGCACGATGAGGATCACCGTGTACCACACCATCTGGTACATCGTCTCGCGTTCACCCCACACCAGCGGCGCCATCGGAACCTTGGCGCGTCCGTAGTCCACCTGCTTGAGCAGCGCGAGCGCCCAGAAATGCGGCGGCGTCCAGTAGAACACGATGAGGAAGAGGCACAGCGCCGACACATCGAGCGTGCCCGTCACCGCCGCCCATCCCACCAGCGGCGGGAACGCACCTGCCGCGCCACCGATCACGATGTTCTGCGGCGACGACCGCTTGAGCCACCGTGTGTAGATGAACACGTAGAAGTAGAAGCCGGCCAAGGCGAGGCCCGCTGTGAGCACGTTTACGAAGTGCGCCAACATCCATGTGGCGAACGTCGCACAGGCCACGCCGAAGGCGAGCACCTGAATCGGCGACATGCGCCCGCTGGGAATCGGACGCAGGCGCGTGCGCGCCATGATGTTGTCGATGTCGCGGTCGAGGTACATGTTCACCGCGTTCGCGCCGCCGGCCATGAGATACCCGCCGATGGTGACCAGCAGCACGGAGAGCCATGTCGGCGAGCCCGCCGCATACATCGGCGCCACCGTCGTGACGAGCAGCAGCGAGATGATGCGCGGCTTGGTCAGCGCGATCAGATCGCGCGACAGCGGCGTAGGGGCCTGGTCGGGCTCCAGTGCGACTCCGGTCACAGTGGCAGGGCGCGATACGCGCCAACGAAGACGGCGATCAGTCCACCCACCGGCAGCACCACCCACAGGATTTCCGTGAGCCGATGCGGCGTCGGAACCTGAGAGGTGGACGGCAGGATGGGCAGCGTACGAAACACGGCGCGCAAAATGAACAGTTGCGCGATCACGCAGGCGACGATGGCGCTCGAGAACAGCGCGGTGACCGCGGCCGGCGGAAGGGACACAGTAAGGACAGAAGTCATAGCCCTTGAAAAGTAGATGACGGCACCCCGTGCGGTACTGCGCGCGGGATACTACCATAGCGTTATGACCTCACCTTCGGTTTCCTCGACCAGCACTGGTACCGGCGCCAGCACGGAATTGCCGCGTCGATTGGGCCTGTGGAGCGCGATCGCCGTCCTCGTCGGCACGACGATCGGCTCGGGCATCTTTCGGTCCCCGGCGGGTATCGCCGACAAGCTCCCCGGTCCGTTGCCCCTCCTGGCGGTCTGGGCAACCGGCGGCATCTTCGCGCTCTGCGGTGCCCTGACCTTGGCCGAACTGGCCGGCGCCATGCCGCGCACCGGCGGCTACTTCGTGTATATCCGCGAAGCCTGGGGACGCTTGCCCGCGTTCTTGTATGGCTGGTCCGAGCTCACGCTTATTCGGGCCGCCGCCCTCGGTGGCATCTCGACCACCTTCGCCGAGTATCTGTTGCGGGGGCTGGGGTACAATCCGTCGCTGGCGCCCTTCGACACCTACGCGCATTGGATCGCGGCGGCCACGGTCGCGCTGATGGCCGTTATTAATGTGGTCGGGCTCAAATGGGGGGCCCTGGTGCAGAACTTCACCACGGTCGCCAAGTACGGCGGCCTGATGCTCATCATTCTGCTGGCGCTCATCCTGGGGCTGCCCCAAACCGGTGGGCACTTCACTCCGGCCATGCCCCCAGGAAGCTTCTCGGTCTCCGCCTTCGGCCTGGCGCTGGTCTCGGTCCTCTGGGCCTTCGACGGGTGGGGCGACCTCAGCAAGGTCGCCGGTGAAGTGAAGGACCCCGAGAAGACGCTCCCCAAGGCCATCGTCCTTGGCACGCTCAGCATCATCTTCATCTATATGCTGGCCAACATCGCGTATCTGTCGGTGCTGTCCGTCGACGAGATCCGCGGCGCACGACTGGTGGCGGCCGACGTGGCCGAGAAGTTGATTGGCCCGATCGGTGTCACCCTGGTCGCGATCACGGTGCTGCTGTCGACGTTCGGCTCGGTGAACGGCTCGCTGCTGACCGGCCCGCGCATCTTCTTCGCGATGGCCGACGATGGTCTGTTCTTCAAGAAGGTGGCCGCGGTGCACCCGACCTTTAAGACGCCGTACGTGGCGATCCTGCTCACCGCCACGATCGCGATCGCCTTCGTGCTGGTCCGAACCTTCGAGCAACTGGCCGACATCTTCGTGACGGCGTCGCTGGTGTTCTACATCCTCAGTATTGGCGCGATCTTCAAGCTGCGTCGTCGCCCGGATTGGAACCCGCCGGTGCGCACGCCGTGGTATCCCTTGGTCCCGGCGATGTTCTGTCTCGGCACGTTGTTCCTCTTGGTGAACGCGCTCATGGACGACGCCCAGCGGGTACCCACGCTCGGGGTGTTCGGCGTGATTCTGCTGGGGGTGCCGGTGTACTATCTGACGGTTGGGAGGAAGGCCGCAAGGTCCTAACTGCCAACGGCTTAGGAGGCAGGAGGGAGGGTGTCAGGGAGGAGGGGGCAGGGGCCATGCGTGGTCTTCCTGCCTCCTCCTCCCTTTTCACCTCCCCCCTGCTTACTGGGGCGTTGGCAGTTGGCCGTGACCGACCGGTTACACCGCCCGGTTGCACCATTTGTAACGGAGCCTCTACCTTTCGCTATACTCGGTGGCTGGCCTCGTCGGTCGAGTGCCGAGGAACGACTCCTCTAGAATCGGACAAACTGCATCTATGCGTATCCAACGTTGGCTGAGCCTGGCCGTCGCGGTCGCGGTTCTCGCCGTTGCTTCCACCACGCCGCTCGCGGCGCAGGGAACGACGACGGGCGCGGTCACCGGCACAGTAACGGACGAAAAGAAGGCCCCGGTACCGAACGTGTCGGTCGAAGTGGTCAACCGCGCCAATGGTGCGAAGGCCAGCCAGATCACGCGGGACAACGGCCGCTTCTTTATCCCGAACCTTGAAGTCGGCACCTATGCTGTCACGGCTCGTCGTATCGGCTTCGCGCCGCAGACGCGCACTGATATCGTCGTCAGCCTCACCCAGGCCACGCGCCTGGACTTCCAGCTGAAGGAGCAGGCGACGCAGCTCGCCGCCGTTCGCACGGAAGCCGCGGCCACGACCTCCGACTTCTCGGCCACCCGTCAGGGCGTGCAGACGATCCTCACCGATACGCTGGTGCGTCGCCTGCCGACGCTGAACCGCGACATTACGGATCTGATCCGTAACTCGCCGCAGGTTGCCGTGGCGCAGGACGGACGTATCTCGGCGGCTGGCCAGAACAATCGCTTCAACAACATTCAGATCGACGGTGTGTCGCTCGCCAACCGCTTCGGCCTTGGCGCCTCACCGACGGTCGGTGCCCAGGTCGGTGGCCGCGCGCTGCCGCTCGACGCCATCAAAGAATTCCAGGTGCTCATTTCGCCGTACGATGTGCGTCAGGGCAACTTCACCGGCGCCCTCGTGAACGCGGTGACGCAGTCGGGCACGAACGAATTCAAGGGTTCGGCCTTCGTGTACTATCGCGACCAGCAGATGGGTCGGGACACGGCGTTCCTCCGCACATCGCCGTTCGTGCGTCGCCAGTTGGGCGCCTCCGTGGGCGGCCCGATCATCAAGGACAAGTTGCGCTTCTTCGCGACCGTCGAAACGAGCCAGAACGTCTCGCCGTCGTCGGGACCGTTCCTCGATCCGACGTCGCCCACCGGCCTGGTGAACTCACCGGTTGCCGCTGCGCGCATTACCACCGCGCAGGTCGACTCGTTCGTGAACTACCTCTCCAGCAAGGGCATCGCCGCCGGTAGCGGCGCCTTGACCAGCAATGAAAATCCGCTGCTCAACACGTTTGTACGCCTCGACTATCAGCTGTCGGGCAACACGCGTCTCGTGCTCCGCAACATCTACAACGACCAGCAAGCGTTCGATTTCTCCCGGTCGCTGGGCACGTTCAACTTCACGTCGAACGGGTTCCGCCGCACCGAAAAGTCGAACCAGATCGTCGGCCAGGCGTTCACGAATTTCTCGAACGGCTTCTCGAACGAGTTCACGGTCGGCCTCACCACCACGCGCTTCAAGCGCGTGTCAGATGTGCTCGCGCCGCAGGTGCTGGTGCAGAACATCGGTGGCACGGGCTCGGGCATCGGCTTCCGCGCCGGTACGGAAAACAACTCGCAGGGCAACGAGCTGCGTGAAGATCTGTACGAAATTCAGAACAACTTCACGATGCCCCTCGGCAACCACATCGTGTCGATCGGTACCCGCAACGAGATCTACAAGGCGTACAATGCCTTCCTGCAGAACTCGTACGGGGCGTACACGTACAACACGCTCGCGGATTTCGTGGCCAACCGCACGCCGGCCTCGTTCTCTGGTTCGGGCGGTCTCGGTGGTGATGTTGTGGCCAACTTCACGGCCGCGCAGCTGGCCGGCTACATCCAGGACCAGTGGACAGTGACGCCGCGCTTCACTACCACGCTCGGTCTGCGCATCGACGTGCCGCTCTTCTTCGACAAGCCGTCGTTCGCCGCCTCGGTGCAGCGCGATTTCGGCCGCAGCACCGCTGACCTCCCGTCGGGCAACATGCAGTTCTCGCCGCGTCTCGGCTTCAACTGGGACGCTACTGGCGACCAGAAGAATCAGATCCGTGGCGGTGTCGGTCTGTTCCAGGGTATCCCGGCCTATGTGTGGATGTCGAACCAGTTCCAGAACACCGGCGCCGGTCTCGCGCAGTTTACCTGCGGCGGCGGCGTGTCGGCGACCAATGGCACGGCCCCGCTGTTCAATGCCACGCCGGTGTCCCCGCGTGGCTGCGCGGCGAAGACCAACGGAACGCCGGGACGCAGCCTCGATGACGGCACGTTCCTTGGCACGGTGAACCTGGCCGATCCCGACCTCAAGTTCCCGCAGCTGCTCCGCGCCACGCTTGGCTACGACCGCAAGCTGCCTGGCGGTGTGATCGCCACGTTCGACGGTCTGTACTCGAAGAGCATCAACAGCTTCTTCTACAACAACATCAACATCCCGCAGACGGGTCGCCTCGACGCGCAGGGACGCACGGTGTTCGCGAATTTCGCGGCGACGGGCATCCCCGCCGTCTCCCCGCGGTTCCCGGTGTACGGCACGAACGTCATCGACCTGTCCAACCA
>Ga0049084_10001337_pt1 | contig 10163 bp, 10 predicted proteins | sample GreLakmeON33MSRF_FD_66720 | JGI IMG/M metagenome (GOLD analysis project Ga0049084, IMG submission 66720) | Freshwater lentic microbial communities from great Laurentian Lakes, MI, USA - Great Lakes metaG ON33MSRF | ecosystem: Environmental > Aquatic > Freshwater > Lake | place: Great Lakes... | reverse complement strand
ATCCTGCAAACGAAGCAAACGTGTTTTGCGGATTTGACTGAGGTGAAGGCTCTCTACACTGTTCATTTTTATATCGCCTGAGGTGAATGAATGCTGAACCAGCAACCCCTTGGTTGCTGATCCAGTCATAAAAAACTACTGATTTTTATTATTTGTTATTTATTTGAGTCCATACCTGCTTGCGAATAAATTCGGTTGTCGCATCAGGCAATGGTACGTAGTCAAGATCTAAAGCCATTTTTTTGCCATCCTTAAAGGCAAAGTCAAAAAACTTCAAGGCTTCTGCTGAAGTCACCTTGTTGGTCGGATTTTTGTACATCAGAATGAACGTGGCAGTGGTGATAGGCCAAGACTTGGCACCTGAGGCATCTGTCAAAGAAGCTGCCATGGCAGGAAATTTGGACCAGTCGGTGCCAGCAGCAGCAGCAGCGAAAGTCAGGTCATCAGGTTCAACAATCTGACCGTCTTTATTTTTCAAGTTGATGTGTGACAGCTTATTCTTCTTGGCATAAGCGAATTCCACATAACCGATAGAGTTTTTCACCCGGCTGACATTGGCTGCCACGCCTTCGTTACCTTTGCCGCCCACAGATGTTGCAGCAGGCCATTTGACGGCCGCGCCAGTTCCAACCTTGTCTTTCCACTCAGGGCTGACCTTGGAGAGGTATTCTGTGAAAGTGAAAGTAGTGCCGGAACCATCGGCACGGTGAATCACAGTGATGTATTCATCAGGCAGCTTGACGCTGGGGTTCATTTCCTTGATCTGCTTGTCATTCCATGTGGTGATAGAACCCATGAAAATTTTGGCCAGCAAATCGCCAGTTAACTTGATTTCGCCGGGCTTGACACCGGTAAGGTTCACAATAGCAACCACACCGCCGATGACAGCCGGGAACTGAACCAGGCCTTCTTTCTCAGCTTCGTCGGCTTTCATGGGTGCATCGGTGGCACCGAAGTCAACAGTCTTGGCCTTGATCTGCTTGATGCCGCCGGATGAACCGATGGACTGGTAATTCACGCCTACGCCGGATTTATCCTTGTAGGCTTCGGACCATTTGCTGTAGACAGGAAATGGAAATGTGGCACCTGCACCGGTGATGTCAGTAGCGATTACTGAGGTTGAAACAATGGCGGTTGCCACTGCGGTCATGACTGCGCTTGAAAATTTCATGGTTACTCCTTGGATGAAAAAATCTAGATAAGCCACCTTTTTTGGTGACTTTTGACTAATATATGCTTGGTATATGACAGTTTCATGTCGAAAATCTTCTGTTTCCAGGCTTCAACATATTGCGATAATCACGCCATTCGAACCCGGCCCACCCACCTAAAAGATTACTAAAACACTTACTTACATGCTGAAATTGCTCCAAAACATTGAATTTCTCCTGTCCCTATGAAAAACGGAACCTTGCTGGCTGCCATAGACCTTGGATCGAACAGTTTTCGCCTGGAAATTTGTCGATTTAACAATGGAATATTGCATCGATCCGAGTACATCAAAGAGGCGGTCAGGCAAGGCAGCGGGCTGGATGAAGACCGCAACCTTAGCGCCTCATCCATGGAGAAAGGATGGGAATGTCTATCTCGCTTTGCAGAACGTCTGGCGGGATTCCACTCCTCGCAAGTCCGCGCAGTGGCCACTCAAACGCTCAGAGAAGCACGTAACCGCCATGTGTTTCTGGAAAAAGCGCATCAAATTCTTGGTTTTCCCATCGAGGTGGTATCGGGCCGGGAAGAAGCCCGGCTGATTTACCAGGGTGTGTCGCAATTACTGCCCTTGTCTCCCGAACGCCGATTGGTCATCGATATCGGCGGGCGCTCTACAGAGTTCATCATCGGACAAAACAAAAACGCACTGATGCTGGAGTCCTACCGCGTCGGCAGCGTAGCTTCGAGCATGAAATATTTTCCCAATGGCGAGTTGACAAGCGCGGCTTTTCAAAAAGCCGAGGTTGCTGCCAAAGCGGTACTGGACGAAGCCTTCTCGGTCTTTAACCGGTCGGAATGGGAAACGGCCTACGGCTCTTCGGGTACGGTAAGTGCTGTTGCAGAGGCACTGGAACATGCCGGTTGGCCCTCTGAATACATCACTATGGAGAGTCTGCTTTGGCTTAAGACTCAACTTATTCACTTCGGGCATGTCGATAAATTGCGGCTTGAGGGCATGAAAGAGGATCGCAAAGCAGTGATAGGCGGTGGCTTGAGCGTACTGATCGCCTTGATGGAATTGTTTGAAATAGAGCGTTTACAAGTCACACCAGGGGCATTGCGACACGGTGTCTTGTATGACCTGGTTGAGCGTGAAGACGATGTACGCGACATACGCTCGCTGACGGTCAATGGTTTGCGAAAAACCTTTAAAGCGGATGCTGCACAAGCAGCCCGTGTCAGTCGTATTGCTTGCTACTTTCTACAGCAAATACAAAACCAATCCGGGCTGGATTTGAATTGGCCGCGCTTGATGAAAAAACTGGATTGGTCAGCACAACTGCATGAAATCGGGGCAGCCATTTCTCACAGCGATTCGCACAAACATGGGGCTTATATTCTCGACAACACAGATACACCCGGGTTTGTTCAGCATGAACTGCACAGGTTGAGTCTGCTGGTACTTGGGCATAAAGGTAAGTTACGCAAACTGGATGTCGACTTCGACGATGATTCGTTTATTTTTCAACTGATCAGCTTGCGCTTGGCAGTGATTTTGTGCCACGCAAGAAGAGAACCTGAATATGCAATTTTTCAGCTGGGAATATCTAAAACTGAACCCCAGTGCTTTGAATTAAAAATGGAACCGTTGTGGTCACAACGGTTCCCTCAGTCCAACCATTTATTGCAACAGGAAGTAATTTCCTGGCAAAAAACCCGCTGGCAATTACATCTGGTTCAAGCGACTTAACGAACCACTGCAATATTGATTTTTTTACCGCCCTTGAAGCTATGCAAAGTCAGTGCGCCGTTTTTGATATCGCCTTTTTCGTCAAAGCCAATGTCGCCGGTCACACCTTTGAAGCCTGATGTTTTGGCCAACACAGGCAGGTATTTGGCGGGGTCTGAAGAGTTGGCTTTGACCATGGCGTCTACCAACACATTGACCGCGTCATAAACATAGGGTGCATAAATCTGCACATCTGCATTGAAACGCTTTTTGAATTTCGCGTTGAAATCGGCCAGAATTTTTTCCTGAGGGCCTTCAACACCGCCAGCTTCGGCGCAATAAACTTGGTTATCTGCAATGGTTTCACCGGACAATTTCACCAATTCGCCGGTACATATACCGTCGCCACCCATGAATTTGGCGTTCAAACCCAAAGCCTTCATTTGCTTGATCATCGGACCGGCAATCGCATCCATGCCACCAAAGAAAATCACATCCGGTTTTTTACCCTTGATGGTGGTCAAAATAGCAGTGAAATCTGTCGCCTTATCAGTGGTGAATTCCCGGCCGACGATGGTACCGCCCGCGGCCTTGGCTGCTTTTTCAAATTCATCCGCCACACCTTGACCGTAGGCTGTACGGTCATCAATCACGGCAATATTTTTTGCACTCAATTTTTGAATGGCATAACGACCCAAAGTGCCGCCCAACTGAACATCATCAGCCACCACGCGAAACGTGGTTTTATAGCCCTGACGGGTGAACTTGGGATTGGTGGAAGAAGGGGAAATCTGGGGAACGCCGGCGTCACTGTAAATTTTGGAAGCAGGAATGGAAGTGCCCGAATTCAAGTGCCCAACCACCCCGTTGACCTTTTGATCAACCAGCTTTTGTGCCGCAGCTGTACCTTGCTTAGGATCGGCAGCGTCGTCTTCAGCCAGCAATACAAATTTAACTTTTTTGCCGCCGATGGACATGCCTTTGGCATTTAATTCTTCGATGGCCAAACGCGCACCGTTTTCATTGTCTTTACCCAAATGGGCAATGGCGCCGCTCAAAGGTGCCACGTGGCCAATCTTGACAACTTCCTGCGCAAGCACATTGCCAGTCAAAAAAGCCGCTGCGGCAATCAAACTCAATTTAATTTTCATTTAGAGCTCCCTGAAGAAATGTATGAAAAGAAACGTTATAGATAATAACGGACGTGCTTATTACCGTTAAATTGATACTGCAGATTGATTTCTTATGGATTATTTTTTCAACTGATCTAAAGCGTGTTCTTTCAGCACCTGGTCTACCGATTCACGCAATAAATCCGGCATCAATTCCGCAATACGGCTGTTGACCTTTTCTATCACCTTGTCAGCCAGCGCATCCTGGTCGACGTAAGCCGGACCCATCACTTCATGCACACGGGTTTTCATTTGCCAGGGAAGAATCGCCGGGCGCAATGAGTCGTTGAGCTGAATGGCTTCAGTCAAGACGGGAACAGCATCAGGCATTGAGGGAGGCGTACTCATGCAGGGACTTTCTTAGGACTCAGGTCATGACGAACCAGCGGATAACCGCGCTCAGAATAGTGTTTCCATCTTTGTCGCGCCAAAGCCTTGTCTTGCTCGTCCAGGCAGACCACTTCAATGACCCGCTCAAAAGTTTCAAACCCCTTGATCAGCGATTGACCCAGGTTAATCATTACCTCGTGGTGCGGCACTGATGTAGGCAAATTGCCGTCTGTTGTCAGAATAACCGGTGTCAGCGCTAAAGTTTCCGGCGAAGCATCCGACAGGCAATGAGGCACAAAAGACATAGGATCAAACGTCCACAATTGCGCATCGAGCAATTTCATTTGCTCAGCGTCACCTGTCACCATGACCCTGGCAGAAGATGCACAGGCCTTACGCAGCAAGCGACAGGCATAAGCCAGTTTGTCAACCGCGTTGAAATGAAATGCAACTTCGGTCATGGCCGCAGTTTTAAGAGCATCACTTGCGGCTGGCTTTGGCGCTTGCGGTTTTGGTTGTTTTTCCGGGTTTGGCTTGATCAGCCTCGGTCATCAAAAATGTCAGCAATGAAGGCACCGGTCTGCCGGTAGCGCCTTTGGCAGCCCCGCTTTTCCAGGCTGTACCGGCAATGTCAAAGTGAGCCCAGGGGAAATCTTTGGCAAAACGATGCAAAAACTTGGCGGCGGTGACGGAACCAGCGGCGCGGTCGGCCACATTGGCCACATCGGCGAAATTGGATTTCAGGCCTTCGGCATATTCCTCGTCCAGCGGCATGCGCCAATTCAAGTCCAAGCTTTGCTCGCCGGCGGCTTGCAATTTTTGCGCAAGTTTTTCATCTGTGGCGTACAGGCCGCTGCGCAAATGACCTAACGCAACCACGCACGCGCCGGTCAAGGTGGCGATATCAATCACTGCCGAGGGCTTGAAGCGTTTGGCATAGGTCAGCGCATCGCACAAAATCAAGCGGCCTTCGGCATCGGTGTTCAAAATTTCAATGGTTTGACCGCTCATGCTGGTGACCACGTCACCGGGCTTGAGGGCTTTACCGCCCGGCATGTTTTCGCAGGCAGGAATCAGGCCAACCACGTTCATGTCGGGTTTGAGTTGCGCCAGCGCCTCGAAGGTGCCGAGTACGCTGGCGGCACCGCACATGTCAAATTTCATTTCATCCATACCGGCGCCGGCTTTGAGTGAAATGCCGCCCGTGTCAAAAGTGATGCCCTTACCAATCAGCACCACCGGTGCCTGAGAAGCAGCCGCCCCTTTGTACTCCAACACAATGAAACGCAGTGGCTGCGCAGACGCCTGAGCCACGGCTGCAAATGAACCCATGCCAAGACGTGTCACTTCTTTCAAACCCAGCACTTCACAACTGACACGCGGGTGCTTGGCAAGGAGTTTGGCGGCCTTGGCCAAGTCATCCGGCGTGGCGTGGTTGGCCGGGCGGTTGGCCCATTCACGCGCCAGGCTAACGCCTGCGACCTGCGCTTTGGCAAAAGCAAACAAGGCTTGTGCACTGCGGCTGTCAGGCACGCCGAAGTTCACATGAGAAATGCCGGAAGGCTTGGCGCTGGGTTTGGTGGCGGTATAAACGTACACCGCATCTGCGGCCGCCTGAACAGCAACTGCCATGTGCTGCACCTGGTCTTGCTGCAAACACACAGTGACCTTGGCGGATTTGGTTTTTTTCAAAGCCTGAATGCCTGCGGTGACAGCCTGGCGGATGTCCTGCGGCCTGCCTTCACCGACACCGGCCAGCACCAGACGCTGGGCGCGCAAACCCGGGGGCTTCCACCACATCAGACATTGACCGGCAGCGGTCGAAAAATCGCCTGCTTTTTCAGCCTGGGCCAGCATATTGGCCAACAGGCCGGTATTCTTGTCCTCTTTTTGAGAAACCAGCACGATCAAAGCATCGGCTGTCGCCGAAGCGGCCTGTGCCCAGGACAGGGTTTGAAGTTCCAAGTTCATAATCAACCTTTTAGATACCATCAGGTATGTTATTCCATTCCTCAGTCAGGCAAGAACTTTCCCGGTATTTCTGGGCCACGCTGGTGGTCTTGACCACCATTGTCATTACCGTCTGGCTGATACGCGCGTTTGGCGACGCATCGGTGGGCAAATTCAACCCCCAGGACGTGGGTTTGGTGCTGGGCTACACCACCCTCAGCAATTTGCATTCTTTATTGACCTTAAGTCTTTATATTGCCATTGTGTCTACCGTGTCGCGCATGTATGCCGACAGTGAAATGGTGATCTGGCAAGGCAGCGGTCTGAGCATTTTCAATTTATTTCGCCCGACTTTGCGTTTCGCCTGGCCCTGGCTGATTGCGATCGCCGTGCTGTCCCTGACGGTCTGGCCGTGGGCCAACGGACAAATCCGGGAAATGCGCGAAAGGTTTGAAAAACGCGGTGATCTTGAGCGCATCAAACCCGGGCAGTTTCAGGAATCGGCCAACGGCAAGCGCGTGTTTTTCATTGATAACAGCAGCTTGTCGGATAAAAACGGCAACCGCATCTTTATTGTCTCTAATGAGGCCGGCAAGCAATCCATCATCACGGCGCTGACCGGCCTGCTGGAAACCCGGGAACTTGACCGTTATCTGGTTTTGAAAAACGGTCAACGGGTTGATATTTCAACGGAAAAAAACGAATTAAAAGTGATCGAGTTTGAATCGCATTCATCCCGCATTGACTCCGTGCCCCTTGCCCTGCTGGAATCGGAGGCCCAGTCCATGCAACCCTCAGAATTGCTGGCCAATCCCGGCAACGCCAATTTGGGCGAATTAGGCTGGCGAATCGGCATGGCACTGGCCGCGCTCAACCTGCTGATCCTGGCCATAGGCATACCCTTCATCAACCCGCGCAGCGGCCGCTCAGGCTCCTTGGTTGTTACCGTCATCAGCTTTTTTACCTACTACAACATGGTCAACATGAGCCGTAACTGGATAGGCGCCGGTGACATCAGCTTCACGCACATGCTGCTGGCGCTTCATTTGCCTGTGTTTATCTTGGGCTGTCTGATTTTGTTCTGGCGGCAACAGCAAGGTGTGATTTTTTACAAAGCCCGACCGGTCATGGGTACATCCGCGGTGAGCAGCCTATGAAAACATTGCGCAACATGATTTATAAAGAAGTACTGACCAAGGTCGGGCTTGCCACGCTGGGTTTTCTGGCCATGTTCATTTTTTTTGACTCGGTAGATGAACTCAAACTGATAGGCAAAGGACCGGGTGGTGCCTACACCATGCAAGTTGCTGCCTTGTATGTGGCTTTGATGATTCCCAACCATTTGTACGAATTGCTGCCCATCACGGTGCTGATCGGTACGATTTTTGTTATGGCGCGTTTCGCCAAAAGCTCAGAGTTCACCATCATGCGAACCAGCGGCCTGGGGCCGTGGAAGGCGCTGCGGACCTTGCTTGAGCTGGGTTTGTTTTTTGTCTTGATTGCCTTTGTGGTCGGCGATTATATGACGCCCGCCTCCAGTCGGCAGGCGCAAATGCTCAAAGCTAAGTTTCTGGGGGAAACGATTACTCTGGGTAATTCCGGAGCCTGGCTCAAAGAAAACCGGGATAACACTTCCAGCATCGTCAATGTGCTGGCACTCAGCCGCGACGGGCAATTGACCGGCATACGCATTTATGAGTTCAACCAGAAGGGCAAAATGACTTCGATGATCAATGCTGCCAGCGGCGAATTCAGCGAGGACGGCCAAGCATGGAACCTCAAAGAAGTGCTGCGCCAGAGCTTTGACATCAGCCTGGAACAAAACATTGACCGGGTTTCCCTGCCCGCCATGACCTGGCCCTCAAACTTGAGAGAAGACATGGTGTCGGTGGCGCTGCTCAAACCCGAGCGCATGGCTACATGGGATTTGTTTCATTACATACAACACCTCAAAAGCAACGGCCAAGCTTCACACCGCTATGAAATCGATTTCTGGAAAAAAGTCTTTTACCCGCTGGGCTGTCTGGTGATGGTGGTGCTGGCCCTGCCCTTTGCTTATTTGCATTTGCGCAATGCCTCTATGAATTCCATGGTGTTCGCCGGCGTCATCATTGGCATCACCTTTGTGCTGTTCAACAACCTGTTCGGCTTTATCGGTAATTTGAACGACTGGTCGCCCTGGCTGGCGGCAGCCACGCCCGGCATTGTTTTCATGACGGGTTCGCTGGCGGTGTTTGCCCGCCAGGTGCTGAGGCATTGATGCAAGCCGTTATTTTGTTTGCCCACGGATCTCGCGACCCGCTGTGGCATCTCCCTATGCAAGCTGTTCAAGAACGCGTGGCGCTTATGCAGCCGCTCACGCCAGTCACCTGCGCCTATCTGGAGCTTAGTCAACCCGACCTGCCCACCGCCGTCACCGGCCTGCTGGCGCAAGGCGTAAACCACATACGCGTGGTGCCTATGTTTCTCGGCGTGGGCAAACATGTACGCCATGACTTGCCTGAAATGATGGCTGAACTGAAAGAACAACACCCTAGCGTGGTATTCGAATGCCAGCCTGCAGTGGGTGAACACCCGGATTTACTGGACTTGTTAGCACGCATTGCCGTTACCTGATGGTCAATTACCCCCAAATAAAGGCATAATGAACCCATAGCGTTATATGGATTTGTTATGAACCTGCATCAATTCCGCTTTGTCCAGGAAGCGGTCAAGCGCAACTTGAACCTCACCGAAGTGGCTAAATCGCTGCACACCTCGCAGCCCGGTGTGTCCAAAGCCATTTTGGAATTGGAAGAAGAACTGGGCATAGAGATTTTCGGACGCCACGGCAAACGGCTGAAGCGCGTCACTGAGCCCGGCGAGCATGTGCTCAAAAGCATAGACATTATTTTGAGAGAGGTGAACAACCTCAAACGCATTGGCGAGCAATACAGCGCGCAAGACTCGGGCACCTTGTCCATCGCCACCACGCATACACAAGCGCGGTACGTGCTGCCACTGCCGGTCGCGCAATTGCGCAGCGCTTACCCGAACGTGAACATCAGCTTGCACCAGGGCGCACCGGACCAGGTCGCGCGCATGGTGATGGACGAGACCGCAGAAATTGGTATTGCGACCGAGTCTTTGTCGGATTACCCAGAGTTGATCACCCTGCCCTGTTACGAATGGGAACACGTGCTGGTGTTGCCCAAAGACCATCCGCTGGCCTCGGTGGCGGACCTGCAACTCAGCGACCTGGCGCGCGAGCCCATCATCACCTACCACCCGTCATTCACTGGCCGCACACGCATAGACAAGGCCTTTGCCGCCCAGCACCTGACGCCGCGCATTGCGCTGGAAGCGATTGATTCGGACGTGATCAAAACCTATGTGCGCCTTGGCATGGGCGTGGGCATAGTCGCCGAGATGGCGGTGCGCGACATCACCGACGAAGACCTGCTGGTGCGACCCGCCGGGCATTTGTTCGGTCGTAACCTCGCGCGCATTGCGTTCAAAAAGCAGGCGTATTTAAGGCAGTTTGTGTTTGAGTTTGCGCAACTGCTCAACCCGGAATTGAATGCGGCGAGGATTGCGGAGTCGATGGGGAATTAAGCAAACGGGGTTTGCATTGACTGCGGCAGGAGTGCCTTTATTTGCACTAAACACTGCGCTAGCGGCACCAAGTCGGTATGTAAATGTAAATCGGGGTTGAGCGGCGCCTCGTAAGGGCTGGTCATGGCCGTCATGCCAGGTACCTCGCCGCGCTGCGCCTTGGCGTAAAGGCCTTTGACGTCGCGTTTTATGCAAGTGAGCAAGGGGCGTCGACAAACACTTCTATGAACTGTCCG
>Ga0049084_10001336_pt1 | contig 10171 bp, 7 predicted proteins | sample GreLakmeON33MSRF_FD_66720 | JGI IMG/M metagenome (GOLD analysis project Ga0049084, IMG submission 66720) | Freshwater lentic microbial communities from great Laurentian Lakes, MI, USA - Great Lakes metaG ON33MSRF | ecosystem: Environmental > Aquatic > Freshwater > Lake | place: Great Lakes... | reverse complement strand
TGGCCAAGACCAACGGCCTGGGGTTTGTCTGTGGCAGGCATTTGTCCCATTGCGGTGCGATCAGCCTGTACGGCGGCACAGCCACCATCCACACGAAATACCCGCGCATACGAATTCGATAGACTATCCTTCCATAGGCATGACCCGATTCTCACTCATCGCCGCCGTTTCCGCAAAGCTATTCGCCCAACGCGCCACCACCTTTGAAACGCGCCCAGCTATCGCTATCGAAAACGACAAGATCGAACTGCTCGTCTTGAACAAAGGTGGCGCGTTCGCCAGTCTGCTGCTCAAGGACGACGCCGACAAGATGAACCCGATGTGGAACCCGGTCGCGCTCGCCCGCATGACCAACAGCTCTTCGCACTTCGGCGATTCGCTCGGCCACTTCGTCTGCGTCGATGGCTTCGGCCCCACATCAAAAGAAGAAGCCGCTGCCGGTTTGCAAGTCCACGGTGAAGCGCAGTGGCAGAACTGGGAGGTCACCAGCAAAGGCCGCGAGGGCAAGACGCAGCACGTCGCATGGCGCGCGGCACTGCCCGTTGTTCAGGAGATTTTCACGCGCAAAGTCGAAGTCGTCGACGGTGAGCAAATCGTCTACGTTGAGAGCACGCTCGAAAACGTGCTCGGCTTCGACAGGCCGATCAACTGGGCCGAGCATGGCACCATCGGCTATCCGTTTCTTGTGCCGGGCAAGACCGTCATCGACGCTTCTGTCGGCCGCTGCCAGACGCGCCCGCACGTCAATCAGCCTCCGAACCGTCGCCTTGTTTCTGACAAGGAGTTCACCTATCCGATCGCGCCGCTCAAGGCTGGCGGCACGGCCGACCTCCGCCAGATTCCGAATCCGCCAAACTCGATGGACCACATTGGCTGCCTTCTCGACCCGGCGCGGCGCTTGGGCTTCATCACCGCCATCAACACCGAAAAGCGCCTTATGCTCGGCTATCTCGTAAGGCGCGAAGAGTACCCGTGGCTACAAGAGTGGATGAACTATCCGCCAAATCTCGCGCTCTCGCGCGGCCTGGAATTCGGCACGCAGCCGTTCGACATCTCACGCCGCGCGACCGTTGAAATGGGCAAACTCTTCGACGTCCCCGCGTTCCGCTGGCTGCCCGCGAAATCGAAAATCGGCACCCGATTTCTGTTCTTTTATACGCGTGTGCCTACGGGTTTTACAAAGGTCGACGACGTGCGCCACGAAAACGGCGAGATCATCATTGAAGACAGAAATAGCCGTCAAACGGTGCGACTGAAAGCGTCACTTTCCCTCTGACGCTTTCGGTGGCGACACCAGCACTTCGCGCGAATCAAAATGATCTTTCACTTTAATCAGCGGCACGCCCTCGGTCATCTATGACGACGCGGGCGCGCCCTTCAGGACGAAACCGCAAGTAGACTGTATCACTCGGCTGCCTGACTCTCCCGCACACTGCTGTGCGCGCCGCGAGTACGTTAGCTACCTCACAGACCGGCTAATTCCGCTCACAACAGGAGATTCAAATTCATGACAGCAGATAAACTGCCCACCAACTCCCTAAAACTCCCGATGATCTCGCGCCCGCCCAAGAGCATGGTCGAGGCCCTCAAGAAGATCGGGAGCGCCACCGCCAGCGGCGAACTCAACCGCCTCGGCTTCAAACGCTGCACCATCATCTGCCCCACCAGCTGGTCCCCCGGCAAAATCATCGCCGGCCCGACCCTCACCCTTCAGTTCATGCCCAAGCATGAAGACGTTTACAACGACGCCGAGTGCCTCGACCCTGAGTAGTAACTCCACCGCGAGATACTCTACCAGGCCGAGCCCGGCAACGTCGTCGTGGACGCACAGGGCGAAATGATAATGACTTACGTCAAAGGCCGCGGCGGCCTAGGCGTCGTTATCGACGGCTGCCCGCGTGACATCTCTGAGATCAGGAATCTCGACATGGGCCTCTGGCTGAAAGGCGCCTCACCCAACTTCCACACGCAGACCGTGCAGTACCCCTACGCCGTCAACGTGCCCGTAACCTGCGGCGGCGTCCTCGTCAGGCCCGGCGACCTCATAGTCGCCGACGATGACGGCAATGTAGCCTAGTAAACTCTTGCGGATGATGTAAAGCATCGCAATCAAGATCTGCGCAGTATGTTCGTTGGACTGCGCGGCAGCCAATGCTGTCTCATGGGCTGATATGGGAAGCTTTTACGTCGGAATGGGAAGCGCAGATAAGTTACGGATGGGACGGTTTGTAGCACCGTTTGAATGTGCCGTCAAACTAAAGTACAAGGGTCTATCGCCCTAAACACCTTCAACTTGGTTTATCAGTAGTTGGGGTTGAGGAGGGCGAAGTTGGCCTAACTTGTGGCGTATGTAGCTTTGTGGTATTGTAAAGGTTGGCAGGATTAATTGAGCGCCCCAGTGGTGTAATGTCTCAAATGATTCCTGATGAATAAGACAAAGATCTTCCCAAAAAATTCTAATGGGGCAGTTGAATGAAGATATCCAATATTGAATGCTACCCCGTCTGGAGCGGTGAGCGCAACTTTCTCTTTATCGTTGTCGATACCGATGAAGGTATCTATGGCGTTGGTGAGGCGGGCATTACTGGTCGCGAGTTGGCCGTGATCGGTGTGATCGAGCACTTTAAGCCGCTGCTGATTGGCCAGGACCCCGGGCGTATCGAACACATCTGGCAAATGCTCTTTCGCGGTGGATTCTTTCCTGCGCAGCTGATTGCCACCTCGGCTATTGCGGCGATTGACATTGCCCTGTGGGATATCAAGGGCAAGTCGCTGGGCGTACCGATCTATGAATTACTCGGCGGGTTGGTGCGCGACAAAGTCGTCTGCTATCCTCACAATGTGAGCCACATTACCGAAGTTCAGGCGCTGGTCGAGTCTTGTCTGCAAACCAAGGAGGAGGGCTGGAAATTTGTGCGCCTTTTTTTGCCTTCAAATGGCAATATTCTGGAGCCACGCCAGTCTGTGCTGGCCTCGATTAAACAGTTACATGCGGTCCGCGAGGCCGTAGGAGATGAGATTGAAATAATATTTGATGTGCACACGCGCCTCGACCTGCCGGATGTGGTCTGGCTCTGTCGCGAAATTGAGTCTGCCCGCCCCTTCTTTATCGAGGATCCAGTGCGCTGTGAGAATCCTAATTCGTTCAAGACATTGCGCCCGCGCGTGCATGTGCCGATTGCCGCTGGTGAGCAGTTTAATTCCAAGTGGGAATTTCGCGAATTGATCGAAGAAGAGTGGATCGACTATGCACGCGTCGATCTGTGTATCGCCGGCGGCATTACCGAAGCCAAAAAAATTATGGGCTGGTGCGAGACGCATTACATCAAAATGGCCGTCCACAACCCGTTGGGTCCCATTTCGTCGGCGGCTTGTCTGCAACTGAACCTGGCTTGTCCCAACTTTGGCGTGCAAGAGCAGCCTCTCAAAACTGGCACCGTGCTTACCGATGTCGTGCCCATACAGCCAGAATGGAAGGATGGTTATCTGCTGCCGCCCACGCGCCCAGGGCTAGGCATCGAGTTTGACCGCGATGCCGCAATGAAACACCCCTTCCAAATGGCCGAGTTGCCCCAGTTGCGCCGCTTGGATGGCTCGGTTACCAACTGGTAATTGTCATTCTCCCTTCGAGAACGATATTTGAGATAGCAGAAATCAAATCTCAGGGCACCGCCTATCCGTAACGCGGACAAGAAAATGCGGAACCTACTATAAAAAGGGGTCCGGATGCCGCCCAAAAATTTAAGCTTCAAGTAGACAAATATCCTTGACTTTGTCCCGTAACTATAGTATCATAGTGTTGGTCAGACAAGAAAATTAAATATATTCTTTTGAAACAGCTCACCATCAATTGTTGATTGCGAAAGTAAAGCGTCAAAGTTTTTATACCTAGGGAGAAAATCATGACTTTAGACAAAACATCTCGGTACTTACTAGTAGTCTTGGCCTTTATCGTTAGCGCATGTAGTGCACCAGCCACGGAAGCACCCGCCGCCGCGGTAGTACCAGCCACGGAAGCACCCGCCGCCGCGGTAGTACCAGCAACTGAGGCGCCTGCCGCTACCGCAGCTCCTTTAGAACCAGCTACACTGAAATTGACTTTAAGCCAAGGAGGTACTAGCGCTGTGGAATTCGCTGTATCGAAGTTTAAGGAGAAATTCCCGGGCTCAGATGTGGTTATTGAGGAAGTTCCCTTCAATGATCTAAATCAAACTCTGATCATGCAGTACGGGCAGGGTCAGAATCCCGATGTGTCCATCATGTTTTCATTAAAGTCTTTTGCTGCTCAAGGTCTTTTAGAAGATTTATCCGGTAAAATGTCGGAGTCACACAGCTTTAAGCATTTAACGCCTGGGCAGCTTGAAAGAATTGAGTATGATGGGAAAAATTGGGCCATCACTCATGGTAATAATTTCCCTGTACTGTTTTACAACATAGATCTTCTGAAAAAGGCGGGGGTAGTTAATTATCCGCCAAAAACATGGGCAGAGCTTGAGGATGCATGTAAGAAAATTCAGGAAGCAAATATTGAGATAGGTGGGAAAAAAGTAGTGCCCTATGTATTCCCAAGTTACAGATGGTTTATATCGCCGTTTATCTGGCAGGCTGGTGGGCAGGAAATAAATGATGATAAAACCGAGGTTCTTCTTGATAGTCCAGAAGCAATAGAGGGCTTGGAGTTTGCTCAGGGTCTCATTAAAAAAGGTTATTCAATAAAACCTGAAGGTGAAGCTGCTCAGGAAGTAGCAGGCTCCTTTATTTCGGGTTGGTCAGCATTTTATGTTGGTGGAGTATGGACAACTGCAGGAATTATTGAGGCGGGGATAAACTTTGACGTAACTACGCTTCCCGGAAAAACTGAAGATCTTGTAGCAACATCTATTGGTGGAGCTGAATTTGTCATATACAATAATTCAAAGCACAAGGAATTATCATGGGAGTTCCTAAAGATTTTAGATTCTGAGGAATCTCAACTTTCTAATGTAAAGAAAGGGGGAATAAATCCTACTGCGACCTACTTGTTTGAGGAGCCTTATTTCAGCGCTATTTCTTCTGTTATTCCTCAGTACAAGTACCAAGTCAGTGGGGATTTGAAATCTTTTCCAATTTCCCATTATTCGTACATTGAAGGTCCTTTCTGGTATTTAGAGGGAGGAAATTCCTGGCAGGCAACCATTGAATCGATTCTTATTGATTTGGTGGATGTCAAACCAGCAATGACTGCACTTGATGCAGAGCTGCAGGAAAAACTTGATGAATATTGGAAGAAATAGTTTGTAAAGTTGTTATTGGGAGTTTTCGGAAACAGCGGCGTCAGATCCGAAGCGCAACGCTTATCTGGCGATAATGTTTCCATGGGAGCGAACTACAAGCACTTGGCTGGGAAGAATACATGTTGATCCAGTTGAGTCTTGAGCAGGGCTGCACGCTGAGGGTAATTGCGCGCAGCCTGCAGCGGTCGCTGGGTTCGATCAGTCGGGAGCTGAACCACAACGCGTGGACCGACCCGACAACGGGTACTCGGAAGCACGGTCGTCCACCTCGGGAGGGTGGCCATCGTGCGCCGCTTGAGCAACAGCGCCACCGGGTTGGCATTTTAGAGCTACGACGCACGATTGTTGCGCGATCGCCAATTGCCGCAACAGATTTCAGGCATACTGTGCCGAATGCATCTGGAGTAACCAACGCTTCAGGTCAGCCTTGCGACCATCTACACCGCGCTTTGCGCAAGACGCGCGGTGAGTTGCGTACTGCGTTGTTCGCCTGTCTGCGCCAAGCTCGTAAGAGTCGGCGACCGCGCTCGGGGTGCAGATCGGCGCGGCACCATTCCGAACATGGTTGGCATGATATGCGCCCTCTGGAAATCGAAGACCGCGTTATGCCTGGCCATTGGGAGGGTGATCTGATCAAGAGCGCGCGCAATGCGTCCGCCGTTGGTACGCTGGCTGGGCGAACCACGCTCTTCGTCGCACTGGCAAAAATGGATCATGCAACTTCCACTGCGGCAGTGAGTGGATTCGGAACCGTGCTCAACCGCAGCAACGCGCAGCGTTGTCTGTTCCTGACCTACGATCGGGGGCATGAAATGCCTCAGCCCGAACGAGTCGCCGATATGACCGGCATCAAGGTCTACTTCGGTCACCCGCACAGTCCTCGGCAGCGCGGCATCAATGAGAACACCAACGGCTTGCTCAGGAAGCAGTTCTCCAAGCGAACAGACCTCTCCGGTTTCACTTCAATCGAGCTAGATGCCGGCGCCTGGCAACTTAATACCCGTTCGCGTAAGAGCGTCTGATGGTAGTGCCCTGCAGAACTGTTTAAGCTTGACTCCGCTGACTTTTTTCAACATCATCATCAACTTGTTGCACTTCGAACTGGAAGCCGCCGAAAGAGTAAAAATCTTTGAAGCAATTTACCATGGCTGGTTAATGTAAACGAACATAATAAATTGAGAATTAACACAGATAAAAACACCGAGGATATTTGTCAGTGATTAAAAATGGCGCTGGAAAAAATTTTAGTTCATACAAAAGTCTTAGAATAACTGCATACATCTTTTTAATCCCATCAATTATCTACTACTCACTGATATGGGTTTATGCTTTTATACGAAATGTATATATTTCATTTACTGAATATAACTTAGTTAATACACCAAAGTTTATACTCTTTAATAATTTTATCGATCTTTTTGCAGATAAGTATTTCTGGAATGCTTTAAAAAATACGTCAATCTTTACAGTATTAGTTGTTCCAGTTTCGTTGGTTGTCTCTTTTGCTGTTGCGCTTTTAATCAACGAGATTGCCATGGGAAGGGTTTTTTACAGAACAGCAATTTTTATTACAACCTCTTTTTCCATCGTTGCAAGTGCCATTGTATTCAGAATTATGTTTAATAAGGAATTTGGTATCATAAATATGTATTTATTCAAAACTTTTGATATTGCACCAATTGACTGGCTAACGAGTTCAAAATATGCTTTGTTTACAACTTCAATTGTAGCGATATGGAAAAATATAGGTTGGTATATGATGATTTATTTTGCAGCTCTGCAAAATACTGATTCGACTTTAAGTGAAGCAGCCAAAGTTGATGGTGCCAATGAATTTCAAATAATTAGACTAATATTAGTACCACAATTAAGGCCTGTAATCCTGCTCACTTCCACTGTGGCAATAATAGGACACCTGCAGATTTTTGCTCTTCCTCTGGTAATGACGAGAGGCGGTCCAAGCAGGAGCACGGAGACCATTGTTTACTACATTTATAAAGCAGCCTTTAAATCATTTGAGGTGGGTTATGCCACAGCCATGTCAATGGTATTATTCGGCATAGTTATTGTCTTTACTTTAATCCAGCTTAAAGTTGTAGGGCTGAATCATGAAAATTGATTACTATAAAAGAAATAAAGAAAAAATGCTTATTTATGTTGCTCTTTCTCTAATTACTCTTGTTATGTTTTTCCCAATAATATGGAGCCTTTCGCAATCATTAAAAACACTTAGCTTATTTTTTGAATATCCGTTCAAATTTATTCCAAAACCTGTAGCATGGAGGAATTACACTGAAGCATGGGAGTTTGGCATAGGAAAGTGGTTTAAAAATAGTGCTATTATTTCGGTGATATCAACAATAATTTGTGTTTTTTTTTCAACATTAACTGGCTATACGTTTGCAAAATTTGAATTTAGGTTTAAAAATATTTATTTTATTTTTATACTAGCCACTATGATGATTCCATGGCAGCTGGTCATAATTCCGCTGTATGAAGTTTTAATTATAACTAAGCTTGTTAATACCTATACTGGGTTAATCCTGCCGCTTACTTTAAGTGCATTTGGTATTTTCTTAATGAGACAGTTTATTTCTGCAATTCCTGATGAACTAATTCAAGCCGCCAGAATTGACGGAGCATCTGAAATAGGAATTTTTTTCAGAATAGTTATACCGCTTTCCGGTTCTGCAATTGCCACACTTTCAATTTTTACTTTTTTGGGAGTGTGGGATGAATTTTACTGGCCACTCATTGCAGGAACAGCTTCAGCGGTAAAGGTACTACCAGTGGGATTGACTGGCTTCGTGACCTCCCAGACGGTACATTATCATCTACAGATGGCTGGTGCTGTAGTTTCAATGCTGCCGGTGTTAATTATTTTCCTGTTTCTTCAAAAATATATTATTAAGGCATTTATGGTTTCAGGGATAAAATGACAAACTTGGTGGTCTCGACTACGAAGGGCAGCCCTTATCTGGAGACAATGTGTTTCTATAGGAACTTGCTGTAAACAATCCACCGTGAAGAGTATCTGGTGATTCAGCGATTATAGGAGTGTAGGATCTTATGTCTTTTCAGGAAGTTGTACTCAGATGGCAGGGGCAGGATGTGCTGGATGGAGCCACCCGTGATGTCGGTGTGGACGTGTATGGCGGGGAGGCGAAGTTGGCTCGCCGGCTGATCCTAGCGGACGAGATGGGCAACTGCACTGGGCGGGATGTGGAAGTCATCCGGGGCCTGGTCTGGGGCCGCAAGGATTTTTGGGTTGGTGATGGCGAACCGGTGGCTGCGAGCGCCCGGCTCAGCATCTGGTTGCGCTGCCCAGGTGCGACAGCGGAGCTTGTAGTCGAAGTGAATGGCCATCCCGTCCGGGTGCACCACCGGCCCACGTTCCAGTCTCAGGACGAGGGCATTCTGGTCGGTTACTGGCACACCAACTGGTGCACCGTGGAGGTGGAGGCCGCCTGGCTTCACCCTGGGCAGAATGTGGTCACGCTTCACACAGACGATGGGAGTGCCTGGGAGATCCTGCTGGAGACGAGCCGCTGGCCCAATCGCAGTTCCAAGAGCGTGGATGGCGGCGCCACGTGGGATTTCGCACACCTGGGCTATGACGACTGTTATGACGGCGAGTATCTCATCCGCCTGGAATTGGAGCGCTACCCTGCCGAGGGCTGGATGGCCAGCCCCGCCTTTGACCTGGCGGCCACTGCGTCCGGCGACTCTCTGGGGCAGCCGACGCAGATCAACCGCATAGTGGTTGCGGGCGAGGGGGACATCACCTCAGGCACCAAGATTGACTTCGAACTGCGCAGCGGCGCAACGCCGGCCTATGAGCCTGCTGCGTGGTCCCACTGGGTTCCAGCCCAGGAGTACCGGGCGCGCCCCGGCGACCGTTTTGCGCAGTGGCGGGCCACCCTGCGGACAGATCTGCCGCTGGCAACGCCTCGCCTGAGAGCAGTAGAAGTGCGCGCCGACGTGGAGACCCAGACTGCGCCTTGGGGGCGGCTTTCCGGCGCCGAGAATCCTGCCTTGGTCTACCCCTCCAACCCCTTCGGCTACCAGCGGCCATTTTCGAGGACGCGCATGATGCGCGAGCGCTGGAACTTGCAGGAGGTGGTCGCCGGCGCGAAAAACGACCTGGAGCAGATGGAGCGCATTGCGCTCTGGGCGCGTGATCAGTGGAGCGATGGCTGGAACGGGAAGTGGAATGCCCTGCACTTCTGCCCGCCCTGGGACGGCCCAGTTATCCTCGAGTTCGGGCGGCACAGCCTTGGCGTTGGCATGTGCACCCAATACTCCACGGTCTTCGTGCATGCGTGCGCCTCGCTCGGCATCACTGCCCACCATGTGATCCACCAGTCGCACTGCACCGCCGAAGCCTGGAGCGACCACTGGGGCAAGTGGGTGTGGTACGACGTGGGAGGCGACCTCAACGACGAGACCCGCGCCGTCTACCGGGCCGACCGGAACGGCGTGCCAATGTCTGTGTTGGAGGCCAGGGCGGCCTGGGAGGATCAGAAATGTGACGGCGTCGAGTTCGTCGGCCGCAACGCGCAGAAGTTCCTCCCGGTGGAGAAACGGCTTGGGTTCTTTGATCATTACTGCATCGTGCTGCGCAACAACCAGATGACCTCGCCTCATCCGGGTGAGCTGGAGCATGGCATTGTGACCTACCACTATGACGACTACTTGTGGTGGCGCGATGCGCAGACGCCAGCCTTGCCATACTCATCCCGGACAAGCTCCCGCCCTGGCGACTTCACCTGGACCCTCAACCGGACGCGCATTCACCTTCAGCGCACTGGTGAACCTGGCGTGCTGGATGTGCGCCTCGAGACCACTATGCCCAACATGGCCCGGGACCGCATCCTTGGCCCAGCGCATCACCCGCC